>Ga0160472_100895_pt1 | contig 11796 bp, 11 predicted proteins | sample HID1973M_E11MG_FD_108267 | JGI IMG/M metagenome (GOLD analysis project Ga0160472, IMG submission 108267) | Enriched mosquito-associated microbial communities from UW Madison campus, WI, USA - HID1973M_E11 MG | ecosystem: Host-associated > Arthropoda: Insects > Digestive system > Unclassified ... | reverse complement strand
GTGCCTGGAGACCATCATGAGCTTGCGTGAAAGTGCCCTGATCCTGCTCGGCTGGCTGGTGCTTTGCGTGGGTAGCGGTTCGCTGCTGACCCTGGTGGCCAAGGCACTGCCGGCTTGATCCGGGCTGGGTCGGCCGCATCCGACAGCCAGTCCGAGACCGCGGCGCAAAGCCACGCCGGATCGTCGTGAGGCAGGTCATGTCCGGCCCACGGATGCCGGGCTTGCCGCACCTGCCAAGCCTTTGCCAGCCGGTCCGAACACGCCGGATTGACCAGCCTGTCTTCCCCTGAAGTCACGACCAGCGTCGGGCACACCGGCGCCGAGGCCTGCGCCCGGTAGCGCGCCGCCGCCAGCAGTTGGCGCAATGCCGCCTGCCGGGTGACGGGCGCACTGCGGGCGATTTCCTGCCATGCGGCCACGTCGGCCGCCTCCGTATCCTGCCGTGCGCAGGTCAGCCGGTGTATCACCCGCTCGCAGTGCGCCCGGTTGTGCCACCGCAGTGCCATGCCCGCCAGCGCCGGCCAGCTTGCCGGCCGCAGCCGTTCCGCCACCGTGCTGAACGGCCGCATGCTGGTATTGATGAGGACCAGCACCGCCACCTCGTCCGGATACCGCTGTGCCCACGCGGTCGCCACCATGGCGCCGAGCGACATCGCCAGCAGGCGATACGGGGGCGCCAGTCCCGCCCCACGCACCTTTCCGCGCACGATCTCCATGATGGCCTCGACCTGCGCCGGCACCGGCTCGCGGCAGGCCGTGCCGTTCCCGGGCAGGTCGATCTGTACCGTGTCGCCCAGCCCGGCTGCCTGCCAGCGTGCCGGCAGGTCGCCCCAATGCCGGCTCTCGCGCGTCAGGCCGCGCAGCAGCAGCCAGGCGCTCATTGGCCGCCCTCGCAGTGCCAGTGGGCCTGCGCGTCGCGCAGCAGGATGGCGCGGGCGTTGCCGTGCGGCAGCCAGCGCTCCGGCGCCACGGCGGCGCGGCCGAGGAAGTCGAACAGGCTGACGTGCCGGCGCAGCACGCGCGCGGTGCGGTGGGCCTTGACCGGGTTGAACATGCCCTGGCGCGAGAACAGCTGGCGCGGGTTCTTGCGGATCCAGAGCCACGAGCCGAGTTCGAGGGTCATCGGCAGGAAGAGGTTGCCGGACGGGGAGCGGTCGTAGGCGTAGTCCCACAGGTCGCCGTGCAGCAGGTACTGGTGGCTCTGCGGCTCGAAGGTATAGCCGTGGTGCGGGTGGGCCTGTTCGAACATCGTCTTGAGCAGGAACATCTCGGGCAGGTTCGGCATGGGCCGGCGCGTGCGCGCGTAGGGAAACCAGATGCTGTCGCGCCAGCCGTAGCCGGAGTGGCAGTCCACCGCGAAGCTCAGCGGCCGCGACAGCAATTCCTCCTCGACCAGCCGCAGCAGCGCGGCCGCCTCGGGTTCCATCGGCGCGCCGGCCTTGCCGCGAAACCACGGCAGCCAGGCGCCAATGCGCTGCCCGCCCGCCAGGAAGGGTACGCGCTCGTCGGCGTCCTGCGGGGCGTTGCGCATCAGGTCGACGCCGTTGGGATTGGCACGCGTGGCCGCCCACATGCCGCCGGGGTTGACGATGGGCATGAAGACGAGCCGCACGGATTCCAGTTCCCGGTGCAGCAGTTCATCCCACGCCAGCCGCCGCAGCAGCGAGCGCATGTAGTCCAGCACGAGCTGCGTGCCGATGCGCTCCAGTCCGTGGATGCCGCCGAAGATGCCGATGGCCGGCGCCTGCGGCGACCGGCTGCCGAGGGCCGCCGCGTAGACGGGGAAGGCGCGCGCCTGCACCGTGGTCTCGCACAGCACGCGCACGTCGAAGACGTCGCGCCCCGCGTCGAGGAGTGCGACGAGCTGGGTGAGTTCGGCGAACGAGTCCGGGGGCGTGGACACGTCGGTCGCTGGGATGTGCCGCGCCGCTAGGTGTGCATGCCGGCCGCCTGCATCGCCAGCCGCAGCAGCCATGCCACGACCGCCAGCGCCGCCACGCTCGCGGCCCAGATCCCCACCAGCCAGCCGACGCGCGACAGCCAGCCGGCGTTTCCTTCGCTGTGTTCCGGCATCAGTGATACCCCTCTCCATGGCGGACCTTGCCCCGGAATACATAGTAGGCCCAGAAGGTGTACATCAATATGAAGGGGATGATGAACAGCGCACCGACCAGCGCGAACCCCTGGCTCTGCGGCGGCGCGGCGGCGCGCCAGATGGAGATGTCGGGCGGCACGATATTGGGCCAGACGCTGATCGCCAGCCCGGTGTAGCCGAGGAATACCAGCCCGAGCGCGTAGAGGAAGGGCGAGATATTCGGCGACCGGCGCAGCGAGCGGGCCAGCATGAGCATGCAGACCGCCACCAACAGCGGCACCGGCGAGAACCACAGCAGGTTCGGATAGCTGAACCAGCGCTCGGCGATCCGGGGCTGCGCGAGCGGCGTCCAGATGCTGATGACCCCGATGGCCGCCAGCAGCAGCCACGCCAGCATGCCCGTCAGCCGCACCATGCGCGCCTGCAGCGCGCCCTCCGTCTTCATGATCAGCCACGTGCTGCCGAGTACCGTGTAGGCGATCACCACGCCCACGCCGCAGAACAGCGGGAAGGGCGCCAGCCAGTCGAGCGGGCCGCCGGCGAATCGGTGGCCGTCGAACTTGATGCCGTTGATATAGGCGCCCAGCGTGACGCCCTGGAAGAACGCGGCGGCCAGCGACCCGCCGATGAAGGCGGCATCCCACACCGGCCGCTCGCGGTCGTTGGCCTTGAAGCGGAATTCGAAGGCCACGCCGCGGAAGATCAGGCCGAGCAGCATCAGGGCGAGCGGCAGGTAGAGGGCCGTGAGCACCAGCGAATAGGCCAGCGGGAAGGCCGCCAGCAGGCCGGCGCCGCCGAGCACCAGCCAGGTCTCGTTGCCGTCCCAGACCGGGGCGACGGTGTTCATCATGACGTCCCGGTCGTGGCGGTCGGGCACGAACGGGAAGAGCATGCCGATGCCGAGGTCGAAGCCGTCCATCACCACGTACATCATCACGCCGAAGAAGATGATGACGGCCCACAGCAGTGCGAGATCGAAGCCCATCTGTCAGCTCCTGTTGGTGGCGAGGCCGGCGCTGTCCTGCGCACCGTCCGTGTCGTCGTCGATCACGGCCGAGATCGGCCGCGCGGGCGTATGTCCTTGCCCCGGTCCGCCGTCATGCGGCTTCGCGTGCTCCTGCGGACCCTTGCGCACGAGCCGCAGGATGTAGGCGATGCCCACGCCGAACACGAACAGGTAGGACACCACGAACAGCCCCAGCGTGAACGCCAGCTCCGGCACGCCATGCGGCGAGACGGCGTCGGCCGTGCGCAGCAGCCCGTATACCACCCACGGCTGGCGCCCCACCTCGGTCGTGAACCACCCGGCGAGCAGCGCCACCAGCCCGGCGGGGCCCATGACCAGCGCAAAGCGCAGGAAGAGGCGCGAGCGGTAGAGCCGGTCGCCCCGGCGCAGCAGCAGGCTCCAGACGCCGAGCGCGATCATCAGCAGGCCCAGGCCGACCATGACGCGGAAGCTCCAGAAGAGGATGGTGGCGTTGGGGCGATCCTGCGGCGGGAAGGACTTCAGCCCGCGGATCTGCCCGTCCCACGTATGGGTGAGGATCAGGCTGCCGAGGTGCGGCACCTCCACGGCGAAGCGCGTGGTCTCGGCCTGCATGTCGGGCCAGCCGAACAGCAGCAGCGGCAGGCCGCTTTCCCCTTCGCGGTTCTCCCAGTGGCCTTCGAGCGCGGCGATCTTGGCCGGCTGGTGCTCCAGCGTGTTCAGGCCGTGCATGTCGCCGATCAGTGCCTGGATCGGGGCGACGGCCAGCATCATCCACATCGCCATCGACAGCATCTTGCGCACCGGCTTGCTGTCGCGCCCGCGCAGCAGGTGCCAGGCGGCGGAGGCGCCCACGAAGCAGGCCGTGGCCAGGAAGGCCGCTACGCTCATGTGCGCGAGGCGGTACGGGAAGGACGGATTGAAGATCACCGCCAGCCAGTCGGTGGGCACCACCTGCCCGTTGACGATGGCATAGCCGGCCGGCGTATGCATCCAGCTGTTGGAAGCAAGGATCCAGGTCGCCGAGATCAGCGTACCGATGGCCACCATCAGGGTCGCCATGAAGTGCAGGCCGGGGCCGACGCGGTTCCAGCCGAACAGCATCACGCCGAGGAACCCCGCTTCGAGGAAGAAGGCAGTCAGCACTTCATAGGCCAGCAAGGGGCCGGTGATGCTGCCCGCGAACTCGGAGAACGCGCTCCAGTTGGTGCCGAACTGGTAGGCCATGACGAGGCCCGAGACCACGCCCATGCCGAAGTTGACGGCGAATACCTTGGACCAGAACAGGTAGAGGTCGCGGTAGACCTCGCGTCTGGTGCGCAGCCAGCACCCTTCGAGCACCGCGAGATAGGCGGCGAGTCCGATGGTGATGGCCGGAAAGAGGATGTGGAAGGAAACGGTGAAGGCGAACTGCAGGCGGGCGAGGTCGAGGGCAAGCGGGTGTGGGCCGGGCATTTCGGTTTCTCTTGTGGCGCCGCCGCAATTGCGGAGGCTGGGGGCGCTGTGCCGGGGTGCAACATGCGCAGTCTACGCCTCGTGGCGCGATCCCGCAGTATCGCGTAAGTCGCTTCCGCGCCCGAAACGGCCATGTCGCGACGTTATGACGCATACGCCGGCGGCCGCCACTTCCCGGGGATCACCGCCATTCCGCCGCGCAGTTGTTTCAGTGTTTATTTTTTTCGTGGCCGTTTGCGGGGGGCGATGAAATGTTTTTAGGTCACTGTCTTTTCCCTGCCGGAGGCAGGCTCGCGGGCTATCTTTGATGCACATCGCGCTCCGCTTCGGGATGCCGTTTGCGCATTTGCGCCCGGCGTTTAGCCCCCACCACCGACGGCGCGTTGGCGAGCGTGCCCCGATCGGGGGAAGCGGCGCCTTCCACGAAGCTCACCAAGCGAGGACGAAGCCATGAGTGGTATCAGCGAAGAAAAGGTTTTGCCGTATGACCAATTCAACTTCGAGATTCCCGAGGACCACTTCCCGAAGGACGGGATGGCTGCGCGTGCCGCCAAGGCACTCGTGAACAGCGAGGCATGGACCGACACGAACCCGATGCTCAACATGTCGTCGTTCGTGACGACCTTCGCCGAGCCCGAGGCCGCCGATGTCGCGCGGGAAAACATCTTCAAGAACTACATCGACCACGACATGTATCCGCAGTTGTTCGCCATGGAGCACCGCATGGTGCGCTGGCTGCACGACCTGTGGAACGGCCCGAAGGACGTGGAGCCCTACGGCACCTGCACGGTCGGCTCCTCCGAGGCGTGCATGCTGGGCGGCCTCGCCCACAAGTGGAACTGGCGCCAGAAGCGCCAGGCCGAGGGCAAGGACGCCACGCGGCCCAACATGGTCACCGGCGGCAATGTGCAGATCGTGTGGAAGAAGTTCCTGCGCTACTTCGACGTGGAGCCGCGCATCGTGCCGCTCAAGCCGGGCAACTACTGCCTGACGGCCGAGGATCTCGACCAGTACGTCGACGAGAACACCATCTGCGTGGTGGCCATCGCCGGGCAGACCTTCACCGGCGAGGATGACGACATCCAGGGCATCCACGACTGGCTCGACGCCTACGAGAAGCGCACCGGCATCTCCGTCCCGATGCACATCGACGGCGCCTCGGGCGGCTTCGTCAACCCGTTCCTGTACCCCGACTACAAGTGGGACTTCCGCCTGCCGCGCGTGCAGTCGATCAACGCCTCGGGCCACAAGTACGGCCTGGTGCCGCCGGGCCTCGGCTGGATCATCTTCAAGGAACGCAAGATCTTCAACGAGGACCTGATGTTCTACGTGAACTACCTGGGCGGCGAGATGCCCACGGCCACGCTGAACTTCAGCCGCAACGCCTTCCAGGTGGCGGTGCAGTACTACCAGTTCCTGCGCCTGGGCTTCGAGGGCTACCGGCGCGTGATGCAGCACACGGTGGACAACGCGGTCTACATGCGCGAGCGGCTGGTGGACAGCGGCTACTTCGACATCATGAACACTACCCAGCGCATCCCGGTGGTGGCCGTCACGCTCAACAAGAAGTTCACCAACTTCAACGAGTTCGACGTCTCCAACAAGGTGCGCGAGAAGGGCTGGGTGCTGTCGGCCTACACCATGCCGCCGAACGCGGAATCGGTGACCAGCCTGCGCGTGGTGGTGCGTCCGCACATCAACCGCAACGTGGCGGGGCTGCTGGCGGACGACATCATCCACGCCTGCCAGTTCCTCGAGAAGAACGGTGGCAATGCCAAGCCGCCCGCGTTGCATGCCCACAAGGAGAGCTCCACCTCGACGAAGTGCTGAAGTACTGAAGTGCCGAAGTATCGGGAGGATCGGGACCATCCGCCGGAGGCAGCTCCGGCGGGGCCGCCCGAGACTGTAGACAACAAGAACAGGAGCCAATATGTCCTGGTTTGAGTCAACCCTTCGCAGCTATCCGGAAATCGCCATCTTCCTCTCGCTGGGGATCGGCTACTGGGTAGGCGGCAAGAGCTTCAAGGGCTTCAGCCTCGGGGCGGTTACCGCCACGCTGCTCGCGGCCATCGCCATCGGCCAGCTTGGCATCACCATTTCGGCGAACGTCAAGTCGGTCTTCTTCCTGATGTTCCTGTTCGCGGTGGGCTACGGCGTCGGTCCGCAGTTCGTGCGCGGTATCGCGAAGGACGGCATACCGCAGGCGATCTTCTCCGTCATTTCCTGCCTCTTCTGTCTTGCCGCACCGGTCGTCGCGGCGAAGGTCGCGGGATACGACCTGGGCTCCGCGGCCGGGCTGTTCGCCGGATCGCAGACCATCTCGGCCTCGATGGGCCTGGCCACCGACGCCATCAACCGGCTGGGCCTGCCACCGGACCAGTCGAAGGCCATGCTGGACGCGATGCCGATCGCCTACGCCGTGACCTATATCTTCGGCACCATCGGCTCGGCCATCATCCTGGCCATCCTCGGTCCGAAACTCCTGAACATCAACCTCGAACAGGCCTGCAAGGACTATGAAGACCGGCTGCGCGGCGGCGCCGAGCCGTCGTCCGAGGATGCCCAATGGCACCAGTACGAGGTACGGGCCTATCAGATTGCTCCCGACAGCCAGTACATCGGCAAGACCGTGGGCGAGACCGAGGCCAGTACCAGGGAAGGCGTGCGGGTGTTCGTGCATCGCATCCGCCGCGGCGGGCAGATCATCGAGGCCAAGCTCGACACCGTGATCGAGAAGGGCGACATCGTGGCCCTGGGCGGCAAGCGCGACGTGCTGGTCGAAGGGGCCGGCCGGACTCCCGCGAAGGAGGTCGAGGACGTGGAGCTGCTGTCCATGCCGACCGAGGAGGGCGTCGACGTCTACGTCACCAGCAAGGAGGTCGACGGCAAGACGCTGCGCGAACTCGGCAAGCGCGACACCGCGCGCGGCGTGTTCATCCGCCGCATCAAGCGCGGACCGACCGAGACGCAGATCCCGATCCTGCCGAACACCACTGTCCAGCGCGGCGACGTGATCACCGTGGTCGGCCGGACGCAGGACATCAACGCGGCGGCCAAGATCATCGGCTATATCGACCATCCGACGACCGTCACCGACGTGGCCTGGATGTCGATCGCCATCACCATCGGCGCGCTGATCGGCGCCATCGTGATCAAGGTGTCCGGCATCCCGCTGACCATCTCGACGGCAGGCGGCTCGCTGATCGCCGGCATCATCTTCGGCTGGCTGCGCGCCATCCACCCGACCTTCGGCCGCATTCCCGAGCCGACGGTGTGGTTCATGAACTCGGTCGGCCTGAACGTGTTCATCGCGGTGGTGGGCATTACCGCGGGGCCCGGCTTCGTGGTCGGGCTGCAGAAGCTGGGTGTCAGCCTGTTCCTGTGGGGTATCTTCGCCACCTCGGTGCCGCTGATCCTGTCGATGTACCTGGCCAAGTACGTGTTCCGCTTCGACCCGGCCATCCTGCTGGGCTGCTGCGCCGGCGCGCGTACCACCACGGCGGCGCTCGGGATGCTCTGCGAGACCGCCAAGAGCCAGGTGCCGGGCCTCGGCTACACGGTGACCTACGCCGTGGGCAACACGCTGCTGACCATCTGGGGGATGGTGGTGATCATGATCCTTTCCTGATGGTTCTTTTCAGGCAGGTCTTCGCGAGGCTCACGACGGCTGCCGCCGTCGCGGGCCTCGCCGCATTCTGCGCCGCCTGCGCGCCGGACTCGGTGCGCAATCTCGAAGCCACCGGCTTCAACGCCTACCTCGACAGCGTGCGCGTGGGCTGCCCAAACCTCCGCATCGGCAACCATGACGTGGGCGACTGGCTGCGCAGCAGCGCCGCCACCAACGACGACGACTACGTCTACTGGCTCGACCAGACCTCGCGCCTCTACTACCAGCGCGTCACGCCGGCGCAATACCGTTCGGATATCTCCGCCTCGCTGGGCGGCGGCAAGGATGACAAGGCCGCGCTGGACTGCATCGTCGGCCATCTGCCTGCGGTGCGCCCGACCGGGTTGCCGGGCGGCCTGCTGTAGTCTCGGCTCCCGGTTGGGCCGCTACCGCCTTCAGGCGAGCGCCGGGGCTCGTTCCGCGTGCGCGCGGGGCGAATCGTCCAGTTGCACCCGGTTTCGGCCCGTCATCTTGGCGCGATAGAGCGCGGCATCCGCGCGGGCCGTGAGTTGCTCGAGCCTGTCGCCACGCCCCCACGTCGCCACCCCCGCGCTGAGCGTGTAGCGCACGCCTTCCACCAGTGTCGAGGCCTCGGCGGCGGCACGGATGCGCTCGGCCACGGCGGCAGCTTGCACAGGCGTGGCGCGCGGCAGGAGCACCACGAATTCCTCGCCGCCCATGCGTCCCAGTTGGTCGCCCGGACGCAGGTGCCCCTCGGCCACGGTGGCGAAGGCCTGCAGCACGGCGTCGCCGGCGGCATGGCCCCAGGTGTCGTTGACGGACTTGAAACGGTCGATGTCGACCATCAGGACCGACGGCGCCGGGCCGCCGGCTTCGGCACGCGTCAGTTCGCGGCGGGCCAGGTCTTCCCACGCCTTGCGCGACAGCACGCCGGTCAGCGCGTCGGTATTGGCGATGGCCTCGAGCCGCCGCACCATGGCGTCGTGGATCATCAGCACGGCGCTCATCGTCAGGGCGGGCATGACCAGCGCGCCGAGCGTCAGGAAGAACACGTTGAGACCCTGCGTCTCCAGGCCGTTGGCGTACTCGATCACGCGGAGCACCGACAGCACGCCTCGCGCGGCATGGCCGGCCGCGGCCGCCAGCGCAAACAGCCCGGCAGTGAGGTAATGGCCGCCGCCGCGCCCGGAGGGCCATTGGCGCGGCCGGTGCCGGATCAGCGTCATCCCGATCAGCGCGCATACAGGCGCGTGGAACATCGAGACGACCGCTACGCGCAGGTAGAACTGGTCGCTGACGTAGTGCCAGTAGACGATGCCGGCGGCTACACCGATCACGCCCGACACCAGCCACCCCAGGCGCGGCGCGCGGCCGCAGAAGCGGGCCGCGCCGATATAGAACTGCGCCAGCGCCCACGAGAGCGCCACATTGGCACCGACGATCGAGACGAGGTCCGGCACCATCCCGCGCAGCGCGAACAGTGCCAGGGCGACGGTCGCCGTCAGGTTGGCATTGCACCAGTCGCGTACGCCCGGCAGGCCGCAGCGGCGCAGCGACCAGATGATGGCCAGCATCATCACGCCGAGAACGGTCGTGATGACGAGCAGGGCGAGCGGGAGCGACATCTGTGCCATGGCGGGCGGGGAGTCCGGCGAAGCCGTCATGATAAGCGCTGTCCGACGAACGGGGCTTGGTGCGGGACGAGCGAAGGCGCTGGCCGGATGTCGCGGCCAGTGCCCGAAGAACGGATGGTGCGGGGGATGTCGGCGGCGGCGTGCCCGATGCCGCTCAGTCGTCCGGGTTGCCCAGGGATGGCGGCCCGGCGGGATCGGCTTCGGCTTCGCGCAGCGTGGGATCGTTCTTGACGACGTAGCGCGCGGTCAGCAGCAGGACAGTGGCGCAGGTAAGCAGGTAGGTGGCAAGTGTTGCGGTTTGTGTCATGGTGACCCCTCCGTTTCTGATTTTCCCTGCGGAGGTAGTGGCTCTTGGCGGCCGGTCGTGCCCGACATTATGGACGACGTGCCGCCGGCCTGCACCCCACGAACGGGGGGGGGTATGGGCCGGCGGGCGATCATTCGTCCATGCGTGCTCTACAACTGCGCGGCGTGGTGGCGCAGGTGGTCGCCGATGAACGTCTGGATGAAGTAGTAGCCGTGGTCGTAGCCCTCATGCCGGCGCAGCGTCAGCGGCTGACCCACCGCCGCGCAGGCTGCCTCGAGCGCGTCCGGGTAGAGCTGCGTGGCGAGAAACTGGTCGCCCAGCCCCTGGTCGACGAGGATGCCGGCGGGGAAGGGCGGCGCCTTGCTGGCGGCCATCAGTGCGCTGGCGTCATGCGCCTCCCACTTTCGCGCGTCGGGGCCGAGGTAGCCGGCGAAGGCCTTCTTCCCCCACGGGCAGCGCATGGGCGCGGCAATCGGCGCAAAGGCCGAGACCGAGCGGAAGCGGTCCGGGTGCCGCTGCGCCAGCACCAGCGCGCCGTGTCCGCCCATCGAATGGCCGCAGAGGCCGACCCGCGCCGGATCGACCGGCAAGTCTCGGGCGACGAGGTCGAACAGTTCGCCGGCGATATAGCTTTCCATGCGCCAGTGCGCGCTCCAGGGCGCCTGCGTGGCATCGAGATAGAAGCCCGCGCCCACGCCGAAGTCCCAGTGGCCCGACTCGCCCGGCGCGTGCGCGCCGCGCGGGCTGGTATCGGGGGCGATGAGGGCCAGGCCGAGCTCGGCTGCAAGGCGCTGCGCGCCGGCCTTGACCATGAAGACTTCCTCGTTGCACGTCAGTCCGGCGAGGTAGAACAGTGCCGGCACGCGCGCGCCGCCCAATGCCTGCGGCGGCAGGAAGACGCCGAAGCGCATCGGCAGGCCGATGGCGGTCGAGTCGTGGCGGTAGAAGCGCTGCACGCCGCCGTGGCAGCGATGTTCGGACAGCAGTTCCATGGCGCGGCCCTCAGTAAAGCACCACCGAGCGGATCGACTCGCCGCGCTTCATCAGCTCGAAGCCCTCGTTGATCCGGTCCAGCGGCAGCGTGTGGGTGATCAGGTCGTCGATGTTCAGCTTGCCGTCCATGTACCAGTCGACGATCTTCGGCACGTCGGTGCGTCCGCGCGCGCCGCCGAAGGCCGAGCCCTTCCACTCGCGCCCGGTCACGAGCTGGAACGGCCGCGTCGAGATCTCCGCGCCGGCCTCGGCCACGCCGATGATGATCGACTTGCCCCAGCCCTTGTGGCAGCACTCCAGCGCCTGCCGCATGACCTGCGTGTTGCCGATGCACTCGAACGAGTAGTCCGCGCCGCCGTCGGTCAACTGCACGATGTGGTCGACCACGTTCGGCACGTCCTTCGGATTGACGAAATGCGTCATGCCGAACTTGCGTGCCATGGCCTCGCGGGCCGGGTTCAGGTCGACGCCGATGATCTTGTCGGCGCCGACCATCTTCGCGCCCTGGATCACGTTCAGGCCGATGCCGCCGAGGCCGAACACCACCACGTTGGCGCCGGCCTCCACCTTGGCCGTGAAGATCACCGCACCCACGCCCGTCGTCACGCCGCAGCCGATGTAGCAGACCTTGTCGAACGGCGCATCCGGGCGGATCTTCGCCAGCGCGATCTCCGGCACCACGATGTGGTTGGCGAAGGT
>Ga0160472_100893_pt1 | contig 11800 bp, 7 predicted proteins | sample HID1973M_E11MG_FD_108267 | JGI IMG/M metagenome (GOLD analysis project Ga0160472, IMG submission 108267) | Enriched mosquito-associated microbial communities from UW Madison campus, WI, USA - HID1973M_E11 MG | ecosystem: Host-associated > Arthropoda: Insects > Digestive system > Unclassified ... | reverse complement strand
CATTTGCCGCCGAAGTATTAAAGCAAGGACTAATTGAAGAAGATATTCCTGCCGTTGTTATTAATAAGCAACTTTCGGCTTACAATATTGGAGAAATTAATGTTTTGGTAAATAAAGCTGATTTCGATAAGGCCATTGAATATATCGTCAAAAATGAAATCGAATAAGACGGTGAAAACCATTTATTTTACACCTCCCATCTTCAAGTTTCAAGCATGAAAACCAGAGCAATAACGGCCTTCTTTTTTACCATTGTAATGTTGGGCTCCATGTTTTTAGGAACCTATGTTTTTACAGCCTTCTACCTTATTTTAAGTATTCTTTCTCTGTTTGAATTTTACAAATTGATAAAAAATTCTGGAATAAGACCCCACAGAAACATCGGCTTAGCGGCGGGTGCTGTAATTTTTTTAATGGCCGCAGGCTTGCATTACTTAAAGTACGATGTTAAATACCTGTTACTTTGTATACCATTAATCTTTTCAGTTTTCATTACCGAACTCTACAAGAAAAATAAAATTCCCTTTGCCAATATATCTTACACCTTTGTTGGCTTTGTTTACGTAACTTTTCCCTTCTGTTTTTTCCATGCGCTGGGTTTTTTGCACGATTGGAGTGCCTATAATTTTCATTTTCCGCTGGCCTTTTTACTGATGCTTTGGGCAAATGATACCGGCGCTTACCTATTTGGAGTTAAGTATGGAAAACGGAAATTATTTGAGCGCCATTCACCGAAAAAAAGCTGGGAAGGTTTTTTGGGCGGGATGTTTACCAGCGTACTCGTTGCTTATGGCTTATCATTTCTTTTTAAAGAGACAACCCCCTTTGTCTGGGTTGGAATGGCCATATTAATTGCATCATTTGGTACACTTGGCGATTTAGTAGAATCGATGCTTAAACGCAGTTTAGACACGAAAGATAGCGGAGGTTTGCTTCCCGGTCATGGTGGCTTGCTCGATCGCTTCGACGGTTTATTACTGGCTGCGCCGGTTGTTTACGCTTATCTGTACCTAATTTTGTATTAACTTATTTTATTACCAGAACTGGTTTCTTGTTTTCGTCGATTGCTACAAAAGTAAAATCGCCATGTACAGCTAGTTCTCTGCCCTCGGCATACATTTGCTCTATGTAAATTTCAACATTTACTTTTAAGCTGGTGTTACCAACATATTTTACCTTTCCAATTAATTCTACAATTGTTCCTGCAGGAATCGGTTTTTTGAAATCAATTCTATCACTGCTAACGGTAACCATAATCTGCCTGCTAAAACGAGTTGCTGTAATAAAGGCTACTTCATCCATCATATGCATTGCCGTACCACCAAAAAGTGTGTCGTAATGATTGGTGGTGTTTGGAAATACAGCTTTAAAAATACTGGTTTTCGAGTTTTCTATTCTTTCTTCTAAGGTCATCATGAATCTATAAAATAGCCACGGAAACACAGATTTCAAAGGAGACTATTATTTCCTTTTTTATACATGTTCCCGCGGCACAATATTAATTTATCTGTGGCTCTGCCGTTAAAATATGCTCAGCTGTGCGCATTTCTTTAGCTGCTTCCACCATTTCAATCAAAGCTTTTTTGGTTTCATCCCAGCGGCGGGTTTTTAAACCGCAATCGGGATTTACCCAAAGCTGGGCAGGCGGAATAACTGCCTTTGCTTTTTGCAGCAAAGTTATCATTTCTTCCCTTTTCGGTACGCGTGGTGAGTGAATATCATAAACGCCCGGACCAATATCGTTCGGATATTTAAAATCGGCAAAAACATCGAGCAGTTCCATTTGCGAACGAGAGGTCTCGATTGTAATTACATCTGCGTCCATATCGGCAATATGCTGAATAATATCATTAAATTCTGAATAGCACATGTGTGTATGAATTTGTGTTTCATCGCTCACGCCGCTTGCCGAAATCCGGAAAGCTTTTACCGCCCAATCCAGGTAGTTCTGCCAATCAGCTCTGCGCAAGGGTAAACCTTCTCTTATTGCGGGTTCATCAATCTGAATAATCTTCCTCCCGGCGTTTTCCAAGTCGCAAACTTCGTCGTGGATAGCTAAAGCAATCTGTGTACATGTTTCTGAGCGAGGCTGGTCGTTACGAACGAAAGACCATTGTAAAATTGTTACCGGGCCGGTTAGCATCCCCTTCATCAGTTTTTCGGTTAAGCTTTGTGCATAGGTAGTCCACATTACCGTCATCGCCTGTGGGCGGGAAACATCACCATAAATTATGGGCGGTTTTACGCATCGAGTGCCATAGCTTTGTACCCAACCGTTTTTTGAAAAAGCAAAACCCGATAGTTGTTCGCCAAAATATTCTACCATATCATTGCGCTCGAATTCTCCATGCACCAAAACGTCCAGGTCGATTTCTTCCTGCCATTTCACCGCTTTAGCTGTTTCTTCAGCAATTAGAGTGTCGTATTCTTGTATGGAAAGCGCCCCGGTTTTCAGCTTTGCCCGCCAGCTTCTAACTTCCGGTGTCTGCGGAAATGAACCAATGGTTGTGGTGGCAAATTGTGGTAAATTAAGTACTTGTTGTTTAGTTTTTCTTATCGAAAAAGGATTTAACCGAGCAGCGTCTTGCGTTTTTAAGGTTTTAACTCTTTCTTTAACCTCCTGATTATGAATTAACTTTGAATTTTTACGATTTTCAGTCGCACTTGCATTTGCTGCGAGTTTTTGCTGGGTAGATGCAGGGTCTTCGTTTGATGCAAGTTTTTTAAGTGTTACAACTTCGGCTATTTTTTGCTTTGCAAAGGCCAGCCATTGTTTTATTTCCGGAGATAAGTTTTTCTCATCCGTTTCATTATCTAAATCTACGGGCGAATGAATTAACGAACAAGATGGGGCAATCCACACACGTTCCGGGCCTGTCTTTTCTATCGTTTTGTTAATTATTTCCAGGGAATGCGCAAAGTCATTTTTCCAGATGTTTCTGCCATCAACCAAGCCCAGAGAAAGAATAACCTTATCATGCAAAGCCGACAAAACTTCATCTAATTGCTGAGGGGCACGCACTAAATCTACATGTAAAACATTTACAGGAAGCGAGGTTGTTAAGGCAAGGTTGTTTCCTAAACCTTCAAAATATGTTGCTAAAACAATCTTTAATTTAGGGAAAGCTTTTCTAATTTCTTTGTAGGCATATTCAAAAGCTTTCTGCTCTTTTTCAGCTAAATCAAGCGTTAGAAAAGGCTCATCAAATTGAATATATTCTAATCCCAAAGAATTTAAGCGGGTTAAAATATCCAAATAAACGGGCAGCAGGTTTTTAATCAAGTCAATTTTTTCAAAGCCCGATTGTTTTTCTTTTCCCAATAACAAATACGAAACCGGGCCTATCATTACTGGTTTAGTAATGATGCCGAGCTGCTTCGCCTCATAAAACTCATCGATAATTTTGGTCGAAAAAAGTTTAAAAGGTTGGTTTTCGTAAAACTCAGGAACAATGTAATGGTAATTGGTATCAAACCACTTCGTCATTTCCATCGCGACAACGTCCAGGCCGTCCTTTTGATAACCCCGTGCCATGGCGAAGTACAAATCGAGTTCTGAATTTCCTTTTTTAAGGATAACTTCATTGTACCTTTTCGGAATCGCACCAAAAGTTAAGGAATGATCAAGTACATGATCATAAAATGAAAAATCGTTTGAGGGAATTAAATCTATTCCCGATTCTTTTTGCATTAACCAGTTTTCGTGGCGAATGTTTTTTCCAACCTGAAGTACATTTTTGTACCCCGTTTTACCTGCCCAGTAATTTTCGCAGATTTTCTTTAGTTCTCGTTGGCTACCAATACGCGGGTAACCCAGATTTTGCGTTAGCATCTCTTTTAAAGATTAAGTAAATAAATCATTTAAAAGCCCTTTAAGCAATATTTTACGAAACTTTTTGATTAAAATAAAAGGACCGTTTGGTGCACATAAAACCCGCTTCACAGCCAAAAAGACCTAAAGGAAAACCTAATAAAACGGTAATTTTATTGTACAAATCAGACCTGACCAATTACTTTTTAACGCGAAAGCATCGTCAATTCGATATTTGGCAGGTCTCCTGACTTATCTCCATATTATCGCCTTCCCATACCCGAAAGTACAGTGGCATTTTTGATAATTTGTTGTCTATTTTTAAAAGACAAGATTTACAGTTGCGCGACAGCTCGTGATTTGCACACGATTCCCTTTTAATCTACAGCTAAGTAAAACCGATACCGGTTGATGAAAAAATAAAGTTAAGAACTTACATTGATGGCAAATGTATGCATTAAGGTTAAGTATTTTTTAAGAAAAGCGATTTTCATAACAGCTATACGCTAAAAAAGATACTGTTAAAACTGTAACAAATTTACAGCAAGGTTATTAACGAAGCTTTTCTCTTATATATTTGGGTTAACCAACCAAACTTTCCCGACTATGATAAAAAACTACTTTAAGAAGTTATGTTTTACCTTTTTAATGTTGAGTTGCGCAACCGTGTTTGCGCAAGAAGTGCCCACTCCAAAGTCTCACTTCGGATTCAACATCGGCGATGATTACCAACTCGCTAACTACACGCAAACAGAGGCTTATTTTAAAAAGCTTGCAGAAACATCGAAACGTGTTAAGCTAGTTGATATTGGTAAAACCGAAGAAGGCAGAAGCCAGTACATGCTTATTGTTTCCTCGCCTGAAAACTTAAAAAAATTAGACCGCTATAAAGAAATTTCTCAGCAACTGGCGCATGCAGAACTTACTCCAGAACAAGCCAAAGCTTTAGCGCAAGAAGGTAAAGCTGTTGTTTGGATTGATGGTGGTTTACACGCCAACGAAGTTGTTGGTGCGCACCAGCTGATTCAAACCGCCTATGAATTTGCATCTAAAACAGACCCTGAAACGATAAAAATTCTGGATAACGTTATTATTCTTTTCACGCACGCTAATCCCGACGGGCAAGAACTGGTTAGTAACTGGTACATGAGAGATAAAGATCCGAAAAAAAGAACTTTATCCGGTTTGCCAAGGTTATACGAAAAATATGCCGGGCACGATAATAACCGCGATTTTTTCATGCTGAATCTAAAGGAAACCCAGAATATGGGTCGCCAGTTGTTTGTAGAATGGTTGCCACAAATTATGTACAACCACCATCAAGCCGGGCCTGCCGGAACAGTAGTTGCGGGCCCGCCTTACCGCGACCCGTTTAATTATGTTTTCGACCCTACAATATTAACCAGTTTAGATGCCGTTGGCGCTGCAATGCACAACAGAATGAATATCGAAAATAAACCTGGATATACGCAAAGAGGCGGCTCCGTTTATTCTACCTGGTATAATGGTGGCTTAAGAACAACAACTTATTTTCACAATATGGTGGGCTTGCTAACCGAAATTATTGGAAGTCCGACACCTTCTGATATTCCACTTGTCCCTTCGAGATTATTACCAAGCGGCGATTCGCCAAATCCGATAACACCCAGAAAATGGTATTTCAAAAATTCGATTGATTACTCGGTTTCGTTAAATTATGCAGTTTTAGGATATGCTCAGCGTTACCATGATGAGTTGCTTTACAATATTTATCAAATGGGTAAAAATTCTATCGATAGAGGAAAAAAAGATACCTGGTCGTTCTCGCCAAAGAAAATCGACGCTATAAATGCTGCAGCTAAGGTTTCGGCGCCTGCTGCTGGGGGCGAATTTGCGAGGGGCAGAGGCGCAATTAGCATGAAGGCGTACGACACGGTGATGAAAGCGCCATTGAATCGCGATGCACGAGGTTACATTTTATCGGCCAATCAACCCGACTTTAACTCCGCAATAAAATTCTTAAATGCCTTAATCAGAACAGGGATTCTGGTTCAAAAAGCAACGGCGCCCTTTACTGTAGCAGGCAAAAGTTATCCGGCAGGAAGTTATGTTGTTAAAACAGATCAGGCGTTCAGGCCGCACGTTCTGGATATGTTTGAGCCTCAAGATCACCCAAATGATTTTAAATATGAAGGAAGCGCTCCAACGCCGCCTTATGATGCTGCAGGATGGACGCTAGCTTACATGATGGATGTTAAATTCGACAGATTACTTGATGATTTTACAGGGCCTTTTGAAAGAGTTCCTTTCGGACAGTTATTAAAACCGGAGAACAAACTGGCTTCGGGATCGAACTATGTGTTGGCTTCGGCTCAAAACGATTCCTACACCGCCGTAAATGATTTGTTAAAGGCAAAAGTTGATGTTTATCGTTCTACAGAAAATGGCGATTTCTATGTTTCTGCTTCCGGTAATGCTAAAAGCATTTTAGAAAAAGCTAACGTAAAACTTAAATCAGCTGCTGCACCAAAAAATAAAATTAAAATTACAGCTGGCAGAATAGCGCTTTGGGATACTTATGGAGGCTCGATGGCTTCTGGCTGGGTACGTTGGATGATGGAGCAATACCATTATAATGCGACCGTAATTTATCCGCAGGATATTGACGCAGGAGATTTAAAATCGAAGTATGATGTGATTGTTTTCGTTGGTGGCGCAATCCCGGCATTGCCAACTGCAGGCGCAACCGGAAGAGGCGGTGGTGGTTTTGGCGCACCAAACCCACAAGATGTCCCTGAGGAATTTAAAAAACAAACAGGTAGAATTACAGCCGATAAATCCATCCCTCAGCTTAAAAAATTTATGGAAGATGGAGGCAAAATTGTAACCATTGGCTCGAGTACGAATTTGGCTTATCACTTACAATTACCTGTTCGCAATGCGATGGTTGAAATCGTAAACGGAACGGAAAAGAGATTGCCTGATGAAAAGTTTTATGTGCCGGGCAGCGTACTTAATGTAGAAGTTGATAATAAGCAGCAGGCAAACTGGGGAATGGAACACGAAGCCGACGTTTACTTTGACAACAGCCCGGTGTTTAAACTAACTGGTGATGCAATTGCATCAGGAAAAATAAAGCCTTTAATGTGGTTTAATTCTGCCACGCCATTGCGTAGCGGCTGGGCCTGGGGGCAGGCATATTTGCAGGATGGTGTAACAGCTTTCGAAGCAAATGTTGGCAAAGGAAAGCTGTATGCATTTGGTCCTGAGATTGCTTTTAGGGCACAAACCCACGGGACCTTTAAACTGATTTTTAATCAATTATATAAATAGTAAAAATATAGAGCGACATTTTTATTGTCGCTCTTTATTTTTACTACTTATTTCTTAGAGAATATTCTTAATTCATTATTATTCACGTAGTAAAGATTATCGGTTACAAAATCTATTTCGTAGATAGGTTTGGTATTATCAATCGCGATCTTATCTACTTCGGCGCCCGTTGCTTTATTCACTTTAACCAAAAAATTTGTTTCATCCGTAACAGTCCATTCGACCAGATTGGACACAGGATTAAATGCAGAGACTTTATTGGCTTCTTTAACAATAATATTTCCTGTTAAATTATCAAGCGTGATTGATTGAATTTTGGAGTCAAATTTTGACACATTGTCGGGCTGTCGCTGAGCGAAAACACCGATATATAGCCCTGTTAAAAACATGGCTGTGAAAAGCGTTTTTTTCATAATTATTTTTTATGGTTTTAATAACTCGTTGTAAAATGATGCCGTTTATTAAAACGCTGATTAGCAACGTTTTGTAAAAATTAAATTTCGACAAAAGGGAAATATTTTCCCCCCTATTGTGTAAAGAATTACTTGTTTCGGGATTCGGGTTTTTACTTTTGGCTTACGCACCTTTAAGCTAAAGGAGTTAATTTTACAAAATGAAAGTAGAGATCTGGTCGGATGTAATGTGTCCGTTTTGCTATATCGGGAAACGTCATTTTGAAAAAGCAATGGAAACTTTGCCCTTCAAAAATGAGATAGATGTTGAGTGGAAAAGCTATCAGCTTAATCCTGAATATCACAATACAAATAATGAAACCGTTTACGATTACCTTTCAAGAAGTAAAGGAATGCCAATTGAGCAGGCAAAGCAGATGACTAAACAGGTTGTTGATATGGCTGCAAACGCAGGTTTATCAATGGATTTCGATAAAAATATTCCGGCAAATACCTTCAACGCACACCGGTTGATTCATTTGGCTGCTAAACATAATCTTCAGGATTTAGCCGAAGAAAAACTTTTTGAAGCCCATTTTGTAAGAAGCTTAAATATTGGAGAAGATTCTGTTTTACTGCAACTGGCAGAAGAAATAGGTTTGAATTCAAAGGAAGCAGAAGATGTTTTGAAAAGCGATAAATTCGCTGAAGCCGTTCGCTATGATGTTTACGAAAGTCAGAATTTAGGCATTCGTGGGGTTCCGTATTTTGTAATGGATAGAAAGTATGGTGTTTCTGGTGCTCAACCTGTTCAGGCTTTTACCGATGCATTAACGCAAAGTTTTACAGAATGGAAATCAGCACAGCCTAAAACAAATCTAACTTCGTTGAATAAAAACAACGATGCGATTTGCGACGAAAATGGCTGTGAGATATAGAGATTGGGTTAATAATTTTCGTCATTGCGAGGCACGAAGCAATCCTACAACAATCGCTACCAAGCCAAACGCATTAAGATTGCTTCGTGCCTCGCAATGATGTGTGCTCTGTAAGAAATTATCTATGCTGATTTTTCAATGGCGTTAACAAATACTCCAATCCGTTAACCCTGATTTCGAACATCGTAGCCATTAAATCGCCTAATTTTCCTTTCGGGAAACCTTTATCCTTATACCAAAGCAAGTAACTTTCGGGGATATTACAAATTAAGTAACCTTTGTATTTGCCGTATGGCATTTGCATTTTTACTAAATCGAGTAACAGCGTGGAGTCTAACATTTAATCGATTAGCTCTAAAGTTTGAATGGCTTCTTCAACCGTGTTCACGTTATCGAAAGCAATACGCAAGGTGTTTTTAACTTCTTTTAAGTTGCACATTCTCGGATGATTTTGTGCAAAAGTTAAAATCCTGGTGAATGTTTCAGAGTCGAAATATTTCGATTGTTTATCACTCAGGAAATAGCCTCGCAAACTATTTTTCTTAAAACTGATTTTTTCAAAACCCAGTTTTTTGCCCAACCACTGCAACCTCACTACACTTAGCATGGTTTTTACCTGCGGCGGAACCGGACCGAACCTATCAGCCAAATGCTTTTCGAAAACAGCTAATTCTTTTTCGTTATCAAGTTTAGATAGTTCTGTGTACAAATTATATCGCTCGGTAATGTTGGTAATGTAAGCATCAGGAATATACAATTCCAAATCGGTATCAACCTGTGTAAAACCAACATACGGACGAGCAGGTTCATTCTCGAATAAACCCTTAAATTCAGCTTCTTTCAGTTCCTGAATGGCTTCATCTAAAATTTTATGATACATTTCAAATCCGATTTCGGCAATGAAGCCACTCTGTTCTGCACCAAGTAAATTTCCGCTTCCGCGGATGTCCAAATCACGCATCGCCACATTAAAGCCGCTGCCCAAATCAGAAAACTCTTCAATTGCACTTAAACGTTTCCGGGCTTCTGATGTTAAGGTAGATAACGGTGGCGATAGCAAATAGCAAAATGCCTTTTTATTACTTCGCCCCACACGGCCACGCATCTGGTGTAAATCGCTCAGGCCAAACATATGCGCATGGTTGATGATAATCGTGTTGGCATTCGGGATATCAAGACCTGCTTCGATAATCGTTGTGGCAACTAAAACATCTTTTTCTCCGTTGATAAAATCAAGCATTACATCTTCCAAAGCATCGCCATCCAATTGCCCGTGAGCAATACCAATTCTGGCTTTCGGAACAAGTTTCTGAATCAATCCGCCCAATTGCATTAAATCGTTTACGCGGTTGTGGATAAAGAAAACTTGTCCGCCCCTGTCGAGTTCAAACTGAACCGCTTCCTGAATTAATTTATCATTAAAAACATGTAACTCAGTACTAACGGGTTGGCGATTTGGCGGCGGTGTGCTGATGATTGACAAATCCCTCGCACCCATCAATGAGAAATGCAAAGTTCTCGGTATCGGCGTTGCCGTAAGCGTTAATGTATCAACATTTACTCGCACAGCTTTAAGTCTTTCTTTTGCGGTAACGCCAAACTTTTGCTCTTCATCAATAATCATGATGCCGAGGTCTTTAAACTTCACATCTTTGCTTAGCAAACGGTGTGTACCGATTAAAATATCAACCTTTCCGGCTGCGGCTTCGGCCAAAGTATCTTTAATCTGTTTATTGGTTTTAAAGCGATTAATGTAATCTACCGTAACGGGGAAATCCTTTAATCTCGAAGAAAAAGTTTTAAAATGCTGAAGCGCAAGGATGGTTGTCGGAACTAAAATTGCAGCCTGTTTACCTTCGGCAACAGCTTTAAATGCTGCACGAACGGCAATTTCAGTTTTACCGAAACCAACATCACCGCAAACCAATCTATCCATCGGATGCGGAGATTCCATATCTTTTTTTACATCCTGCGTTGCCTTTAACTGGTCGGGGGTATCTTCATAAATGAAAGAAGCCTCCAGCTCGGTTTGCAAATAACCATCGGGAGAGAAAGCAGTTCCTGCCTGCGTTTTGCGTAAAGCATAAAGCTTAATCAAATCGCGGGCAATGTCTTTAACTTTTTTTTTTGTTGTTTTTTTCAGCTTGTCCCAGGCATCGGTGCCAAGCTTATTCATTTTAGGCACACCGCTTTCTTTACCGCTGTATTTCGCAATGCGATTTAACGAGTTAATGTTTACGTAAAGCAAATCATTATCTGCGTAAATCAAGCGAATCATTTCCTGCGTTTTGCCGTTTACTTCAACCTTTTCAAGGCCTGCGTATTTGCCTATACCATGGTCAATGTGCGTAACATAATCGCCTGATTTCAGTTCACGAAGGTCTTTCAGCGTAATCGCCTGACTTTTCTGATAGCCCTTTTTAAGCTTGTACTTGTAATAGCGGTCGAAAATCTGGTGGTCGGTATAAAAAGCGGTTTGAATTTGCGCATCAACAAAGCCTTCACGCAGCATGCTGTTGATTGGTGTAAACTTTGCTGTTTTATCAATATCCTCTAAAATGGCATATAAACGCTCAATTTGTTTTGGCGAATCGGTAAAAATAAAGTTTACTATTCCCGCCTTTTCATTCTCTTTTAAATTGTGAATAAGCAGGTTAAAATCTTTATTAAATGATGGCTGCGGCCTGGTTTCGAATTCAAAACGATTCTCTGTCTGGTAAAAAAACTGCTTGCCAAATTCTATTATCGGGAAATCCTGAAGATGATCGCCAAGTAGCTTTTCATCGGTAAAAGCAAATTTTGGGTCGATCCACTCAGGATTTTGAGTTTTATCAGCTAACGATAACGCTTTCCAAAGTTCAACGGCCTTTTTAAAGCCGGCTTTCACAATATCGAGTGTAAATTCCACATCTTTAAACCAAAGCTGAGTATCGCTATCAATATAATCAAGAATGCTAATGTTACTTTCCGTTAAAAACTTTGCCTGCACATTTGGAACAATGGTTAGCGATTTAACATCGGCCACCGAAAGCTGACTTTCGATTTCAAAACTTCTGATGCTTTCAACCTCGTCGCCAAAAAATTCGATGCGGTAAGGCAAATCAGAAGAAAAAGAAAAAATATCTACAATACCACCGCGGATCGAAAACTGCCCCGGCTCGTAAACAAAATCGCGTCTGTCGAAATCATAATCAATCAAAAACTCATTAATAAAATCGATGCCCAACTTTGCACCAAGGCTAATTTCCAAAGTGTTTTTCTCTAGCGCAGAACGGTCTATAACCTTTTCGGCAATTGCTTCAGGGTAAGAAACTACGATTTTTCCGTATTCGGAATCGTGATTAAGT
>Ga0160472_100892_pt1 | contig 11803 bp, 11 predicted proteins | sample HID1973M_E11MG_FD_108267 | JGI IMG/M metagenome (GOLD analysis project Ga0160472, IMG submission 108267) | Enriched mosquito-associated microbial communities from UW Madison campus, WI, USA - HID1973M_E11 MG | ecosystem: Host-associated > Arthropoda: Insects > Digestive system > Unclassified ... | reverse complement strand
CTGAACGCGCGGCCGCCTTCGGCGTAGGCCTTCTGCGTCAGCAGCATGCGGCGCACGTCCGGGTGCACGATGATCGGATCGGCGGCCTTCTCGGGCGCCTTCGGGCCGGTCAGGGCGCGCGACTGCAGACGGTCCTTGGCGTAGGCCAGCGAGTTCTGGTACGCGACTTCGGTCAGGCCCAGTCCCTGCATGCCGACGCCGAGGCGGGCCGCGTTCATCATCACGAACATGGCGTTCAGGCCCTTGTTGGGCTCGCCCACCATCCAGCCGCGCGCGCCGTCGAGGTTCATCACGCAGGTGGCGTTGCCGTGGATGCCCATCTTGTGCTCGATGCTCGCGCACTTGATGCCGTTGCGCTCGCCGGGGTTGCCGGCGGCGTCGGGCACGAACTTCGGCACGACGAACAGCGAAATGCCCTTGGTGCCCTGCGGTGCGTCCGGCAGGCGGGCCAGCACCAGGTGGATGATGTTTTCCGACAGGTCGTGCTCGCCGGCGGAGATGAAGATCTTCGTGCCGGAGATGGCGTAGGAGCCGTCGGCCTGCGGTTCGGCCTTGCTGCGCAGCATGCCGAGGTCGGTGCCGCAGTGCGGCTCGGTCAGGCACATGGTGCCGGTCCATACGCCGGACACCAGCTTGGGCAGGTAGGTCGCCTTCAGTTCGGGGGTGCCGTGCTCGTGCAGGGCCTCGTAGGCGCCGTGCGACAGGCCCGGGTACATGGTCCATGCCTGGCCGGCCGAGTTCAGCATCTCGAACAGGGCGTTGTTCATCAGGATGGGCAGGCCCTGGCCGCCGAATTCCGGGTCGCAACCCAGCGCCGGCCAGCCGGCCTCGACGTACTGGGCATAGGCTTCCCTGAAGCCCTTCGGCGCCTTGACCACGCCGTCGCCCACGTAGGTGCAGCCCTCGCGGTCGCCGCTCTGGTTGAGCGGGAACACCACTTCGGCGCAGAACTTGCCGGCTTCCTCCAGCACCTGGTTGATCGTGTCGGCGTCCACATCCGCATGGGCGGGCATCGCCTTGAGTTCGGCTTCGACGCCAAGCAGCTCATGGAGCACGAACTGCATGTCGCGCAGGGGTGCGGTGTACTGGCCCATCTAAGACTCCTCCGGAGAATAGTTGTACCTGTCCCGTCACACCTTGCGCGCCACGTACGGGCGTCGCCGGGGGAACGGATTCAGGTACGGTACGACTGAATCAGTTTGTTAAGCGCGACCATGGCACATTCGGCGCTGTCCGGCAGACGGAGGAAGCGGGCGTCGTGGTGCAGGCCGAGTTCAAGACTGTACATCTCGAACAGCATCAGGCGCGGGTCCGCGTCGGCACGCAGGTGCCCCTCGTCCTTCGCCTGGTTGATGGCCCGCGTCAGCGCGGCGCGCCAGATGCTGACGCTCTTGACGAGTTCGTCGCGCACCAGGCTCTCCGCGCGGTCGTCGTACTCGACCGCGCCGCTGATGTAGATACACCCCGTCGTCACTTCCTGGATGCGCTTTTCCATCCAACGCCGCACCATCGACCAAAGCCGGGGCAGCCCGCGCGGCTCCTGCAGGGAGGGGTAGAACACCTCCTGCTCGAACCGGCGGTGGTACTCGCGCACCACTTCCACCTGCAGGTCCTCGCGCGAACCGAAGTGCGCGAAGACGCCGCTCTTGCTCATCTGCATGCGTTCCGCGAGCAGGCCGATGGTCAGACCCTCCAGCCCGTCGCGGGACGACAGTTCCAGTGCGGCGTCCAGAATCGCCACCCGCGTCATCTCCCCCTTGCGCATGGGCGCGGGGGCGGTGCTGGCGGGGGTTTCCAAACGGGCTGACTGGTGTCGCATGATTTTTCTCCGTACTTCGCGGCGCCTTCGCTTCATGTGATGGCGCCGCAGCTTTGACCCTGACTTGCGGGCGAAAGGCGGGAGTTTCCCCGACTATGCCCCTGAATGCACGAAGTCTAAGTCAAAAAAGAACGGTCGTTCAGATTATTAGGATGAGGTCGATCATCATCAAGCGATTAATTAGACCCGGCTTTCTAAACGCACCGCGGCGCAACATGCACCGGGTCAGTACCGGCCGGCCACGCCGGCAATGACCACGCCCAGCCTGAGCAGCAGGTAGGCGGCGTTATGCATGATGCGGCGCAGCGCGGAGTGGCGGGCGTGGTCGTGCGGCAACACCTGCCGGCTGCGGTGCGCGATGGCGTCTTCGAGCCGGGTGCGCAGTTCGCGGCAGAAGACGGGGTCATAGACCGAGATATTGGCTTCGCGCGCCAGCAGCAGGCTGAAGGGGTCCATGTTGCTGGAGCCCACCGTGGCCCAGGTCTCGTCCACCACGGCCACCTTGGCGTGCAGGAAGCTGTCGGCGTATTCGTGAATCTCGATGCCGGCGTCGAGCAGCGTGGCGTAGAGCGCGTGGGTCGCGTAGTGCTGCAGGCGGTACTCGACTTGCCCCTGCAGCAGCAGGCGCACCCGCACGCCGCGCCGGCGGCACGCCAGCAGCGCGCGCTGGAGCTTGCGGCCCGGCAGGAAGTAGGCATTGGCGAGGATGACGTCCTCGCGGGCGCTGCCAAGTGCCTTCAGGTAGTCGCGTTCGATGCTGCGGCGGTTGCGCAGATTGTCGCGCAGCAACAGGGCTGCATACGCCCCGGGCGAGGCGTCCGGCTCGGGAGGCAGGTCGGTCCGCGTGGGGAAGCTGGCCGCCGCGGCAGCCCAGCCGATGGCGTGCATCTCCTTGCGCAGCGCGATGCGCCACCACAGGCGCTCGGTGGTCAGCGCCACCTGCGGGACCAGCGGGCCGGTCAGGCGCACGGCGAAGTCGTAGCGCGGGCCGAGGGTGTCCTGGGTGTCCCGGGTGTCCTTGGCCAGCAGGCCGTGGTTGAGGTCGTCGATGATGTTGATGCCGCCCACGAAGGCGATGCGGCGATCGATCACGGCGATCTTCCGGTGCAGGCGGCGCAGGTGGCGCCGCGCCAGCCGGAAGCCTCGCAGCGGGCGGTAGATGCGCAGTTGCACCCCGCCCGCCTCCAGGCGCCCGACCAGCGCGGCCGGCATGCCGCCCGCGCCGAATCCGTCCACCACCAGCCGCACGCTCACCCCGCGCGCGGCAGCGCGAATGAGGGCGTCGGCCACGGCGTTGCCGACCGCGTCGTCGGCATAGATATAGGTTTCGAGGGCGATCTGGACGGCGGCCTCGTCGATGGCCGCGATCAGCGCCGGGAAGAACGCCTGCCCGCCCGGCAGCAGTTGCACCGTGTTGCCGGGCACCAGGTGCGCGTGGCGCGAGAACCCGCGCAACAACCTGCGCCGGCCCGGGCCGGCGCCGCGCGCCGCGGGCTGCCCGTCCTGTTGAAGGGCAATCTCGGCAGTACGTCCGTCGGCGGTACGTCCGGCGTTGGAAGGAGGCGGGTTCCCGCGGTTCGTGATCCGTGACATGGCTCGATTATCCGCCACACGGCGCACGGCGCACATGGGGCGGCGTCTCTGCTATCGTGTGATTCGCACACCGATTCTGGGACCCCATCGTGAAAGTATTCGGTATCACCGGCTCGTCCGGCAGCGGCAAGACCACCCTGCTCGACCAGTTGATCCCGCGTTTTGTCGCCTCGGGCCTGCGCGTGGCCGGCGTCAAGCACACGCACCACCGCTTCGACCCCGACACCCCGGGCAAGGACTCCTGGCGCATGCGCGAGGGCGGCTGCCGCAACGTGGTGCTGGTGGGCGAGCGCCACATGACGCTGATGCGCCACTACCCCGAGGCCGTGCCGTCGCCTGAACTGGACGACGCGCTCGCCGTGATCCCCGCGGATACCGACCTGGTGCTCGTCGAAGGCTACAAGCGCAGCGATTTCCCCAAGCTCGAAGTCTTCCGCCCGAGCCTCGGGCGGGCGCCGCTATGGAACGAGGTGCCCGGCGTGATGGCCGTGGCGACCGACGCCGTGTCGGCCGTATCGACCATGATGGCCATGACGCCGCTGCCCGTGCTCGATCTCGCCGATCCGGACGCCATCTTCGCCTTCGTCCGGGATCATGCGATCGACTACCAGGCCGCCGCGCGTGCCAGCTCCGCCACCAGCGGCACGTGATCCGAACGTTGCGCCCAGTCGCGCCCGGTGAGCGCGCGGGCCTGCTCGATCTCGAAGCCGCGCACGTAGATGCGGTCGAGCTGCCACCACGGCATGTGGCTGGGGAAGGTATGCAGCCGCGCGCCGAGCGCCTGTGACACCTCCATCGCGCCGAGCGTGTTGCAGATCTGCGCGTCGAGGCGGTGGTTCCAGTCGTTGAAGTCGCCCGCCACGATCAGCGGCGCATCCTTCGGCACCACGCTGCGCACGCGCTCGACCAGCGCCCCCGCCTGCCGCGCCCGGCTGCGCGCGAACAGGCCGAAATGCACGCAGATCAGGTGCGCCTCCACGCCCTGCACTTCCGCCACCGCATGCAGCAGGCCGCGCTGCTCAAAGCGGTGATCGGAAATATCGAGGTTCTCCGACATCAGGATCGGATGGCGCGACAGGATCGCGTTGCCGTGATGCCCGTGGTCGTACACCGCGTTGCGGCCGTAGACCGAGTGCGGGTAGGCATCGGTGGCGAGGTAGTTGAGCTGGGTATGGTCCGGATCGAACAGCTCGGCGGCGACCAGGCGGTCGTTGCGGTCCTGCACTTCCTGCAGGAACACGATGTCGGCGTCCATCGACTGCAGGCCGGTGCGCACGTTCTGGATACGCGGGCGGCGCGCGATGCCGGTCACCCCCTTGTGGATGTTGTAGGTGACCACGCGCAGCTTCATCTCGCCACACCTCCGGCAGATTCGGCTTGCGGCGACGTGCGCCAGGCGAGCTGGCGGATCGCTTCCGCGTTGCTGCTCGAGAAGCACCGTTCGGCGGCCTGCTCCAGCGGCAGCCATGCGTACTGCAGGTGCTCGCGCGGCGCCAGCGTCACTGGCAGCGGATGGCTCACACACAGGCCGAACCAGTGCTCGGTGTTGCGCGTCACGCCTGCCGCGTAGCGGTGCCGCCACTGCGGATAGATTTCGTAGTCGAGGGTATGCCCCCAGTCGGCCAGCGCGTGCTCGCCGGCGACGATGCCGGTTTCCTCGGCCACTTCGCGGGCGGCCGTGGCGGCCAGTGGCTCGTCGAGGGAATCGACGCTGCCGGTGACGGACTGCCAGAAGCCGGGGCGATCGGCGCGTTCCAGCAGCAGGACTTGCAAATCTGGCGTGTAGATCACGACCAGTACGGATTTTGGGATCTTGTATGGCATGGGGACAGTTTCGCGGGACACACCAAGCATAGCGCAGCGGAGTGTCACTGCGATCCGGCAGTAGCGGCGCGCATGCCGGGCATTTCCGCCGCGCGCGCTACCTCATGCCGCGTTGCGGTCGTCCAGCGTTGCCGCCGCCGGTGAACCGGCCGGCGCCTCCCTGGCAGGACCGGACGCAAGCGCCGTGCCCGTGCCGCTGTACAGCCAGGTGTCGAACACCTTGGGCGAGTCGCCGTGTCCCCAGGCGGCGCGCAACTGCTCCATCAGCGGGGCAAGACCGCCCATGTAGCGCTGCGACGCCTCGCGGGCCGCGTCGGCCAGTGCGTCGGCGTGGGCAAGCGTCTCCTGCCGCAGGTGCAGGCGCTCCTGCGCGATCTCCTTCTCGCGCACGCCCAGCGCGTTGTATTTCTGGATCAGGAAACGCTGGTAGTCGCCGCCTGTCTCGCCCGGCCCCGGCTGCGCGTTGACCTGCTCGAAGCGCATCACGATGCTGCCGGTTTCCTTCTCGACCTGCTGCGCCTCGGTGTCGAGCGCATGCAGCGCATCCTGCAGGCGCTGCGCCTCGCGGCGCCGCAGTTGCAGGTCGGCGGCGCTTTCCTCGAAGTTCCGCTGTGCGGCGAGGTAGGCCTGCACCACGGGCTGCGGGGCGATCACCAGCAGCGGGTCAGCGCCCCCGGCGCGGCGTCCGGCGAGCAGCGCATCCTCGGGCAGCCGGAGATTGCCGACATCTTCCAGCCAGCGTCCACGCGACATGACGGTGGCGACCGTGTCGAGCGAGAGCTTGCGCAGTGCCTCGGCGCGTTGCAGCTCCACCGTCTCGTGCGGCACGCCGCCGCCACCGGCCGACTGCGCCGCCGCATGCGCCACATCGGGAACGCAAGCCGCCACGGTGGTTGCCACCGATTCCGACATGGCCTGCGCCGACTTGCGCACGGCGCGGCGCAGTTCGAAGCGCGCCAGCAGCATAACCAGCAATCCGGCTACCAGCCAGGTCAGGATGGTCTCGGCATGCGCCAGCAGGAACTGGCGAATCAGGTCTGTATCCAGAGTCACAGCGTTGTTTCCTCATGCGCGCCAGTGCCTTCGTGTGGGCCCTCGGCAGCGCAAATCTGCGCGCATCCGCGGAATAAAGGAGGAAAGACATTGGCGGACCGCGCTTCGTTCCAATCATAACAACTGGGTAACAAATCGGCTGTGACCAAATGAAAGAAGCCGCACAAGGCGGCTTCCGGCATGAGGGTGAACCGGGGCAGCGCGCTATGCCGCCGTGGCGGCCGGGTGCGGCCGTGCCAGTTCCAGTGCCTCGGCCAGCACGGCGCGGTCGCCGATGTGGTTGCACAGCACCAGCACGAGTTTGGCGTTCATCTGCGCGGCCTGCTCGTCGGACAGGTCGCGCTGGCTGTGGATCAGCGACTCGTAGAAGTCGTCGGGCCGCGCGATGTTGGGTTCGCGAATCAGCGGCATGGTCAGGGTCTCCTTGATGTTGTCAGGCCGACATGCACCGCTGCATGGCGGCCTCGATCTTGCGTGTGTCGAAGGTGCGCCAGCGCGCGGCCACGTGCTGGTCCGGGCGAACCAGGTAAGTGGTGCCGGGGCGGCCGTCGTACCGGGTGGCCACCTCGCCGCAGGGGTCGGTGAAATCCTTGCCGACCGACAGCACGCGGGCACTGACGCCGCCAGCCTCGACTTCGGCGGCCGGAGCGTCGCCGAAAGTCAGCACCGTGAAACCGTCACCGAGCCGCTTCAGCAGCCAGCCCTCCTGGCCGCCCTGCCGGACGGGAGCGTCGGCGCATACCGTGCCGGGCGACATCTGGCCGGCGAAGCTGCCGTCGTCGGGGGTGTTCAGCGGCGACTCGCGGTAAGGCGTCGGCGTCGACAGCCGGCCGCTGTTGACCAGCGGGCGGGCGAACGGCTCGGTCCTGGCGAGTTCCAGCACGGCGTCGCGGAAATAACGGCTTGCGCGGCTCTTCGGCGTAATGAAATCGGTCGACCGGGTGGAGTTCAGCAGGTTGTCGTCAGCGGCATAGGCGCGCTCGGCGTGGTACGTGTCGATCAGCGACTCGGGAGCCTTGCCGTCGAGCACGAGCCTGAGCTTCCAGATCAGGTTGTCGATGTCCTGCACGCCGGTGTTGGCGCCCCGCGCGCCGAACGGCGAGACCTGGTGCGCGGCATCGCCGGCAAACAGCACGCGCCCCGCGCGGAAGTCGCCGATGCGGCGGCAGGCGAACTGGTACACCGACACCCATTCGAGCTCGAAGTCGGCGTCGGGACCGAGCATGGCGCGGATGCGCGGAACCACGTTCTCCGGCTTCTTCTCCTCCTCGGGATCGGCGTCCCAGCCGAGCTGGAAGTCGATGCGCCAGATGTTGTCGCACTGGCGATGCAGCAGCACGGACTGGTTGCGGTGGAAGTCCGGGTCGAACCAGAACCAGCGCTCGGTCGGGAAGTCGGCCTTCATCACCACGTCGGCGATCAGGAAGCGATCCTGGAAGAACTGCCCGGTGAAGGCGGAGCCGACCATGCGGCGGGTATCGCTGTTGGCGCCATCGCAGGCGATGACCCAGCCGGCTTCCATCTGGAAGATGCCGTCGGGCGTCTCCACGGTCAGCACGGCGTGGTCTGGCGTCTGGCGCAGGCTCAGCAGGCGGTGCTTCCAGCGCAGGTCGACGAGGTCGGACCGGTCGCATCGCTCGACCAGCATTTCCTCCAGGTAGTACTGCTGGAGGTTAATCATCGCCGGCATCTTGTGGCCGGCCTCGGGCAGCAGGTCGAAGGTGTAGGCCAGGTCCTGCCTGAAGAACACGCGGCCCAGCTTCCAGCTCACGCCGCGCTCGACCATCTCGTCGCCGGCGCCGAGGCGGTCCCAGATCTCCAGCGGGCGCTTGGCGTAACAGACGGCGCGCGAGCCGACGCTGACGGTGTTGTTGTCGTCCAGCACCACCACGGGGATGCCGAGGCGCGCGCATTCCAGCGCCGCGGTCAGGCCGATCGGGCCGGCGCCGATCACCACCACGGGGTGGCGCGCGCGCTGGCCGGTGCGCTGTTCCTCCGATTGCCGGTAGGCGAACTCGGGGTAGGTATAGGTCTTCATCATGGGCGGTCTCCTGTTCTCGTTCCGGCGGCCGCGTCAGGCGCCGTTGAATTCCTTGTCGTGCATCCAGGCGGCATGCTTCGGCGCCCGTCGGGTGCGGGACCACTCCTCCAGCATCTGCCACTTCACCTCGTCGAGCTGGCGGGCCATGGCCGGCGTGCCGGTATCGGCGGCCAGCTCCAGGCGGTGGCCGCTGGGGTCGTGGAAGTAGATCGACTTGAAGATGGTGTGGTCGGTGATGCCGACCACAGGAATGCCGTCCGCCTCCAGCCGCGCCTTGGTGGCCTCGAGGTCGGCCACGCTGCCGACCTTCAGGGCCAGGTGCTGGACCCAGTCGGGCGTGTTGGGATCGCGCCCCATCGGCGCGGAATTCGGCAGCTCGAAGAAGGCGAGGATGTTGCCGTTGCCCGCGTCGAGGAAGATGTGCATGTACGGGTCCGCGGCGCGGGTGGACGGCACCTGGTCTTCCGCGATGGCCAGCACGAAGTCCATGCCAAGGTATTTGCCGTACCACTCGACGGTTTCGCGGGCGTCGCGGCAGCGGTATGCGACGTGATGGATGCGCTCGATCTTCACGGTGTCTCCTGGGGGTGTGAGGAAGTCTCCGAGATATAGTAACGGTGGTTACTACCGTGAAAACGGGAATGAGCCGGCTACGCGAGCGCTGGTTGATGTCAGACAACGATTGGTAACAGCGGCCTCAAACCTAGGGTTTGCTACCATTGCGGGCACGCCCGCCACCCCGGATTCCCATGGATCTGTCGTCTTTCTTCCCCTATCGCCTTGCCGTGCTGGCCGAAGCGGTCAGCCAGTCGGTCGCACTGGTCTACGGTTCGCGCTTCGCGCTGAGCCGGGAGGAATGGCGCGTGATCGCCGCGCTGGCCGACAAGGGCGTCATGCGCAACGTCCATATGGTCGACTACACGACGCTCGACAAGATGCAGGTAAGCCGGGCCGTGGCGCGGCTGGAGACGAAGGGCATGATCGCCCGCGAGCCGGACCCTGAGGACGGGCGCGGCCACGTGCTGCGCATCCTGCCGGCCGGGCGCGCGCTGGTGCGCAAGATCGTGCCGATGGTGCTGGCGCGCGAGCAGTTCCTGCTCGCGGACCTGGACGATGCGGAACGGGCGGTGCTGGATCGGGTACTCGCCAAGGTGATGGCGCGCGCGAAGGCGCTGGGCGAGCAGGGGTAAGTTCGGGCCTTGCGTTACGGGCCGCCGGTTTCCCGGGAGTGAATTCGAGAATACCCGTCGCCCCCGCGCAGGCGGGGGCCCAGCGTCTTTGCGGACGCTGGAAACGTCACTGGGTCCCCGCGTGCGCGGGGACGACGGGCAATCGTAATCGGGCGTAGACCACCGCCCCGTTGCAGGGCGGCGTGGTACTGCGTCAGGCCAGTCAGGCCGTCTTCGGTTCCGTCGCGCGCAGGCGGATGTGCAGTTCGCGCAGTTGCTTCTCGTCGACCGAGCTCGGGGCCTGCGTCAGCAGATCCTGGGCGCGCTGGGTCTTCGGGAAGGCGATCACGTCACGGATCGAGTCGGCGCCGGCCATCATCGTGACGATGCGGTCGAGGCCGAAGGCCAGGCCACCGTGCGGGGGCGCGCCGTACTGCAGCGCGTCGAGCAGGTAGCCGAACTTCGCGCGGGCTTCCTCGGCGCCGATGTTCAGCGCGCGGAAGACCTTGCTCTGCACGTCCTCGCGGTAGATACGGACCGAGCCGCCGCCCATTTCCCAGCCGTTCAGCACCATGTCGTAGGCCTTGGCCACGCACTTGCCCGGATCGGTTTCCAGGTATTCGAGGTGCTCGTCCTTCGGGCTGGTGAACGGGTGGTGCATGGCGACCCAGCGGGCGTCTTCCTCGTCGTACTCGAACATCGGGAAGTCGATCACCCACAGCGGCTTCCACACGTCCTCGAACAGGCCGTGCGACTTGCCGAATTCCGAGTGGCCGATCTTCAGGCGCAGCGCCCCGATCGCGTCGTTGACGACCTTGGCCTTGTCGGCGCCGAAGAAGACGATGTCGCCGTCCTGCGCGCCGGTGCGCTTCAGGATCTCGGCCAGCGCTGCGTCATGCAGGTTCTTGACGATCGGCGACTGCAGGCCATCGCGGCCCTTGGCCAGTTCGTTGACCTTGATGTACGCAAGGCCCTTGGCGCCGTAGATGCCGACGAACTGCGTGTAGGCGTCGATCTCGCCGCGGGTGATGGCACCGCCGCCCGGCACGCGCAGGCCGACCACGCGGCCGTTCTCGCTGTTGGCCGGGCCCGAGAACACCTTGAAGTCGACGTCCTTCATCACGTCGGTCAGTTCGGTGAATTCGAGCTTGACGCGCAGGTCGGGCTTGTCCGAGCCGAAGCGGGCCATGGCCTCGCGGAACTCCATCACGGGGAACTTGCTGTCGAGATCGACGCTGATGGCGTTCTTGAACACCGTGCGGATCATGTCCTCGAACAGGTCACGGATTTCCTGCTCGGTCAGGAACGACGTTTCGCAGTCGATCTGCGTGAATTCCGGCTGGCGGTCGGCGCGCAGGTCCTCGTCGCGGAAGCACTTGGTGATCTGGTAGTAGCGGTCGAAGCCCGAGACCATCAGCATCTGCTTGAAGATCTGCGGCGACTGCGGCAGCGCGAAGAAGTGGCCCGGGTTCGTGCGCGACGGCACGAGGTAGTCGCGGGCGCCTTCCGGCGTGCTCTTGCCGAGCATCGGCGTCTCGATGTCGATGAAGCCCTGCGCGTCGAGGTACTTGCGCACTTCCATCGCCACCTTGTAGCGCAGGCGCAGGTTGTACTGCATCTGCGGGCGGCGCAGGTCGAGCACGCGGTGCGTCAGGCGGGTGGTTTCCGACAGGTTGTCGTCGTCGAGCTGGAACGGAGGCGTGACCGACGGGTTCAGCACGGCCAGTTCCTGGCACAGCACCTCGATCTTGCCCGAGGTCAGGTTGGCGTTCTCGGTGCCGGCCGGACGCGGGCGCACCTTGCCGACGACGCGGATGCAGAACTCGTTGCGGATGTCCTCGGCGACCTTGAACATCTCCGGGCGGTCCGGGTCGCACACGACCTGCACCAGGCCCTCGCGGTCGCGCAGGTCGATGAAGATCACGCCACCATGGTCGCGGCGGCGCTGCACCCAGCCGGTCAGGGCCACTTGCTGGCCGGAGAGTTCTTCGGTCACCAGACCGCAATAGTGAGTACGCATGGAGGACATAGCAAATTCCCGGTAATACGCGCACCGCCCGGTCGGGCGGGCGTCGCTCAATTGGATTCCGTCGGGTCGGCGGCCTCGGCCACCGTCTCGCGGTTTTCTTGGGGCTTGTTGTTGACGACAGCCGGCACGGGCAGGCCGTGGCTGCCGCTTCCACCGCTTCCACCGATCCCGCCGCTCTTGCGGGGCAGGTCCGCCGGTGCCACGACGCCCATCGAGACGATGTACTTCAGCGCCGCGTCGACGGTCATGTCGAGCTCGATGGTGTCGGCCTTGGG
>Ga0160472_100891_pt1 | contig 11861 bp, 12 predicted proteins | sample HID1973M_E11MG_FD_108267 | JGI IMG/M metagenome (GOLD analysis project Ga0160472, IMG submission 108267) | Enriched mosquito-associated microbial communities from UW Madison campus, WI, USA - HID1973M_E11 MG | ecosystem: Host-associated > Arthropoda: Insects > Digestive system > Unclassified ... | reverse complement strand
CGAACGGGCAGGTCCAGGCGGTCTACGATCTGATCGCGGGCGCGGACCTGGCCATCGGCAACTTCGAAATGGCACTCACCACGGCCGAGATCCCCTGGCAGAAGCTCGGCAACCGCCGCGCCGATCCGTCGGTTGCGCAGCATCTGCCCGTACTCGGCTTCGACATTTTCTCCATCGCGAACAATCACACGATCGACTATGGCTGGCAAGGTCTTCTGGACACGCGCGATGCGCTGCTGCGAAGCGGCGCCCGGGTCGTCGGTGGCGGTAGAACCCGCGATGAGGCTGCGGCGGCTGCCGTGATGGAGATTCGCGGCCAGCGGATCGGCACCATCGCGTTCACCTGCCTCACGCCGGCCGGCGGGGCGGCCACTGCGCTGCGACCGGGACTCTCTTCCATCCGCATCGTGAGCGCCTACGAGATCGATCCGTGGTCCCAGATCGAGGAGCCGGGCGATCCATCCGCGGTGCGGATCCGCACGCACGCCTGGCCAGAGGATGTCGCCTACGCGGAGCACGCCATTGCCGAGCTGCGCAGGCACTGCGACTTCGTCATCGCAACCGTTCATTGGGGTTACGGCTCGGGGGAAGCACTGGCCGAGTACCAGGCGCCGCTGGGCAGGCAATTGATCGAAGCGGGCGCCGACGTCGTCCACGGGCATCATCCGCACGCGATCCACGCCATCTGCTTCCACCGCCAGCGCCCGATCTTCTACAGCCCTGGAACCTTCATGGCACAGCAGTTCTTTCTGGACGCCACGCCGATCGTGCGGAAGATGCGTTCAGAGATGTCGCCCGACGGCTACGTCGCGAGCGTTGGCCTGCGACGCGGCGAAATGGCGGACATCAGACTGCATCCGACCACGCTGGGCGCCGATCACCTTCCCGTCCTTGCGCGCGAGGCCGCCTTCCAGCGTATCCGGCAGCGGCTGGACCGCCTTTGTGCGGCGCATGGAGCCCGAATCGAAGCCGAGGGCGAGAGCGAGAGCGAGAGCGGGATTCTGCGCGTCCGCCCCCTGGATGAATGAAGCGAAAAGACCCGGTCCGACAACTAGCAGCGCGCGAAGAGACTCTCATGGCAGAAGCAACCACCTCTCTACCCGCGGCCATGGCACGATCCAGGCGGGCGACCCGACTCGCGGCTGCCCTGCGCAATCACGCAGGCGTCGGCTTGTCGCTCGCGGGCGTCGTCCTGGTGTGGTGGGCGTTCGCGGCGAGCAACATCGTCTCGCAGGACCTGTTTCCGCCGCCCCTGGCCGTCTGGCGCGCGGCCATCGAGCTCTATGAACAAGGAGTGCTCCTGACCGATATCGGAGATTCGATGAAGCGGGCGATGGTCGGATTCTTCGTCGGATCGATCCTGGGTATCCTGGTGGGTCTGCTGACGGCGAGAACACGCCTGATGCGGTTCGCCCTGACGCCTTTCCTGTCGTTGTGGCGCCCGATCCCGGTCATCGCGCTCGTTCCGGTCGCCATTGTCTGGTTCGGCATCGACGACATGTCCAAGTACGCCGTGATCTCGTTCGCGGTCTTCCTGACCGTCTGGCTGAACACCCACCATGGCATGGAGCATGTTCCCCTCACCTACATACGCGCTTCCAGATCCCTGGGGGCGCCGATGGCGCGGGAGTTCTTCCAGGTTATGATTCCGGCATCGGCGCCGCACATCTTCGCCGGGCTTCGCATGGGCGCCGCGCTGGCCTTCGTCAGCCTGGTCGCCGCGGAGCTGACGGGCGCATCGACGGGTATCGGATACCGGCTGCAGGAGGCCCGCCAGTACCTGCGGATGGACCGCATGTTCGTCGGACTCATCGAACTGGGCATTCTGGGTGCAATTCTCGACTACGTGTTCGTGCTGCTCGGCCGCAGATTGGTCCACTGGGAGCAATAGCCGCATGGTTCCCGAAACGCTGGGCCTCATCTCGCTGGCCGTCATGGTCGCCGCGTTCGTCCAAGGCACCGTCGGCGTGGGCTTTGCCCTGATCGTTGTTCCGGTCATCGGATTGCTCTCGCCCGGTCTGCTGCCTGCCTGCCTGCTTATCCTCATGCTGCCGCTCAATCTGTATGTCGCGTGGCGCGAGCGCAGCGCCATCGACCGCACGGGCGCGCGATGGATCGCCGGCGGCCGCCTGCTGGGAACATTCGGTGGCATTTGGATACTGGCGAGCCTGCCTGCCAGCGACATGCCGTGCTCGGACTTTCCGGGCGCACGAACCTGATGGACCTGAGGCATGCACTCCTCCTCGCTCCCGCGCTGCTGGCGGGGCCTTCCTCAGCTGGATCGCCTGCCATCGCGTGAACGCCCGTGGGCTGCGCGTGCTGCTGCGGGGATTCGCCGTGGTGTCGGTCCGATAAAAATGAAGCGTCGGTGGAAGAAAAATCTGCCCTGCAAATTCGATTCATCGGAACGCTTTATCCACCCTCGACGAATTCCTACGGATTCACTATCTCCACCATCTCCTCGCAGTGCACGAGCTCTTCCTTTGCGCTGTCGGGGAGGCGCAGCTGCAACCAGATGCCATCGCCGATATTCTCGATCACCTCGGCTACGCTACCGTTCTTCAAGCGGATACTCTGTCCTGCCCGGACATTCAAGAGATTGATCATGTCGTGGACCTCTCAGAAGAAGATGCTAAGGTTCTTGGCCAGAAGCACGTTCTGATGAATGCGGATCTCGCGCCGGCAGAGCCTCCAGCCATCGGCTGTCCTGCGCATGCGGTCCTTGCGGTCGCCGACGAAGAAGTACTGCTCATACTCGCAGCGGTTCTGGTAGGTGAGGAATCGGCTCGAGACATCCACTTCGAGCTCGCTTTCATCATTGGTTTGCATGGCGACGAGCTGCACGTTGCTCACGAGGCGGCTCACGCGCGACAGGGGTTCCTCGGCCCAGTGCACGCCAGTTAGGATCTGTTCTGCGCGCTTGGCGAGAGTCCATTTGCCCTCGTTGAACCAGCTCATTTGCTTGTCGCGCGTGGTGAGCTCGTGATTGGCGTGCTCGCCGAATTTGACGTTGTATTCCATTGGCATGAAGTACTCGAGGTCTTCTGCCAACGTTTCCAGCCACGGCTTGAACTGCCGGTCGTCCAGCAAGTTGGCTTCGTCGTAGAGGAACTCTTCGATCTCGCGCTTGATTTCGTAGTAGGCGGTATTGCGGGCGAGACGGGGGGCTCGTTGTTCGAGCAACGGTTCTGCGAGTTCGGACATGGTTTCTCCAGATAAGGGACTCAGGGAGTTCAACGAGGCTCAGTGCGTGGGGGAATGGGGCCGCCTTGGTGGGCAAAGCAGCCGACGTCGATGATGGTGCCCGAGATGGCCGCGGCGTCATCGGACAGCAGAAATGCGACCACATTGGCTAGGTCGCGTCCGGTAGCGGGGCGGCCAGCCACGGTGCCCGGGGCCGGTTTGCTCCTGAACGCATCGGCGTCGCCGCCCATGCGTCCGACGCTCATGCCCGACACGATGCCGCCTCCACCGGGAATCGCCACGTTCACGCGCACATGGTCGTGGAAGTGGTCGTAGGCCATCGCGGTGCTGAGTGCGACGATCGCACCCTTGCTGGCGCTGTAGATCGCCATGTTCGGCTTGCCGTGGCCTGCGCCTGAGCCGATGTTGACGATCGAGCCGCCGCCAGCCTTGATCATATGCGGCAGTGCGGCGCGTGACATGAGGTAGGTGCCCTTGAGGTTCACGTCGACAATGCGCTCGAAGGTCGCCTCGTCGGTGGTGAGCACCGTGCCCAGGGGACCGATCGCGGCGTTGTTGACCAGGCCATCGATCAAGCCATACTTCGAGATGGTGTGATCGACCACTCGCTGTACGTTGGCGGCGTCGGAGACGTCGGCTTCAAGCACATCAGCCTCGCAGCCTATGGCGTGAAGCTCCGCGAGAAGGCCATCGAAGCCCTGCGCAGTACTGGACACCTGTGGTCGGGCGAGGCCGAAGGCCACAACCTGATGCCCGCGGCGAGCCAGTTCGACGGTGATCGACTGGCCCAGGCCGAAGGTCCCGCCTGTGACGATGACGGCGCCCATGATCATTCGGCGAAGCTCGCCGGCTCCTTGTCATTGCGGCCGAGCAGCGTGTCCCAGTCGGCGCCATTCATGTAGTCGCGCCAGCGGCGGTAGTACTGGCGGGGGTTCTCTTCGCTCACTTGCAGGCTCACGTTGCCGGCCACCGGTCCGGTAGTCTGGACTTTGCCGAGCGACTGCGCGTAGTTGTATGGATAGCGCTTGGCGATGACACCACGGCTACCGGCGGTGGCGTAGTTCCAGTTCTCCATGTCGTCCTGCTCGGTCATGCCGGCGGGACCGGAGTAGCGCATGTAGTAGGTCCGCAGGAAGTCCTTCACCTCCTGGGGCGCATCTGCGTCCACGAGGAAGAAGCGCCAGGCCTCGGTGGTTTCAGGGCCGTGCGGATGCCACACGCACAGGTTCCGCGGCTGGTTGCCGTGGTAGGAGACGTTTGGATAAATCGTGCCGACGAAGGGCACGAGCCGATGCCGATCCTCGCCCAGCCGCTCCTTGCGCCTTGCATGGGCCTCGCGGAAGTACTCGGCCACGATCGGGTTGTTCTGGTAGGTGTCGAGGAACTCCCAGGTCGGCGGCATGATGGCGCTGTGCACGCCATGGCCGGCAGGGAAATTGACCCACACGTGCTGCGCCTTCTCCAACTCGTTGTCGCGCCGACCCTTGGCGCCGGTCTCCGCGGAGGGGCCGATGCCGATCATGTCCACCGAGCGGTGACTCACGTTGTGATAAGTGTCGCCCAAGAAGTTCTCCGCCGCGAACTTCCAGTTGCACGGGATGATCCACTTGTGCACGCCGAAGAGCACTTCCGAGCCGCCCTCGCGGCCGTCGCGGCAATCCAGTGCCAGGTCGAGATGCATCCTTGCATCGCCGAGGTAGGTGAGCAGATCGGGCGCATCCTTGTCCCAGCTTGCCCACACTGTGCCTTTGTAGACTTCCATCTTCGGCACTTCGATGAGCGACCAGTCATCCTTGTCCAGGCGGCCCTCGTAGAGGTTCTTGAACTGCGGTACGCCGAAGAGCTTGCCTTCGGTGGTGTAGCTCCAACTGTGGTACGGGCAGGTGAAGAGCTGGGTGTTGCCATGGTCGTACTGGCATACCTTCATGCCTCGGTGACGGCACGAGTTCAGGAACACATGCACCTTCTTCTTCTTGTCGCGCGCGAGGATGACCGACTCGGCTCCCATGCGCGATGTGAAGAAGTCGCCGGGGTTCGGGACCTGGCTTTCATGGCCTACGAAAAGCCATGCGCGGGCGAAGACCTTCTCCAATTCCTCGTCGAAGATATCCTTGCTGGAAAAGATCTCTCGGCTGATTTCACCCCTGCGCAAGTTGATCATCGCGTTGTATCGGGATTCGGTAGTGATCGGAATCATGAGTCTCTCGGTTTGGGGTTTGAGTGAGGGCAAGGGGTTTCAGGCGAAGCGTTCACAGAGCACGCCATGGCGGGGCAGGCCCGCCGCTTCGGCGGCCTTGCGGCCGGCTTCGATCATCGGCGGCGGTCCACACAGGTAGACGCGGGTGCTCGGATCTAGGCCAAGACCAGCGATCAGGTCGGTCGGATAGCCTTGGTGGCAGTCGGCATCGGCGTCCTGTTCCACCGCCAGCTGGATCTGCACGTTGGACGAGGCTTGGCGGAAGGCTTCGAATTCGTCGAGCGCGAAGAGATGGCTGTGCGTCCGGGCTCCGATCAGGACGGTGGTTGGCTGCGCGCGGGCGTTCTCGCTCATGCTGCGCAGCATCGACAGGAAGGGCGCGACGCCGGTGCCGCCGGCTACGAAGAGGCGGGGGCGCTCTTCATCGCGCAGAAAGAACGTGCCGCGGGGCACGCTCAGTTCGACCTCATCGCCAGCCTTGGCCGAGGCGAGCCACTGCGAGAAGGCTCCGTCCGGCACCAACCGGATGAAGAACTCGAGGTCATGGCTGCCGGGCGTGTTGGCCATCGAGTAGGAACGCGAGATTTCCGAGCCCTTGGGCTGGATGCGGACGTACTGGCCAGGCTCGAACTGGACGCTTTCGGGGATCGAGACCTGCAGCCGCATGGTTTCGCTCGCGACTTGGCGTACCGCGGCGACCTTGCCCGGAATCGGCGCTGCCTCTTGTGCGAGCGCCTCGGCGGACTCGTACGGGAGCTCCACTGCGCACGCGCCGGTGACACGGCACACGCAGGGCAGCACGGCGCCCGAGTCCCTGTCTTCGTTGGGGAGCACAGAGACGTCGTAGTCCTCCATCTCGACAGTGCCAGACAGTAGTTGCGCGGTGCAGGTGCCGCACTGCCCGTTGGAACAGTCGGTCAGCAGGTTCAGGCCGGCTTCGCTGGCCGCCTCGACGACCTTCTTGCCACAGGGTACCTCCAGGCGGTGTGCGACACCGTCGGAAAACAGCAGGGTCACGGGGACGATTGGATTCATTTTGGCCTCCTTCATTTGTCCATTAAGCGGACTATTAATCCATTCTATGGATATTGAGTAAACTAGGTCAAACTGTCCGCATGGCGGACAATCAGGGGTTGGATTCTTTTCAATTCATGGGGAATTGCTTTGGCAACTGCAGAGAAAAGCGAGAACGTGCGCGCGGTCGGCCGCGCGCTGGAGATCCTTCTGGCATTCACGCCGCAAGATTTCGAACTGACGCCGGCCGAACTGCTCAAGCGCGTGGATCTCTCGCGCCCGACGCTCTACCGGTTGCTCTACACGCTGGAGGAAAATGGCTTCCTCGTTTCGGTGGGCGAGCCGCAGCGTTTTCGCCTGGGACCATCAGTGGCACGCTTGGCTCACGTCTGGACATCGAGCCTCGACCTCGCGGCATTGGCCGAGCCGGTGCTGCGCCGTATCTGGCAGACCACGAACGAAACCGTGGCGATGTTTCTTCCACAACAAGAGCTGCGCCTATGCGTTGCCGAATTGCCCAGCCCACAGCCGTTGAACTTCAAGCGCGGCGTGGGTTACACCGAGCGCATCGTCCGTGGCGCCACGGGGCGCGCGATCCTCGCGCACATGGGTTCCAGCGATGAGGAATTGCGCGCCTTCGCGCAGGGCACCAACGTCAACGTGAAGGAACTGCAGAACGAACTCGCACTGACGCGCAAGCGGGGCTATGCGAGCAGCCACAGCGAGCTCATTCCGGGCGCCGTGGCGGTGGCGGTGCCGTTCTTCGACCGGCATGCCTCGGTGGCGGGGTCGTTGGGCGTGTTCGGTCCGGAAGTCCGCCTGGACAGTTCGCGACTCAAGCACATCGCCAAGTTGCTGCAGAACGAATCGAGGAGCCTGTCGGCGCTACTGGGCTATGGGTGTACCGATGCGGCCGTGAAGTAGCTCATCCGTTGCATGGTGATTGTCCACTGTACGGACTATGTATTCATAAATTTGACGCGTCCTAAGGCGTGTCCATAAAATGGACTCAAGATCCGTCATATGGACTCGGATCGAAAACCACGTCGACCCCACCGACTGATATGGAGACATCGCCATGCACAAGCCATCGGTCCGCTCGCGCAGGTTCGCCCTGCGCGGTCTCGGCGCAGCATTCGCCGCGGCATTCATCTCGTTCGCGCCCCTGCACGCTTTGGCGCAGGACTACCCGGACAAGCCCGTCAAGATCGTCGTGGGCTTCGCGCCCGGAGGCTCCAACGACATTCTTGCGCGCCTGCTCGCCGCCAAGTTACAGGGCAAGCTGAAGCAGACCTTCATCGTCGAGAACAAGGCCGGCGCGAATTCCGCTATCGGTAACGACTTCGTCGCCAAGGCACCTGCCGACGGGTACACGCTGCTGGTGTCGTCCAGCGGCGGGCTGACGACAAATCCGATCCTCATGAAGAACCTGCCGTACGACCCGGTGAAGGACTACGACCCGATCGCTCTGCTTGGCTCCTTTCCACTGGTCGTGACCGTCTCCTCGTCAATGCCGGTGAAGAATTTCGCCGAACTTGTAGAGTTCTCGAAGAAGACGAAGGACGGCAAGCTGGACAATGGCACGCCGACCACTTCCTTCGTCCTCGTGGCGGAAACCATTTCGGCCACAGCGGGCGTAAAGTTCAATCACATCCTGTATCGCGGATCGGGCCCGGTCGTTGCGGGTGTGCTCGGCGGTGAAATCCAGACGGGCGTGCTCGACAGCCCCGCGGTGATACAGCAGGTCAAGGGTGGCAAGCTCAAGGCGCTGGCCGTCACCACGGGTCGGCGCTCCGCTGCGTTGCCTGATGTACCCACAATAGCGGAACTCGGCCATCCGGGTTACGACGCGCCGATCTGGACGGCTTTCATGGCGCCCAGGGGTACGCCCGCCCCCGTGCTGGGCAAGCTCCGCGCAGCGGTAGGCGAGATCCTCAAGGACAAGGACATGGTTGACAAGATGCATGCGCTCGGCATGGACCCAGGCGATGCCGATGCGGCTGCATTGTCGAAACGGATCGCGAGCGATATCACTCGTTGGGAGCAGGTTGCGAAGACCGCGAACATTCAGCCGGAATAGCGCTCGGGCGACAGTGCGGATTCAGCGTGCGACGAAGTGTGCCAGGTGCTGGGCGGATGCTCGTTCAGGCAGTTCCCGTCGAATAAGTGCATGGGTCCCCTTGGAAAGATGGATGCCTGAAATGAAACGTCCCCATTCAAGCCGGCACGGCGGTAACCTGATAGCCGATCTGCTGCAGCCGCCGGATGAGTCGGTTGGCGGTACTGGTCGCATCGGCGCGGTCGAAGTGCGCTGCGCCCAGGTCATGCCATTCGGTGCCGTCCTGCAGCATGTGCCACATGGTCATGAGCATGGAGGCGGCCACGGCGATGATGGCCTTCTTGGCGCCACGACGCGCTCGGATGCGGTGGAACTGCGCCTGCAGGTAGCCGCCCTTGACCCTGACGGCGGCCCAGGCAGCCTGCACCAGCGTGGTCTTGAGCCACTTGCCGCCACGGCGCAGCCGCGTGCTGCGGCGCTTGCCGGCGCTCTCGTCGTTGCGCGGGCACAGGCAGGCCCAGGACAGCAGGTGGCCGGGCGTGGCGAAGCGACTCATGTCGATGCCGATCTCCGCGATCAGCGCATCGGCGGCTACGGTGCTGATGCCCGGCATCGTGGTCAGCAGCTTGGCCGCTGCCCGAAAGGGCTCGAGCCCCAGGCCCACCTCCTTCTCGATATCGCCAATGGCCTTGTCCAGCGCGTCGATGTGCCCCAGGTGCAGTTTGAGCATGAAGCGGTGGTGCGCTCGGATGCGCCCGCGCAAGGCTTCGAGCAGTTCCTCGGGACTGGCCTTCACACGCGTGGTCACACAGGCGGCCAGCCGCTCAGGGTGGGTCTGTCCGTCGATGATGGCCTGCAGCACGGCGCGTCCGGCCTTGCCCAGGATGTCGCTGAGCACCACCGACAGCTTCAGGTTGGCGTCCTCCAGGACCTTCTCGATGCGCTGCACGTGCGAGGCGCGCTCACGCACGAACTGCTTGCGCGTGCGCGTGCGCGTGAGCGTGCGCAGCTCCTGCACCGCAGTCGGCGGCACGAAGCTGGCGCGGATCAGGCCGTGCGCCAACAGGTCGGCCAGCCACATCGCGTCGTTCACGTCGGTCTTGCGCCCGGGCACGTTCTTCACGTGGGCAGCGTTGGCCAGGATCAACTCGAAGTGGCCCTCCAGGATATGCCACACCGGCTTCCAGTACACGCCGGTGGCCTCCATCGCCACGTGCTGCACACCGAAGGATTCGAGCCAGTCGGCCAGCGCCAACAAGCCCGAGGTGGTGGTCTCGAAGGTGTGCACCTGCAGCGCAGGCGGCCCCTCGCCGGCAATGCGCGCACAAGCCACCACCGTCTGCTTGTGCACGTCCAGTCCCGCGCAGCGCGGGTAGATCACGTCCATGACAGCCTCCTGTTCACGGCGGCATTGGCGTGCAGTCCACGTCGTCGGACTCTGAAATGCGTGCTCAAGGATCAAAGACCCAGGGCGACAGTATTGGGTGCTCGTGGGACTGCGGGTCCAACTGAGATTCGGGTTCGAAGCACCAAGTACAAACCGACCTCTGTGCCAGTCACCGCGCCCAACATTGGACACCCGTTTCATGCGATCTGGGTGACGCGCAGCGCTATGGATAACTGAGATGGCAGGGCGGGGGGATTTTCTGGAGTCGCGCCATCGCACGCTTGACGCTTGGCCTTTCGCGATACAGCCTTTCGGATAAAAATCCATCTCGTGCCGGGTGTCACCCATTTGTCGCGGTTTGGACCGACTGGATAAAGTGAAGCGGTGCCGCTGAAGAACGCAGGCAACCTTCAAGCCGCAGGAAGAAACTTCCTGACATGCGCCGCGAACGCCGCCGTCAATGCGGTCGGCTCGTCGCGGCCAAAAGCGAGCGTGACCCCGACGCTCGGCAGGTCGGGGAGCCCCTGGTCCGGCGTCAGGATCTGCAGGTCATCGGGAACGGCCGTGCGCGTCAGCACGATGACGGCCTGGCCGGACCGCGCCATTCCGACCAGGCCGGTGAGGCTGCTGCTCGCATAGGCGAGCCGGTACGCGCGGCCCGCGGCCTCGAGCGCGCGCCTCGGCAGCAGGTGGTCCAGCGCGTCTGGCGCGCCCAGCGCCAGCGGCAGTGGATCGAGGAACGCCGCGGCGGCGCCGCGCTGCGCAACCCAGACCAGCGGCTCGTGCCGGATCACGTCGGCGCCGGGCGAATCACCGGCCACCGACACCAGCGCCAGGTCGATCGCATGCCGGGCGAGCAGTTCATGCAGCCGGGGCGTAGGCGCGCAGGCCACTTCCAGTTGCACCTGCGGGTGCAGGCTGGCGAAGCTCTGCAGCAGGTACGGCAGGAACACCACGGCATAGTCGTCGGGACAACCGAAGCGCAGCACGCCCGACAGCTGCCTTCCGCTCAGCTCGGCCAAGGCTTCGTCGTGCTTGCGCAGCAGCTCGCCCGCGCGCACGAGGAGCCGCTCGCCGGTGGCGGTGAGCGTGACGCCGCGCCCGGTGCGGTACAGCAGCGGCTGCCCGACGATGCCTTCCAGCTTCTGCATCTGCATGCTGAGCGCCGACTGCGTGCGGCCCACGCGCACCGCGGCCCGGCCCAGCACGCCCGTCTCGGCGATGGCCACGAAGCTGCGCAGCAGGTCGATGTCCAGAGATCGGCTCACGGCATGAATTTTCCTGATACCTGGTTTCAAAACTATTCGCTTCCCGGTGCGGGCGTCGCTGGGTAATGTGCTTCATTTTGATCGGGAAGCATCGACATGAGCAGGAACGACGATCCACAGTTCTGGCAGCAGGCCAGACGGCACCTGGTGCGCTACGGCGGCAGCTTCGAGCCGTTGATCATCGAGCGTGCGCAGGGCAGTTTCGTCTACGACGCCGACGGCCGCGGGATCCTCGACTTCACCTCGGGCCAGATGAGCGCCCTGCTCGGGCATTCGCATCCGGACATCGTCGCCACCGTCACGGAATATGCGGGCAAGCTGGACCATCTCTTCAGCGGCATGCTGTCACGCCCGGTGGTGGCGCTGGCCGAGCAGATCGCGCGGCATGCGCCGGCCGGGCTGGAGCGTTGCCTGCTGCTGAGCACCGGTGCGGAATCCAACGAGGCGGCGCTTCGCCTGGCCAAGCTGGTGACGGGCCGGCACGAGGTGGTGGCCTTCACGCAGTCGTGGCACGGCATGACCGGCAGCGCGGCTGCGGCGACCTACAGCGCCGGCCGCAAAGGATACGGGCCGGCTGCGGCCGGCTCCCTGGCCATTCCGGCGCCGAACGCCTACCGGCCGCGCTTCACGACGCCGCAGGGCGAGCTCGACTGGCGCCGCGAACTCGACGACGGCTTCGAGCAGATCGACAGGCAGTCCACCGGCGCGCTCGCCGCGTTCATCGCCGAGCCT
>Ga0160472_100890_pt1 | contig 11868 bp, 14 predicted proteins | sample HID1973M_E11MG_FD_108267 | JGI IMG/M metagenome (GOLD analysis project Ga0160472, IMG submission 108267) | Enriched mosquito-associated microbial communities from UW Madison campus, WI, USA - HID1973M_E11 MG | ecosystem: Host-associated > Arthropoda: Insects > Digestive system > Unclassified ... | reverse complement strand
TCGGCGGTGCGATGCTCCAGCAGGTGCTGGACCACCTGTGCCGGCATCGGCGGCGATTCCGGCGCGGGTGCATCCGCCGAATGTTGGCGAAGCGCCCGTTGGATAACGGCGGTTGCCTCGAGCGGGCCTGCGGTCTGAAGAAGCTGCATGGCCTCATGCATCGAGGCGAGAAACGCGTCGTTCATTTTCACGTTGATTTCCCATCTGGCCCGAAGAACCGGGCGCGGCGACATTGCCGCAAGCTACCGTATGCGTCCTGCCAGCGCGGCCTTGACCGCGGGCGCTGCATGAAACGCGCCGAGTACAACAACCGATTCGATCGTCGCCGATGCCAGCGCTGGGCTCACATCGGCAGCAATACTTGCCAGACCAAGAACATGGATGGCCAGTTTCTCATTGGCTGCCAACGCCGCCTCGAGATCCTGCTTCGAGAAATGCTGCAGACCGAGCACCAGCGCGCGGCGCGTCACCGTCTCATGAATGGCCTGCTGGTGCACGGCCAGTTGATTGCGGATGGCGGTCCGGATCAGATCCGTGCGGTTCGAATAGAAGCCCTCTTCCACCAGCAGATCGATCTGCCCGAGGTCCACCGGCCCAAGGTTGATCGTGATTTTTTCGGTCTCGCCGCCCTTGGGGCGAAGTGCGCCGCCCTGTGCCGCAAGGTCCATTTTTCGTTCCATGTCGCCCGCTAAGTGGTTAGGTCTGCAACCATCCTAGCACCATCCCACTGGATGGTACCAGGAGTTTTTTCGCCTTCCTGCTGGCTGCCATTGACGCCCATCCCATCTACCGGGGCCACCACACACCGCGCATCTACGGATTGAGGAGCTACATCTCCGTACCGGTGGTACTGCCCGAAGGAACCTATTTCGGGAACCTCTGCGCGATCGACGCGAGACCGGCATCGGTTTCGAACTCGCGCACCCTGGCAATGTTGGAGAGCTTCGCGAGCCTGCTTGCCGCGCAACTTGCCACCGAACTGGCAACGCGGGGCGTCCATGCCGCGCTGTTGCATGAGCGCGAGATCGCAAACCTGAGAGAACCTATTGGCGCCCTGCAGGGCAGGACGCTGCCGCTGGACTGGGACTTGTCTTGTATATCTGCCATGAGATTGTGAAGGCGCACGGTGGCACCCTCCGGGCGCAATCCGACCTTGAAGTGGGAACGCGCTTCGAAGCCTCCCTTCCAGTACGGTAACGGCCCGCATGCGCGCTAGTGCTACTGTGATCTTTTTGTCCCGTCTCGAAATTAATGGGACGTCAATCACCGACAAATCCAAAAGGGACGATCTGTCTCACAGTAACTGGGCACATGGAGAGTGGTGGTAATGCGGGTCGCAGGCCTGCTTGGCGACGTCCTAAGACGTGTGCGTCGGCATGTTTAGAATCGCCCTACAGGTTGGAAGTGGATTGGTCGATGGGGCCGACGGCAAACGTAACTGTTAGCTACGATAAAGATCGCGGCGCGTCGAGGTCCCTTTCCGGCCACAAACGGTCAGTCGACCTCGCGGCTCAAGTCGCCGACAATCGCGCACAAGATAGTCTCACTCACATGAGGAATGGGCACGTATGAGCTCGACAAAACTCGAATCGCTTTATCAGGAGCTCGGAAGATTGGCATTGGAGGCAGCCGGGGAGCCGGTGGATCGACTGTTGTTATATGCAGAGGTGGAAGATGGGGTAGTCTCGGCAGACCTCTTTTACCGGACATCCGATAAGCCGGTTCGCTTCCGTTACGGCCCAACTCAGATGGTAGAGGTGGTCTACGCCCTTTGGCAGACGTGGAAGGATACTCCAGGCAATTCAGAGTGGCGTGTATTGAGCTACGCGATTAACAATGGCACGTTAAGTTTCGAGCTGGCGTATCCGGATCGACTGCAGCCAAACGAGGATATCTCCGACAGGCGTCCCCTCGCTGTTAAGCGCGTGTTCGGCGATTCGGACGTAGACTATTCGCGACCTTAGGTCGTTTCTAAGCTTCGTCACCTGCCACGTTCGCTGGCAATAACCATGGAAATCTGACACCGAGAGCCAACACATGTTGCCTTCTATCCCACGTCAGTACATTGACTACTTAGCGGCCCACGGAGTCTTCGAAGGATTTACTCTGGAGGGAGCGAGACCGGGGTATGTTGCGCTATGGCCGGTCAAGGAAATTGCCGGCAATAACTCCGACGTTGAAGTCGAAACCTACGCGCCTGGGTTCCTGGCTTTCGCCGGAAATAGTTGCGGAGAGCTGTTGGCATTTGACCCTACCGGGGCTGTATTTATGCTGCCCATGATCGGCATGGCGCCAGAGTGCGCCATCCGCATTGCTGACAGCTTTCTGGACCTGGCTATGCGCTTCGAGATTTAGTGAACGACCGTGAAGGGTCGACTTCTTCCTGCCGCGATCGGTTCGCCGGATTACCGACTGGAATAGTCGCAGCCAACATCGGACCTTCAATTATCATCCAGATTTGCGGCGTGAGCCGCCCATAACGTCTCCACTGCCCATGTTCAAGCGCGCCATCAAGCTACTTCGCTCTCCCGCCCCGCCTTCCGAGCAAGCTGAACCCGTTGCAGAAAATGCGGCACCGAACCTCCCACTCTCGCTGGATTCCCTCTATGCGACGATGGCTCCATACCATCAACAAAAGCGCTGGTTGGACCTGTTCTTCGAGTTCCTTGTTCTCGACGTGGTAGGGCAGCTACCCGCCGAGACCCAGGAATCAATCGGCGCACTGATTGCCAAACATCCGGTGTTCTTCGCGGACACGGGAGGCGACTGGCGGACGGGTACAAGGAAGGCGCTTCATTTGTCCGAGACCATCGACGTTGCAATCCTTGACCTCTGGTTCATCAACAGCGCGAAAGCGAGCGAAGCAGGCGGGCTCTACCACCCATGGAGCTTCGCGAAGGACTTCCTTCAACAATATCTAGCAGACGGCAGCCAGGTGGATGGTTTGGGAAGGCGATGCCTTTAAGCTCGCGCAGGCGCGCATTGCCGCTGCGCGGGCCGCTCCTCTGCACTGAGGGAGGTCCGTTATCGAGACAGCCGTGAGCGGCCAGTAGGAGTCATTCGCTTAGGGCGGCCACTGCGGAACGAACTTTCAGCGAAGGCCGCATCGCCTACTGACTACCGTCCCCAACTTCCAACACCCCACTTCGCGACATGTCATTGCTGAGACGGCCTCTGCTAAGCTCGATCCGACAATTTGAATTACTTGCCTTTGCACGACAATTGGATGAATCAGGCTGTCGCAACGCGTAACTCCTTACGGGAAAATAATGGTCACGGAAGCTGCGCTCAAACTACTCAGGGCCAAGGTCCTCGACGATATGGCGCAATACATGGCGGATTTCCGCACGCCGCCCAAAGGAACTACCGTTGGCGAGCCATGGGGCATCGAGAGAATCTCGCAAGAACTCGACAAAATGCGCAACTTGCTTGTCGAGCCGTATAAGACCCGATATGACTGCGACGACGCCCTCATACCGGCCCAGGACCGGCTGCCGAAAGGCAAACGGAAAGCTTACGTTGTCGCCGAAGACAGTTGCCATCGACTCTTGTTCGATGAGGATGCCGGTGACTTTGTCCTCGTTCAGCAATCGGCCGACGGCACGTGGTGTTCATGGGGCATCCGCGGAGACGCTTCGAGCTCCTTCCTTGCCCGATAGATACATTTCTCCCTATTGATTTCCCGGAATGCACTACGCCGGCGCGCGAATTAAGGCTGAAGCTAGCGGGATCCATTACTTGACTAGTGCGCCCCCTTGGATTGACGAAAGTCGCTTGAGAGTCGGCAATTGCCTCCGGCACCCGCAACGCATCGAGGGCAGCGACCGGCCAGAAGCGGCCAGTCGACTGCCCCGGATGAGCGCTGTGATCTGGACAGCCGTCATCAGCGAAGGGCACGCACGGCGTGCACCCGCCAGGAACTCGTCTCACCGAGCGTCGTCGTGCTTGATCCGCGCCGACCCACGATCAGGTGTCCGGCGCGATCGAGGACAGGTATGTCAGCAGAACGCTCCCATGGCGCAGCGTCGCCGGTACTTCGCGCAACGTCGTCGGTGGACGGCATCCCGCGTGCACGGCCACTGGTGATGCCGGCTAGCGGCATGCGATCTCTACTTTCCTGCACGGTCCATCTGAGGCATCTTCCACGCACCGGAGGTGACCTCTTCCTTCGGCTGGTAGATGCGCAGGATCGCGTAGAAGGGGCCGCTCGGCGACGGCAACCAGTTAACGCCTTCCACCGGCTTGCGTGGCGACACGGTTACCGAGAAGCTCCCATCGCCGCTTTTACGGATGCCGGGTGTATCGCTGCCGAACTTGTAGCGGTTCAGCGGATTCTCGATCAGCATCTTGGTCTTGGCGTCGTAGATCGTGAGTGACCAGAACGCATTGTTGGGCGGCTCGCCGGAGAACTTGACGACATAGTCATTGATGCCGTCGAGTGGCTTGCCTTCGCTGTCTGTATAGCGGATCGGATAGACGGCCTCCTTCTCACCTTGCCCTCCAAGGTAGGGGCCCGCCACTACGGCGCGCAACGGGTAGTCATATCCGAAACTGTCCAAACCGCGCACGTAGTTCCAGCCTTGGCGCACCTGCGAAGCTTGGGACACGGCAGAGACCGGAATGAACGGCCCGTCGTTGATAGCGCGAAGCAATCCCTTACGCTGGTGGTCAGTCAGCTTGCTCGGATCGAATCCCTTTGGCGTCAGGCCGATTCGGGCATACTGCTCAGCAAGTGCCTTGTCTTCTGTGCGAACGGGATTGTCCTTCAGCGCTACCCCGAGATGTCGATAGAAGCCGAGCGGATCGTTACCGATATCGGGCAGCGGCACCAGCGCCGCGTCCGGCGCCTGCCAGTTCTTCTTGCCGAGCGCCGACAATGGCCGAAGATCGAACGCATCCTGCAGGGCATGGACCTTCTTCATGTCCTCGCCAGCCGATACGCGCATGCGTCCCCATAACCAGACCTTGCTGGTCGCCACATCAAGGCGATTGACGCCCGCAGGCAATGTGCCCTTCCAGCCAGGTGGCACCAGCGCATACCGGGCAGCCTTGGTGCCAGTGGTACGGCGGCCAATGTAGTGCTGCAGTTCCTGCCACATGTTGAAAACATCGACGACGTAGTACCGGTTTCCGACGTCCGGGACTGTAAGTATGTAAGGTCCCTTGGACAAGTCAACCACCGCGCTGAGGTATGTCGTGTCGTTGTTCGCAGTGGGCATGTCCAAAGCGGACGGCGTTGCTAGCTCCCGCGCCCAGCCAATGCGATTCAGCGGTGCGCGATAGCTCGTCGTCGGCTTCGGATTGGGCACGTCGGTGTACTCGCGCGCCACGCGCTCCATCCGAACAAGCGGATAGCCCCACACGTAGGCCGACAGGCCAAGCTGGTAGGCGTCATACTCCTCGCCCTTTGCCACGTTATCAGGCGTGCCTGCCGTATCCAGCAGCGGATCCGGCCAGTCCTTCGCCATGGCTGCAGTGGTCACCGTACCTGCAATCGCACTCATAACAAAAATCATCAGTGCTTTCTGAACGAGGGACATTGAATATCTCCGGACGGGATGGGCGTTCCAGGCGCAACGGCACCGTTCCGATATCGTGCAGCAATCTCCTTCGCTGGTGACTGATCAACCAAATAATTCATATCCGCTTCCGAAATATCTAAGAAGACGTCGGAGGGACGCGCGCCGCCATCCAGGGGCTAGGCGGCAGGCATTTGGAACTGCAGATATTCGTTTGCCTCAGCTTCGGCAGGGGGGATATAGCCGAGGGGTTCCATCAGCCGGTGATGATTGAACCAGGCCACCCACTCCGGCGTGGTCGGAACGGCCGGAACGTCGGCTTTTGAGAGTTGCAACTGACCGCTCAGGGTCGGCTGCCGCCGGCGACGATCAAGTCGAAAACTTGCTACGCGTTCGGGCATTTCCCGGGCAGAAGGCGTCGTCCTTCGCTGATCCACCGTTCCCCCGGCCGAGACTGGTCTCAGGCCCGACCCCCGCTCGTGACAACGCCATCGCATGGCGTCTCCCCACCAAAGCAGGGTTCAACGCTCGTTTCAAGTGCCGTCAAAGAGGACGTACGGCACAACTTTTCCTCCCGATGCACACGTCATTGGACATGTGTGGCTCTGCGACATTCGAGCCCCGGCCAACTCCGTGTGTGCCGGGTCGCACCTTAAGCGCAGCAGCGCAACAAAAAACAATCCATGAATCGCGTCCCCTATTTCCTGCGGCACCGTGCCAGACTCTGGCAAGTCACTACCACCGTCTTCTTGTGTGGCATGCTTGCTGCTTGCGGTGGCGATTCGCCAGATGCGGCGACAGCACCAATGGATGCCCCGCCGCCAATAGTTGCGCCCACACCAGTGACACCGTCAGCCTTCTCCATCGGTGGCACCGTCAGCGGCCTTTCCGGTACAGGTCTTGTCTTGCAAGACAACGCCGGTGACGACCTTTCTGTTTCGGCCAGCGGCAGCTTTACTTTCGCCACGCAGGTTGCCCGTGGAAACAGCTACGCCGTGACGATCAAGAGCCAACCGACCAGGCCAAGACAGGTTTGTACCGTCACAAATGGCAGCGGTACGGCATCGGCATCGGTGGACAACGTTGCTGTGACATGCGTCACGCAGAAGTTGGCCTATGTCGTCAATAACAACGACGGCACGATATGGATGTACTCCATCAAGGCCGACGGCACGCTCACGGCAAACAGCGCCAACACGGCCGTTACCGGGACCTTTCCCATGTCCTTGGCCGTGGATCCTGGCGGCAAGTTTCTTTACATGTTGAATGGTAGTTATGCATACATGTACACGATCAACCTTGATGGTTCGCTCACCGCTAACGGGAGTCCCAACACGGTCACTGGCGGTTTTTCCATAAGCATCGATTCCAGCGGAAGATTTGCCTATATGGCCGGAGGTAGTTCGCTGGTGATGGACAGAATCGATGCAAACGGCCAGTTGACAGCCAATGGCACGCTCTCTCTCAGTGCAACGAGTCACCGCATCGCGTTGGCACCAAGCAGCAAGTTCGCCTACATATCCAACTATGGCGACGGCACGGTTTCGGCTTACATCATCAACGCTGATGGCACGCTCACGGCCAACGGCAGTCCGATCGCTGCGGGAGCATTTCCCCAGCCCGTGACGGTCGATCCCAGCGGCAAGTTTGTTTATGTCGTCAATGGGAACGGTGCCAACCAAGTGTCAATGTTCACCGTCAATACCGATGGCACACTCGCGGCCAACGGTACCGTTAGTGCCGGATTATCCTGGCCCGGTGCTGTAGTCGTTGCTCCCGATGGCAAGTCCGCCTATATCCCTTCGGGGAGCACTATCCTGCTCTACGCCATCAACGCCGATGGCACACTCACGGCCAATGGCACCGCAGCTTCGGTCTCCGGCCCCGTTGTTATCGACTCCAGCGGCAAGTTCGCCTACATCACGAATATGAGCAGCAACAGCGTATCGACATTCACAATCAACGCTGATGGCACATTCGCGCCTACTGGCACTGTGGCTACGGGACCTAGCCCGATCGGCTTTGCCATTGCCGAGTAGAGGCGTCCTGTCAAGGTTACTGGCGGACGATGGGCGTAGGGCAAGTCCGCCGCTTCCATCATGATCAGCTCGAACAACCGGTACGCCCCTCGTTGTCTGTTGAAAAAAATGGCAGACTGCAACAGTCACTGAACCTGGAAGGCAACCATCATCATGTGACCGTCACCGAAGCTAACCACGGAACCGGCGTACATGTCCTCGTAGTAGTGCGAGCTCGAACCGTCGGCCGTCGAGGACCAGTAGGCGGCGCCGACTGTCCAGCCCGCCGGCGTCCCACCTGTACCGCTGTTAGCCGTGCGGATATTTCCCAGTTGAGTGATCGTCGGAATCGCTAGCGTCACGGTTCCGGCATTCACCGTCTGCAAGGTCGTCACGTTCATCGCGCAAGTCGCAGCCGGACATACCGGAGTCGACGTGGCCGTTTGACGTGTTGCGGGGTCGCTCACAACCCCCATTGGCGGGATGCTGCTACCGTTGAATAGCGTCTGTAGCGTGCCCATATCGTCTAACAGGTAATTGCCGCTGAACGGGCCCTGATCAGCCTTCACTTCGTAGTACAGCTGCCCGTTGACCACCGTCGGGTACTGCAACGACCAGCCCCCATATGTCACGCCGTTCTGTGTGGTCGTCGGGTCGGCCCCGAGATTGATCTGGCTCGGGGCAGTCGTGCACGTAATGCTGATGTTGCTAACATTCCCACTGGCCGTGCCGGTCCCGCTCTGCACCGAGCAATATCTGCCCGTTGCGATATCACTGCCATACCACCCGGCCTTCAGCGTTACAGCATAACTGCTGCCTGCCGTGACCGAGCCCAGGCTGAAGCTGCCGGCCGTCGTCACGGTTGCCTGCGTGCTGCCGTTCACCTGCACAGTCAGGCTCTGGCCGCTCGCCAGACCGGTTGCTGTGCCGCTCAGAGTGTACGTATTCGTCGAACACGTCACGTCGATATTGGTCACATTGCTTGCGGCTACCGTGCCGGATCCATTGGCCACGGTGCAGGTCTGGCCGGCAGGCTGGGCCGCCATGGTCACGGCATAGGATGTCGCGCCCAGTCGCGGCGTCGGCATGGTGAATCCGCCGTTCGTGCTGACCACCTGTGTGTCGCCATTGGTGTCGGCCAACTGCAGGCTCGCGCCGGTGGCCAGGCCCAACACCGTGCCGCCCACGGTATAGGTGGGTGGCAGCGACGCGTTGCGCGCGAGCGCCGCATTGGCGCACAGGCGGCTTCCGGCCGGGGCATCGGCACAGGCGGTCAGCGTCGCCGCACCGGCGGCAGCGGCCGAGGCGGGGCTGGCGACCTGGGCGCTGCGGCCGTCTGCGGCCGGCGTTGCGACGAAGCTCGCGTCATCGCTCGTCCACGACCAATTGGTGAGATCCCCGATTCCGTCCGCGCCATCCGAACGGCGAACCGCAACCAACACGGTTTGCGCGGCGCCACCGGCCGTCACGGCCAGCGTCGAGGGTGTCAGGGCCAGCATGTACGACTTGGCGGGCGCGGCCTGCACCACCAGGTGGGCGAGGCTAATGATGCGGCTGCCGTCTGGCAGCGTCGCCGTGGCTATGATGTCAGCGATGCCTGCAGCGATCGTCCGCACCGTGGCGTAGGTGCCAACAGGGTCGATCACTTCGCCCGCTGGCGCCTTGTCCGAAGCGGACACCACGGTGGCCACGCTGGGTTCGGACGAGGTCCAGGCAAAGCTCGCGCCCTTCACCTCGGTGCCGTCGGCCGCGAGCAGCGTCGCCTTGAGCGTCAGCGTGCCGCCAGCCACTGGAGCGGCACTGCCGGTGTCGACCACCAGGCGCGATGCCGCCGGCGTCGCGGCCGGGGTCGATGCACTATCGTCGGAACCGCAGGCAGCGAGCAGCGCCGCGGTAAGCAAGGCGAGGCCGACAGCGCGCGCGCCGGCCAGAGCGTGTGGAAACATGGACCCAACCCGAATTGATATGAAGGAGGGCCGCGCCCTTCCGGACCGACGGCCATTGGCACGCTCTAATGGCGTGCACTGCGCGCGACTTTAGCAGCACAGGACATTCACCACTTCCCCCCACTGGGGGTGACAAGTCAACTATGTGGATTAAATACCACTTAGAATCCGGGTGAGGGCCCGTATTTCTTCTTATCAAAGAGGAAGAAAGTCGAATCCCGGCCGATTGCTCCCTGCTGTTTGTTGGGCAGAAGCCCCCGTACATTCGCATTGCAGCCGCTCGCGGCTTCGGTGGATATGCTGCGCAAGGACGACCTGCCGTTCAAGCGGATCGTTGATGGCACCATCGTCCAGCTGATGAAGTCGGGCGAAGCAACGGCGCTGTATGCCGAGTGGTTCGAGCAACCGGTTCCGCCGAAGGGCCTAAACCTCGAATTCAAGCTGTCCGACGATATGAAGGCCCTGATCCTGAATCCAAACGACAAAGCCTTCGATTAGCATTGACTGCATTGACACGGCAAAATCGCTACGTTCACGCCCGCGAGATCTGAGGGGGCCGGGCAACCGCATTTCCGCCTCCCCCCCAATCCTCCGAACTGAGAGGGGATCAATGACGCAGCAGCCCAGAACGCATTACCGGAGGCGCAGCACCATGGCTGACGCAGTCAGAATGTACTATCTCACGACGTCAGCGACGACAGGCGCTGTCGTGCCGCCGTCTCACGTATGCAATGGATGAAGTAGTCCGACGGAGTGGTCAGAATTGCGCCTTCCCGCTGAAGCAGCGCAATTTGCAACGTCGGCGGGTCCTCCGGTAGGTCGAGCTGAACCAGCTTGGAATCAGGGGCGACAATAAGCACGTGCCGGGTCAGCGCCATAACAGTATCGACGTTGAGCAGTAGCTTGCTGGTCAGCAGATTCGACGTGCACCGCGTAATGCGACGCGGCAGCGGCAGGTTGTATCGCGCGAACACCGTTTTTATATAGCCGGGAAACTGCTCGGTAGCATCCGCATGCAGCCATTCGGCATCCTGCAGCTCGGCAAAACTCGTCGCACCGGCGTACCGGCTTCCGTGCCGTGTCACGAAGGCGGTCGGAAACGACAACAGCGGCTCGCAGGTCACGAACGCGTCGTCCACCGGCGTCCCGGGCACGGCGGCCAGCGCAAAGTCCAGGCGGCTATTGCGCAAGTTGTCGAGCAGCTTCGGCAAGTTCCACTCGCGAAACTCGACCGATACCTCGGGCATCGCCAAACGGAAGTGCGCGAACGCCTCTGAAATGACCATCGCCCCCGCCAACGGCGACACACCGATGCACAGGTGTCCACCCACTACACCTCGCAACTCCGCCATATCAGCCTCGGCGCGTTCGAACTCATGCACGATCAGACGAGCGCGGGTTAGCAATCGTCGACCTTTCTCTGTAATCGACACCCCCCATGAATTCCGCGTGAGTAATGCCACGCCAACTTCGGATTCCAGCTCGCGCATGGCACGCGTAATTGCTGGCTGGCTCACGCAGAGCACGCGCGCAGCGGCATTGATGCTGCCTTGTTCGGCGATAGCAGTCAGGGCTCGCAAATGATGCAACTTCATATCTATACGGCTTGATTGTCGACTGGTGCAGTTAGCTGTGCTTTTGATACGGACGACGATAATGAGGCAGCTCTACCGCTCGACGCCAGCATGCCCTGCCGACGCAAAGATACGTCCCCACTGCGGTGCATCTTGCCCCGCAGTGGGGACGGGCCGACGGCGTACCAGGCGTACGGCGGCCCGCATGCACCACTACCGCACGCCAGAAAATCGTCCCGCAGTGCAGTACAGCGCATGCTATTTCGCGTTGGAAGCGTTGTCGTAATCAATCTTCGGCGACCCCGCGCGACGCAATAACAATTCGTTATCCACATCCAGATTTGTGCGTACTCGCTCGCCCCAGATTTCCATAGCATGTCGACTTTGTATCACGGGCGATAACCCATGATTTTCGAGCGAGATACTAACCTGCTGACCACGCAACCAGCAACGAATGCCGGGCCATCCCGCTTCTCGCGCGGTCTTACTCTGTCGACGCTTGTCGCCCTTGTCATGTTGAGTGCGATCGACAAGCTGGTATTCGCGTTCGCCGGACCGGCCCTCTTCCGTGACCTGGAGCTGACCCCGATTGAGTTCGGCCTCGCTGGCAGCGCGTTCTTCTTGCCTTACGCTGTAGCTGGCGTCGCCGTTGGCATTTTGGCCGACCGCGTTCAGACGCGATGGATCCTGGCGGCTATGTCCTTGGTCTGGCTTACCGCGCAGTGCATGATGGCTTTCGCGGAGGAACTCGGTACGGTAATAGCGAGCCGTCTCCTGCTGGGCGCGGGTACGGGCCCCACCACTGCCGTCG
>Ga0160472_100887_pt1 | contig 11899 bp, 14 predicted proteins | sample HID1973M_E11MG_FD_108267 | JGI IMG/M metagenome (GOLD analysis project Ga0160472, IMG submission 108267) | Enriched mosquito-associated microbial communities from UW Madison campus, WI, USA - HID1973M_E11 MG | ecosystem: Host-associated > Arthropoda: Insects > Digestive system > Unclassified ... | reverse complement strand
CGGGGGTATGGCGCAAGCAGCACACGGATGTGCTGCGCTCGGCTGTCGGAGGCAGGACGCCGGAGCCAGCCGATGCGCCATACCCCCGCACTGCCGCGGCTCCCACCGAAGCCGACACCACCCAACGCCCTTGCTCCTGCGGTTGCGGTTGCGGTTGCGGTTGCGGTTGCGAAACCACGTACAGACCCGCGTGCCGCTGGCAAACCAGCTCTGCTATCGCGCCCTGCGCCGGCTCCGCCACAACCCCTCGCCGGCGTAGATCGCCAGCCCCAGCCAGATCGCGCCAAAGCCCGCCGCGCGCGCCGTATCGAACGGCTCGTGGAAGAACCACACGCCCAGCAACAACTGCAATGTCGGCGCGATGTACTGCAGCAGGCCGACCACACTCAGCGGAATGCGACGCACACCGTAGGCGAAACCGATCAACGGCACCGCCGTGACCACACCGCCGAACACCAGCAGCAGCCCGATACCCCAACCCCACCCGCCGGCGAAACCGCCGCCATGCCCCGCCTCGGCCCACAGCACCCAGGCCAGCGACGGCAGGAACAGGTACAGGCTTTCCAGACCCAGCCCGGCCACCGGATCCACCGACACCAGCTTGCGCACCAGCCCGTACAGGCCGAACGACGCCGCCAGGCCCAGCGCGATCCACGGCGGCGAACCGGCGCTGAGCGTCAACCAGGCCACGCCCGCCGCCGCGCAACCGACCGCGATCCACTGCGGCCGGCGCAGCCGCTCGTGCAGCACCAGCACGCCCAGCACCACGTTGACCAGAGGATTGATGAAATAGCCCAGGCTGGTCTCGACCACATGGCCGGCATTGACCGCCCAGATGTACAGCCCCCAGTTGAACGCGATCAGCACGCTGCTCAGCGCCAGCGCCGGCAGCGCGCGCGGCTGCGCGGCCAACCGCCGCAGCCAGCCCCAGCCGTCGCGCAGCAGCAACCAGCCGACCACCAGCAGCGCGCTCCAGACCACGCGGTGGGCCATGATCTGCAGCGCCGGCACGGCCTTGAGCAGGTGCCAGTACAGCGGCACCACGCCCCAGATGACGAAGGTGACGGCGGTGACCGCCAGGCCGCGGCGGTCGATGGCGTGCGTGTCCGCGCTCATCGCCGCCGTTCCTGCGCCAGGGCAACCGTCGCCACAGCAGGGAGGATCATCGCCATGGGCATCTTCAACGGCGCAGCACGCGGGCCAGGGTGATCGTGACCACGCCGGCCAGGATCACCACCATCGCCCCCAGGTCCTGCGCGGTGAAGCGCTCGCCGGCCAGCCATGCGCCCAGCGCCACGGCGATCGCCGGATTGACGTAGGCGTAGCTGCTGACCAGCGCCGGGCGCACGTGGTGCAGCAGCCATACGTAGGTGCTGAAGGCCACGATCGAACCGAACACCATCAGGTACAGCAGCGCCAGCGCGCCATGCACGGTCGGCGTCGCCGCCAGGCTCTCGCCGCGCAGCAGGCCCACTGCGACCAGCATCGCGCCGCCGCACAGCATCTGCCCGGCCGCGGTCATGAACGGCGACGGCAGGTCGCGGCCGCGCGACCACACCGAACCGAATGCCCAGCCCAGCGGTGCCACCAGCAACATCACCAGCCCGGTCGGACTGGCGGTCAGGCTGCTGCCGGCGTTGAGCCACAGCACCCCGGCGAAGCCGATCGCGATGCCCAGCCATTCGGCCCGGCTCGGCCGCGCGCCGTAGAACACGCCGAAAAAGCCCATCCACAGCGGCACCGACGCCACCGCCACCGCGGCCAGGCCGGAGGACACGTGCTGTTCGGCCAGCACCACGCAGCCGTTGCCCAGCAGCAGGAGCAGCGCGCCCATCGCCGCCACGTTCTTCCACTGCGCGGACGTGGGCGCGGCGACGCCGCGCCAGCGCAGGAACGCGTACATCGCGCCGCCGGCGACCAGGAAACGGCCACCGGACACGGCCAGCAGCGGCGGCCAGCCGCCCTCCAGCGCGAAGCGGATCGCCAGGTAGGTCGAACCCCAGACCACATAGACGATGGCCAGGGCGACGACAACGGCCAGGCCGGCGGCGCGGGCCGGGGCCTGTGCGGAAGCGGACATGGGGGCGGGGGGAGGAAGGAACGGTGCCAGATTCTAATGCAGGCGCCGCCACTGGACCCGCACCACGCCGGCGATTCAGCGTTGCACGCAGCGATCCGGCGGCGTCTGAAGCGGCGGCAACCGCAACCGTGCCGGGCCTTCACCGTTTTCGCGGGCCGGCGCAGAATCGGCCCAGGCCACGCGAGGACAGTCCCATGCGCCCGCTCTTCCTGCTCAGCGCCACCCTGGCGGCCACGCTGGCGATCGCGCCTGCGATGGCGCGCACCACCGTTGTCACCGACCCGTCGCTGCCGCGCGCCCTGCCCGCCGACGGTCCGGTCACCGTCGAATGGACCGATCCGGGCGAGTTCTCCGACCTGCGCTTCAGCAACAACCGCTGGGAAGCGCGGCAGGGCGACTGGGTCACCCAGCTGGCGCGGCACCTGCAGCAGCAGGCCACCGCGCGCCTGCCCGCCGGCCAGCGCATGGACGTGACCATCACCGACATCCAGCGCGCCGGCCGCTACGAACCGTGGGTGGGCATCGACTACAGCCACGTGCGGGTCATGCGCGACATCTACCCGCCGCGGATGACGCTGAACGTGCGCATCACCGGCGCCGACGGCCAGGTGCTGGCCGAAGGCGAGCGCAAGCTGTCGGACATGAGCTACCTGCAGAACTCGACACCGTCCGACACCGACAACCTGCGCTACGAGAAACGGATGATCGACGACTGGCTGCGCCGCGAGCTGCCGGCGCCTCCGCGGGCGTAGCGAAGTGCCGCGTCCCCTCGCTGGCGGCCGCTTCCTGTAGGAGCCCGTCTTGCGGGCGACACGGGCGTCGGGATCACGAAGGAGTCGCCTGTGCCAACGTGGCGTGTCGCCCGCAAGACGGGCTCCTACAGAGGTGCGGCGACGTCGGATACATCAATGCGGCGACGTCGGTACGCCAGTGCGACGAATCGGATCGGGTACGCCAATGCGGCGGCGACGGCACACCGCCCGGGTCAGAACTCCGGCGCCAGCGCGCGTTCGATGTGCTCGCGCGGGGCGTTGGTGAAATCCTTCGGCAGTTCGGCCAGCACGCGGTTGCGCGCCTCCTCGTGCAGCAGCGGGCGGATCTGGCCCAGGGTCTGCGGATCGGCGGCCAGCACCAGGTGCCGGTAGCGGCCTTCCAGCGCATCCTGGTTGAGGCGTTGCGCCAGCTGGCGGGCGAAGGAGGCCTCCTCGGCCTCGCGCGCCGGCATGTCGGCGGGCAGTACCGACGGCATCGCGCCTTCGGCCGGATCCAGCCGCAGCGCTTCCTCCTGGTGCAGCCTCACCCGTCCGCTTTCGCTGCCGAGATTGCGGAACAGCCGCGCCGACGCGCCGTCGGCGACCAGCACCCAGGCTTCGCGGGGAATCCTGCGCATGACGTCTCCTGTGTCGAATGGTGATGATCCGAAGGTAGGCAGCCCGGTGTTAGGGTTCCGCGCATGGATCGTCATGATTCCATCCACCCGCGCGACCGCCGGCTTGCCTGCCGGCACCGCCGACCCCATCTGCACGGGAACGACGGCGCAACATGAACCGCCACCGGCCACCGCTCCGACCGAGGAAACGACCATGAGCCGCTTCGACCTCAGCCCCCCGCCGCCGGCGCAGCACGACGCGCTGGTCGCCGGCCTGTCCGCCGACGAACGCCGGGTCCTGCTGCAGCACGGGACCGAAGCGCCGTTCTGCGGCGTGTTCCTCGACAACAAGCGCGAAGGCGTTTACTGCTGCCGGCTGTGCGGCTTGCCGCTGTTCCGCTCCAACGCCAAGTTCGACTCCGGCACCGGCTGGCCCAGTTTCTTCGCTCCCTACGACGAAGCGCACATCGGCCGCATCCGCGACAGCAGCCACGGCATGGTCCGCACCGAAATCGTCTGCGCGCGCTGCGGCAGCCACCTGGGCCACGTGTTTCCCGACGGCCCGCCGCCCACCCATGAGCGGCACTGCCTGAATTCGGTGTCGCTGTCCTTCGTCGAAGCGGGCCAGCCGTTGCCCGATCCATTGCAGCGCGGCGGCGCCGAGGCGGGGCCGGCCTGAACGGCAGGCGCGGGCCGGCGAAGCTTGGCAAGCACGGCCGCGCGGGTACCATGCCGGTTCCGCCCCCACAGGACGCGCGCATGAAATACCTGCTGCTGGTCTACATCGACCGGGACCTGCTCGAGCAGGTGCCTGCCGGGGAATACGACGGCGAGATGCGCCACTGCATCCGCAAGGTGCTGACGCTGCAGGACCAGGGCACGGTGCTGGGCTACAACAAGCTCGAGGCGCCGGAGCAGGCCCGCACCGTGCGCGTGCGCGAGGGCCGCACCGTGGTGTTCGACGGTCCGTTCGCCGAAACCAAGGAAGTGCTGGCCGGCTACAACCTGGTCGAGGCCGATTCGCTCGAACAGGCCGTCGAGCTGGCCAAGCAGTTTCCCTGGGCGCGCTACGGCAGCATGGAAGTGCGCCCGGTGGCCGACATGGACGCCGAGCGGGTGCGCGTCGGCGCCTGACTGGCCACCATCCCGTAGAGCGGGGCTCTGCCCCGCTGCGCCTTCCCGCCGCGACGCACAGCCGGACATCGCGCGGTCAGCGGGGCAGAGCCCCGCCCTGCAACCTCAATCGCAGTGGTCCGCCTCCCCCTGAGCCACGCAGTGGCGGAAGCCCGCCGGCAGGCCCTCGACCCGGTGTTGCTGGCCGACCTGCAGCGCAAAGGTGTCCAGCGTCTGTCGCCGGCAGGCGCTGCCCGCCGCGGCACCGGCAGCGGGCGCGGCCATGCAGTCCTCCTCGTAGATCCGGTAGTGGCAGCCCCCACTGGCGCTGGCGAAGCACTCGAACGTGGCCACGCCGTCGGCCAGCGTGGTCTTGCTGAACAGCGTCGCATCGCCACTGGTGCCGGCGACGCGGGTGATGCTGGTCGTGCTCGGCTGGGAAGTCAGCCCGAACAGCGACAACAGGCAGGACAGCAGGGCGGTCAACACGTGCATGGCGCACCTCGGGACACGATGACGGCGGCATGGACCCGCGCCCGGAACGGGCCGGCGGGCGGATGCGTAAAAGCGGGAACTCGCATGCGGCAACTCCTTCTGGATGCATGGGGGCGACGGCGCGTCGCACGGCGGCCACCCGGCCGCGTCACATTCCCTTGAACAGCGCCATGAACGGCACGCTGACCGGCAGGGTCTCGCTGCGTCCCTTCAGCCGCAGCGTGCCCTTGCCGCTGTCGTCGCGGACCACCGAGGCGACCGCCTTGAGGTTGACGATGGTCGAGCGGTGGATCTGGCGGAACTGGTGCGGATCCAGCACCGCCAGCAGTTCCTTCAGCGGCGTGCGCAGCAGCGCCTCGCCCTCGGCGGTCACCACCACGGTGTACTTGCTGTCGGCGCGGAAGTAGGCGACCTCGTCGAGCATGATCAGTTTGGTTTCGCGCCCGCTGTTGGCGGTGATCCAGGCCAGCGGCGGCGTGCCGGCCGGTTCGGCCGGGCGCTGCGCCAGGTGGCGCAGCAGTGCGTCCAGCGTGGCCGGGTCGGGCCGGCCGGCGGCCACCCGCGCCTGCAGCCGTTGCACCGTGGCCTGCAGGCGGTCGCGCGCCACCGGCTTGAGCAGGTAGTCGACCGCGCCCTGCTCGAAGGCATCGATCGCGTACTGGTCGTAGGCGGTGACGAACACCACCTGGGTGCGCGGACTGACCTCGGCCAGCGCGGCGGCCACCTCGATCCCGGTCAGCCCGGGCATGCGGATGTCGAGGAAGGCCACGTCCGGCTTGTGCTCGGCGATGGCCTCCAGCGCGCTGGCCCCGTCCTCGCACTCGGCGACGATGCGCAGTTCCGGCCAGACCTCGCCCAGCTGCAGCAGCAGCGAGGTGCGCAGCAGTTCCTCGTCCTCGGCGACGACGCACTCAAACATCGCGGCGTTCCTCACTGGATCCGGGCGCGGCTCCGGGCATGGCATCGGGCAGCGGCAGGGTCAGCGTGGCGGCCACGCCGCTGGGGAAATTGGAGACGATCGAGAACCCGGCACGCTCGCCCCAGGTCAGGCGCAGGCGCTCGCGCAGGTTCTTCAGGCCGATGCCGGTGCCGCCGGTGGCGCTGCCGAAGCCCTGGCCGTCGTCGGCCACGGTGACGGTGGCATGGTCGTCCATGCGCCGCGCCAGGATCCACACCGTGCCGCCGCCGGGCTTGGGTTCCAGGCCGTGCTTGATCGCATTCTCGACCAGGGTCTGCAACATCATCGACGGCAGCCGCAGCGCCTTGAGCGCGTCGGGCACCTCGACCTTCAGTTCCAGGCGCGAGCCCATGCGGATCTTCAGGATTTCCAGGTAGGCGCGGGTGCGTTCCAGTTCCTCGCCGAGGGTCGACAGCGCGTCGTGCTCGCGCGGCAGCGAACGGCGCAGGTACTGGATCAGGTGGCCGAGCATCTCCTCGGCGCGCGCCGGATCGGTGCGCGCCAGCACCTGGGCGTTGGCCAGGGTGTTGTAGAGGAAGTGCGGCTCGACCTGGGCCTGCAGCAGATTCAGCCGGGCCACGGTCAGCGCATTGTCGGTGGCGCTGCGTTCGGCCTGCGCCTGCTCGTCGCGGCGCTGCTCGGCGACCCGGCGCGAGACCGAACGCAGCAGCGCCTCGGCGTTCTCGTAGTTGCCGCCCTCGTCCAGCGCGAACAGGTCGACCCAGTGCGGCGCATCGGGCTCGCACAGCAGGGTCAGGCCGGTGGTGCCGTCGCCCGGATGCACCGTGGCCAGCACCTTGTCGCGGGTGATCGCGAAGCGCGCCAGCAGGTTCCAGCGCGACGGCTCGGTGCCGCCGAACGGGTCGCTGCGGCGCACCCTGGCCCGCACCTGCAGGCTGCCGCGCGAGGCCTCGATGTCCTCCACGCCCGGCAGCTCGCGCACCGCCGCGGCGACCAGGTCGAACGCCGCGTCCACGTCCAGCGGCACTTCGACCCGGCGCTGCTGGTGGCTGCTCAGGACCGCCGCGTCCAGGCGGCCCGCCGCCAGCCGCAGCCGGCGCAGGTGGGTCACCGTGCCGAGGACGGCCAGGATCATCGCGCCCCACGCCAGCAGCCAGAACACGCCGCCGACATCGCCGAACAGGCCGCCCCAGACGATGCCGGCGAGCAGGATCGCCACGGCCCAGGCAAAGAGGATGCGCAGGATCAGGAACAGGCTGGAGGACACGTGGCACCGGGGAGCGTTTCAGGTGCCGCGGAGCATAGCCGCCCGCCGTGCGGAAGGAAGCGGGCGCGCGACGGAACCGGGAATGGGTCGATGGAACGGTGCCTGGCGCGACCGGACCGGCCGCTGCGTGCCGGAACGCCGGGTGGACTGCGCCGTTACGCGTCGCGACGGGCGCCGCCGGCGTCCTCGATCCGCGCCCAGGTACGTTCGAACACCGTGCCGGCCTCGCCCGCGGTCAGCAGGCTGGCGGCCACGTCGTCGCGCTGCAGGTACAGGCGCAGCGCATCGTCCCGCGGCGCCCGCGGGTGGTTGAGGTACACGTCGTAGACCGCGCACAGCACCGGCCAGTAGCGGGAGAAGCTGCGCATCGCGCGCGCGCGCGGCAGGCTGTGGTAGCGCTGCCGCCAGTGTTCGCGCTCGCGGTCGATGTCGATCATCACCACCTGCGGCGGTGCCGACAGTTCCTGGTCCATTCTTCGTGCCTGTGCGCTGGACGCCGGCCGCGCCGGCGGGGCCACCCTGCGCCGCGAGCATTCCAGCGCCGGCGTCGGAAGCCGGTGAAATGCCCGTGCGCCGGACTGAAGCGTTCAGCCGTCGTCGCGCTGCAGAGCTGATGACGCCGCGGGTTCCGGCATGGCCCGCTCCAGGCTTCGTCATCTCCTACGGCCTGAGCCTGGTGGTCTCCGGTCCGGCGTGACGCCGCCGTTACCCGTGCCGGCACAGGATGGGCCGGCGAAGTCGCAGGCCTTGCATACGAAGGACTCCCCCATGTGGAAACGAAACAGCCTGTCGATCGTCCTGGTCGTCCTGGCCCTGGCTTTCATGGCCGGCCAGGCGGCGACCGGCCTGCACGTCCACAACCAGGAACTGGCCGAACACGGCGTCGGGCCGCTGTCCCTGCTCGGCTATCTGCAGTCCGGGCACTTCATCTCCGCGCTTTTCGAGAACTGGGAGAGCGAGTTCCTGCAGATGGGGATGTACGTGCTGCTGACGGTCAAACTCCGGCAGGCGGGTTCGGCCGAATCCCGCCCGCTTCCGCCGCAGCAGGAAACCGGGGACATCGAGCCGGGCCCGACGCCCTGGCCCGTGCGCAGGGGTGGCCTGTGGCTGCGGCTGTATTCCCATTCCCTGTCCATCGCCTTCGCCGTCCTGTTCGGCGCGAGCTTCGCGCTGCATCTGTGCGGAAGCTGGCGGGCCGAACTGGCCGAGCGTGCGTTGCGCGGAGAATTCCCCATCTCCTTGCCCGCCCACTTCGCCAGCGCGCAGTTCTGGTTCGAATCCCTGCAGAACTGGCAGAGCGAGTTCCTGGCGGTGCTGCTGCTGGTGGTGCTGACGATCTGGCTGCGGGAGCGCGATTCGCCCCAGTCCAAACCCGTGCGCGCGCCGCATTCGCAGACCGGCGCCTAGCCGGTCCGGACCACGGAAAACCTGGCGGCGGCGCCCGGATCAGTCCTCGTCGCGGCAGGGCGACGAATCGTCGCGTTGTTCCGGCTTCCTGCGCGCCGTGCCTGCCAGCGCTTCGTATCGTTTCCGGAACGCCTCCAGCTTCTCCTCGTCCATTTCCTCCATGTCGAGCAGGATGTTGTCGGCCTTGCGGGTGGCGCGGATCAGCTCGTCCAGCTTCAGGTGGAGCGCGGCGGTGTCCGCGTTCTGGGTGTGCTGGATCAGGAAGACCATGAGGAAGGTGATGATGGTGGTGCCGGTATTGATGACCAGCTGCCAGGTGTCGTTGAACCCGAACAGCGGACCGCTCAGTGCCCACGTGGCAACCACGCCCAGCGCCAGGCAGAACACCCAGGGCGTGCCCGCCGCATGCGAAGCCTTCTTCGCGATCACGTTGAAGAAATTACGGGAGGGCATGGCGGCGAGGTTGATGATGCGATGCCGGCTAGGCTCCGGTCCCGACGGTGGACAGGGGGTGAAGGGGATTCGCGGACGCTTGCGGAATGCGACGGACGGGCCGGGACCCGCCATGGACGACGTGGCCGTTTCGCAGATCGGGGCGTGCCTCGCTGCTTCGCCGTACGTGGGCAGTGGGACACGTCGCGATCTACGGGAGCAGTCCTTCGCCTGCGGCGTGGCCCGACGCCCACGCCCACTGGAAGTTGTAGCCGCCCAGCCAGCCGGTCACGTCGAGCACTTCGCCGATGAAATGCAGGCCCGGGACATGCCGCGACTGCATCGTGCTGGAGGACACCCCGTCGGTGTCGACCCCGCCCAGGGTCACCTCGGCGGTGCGGTAGCCCTCGGTGCCGCTGGCCACCAGCGGCCAGTCGCACAGCACCGCGGCGACTTCGCCCAGTCGCGGGGCGTCGTACTGGCGCATCGGCCGGTTCGGCAGCCAGACTTCGCAAAGGCGCTGGGCGAAGCGGCGCGGCAAGGCCTCGGCCAGCACGGTCTTCAGTTCCGCATCCGGGCGCTGCTTCTGCTGCGCCTGCAGCCACTCCAGCGCGTCGCGCCCGGGCAGCAGGTCCAGGCGCAACTCGTCGCCGGGCTGCCAGTACGAGGAGATCTGCAGGATCGCCGGCCCGCTCACGCCACGATGGGTGAACAACAGCGCCTCGCGGAAGCCGCGGCCGTTGCAGCGTGCCTCGACCTCCAGCGCCACGCCGGACAGGTCGGCCAGGCGTTCCTGGTGCTTGCCGCTCAGGGTCAGCGGCACCAGCCCGGCGCGGGTCGGCAGCACGGCGTGGCCGAACCGGCGCGCCAGTTCGTAGCCGAAGCTGCTGGCGCCCAGGCTGGGGATCGACAGCCCGCCGCTGGCCACCACCAGCGCCGGCGCGGCGAAGGATCCCTGCGCGGTGCGCAGGCGGAAGCCGCCGCCGTCGGCCTGGTCGATCTGCTCGACCGCGCAGTGGGTACGGACCTCCACGCCGGCCGTGGCGCATTCGTCCAGCAGCATCCGGACGATCAGCTTGGATGAGACATCGCAGAACAGCTGCCCCGGGGCCTTCTCGTGCCAGGCGATGCGGTGCCGGTCGACCAGTTCGATGAAATGCCAGGGCGTATAACGGGCCAGCGCCGACTTGCAGAAATGCGGGTTGGCCGAGAGATAGTTCGCCGGCGTGGCACCGGTATTGGTGAAGTTGCAGCGGCCGCCGCCGGACATCAGGATCTTCTTGCCGACCTTGTTGGCGTGCTCGACCACCAGCACGCGCAGGCCACGGCCGCCGGCGGTCAGCGCGCACATCAGTCCGGCCGCGCCGGCGCCGATGACGATGGCGTCGTACTGCCCGCCCACGCGCGCCGCTCAGGCCGCCTGCGCGCCCATGCGCGCGACCGGCTGCAGCACCACCTCGCCGCCGTTCCCTTCGAGCAGCCGCACCTCGCCGTCCTGGATCATGACGGTCAGGCGCAGGCCGCGCGCATGCAGTGCGGCAAGCGCCTGCACCTGCCCGGCGGGCAGGTCCAGCACGACCAGGTTGTCGTGCCGCGCCAGGGCCTGGCCGTTCTTCTCCCACCACAGGTCGGCGGCGCGGCCGCCGTAGTTGAGCACCACCACTTCGTCGGCGCGGCCGCAGGCCTTGCGCAGCCGCGATTCGTCCGGCTGGCCGACTTCGATCCAGCGCTCGACCTGGCCGCTGTAGTCGCGCTGCCACAGGTCCGGCTCCTCGTCGCTGCTCAGGCCGCGGCCGAATTCCAGGCGCTCGTCGGCATACAGCGCAAAGGCGAGCAGCCGCACCATCAGCCGTTCGTCGGTTTCGGAGGGATGCTGGGCCAGGGTCAGCGGATGGGTCGCGTAGTAGTGGCGGTCCATGTCGCTGATCTGCAGCTCGGCACGGACCACGGTGGCCTTCAGCGCCATGGGATGTCCTGTTGCGGCCGGCACCGCCGTCGTCCGCTCGGCGGGCGTCGGTCATGCGGGCGGGGAATGGGCTCGCATGATACGCGCTGGCCCCTGCCCGCGCGCAGCGCGGCCCGGGGGCGCAGGCATAGGTTCTTCTTCCGATTGCGGGGAGCGGACGCAGGGGCAGCTGTCAGCGTTGGCTGGGTGCTGGGCGCCAAGTTGGCCTGGACAACGCAACGGTGTCTTCGGTGGAGAGCGGGAAGCGCTGGCTCCGGACGGGGCCGCCGTGCCCTGCCAGTGGCTTCCGGCTCCAAACCTAAAGCATTAAGAGCGTCGGCTTCGGATGGGACCGCCGCACCTGGGGGTCTGGCGCATCGCCCGGTTCCGCCATCCTTGGCTCCAACGAGCGACCGCAGGCCATCCCTGGCCTGCTTGCGCCAGACCCCCAGGGCACGACGTCCTTCACGAGGATTGGGATCGTGGCTTCGTTCGGTCAAAAACCAGTGGCCAGGCGAAGGCAGGAGCAGCAACGCACCATCCGCATCGCCGGCAACAACCAATCACCATCATCCCTGTGCAGGCGGTTGTAGGAGCCCGTCTTGCGGGCGACAAGAGCGTCGGTGTCATGGGGCATCGCCTGTGCCGACGGCACCGTCGGAATCATGAGGGCGCCGCCTGTGCCGACGGCGTCGCGTCGCCCGCAAGACGGGCTCCTACAACCGCCTGTGCGGAGACGATGGCTTAGGTCCTCGACCCGGTTCTCGATCATCCGGGCCCCACCCGCGGGGAACGAAGCCACGCACCCAACGCGCAGAAAGACGCGGCAGTGCAGGGGTATGGCGCAGTGATGTGCTGCGGTCGGCTGTCGG
>Ga0160472_100884_pt1 | contig 11938 bp, 8 predicted proteins | sample HID1973M_E11MG_FD_108267 | JGI IMG/M metagenome (GOLD analysis project Ga0160472, IMG submission 108267) | Enriched mosquito-associated microbial communities from UW Madison campus, WI, USA - HID1973M_E11 MG | ecosystem: Host-associated > Arthropoda: Insects > Digestive system > Unclassified ... | reverse complement strand
TACCGCCGCCGGCACTGAAGATCGAGAAATACAGGCGTGACTGGTTGGCCTTGATGCCGCAGCTGTCGATCAGGTACGAGTGAATCATCTTCCAGTCGGGGCTGGAAAAGCGCTGGGTGTCCTTGTTCAGGATGATCTTGGCCAGGTATTGACCGAGGATCGGCGCGTTACCGGCGCCCCCGGCGTGGACTTCCGACAAGTCCATGATCTTCATTTTGCTGTAGTCGCGCAGGAAACCGCTCTTTTCGCCCTTGCGCGAGAAACGGATGCGACCGGCAATGTCTTTGTCCAGGTCACCCAGCATCACCAGCGGCTCTACCAGGAACACCGGTTTGGTAGCCTTGTTCGTTCCCAGCCGCAGGTTGTTGCGAATCCACTGGGCCGGGCTGTAGCCCTTCTCGGCGTAGCGTTTGTCCGGCGACAGGCGATCTTCGTTGTTGAATTCGTTGAGGTAGAACTTGCGGGCGTTGTACACCAGCTCCGCGACATCCAGCGCAATGTTCGAACCGCAGCGACCGAGGCCGATCAGGCACACCGACGGGAATTCCTGGTCGTTGTGCTGTTCGTTATCGCCTTCCAGGTGCGGTGGGCGCGGGAAGACCATGTCGCGCAGACCGTCGAGGTTATCGAGGATGCGGTCGGTATTGGTTTCGGTGAAATACAGATACTGCTGGGTCGACAAGGGGCGGGGATGGGGCAATGGCTTCAAGGATGAAGGGCTGTTGGCCGCCGGGCTCAAGGTCAGATCGGATACCGCAGTGGCCGGGTTGTTTTTAGAAGTCATTATTCGCCATCTACTTGGGCTGGTGGGTTGGCCGACTCGTTGTCGTCGAACCGTCACGGAAAAGAATCGCGTCTTTTATCAGCGCGTATTGGCCCAACCCTCGGGCACTCACCTGAGCATTTACTCGGGGGAATCCTTTCCTAAGTCATGATGAATCGGCCAATATTTGGCGATCTTTAATCAAAACGAGGCAAAATGATGTCAATGCTACCTTCGCTGGGGTTTGCCGGAATCGGGCTGATGGGCTTGCCGATGTGCCAGCGTCTGCTCGCGGCGGGGTACCCGCTGACTGTGTGGAACCGTAATGCCGCCAAGTGCGAACCCTTGGTCAAGGCCGGCGCCCGCCAGGTCGCGATGCCGGCCGAATTGTGCCAGCACGCAGACGTGGTGATGTTGTGCCTGGCGGACACGGCGGTGGTGCATGAGGTGGTGTTTGGCCCCGCCGGCGTCGCCGAAGGTGCGCAAAGTGGCCAGTTGCTGGTGGATTTTTCCAGCCTGGAACCCAACGCCACCCGGGAAATGGCCGCCGAGCTTGCTGGCACCCAAGGGATGGGCTGGCTGGATGCGCCGGTGTCCGGTGGTGTGGTCGGGGCCGAAGCGGGCACCCTGGCGATCATGGTCGGTGGCGAGGCCCGGGACCTGGAGCGGGTTCGAGCGGTCCTGCTCAATCTGGGCCAGCGCGTGACCCACATGGGCGGCGTCGGGGCAGGGCAGGTGACCAAGGCCTGCAATCAGATGATCGTGGCCTGCAATGCCCTGGTGATTGCTGAAGTGGTAGCGTTGGCCGAGCGTTCAGGTGTCGATGCCAGCCTGATCGCAGAAGCACTGGCGGGTGGCTTTGCCGATTCAAAGCCCTTGCAGATCCTGGCCCCGCAAATGGCCGAAAGTCGTTTCGAACCTGTCAAATGGCACGTGCGCACGCTGCTCAAGGATCTGGATACCGCGGTGAAGTTTTCCCGCGAGCAAGGCTCCTCAACGCCGATCACTGGCCTGGCCGCGCAATTGATGCGCTTGCACGGCAGTCAGGGGCTTCTTGAGCAGGACCCCTCTACATTAGTGCGGATGTACCGTGAGCCAGACGTAACGTCGTGACATTGCCCGAGTGCTTGCGCTGGTTGATTTCGTCCAGCACCGGACGCAAGTCGGCCAGGGGCACCGGGCGGCTGAGCAGGTAACCCTGGACGAAGTCGCAGCCGTGGTCTTCCAGAAACTGGTACTGTTCGAGCGTTTCCACGCCTTCGGTGACCACCTGCAGGTGCAGGGTATGGGCCATGACGATAATGGCCTGGACGATCTCCATGTCCGCGGTGGCCTTGGGGATGTCCTGAATGAACGATCGATCGATTTTCAGGGTATTGAGCGGCAAGCGCTTGAGGTAGGCCAGGGACGAATAGCCGGTGCCGAAGTCATCGATCGACAGTGACACGCCGAGGGCGCGAATCTGACGCAGCAACACCAGGGTGTTGGCGATGTTGTCCATCAATGCATTTTCTGTCACTTCCAGTTCCAGCCGCTCGGGCGCTACCCCGGCGGCGCGCAAGGCGATTTCAATTTCATCGGCGAGTTCTTCACGCATCAGGTTCAGTGGCGAGCAATTCACGGCAATTTTCAGTTCTTCGCAGCCCTGGCGCGATAACTCGGCCAAGTCCTCGCAGGCCTTACGCAAAACCCAGTTGTCCAGTTCGGCGATCAGGCCGTTGGCCTCGGCAATGGCAATGAAGCGATCCGGGACGAGGAGCCCGTGAACCGGGTGTTGCCAGCGAATCAGCGCTTCAAGTTTGCTGACCTGGCCGCTTTTCAGGTCGTAGATTGGCTGGTAATAGAGCATCAGGCCGGTGTCTTCGCGCAGGGCGTGACGCAATTCTTCTTCGAGTTGCAGTTCCAGGGTGGCGCGGGTTTTCATGCTGGCGCTGAAAAAATTCAGGCCATTGCGACCTCCGCCCTTTGATTGGTAAAGCGCCAGGTCGGCGTTCTTCAACAGCTCCTCGCAGGTCTTGCCGTCCTGCGGGAACAGGCTGATGCCGATGCTGGTGGTCATGACCATGCGCCGCCCGGCCAGCTCGATAGGATCCTTCATTTTCAGCATGATGCGCTGGGCCATGTGCCGCGCCTCTTCCCTGTCATGCAGGTCGATGAGCAGGCAGAACTCGTCGCCGCCAAAGCGCGCCACCACATCATCGTGACTGCGCACCGAGCTCTTGATATGGGCAGCGAGCACTTTGAGCAACTCGTCGCCGGCATCATGGCCAAGGCTGTCGTTGATCCGCTTGAAATGGTCGATGTCGAGGAACAGCACGGCGAGCATGCCGCCCTCGTTGGTCTTTTCGATGAGTTTTTCGGCGAAGATCTGGTTGAAGCCGCGACGATTGATCAGGTTGGTCAGAGCGTCATAGTGGGCGACCTGTTGCAGTGACATGCGCGCCTGGTCCAGCTGGCTGAGCAGCGAGTTGACCCGCTGCAAGTCGTGGTCCTTGTGTTGCAGCTTCTTGTCCGCCAGGGCGGCGCTGATACTGCTGCCGATGATCAACAGCGTCATTACCGCTATCGTCAGCGCCAGTTGCAAATAGCTGTGTTCACTGGGTTGCGGCATTGGGCTGCCGACAGGCACCACCAGATTGAAGGCCGACATGGCCGTGAAGTGCATACTCAGGATACCGGCGCCCAGCATCAGGCTGACCCCGTACTTGTACAACTGATGAAGCATGCCGACCCCGTCGCGCAACTGCCTTGCCAGTAACAAGGCTGCTAGCGCGGCAGCCATTGCGATCACGAGGGACAAGATGAACAGGCCCGGATCGTAGTAGGCCGTGGCACTCGAGCGCATGGCGGTCATACCCACGTAGTGCATCGCCGCGATACCCAATCCAATGCCTATCGAGGATTCAAGGCAGCGTCGCAAAGACAGGTCGGGGAGGCTGAGGGTGTTCATCGCCAGCCATGAGGCGCACAGGGCAATGACCAGGGAAAGCAGGGTCACCGGCAGTTGGTATTGAATTTCGATAGGGGCCTGGAAGGCCAGCATGCCGATGAAATGCATGGCCCAGATTCCGCCTGCCAGGCAAGTCGTGCCGACCCAGCGCCAGCGTCGCCGGGAGGTCTGCTGGTCCGCGTGGGCGACCCGCTCGGCCATGTCCAGCGTGGCGAAGCAGCCGACACAGGCGACCAGGTACGACAGCAATACGAGGAATCGGTCATGGGTGCAATTGAGTATGACCTGCCCACTTACTGGTAGAGAAGTAGTGAAATGCAGACCAAGCCAATCCATAGCACGCCCCGTTGTCGTTTGCCGGCACAAGGAGTGCCGGGCAATACGCTGAAGTATAGAGGGCGTGCCCGGAGCGCAAGCGGTAGTGGCACATTAGTTCCATGTTATTTTGATATTAACCTAATAGCGTTGAGTGCTAAGTCTTATGCGCTTTTTTGCAGTTCAGGGAGCAAGGCCGGCAAGCCGAATGCCGCCCGGGCCGCATCGCAATCGGGATTGGCCAGGCCGTCGGCCCAGGAGGCATCGAAATCACGGCAGGTGCTGGAGCGTTTGTCGTAGATGGAACATTGCACCCGGCTGCCGACCTCGCCCTCAAGGCTGACGCAGCGCACGGGCTTACAGCCAGTGCCAAGCATTGCAACCCGGCTGGGGCTGATCTGCGAGACCAGTTCATCCGGCACAGTCCCCCCGGCCGAGGCGCATTCGCCCCAGAAAAATGACACGCGAAAATGAGAACAGCAGGCACCGCAATTCAGACACGGACTGGCTTCGGACATGGGCGATTATCTAAGGAGGGGTTGGGGATAAAGGGGAGGTGACGGGTCGCTATTCTAGGCATCGGCAGCGACTTGGGAAGGGGGGCTGACAGGTATTTTTCAGGGTTTGAAAAACATCGTGACAAGATCGCTTGAGGCCCGTAATTACTGGGCCTTGTCGCTGCCCAGGCGGCGTATATGCCATGGACTGGTATCAGCCACACGAATAATTACAGACAGCGGTGGCCGGCCTGTCTAGATTGCAGATTCCGGGGACAGTGACGCCCCAATAACAATAAACGAGACGGACCCATGCAGAACTCGACCCAAGCGGCGAATGCCTGGCGCATTCTGTTCCTGTTGTTCCTGGCCAACCTGTTCAACTTTTTTGACCGCACCATCCCGGCCATCATCATCGAACCGATCCGCATGGAATGGCACCTCAGTGACTTCCAGATCGGCATCATCGGCACCGCTTTCACCATCGTCTACGCGATCGCCGGCCTGCCGTTGGGGCGCATGGCGGATACCGGTTCGCGCAGCAAATTGATGGGCTGGGGCCTGGCGGCCTGGAGCGGGCTGACGGCGGTCAACGGCATGGTTGGCAGCTTCTGGACATTCCTGCTGGTGCGCATGGGCATCGGCATCGGCGAGGCAAGCTATGCCCCGGCGGCCAACTCGCTGATCGGCGACCTGTTTCCGGCCCATCGCCGGGCGCGGGCCATGGGCATTTTCATGCTCGGACTGCCCTTGGGCCTGCTGTTGGCGTTCTTCACCATCGGCGCGATGGTCCAGGCATTCGACAGCTGGCGTGCACCTTTCTTCATCGCGGCGGTGCCGGGGCTGATCCTGGCGATCTTCATGTTCTTCATCAAGGAACCCAAGCGCGGTGCGGCGGAGAGCGTGCAGGTCTCGCAAGAACCGGTCGACCGACCGATTCGCCGTGTATTGGCGGTGCCGACCTTCCTGTGGCTGGTGCTGGCGGGCCTGTGCTTCAACTTCGCCACTTACGCCTGTAACTCGTTTCTGGTGCCGATGCTGCAGCGTTATTTCCTCATGCCCTTGCAGGAAGCTGCGGTCGCTACCGGGGTGATTGTCGGTGTCACCGGGCTGTTCGGCCTGACCCTGGGCGGTTGGGTCGCGGACAAGATTCACCAGCGCATCGCCAATGGGCGCCTGCTGTTTGCGGCCTTCAGTCTGATCATATCGACGGTATGCACCGCCTGGGCGCTGCATGCCGGACGCATCGAGATCGGCGTGTTCGTCGCGGTGTTCAGTGTCGGCTGGCTGTTCGCCTACAACTTCTATACCTGTGTGTACACGGCCATACAGGACGTGGTCGAGCCGCGCCTGCGGGCGACGGCCATGGCGCTGTTCTTTGCCGGTTTGTACCTGTTGGGTGGCGGCCTGGGTCCAGTGGTGGTGGGCGGCTTGTCCGATTACTTCGCACACACAGCCATGCTGGCGGCCGGCGCCGAGCAGATGACCGAAGCCTTCAAGGCTGTTGGCCTGCATGACGCGATGTACCTGATTCCGGTGGCGCTGTTCTTTACCATGGTGTTTCTGGTGCTGGCTTCGCGGTGTTTTGTGCGCGATGCCAAGCGGATGAAGGATGGGTTGGGGGTTGTTGAACCTTCGCAGGTCGATGGGGTAGCCGCTTAAGAGCAAAGATCGCAGCCTTCGGGCTCCTGCCTACGCTTACGCCCGTAGGAGCTGCCGAAGGCTGCGATCTTTTGATTCAAAAAAAGGCCCGCATCGCTGCGGGCCTTTTCCATTGACGGTGGAGGGGGGGGACTTAACCCGCCACCAACACCCGAATCGCTTCCAGTCGCAGCGCAGCCTTGTCGAGCATGGCCAGGCCTTGCTCGCGTTGTTTGCGCAGGGCAACCAGCTCGCTGTCACGAACGGTCGGGTTGACCGCTTGCAACGCGGTCAGGCGCGCCAGTTCTTCGTCGGTATCAGCGGCCAGACGACGCTGCGCTTCGGCCACACGTTCGGCGTGGCGGGGCAAGATCTTCGCTTCGCCGGCGTTGATCCGGGGCGTCAACTGGTCGCGCTGAGCCTGGATGAACTTGTTGGCGCTGGCTCGCGGCACACTTTCAAGCTGATCGTTCAGGGTTTCGAAGGCGACGCGGGCGGCCAGGTCGTTGCCATTGGGGTCGAGCAGGCAGCGCAGGGCGGCCGGCGGCAGGTAACGACCCAGTTGCAGCGAGCGTGGGGCGACCACTTCGCTGACATACAGCAGTTCCAGCAATACCGTGCCAGGCTTGAGCGCCTTGTTCTTGATCAGCGCCACGGCGGTGTTGCCCATGGAGCCGGACAGGACCAGGTCCATGCCGCCTTGAACCATCGGGTGTTCCCAGGTGATGAACTGCATGTCTTCGCGAGACAGCGCCTGGTTACGGTCGTAAGTGATGGTCACGCCTTCGTCGTCACCCAGCGGGAAGCTGGCGTCGAGCATTTTTTCGCTCGGCTTGAGGATCAGGGCATTTTCCGAATGGTCTTCGCTGTCGATGCCGAAGGCGTCGAACAGGGTTTCCATGTAGATCGGCAGGGTGAATTGATCGTCCTGTTCGAGGATGTCCTCCACCAGGGCATCGCCTTCGCCGGCGCCGCCGGAATTGAGTTCCAGCAAACGGTCACGGCCGGTGTGCAGGTCGGCTTCCAGGCGCTCACGCTCGGTGCGGGCTTCGTCGATCAGCGCTTGCCACTCGCCGTCGTCGGCCTCTTCGAGCAGCGGCAGCAGGCGCGGGCCGAACTGATGCTGCAAGGCGTTACCGGTCGGGCAGGTGTTGAGGAACGCGTTCAGCGCCTCGTGGTACCACTGGAACAGGCGCTCTTGCGGGCTGGTTTCCAGATACGGCACGTGCAGCTGGATGGTGTGCTTCTGGCCGATCCGGTCGAGACGACCGATACGTTGTTCGAGCAGGTCCGGGTGGGACGGCAGGTCGAACAGCACCAGGTGATGGGAGAACTGGAAGTTGCGGCCTTCACTGCCGATTTCCGAACAGATCAGTACCTGCGCGCCAAATTCTTCGTCGGCGAAGTAGGCGGCGGCGCGGTCACGCTCGAGGATGTTCATGCCCTCGTGGAAAACCGTGGCCGGAATGCCGGAGCGCACGCGCAGGGCGTCTTCCAGGTCCATGGCGGTTTCCGCGTGGGCACAGATCACCAGCACTTTGGTGCGCTTGAGCATCTTCAACTGGTCGATCAGCCACTCGACGCGCGGGTCGAATTTCCACCAGCGTTCTTCTTCGTTGGCATCCGGCTGGGCCTGGAAGCTGACTTCCGGGTACAGCTCGGCATGGTCGCCCAGGGGCAATTCAAGGTATTCGTCCGGGCATGGCAGCGGGTACGCGTGCAGCTGGCGCTCCGGGAAACCCTGAACGGCGGCGCGGGTGTTGCGGAACAGCACGCGGCCGGTGCCATGACGGTCCAGCAGCTCGCGAACAAGGCGCGCGCTGGCTTCGGTGTCGCCGTCGTTGACGGCGGTCAGCAAGGCTTCGCCTTCGTTGCCGAGGAAACCATGGATGGTTTCATGGGCTTTTGGCGACAGGCGACCCTGGTCCAGCAGTTCCTGAACGGCTTCGGCCACCGGGCGATAGTTTTCGCTCTCGGCGCGGAAGGCTTGCAGGTCATGGAAACGGTTGGGGTCGAGCAGGCGCAGACGGGCGAAGTGGCTGTCCTGGCCGAGTTGCTCCGGGGTGGCGGTCAGCAGCAGGACGCCCGGGATGGTTTCGGCAAGTTGCTCGACCAGGGTGTACTCAGGGCTGGCCTGGTCTTCGTGCCACACCAGGTGGTGCGCCTCGTCGACCACCAGCAAGTCCCAGCCTGCGGCAAACAGCGCATCCTGAGCCTTCTCGTCGTCCACCAGCCACTCGAGAGCGACCAGTGCAAGCTGGGTGTCTTCGAACGGGTTGCTGGCATCGCTTTCGATAAAGCGTTCTTCGTCGAACAGCGCAACCTGCAGGTTGAAGCGGCGACGCATTTCCACCAGCCATTGGTGCTGCAGGTTCTCAGGAACCAGAATCAGCACCCGGTTGGCGCGGCCGGAAAGCAGCTGGCGATGGATCACCAGGCCGGCTTCGATGGTTTTACCCAGGCCCACTTCGTCGGCCAGCAGAACCCTTGGGGCGATACGGTCGGCGACTTCACGGGCAATGTGCAACTGGTGCGCGATGGGTTGTGCGCGCACGCCACCCAGGCCCCAGAGGGCGGACTGCAGTTGGCGGCTGGTGTGTTCCAGGGTGTGATAACGCAGGGAGAACCAGGCCAGCGGGTCGATCTGGCCGGCGAACAGGCGATCGCTGGCCAGTCGGAACTGGATAAAGTTCGACAACTGGGTTTCCGGCAGGGTGACCACTTCGTTCTGCGCGTTGAGGCCGTGGTAGACCAGCAGGCCATCGACGTCGTCGACTTCGCGCACGGTCAGCTTCCAGCCTTCGAAGTGAGTGATGGAGTCGCCCGGCGAGAATCGCACGCGGGTCAGGGGCGCATTCCGTAGCGCGTACTGGCGAGTGTCGCCAGTGGCCGGGTAGAGCACGGTCAACAAGCGGCCGTCCTGTGCCAGAACGGTGCCCAATCCCAGCTCGGCTTCGCTGTCACTGATCCAGCGTTGCCCCGGTTGATACTGCTGCGCCATGCTGCCTGACTCCCACCTTGAAAAAGCGGGCTATCTTAACGGAATCGCGGCTTCAGGGCCAAAGGATAACTCACGTATGAGCTGCCGCAGGCTGCGATCTTTTGCTCTTGATCCTGAATTTTAGACGCAAGATCAAAGATCGCAGCCTGCGGCAGCGCCTACAATAAATGCCAACCCGATCACAGTTTGCGATCGATGGCTCAAGTCGTCATCTCCACAGCCGACAGCCTGCCGACAGGAGACTGAACATTATGCTGCCACCGATGCTCCCTTTAAGTGCCGTGCCGATCACCTCGCAACACGATCCGATCCGTCAGCGCCCGGACATTCCGCCAGTGGTGCCGGTACAGGAAAGCTCCAGTGAAAGCACGATTGACCTGCAAAATCGCGATCCTGAGGAAGCAGCGTTGCTGTTGCGCGAGGAGCAGCGCCGCAAGCAGGAGCAGGAACGCCGTCGCCGTGAGGCTGACGAAGATCCCGAGGCGCACCTGGCCATTCCCGGTAATGAATTGAATGCCGACAACACCGTGCCGGTGGCGCCGCTGATGGAAGAGCAGCCGCGTCAAGGCTTGTGGGTTGATATCCAGATTTGATTGCATGGCTGGTCAGCGACGTCGGCAGACCGCATTATTGGGGTATTACTGCCGGACAAACGCGCTGGCCGAAATTCATCTCTAGCGATGCACTCGACACCATGAGCCAAGACGACAAACTGATCGACCTCAATGCAGAGCGCGCCAAGCGCGTTCATGACCTCAACGACAAGCGCCTCAATGAAGTGCGCCAGGCGTTCGAGCAGGCCATGCCGTTGGGCAAGGCAAAGAAGAAGCCGAAAAACAAACCGAAAAAGCGCTGAAATCCACCCGTTTATTGCTCTGCGTCAAACTTTTCCCTTCCTCTCGCCCTGTCGTGGGCGACATTGATCCCGGTCAATATTTTCTCCTGCCTGATTGGTTAACTTGGCGCCATCGCAACACGGCAGCTACAGGAGACAGGTCATGTTTTTCGACAACGTGGTGATCGCCGGAGTGCTGACGGTCAGCCTCATGTTTGTATTTTTTGCAGGGTTGGGAATGTTTATCTGGAAAGATTCGCACAAGCGCAAATAAGCGCCGGTCTTTCCGGATGTAAAGGGCACGCAAGGCATTTTGGGCAACTTCGGTTGCCCCTTTTTTTGTCCGCGATAATTGTTCGGCGCAAAACATCCCCGTAGGAGCTGCCGAAGGCTGCGATCTTTTGATCTCGTTTTTAAAGCTCAAAATCCAGCTCAAAAGATCGCAGCCTGCGGCAGCTCCTACAGGGATTTGTTTTGTGTGGAAGGCAATAAAAAAGGCGCGTTCCTTGCGGAGCGCGCCTTTTTTTGTGCAGCGAAGTATCAGCTACCCAATGCCTTCGACGCCAGCCAGAACAAGCCGGCCGACAAGGCCACGGTGGCGGGCAGGGTCAGAACCCAGGCCAGCAGGATCGTTTTGACGGTGCCGCCCTGCAGGCCGCTTTTGTTGGCGACCATGGTACCGGCCACGCCCGAGGACAGAACGTGGGTGGTGGACACCGGCAGGCTGAAGATGTTGGCCATACCGATCAGGGTGGCGGTGGTGATCTGCGCCGACATGCCCTGGGAGTAAGTCATGCCTTGCTTGCCGATCTTCTCGCCGATAGTCAGCACTACACGCTTCCAGCCGACCATGGTACCCAGGCCCAGGGCCAGGGCGACCGCCAGAATCACCCAGAACGGGGCGTATTCGGTGGTGGTGGTCAGGTCTTTGCGCAGCTTGTCCAGGTCAGCCTTTTCACGGGCGCCAAGGTCAGGCAGCTTGCTGACTTTTTTCGCCGTGTCGTCCAGGCAGAGCAGGTAGCGACGCACTTCGATGCGGCTTTCCGACGACAGCGAGTGATAGTCGGCTACACCCTTGAGCGTGCCGAGCAGGGCGCTGATGGTCGGTTCGGTCTGTTGCGGGTTGCAACGGAACTTCTCCGGCAGATCGCCTTCTACACTCTTGCCCAGCGCCAGGAATTCACCCAGGGTCGAAGCATTGCGCTGATAGAACTGGCTCAGGTGCAGGGTCGCGTCGCGAGTCCGCTCGATCTGGTAGGTGGTGCTGTTCAGGTCGAGTACGAACTGCGCAGGCACGATACCGATCAGTACCAGCATGATCAGGCCGATACCTTTCTGACCGTCGTTGGAACCGTGGACAAAGCTCACGGCCATGGCCGAAATCACCAGGACCAGGCGATTCCAGAACGGCGGGTGTTTCTTGTCGTCGATCTTGCGGCGCTGTTCCGGCGTCTTGTGCATCTTTGACAGCGGACGCCACCATTTCAGGCCGATCAACACCAGGGCGGCAATCAGGAAGCCGGCCATGGGCGAGAACACCAGCGAGGCGCCGATATCGATCGCTTTCTGCCAGTTCACGCCATCGGCCAACGGAATGTCGTTGATCAGGGCGTTGGCCAGGCCGACACCCAGGATCGAGCCGATCAAGGTGTGGGAGCTGGAAGCCGGGATACCGAAGTACCAGGTTCCGAGGTTCCAGGCGATAGCGGCGGCGAGCAAAGAGAACACCATTGCCAGTCCGTGTCCGGTATTCACATTGATCAGCAGCTCTACCGGCAGCAGGTGGACAATGGCATAGGCCACGCCGACCCCGCCCAGCAGCACGCCGAGGAAGTTGAATACACCGGAAAAGAACACCGCCAGATGAGGCGGCATGGCTTTGGTGTAGATAACAGTTGCCACCGCGTTAGCGGTGTCATGAAAGCCGTTGATGAAC
>Ga0160472_100883_pt1 | contig 11949 bp, 12 predicted proteins | sample HID1973M_E11MG_FD_108267 | JGI IMG/M metagenome (GOLD analysis project Ga0160472, IMG submission 108267) | Enriched mosquito-associated microbial communities from UW Madison campus, WI, USA - HID1973M_E11 MG | ecosystem: Host-associated > Arthropoda: Insects > Digestive system > Unclassified ... | reverse complement strand
TTCGGAGAGGAAGCCGTAGCCGGGGTGGATGGCCTCGGCGTCAGTGACTTCGGCCGCGCTGATGAGCGCCGGCATGTTCAGGTAGGACAGGTTCGACGGCGCCGGTCCGATACACACGGCTTCGTCGGCCAGCTTGACGTACTTGGCTTCCTTGTCGGCTTCCGAGTACACCACGACCGTCTTGATGCCGAGCTCGCGGCAGGCACGCTGGATGCGAAGGGCGATTTCACCGCGGTTCGCGATCAGAATTTTTTCAAACATGGTCTCTCTCTGCGAGAACGGAGGGTGGCCCGACGCCGGCACATCGTCCGGCGAGTCGGGCTGGGAGCCTGGCTGCGCGTCGGCGGGGCTGGCCTGGCGCGCGCCGGTGGCTCGGGCCGGTGCCATATCCGGCACGGCAGTCTGCGTGGTTGGTCGACCTGGGTTGGCAGACCCGGACCGTCAGCCGATCACGAACAGCGGTTGGCCGTATTCCACTGCCTGGCCGTTCTCGACCAGGATTTCCTTGATCACGCCGGCCTTGTCGCACTCGATTTCATTGAGCAGCTTCATCGCTTCGATGATGCAGACGGTCTGGCCTTCCTTGACCGTATCGCCAACGTTGACGAATGCAGCGGCGCCCGGCGACGGCGCGCGGTAGAACGTGCCCACCATCGGCGAGGTGACGATGTGGCCGGCCGGCACCTGCGGGGCCGCCTCGGCGACCGGCGCGGCACCAACCGGGGCCGGTGCGGCTTGCGCAGCGGGGAGCGCCTGCATCGGCTGCATCATGGGGGCGAACACTTGCGGCGGCGCCTTCACGATACGTACCTTGCCATCGCCTTCGGTGACTTCCAGCTCGGAAATGCCGGATTCGGCCACCAGGTCGATCAGCGTCTTCAGCTTGCGCAGGTCCATCTTGTCTCTCCTGAATTCGGGTTGTCCGGGCCGCCGGGTGGCAGCGCCGGAGTGAATCGATGCGGTCGCGTCCGGTCCGCGCCTCGCCGTACTGCGGACGGGGCGCGGGCCGCACGCGGCGGCGAGTTGTTCAAGTCATGAAGGGGCAGCGGCACTCACTGCGCCGGCGCGGCTGGCTCCGGTCCCAATGCATAATCCAGCGCCAGCAGGTATCCCTGCCAGCCCAGTCCGCAGATCACGCCGACGGCGATGTCGGAGAAATACGAGTGATGGCGGAAGGCTTCGCGACGATGGACGTTCGACAGATGCACCTCGACGAACGGAATCGCCACGCCCGCGAGCGCATCGCGCAGCGCCACGCTCGTGTGCGTGTAGGCGGCCGGATTGATGATGATGAAGTCGACGCCCTCGCCGCGCGCGGCGTGGATGCGATCAACTAACGCACCTTCATGGTTGGACTGGAAGGTAGCCAGCGCGATGCCCGCCTGCGCGGCGTGTTGCGCGAGGGCGGCATCGATATCGGCCAGCGTGGTATGCCCGTATGTTTCCGGTTCACGCGTGCCCAGCAAATTCAGGTTCGGCCCATGAAGGACCAGTACCTGCCTGTAGCGGGAAGCAGTCACGGCAACTCGACCAGTTCAACGAAATTGCGCGGAGATTACCGTAGGTTAGAATGATTTGTCTAGCGGGCGCTACAACGCTTGCGCCAAATCACCCAGCCGGGGTAGTGCAGTCGGCACAAGATGATGATATTTGTGCCGTTAGTTATGAAATAAGTGCTGAAGAATCACGTTTCGGCACATCTTCGCGACAGTTCTCGCCTCCTGATTGATACCGGCCAATGTTCAGGCCGACGGCAGCACCTTGCGCAACTCGTCCGACGTGATGCGCCCCATCTTCCGATACGTCACTTCGCCTTCCGGGCTGATCACCACGGTGAAAGGCAGGCCGCCCGCGTCGTTGCCGAACGATTTGGTCAGTTCGGTGCCGGCAAAGCCCGCCACGGCGAGCGGGTAGTCGACCGGCACCTTCTGCAGGAATTCCTTGATATTGCTGGCTGAGTCGATGCCGATGCCGAGGAAGGCCACCTTGCCGCCCGACTTCTGCGCGTATTCACGATTCAGGGCCGTCAGTTCGGGCATTTCTTCCACGCAGGGGCCGCACCAGGACGCCCAGAAGTTCACCACCACTGTCTTGCCGCGGAACTGGGCGAGGTCGATCGGCGTGCCCGCGGGATCGGGCAATTGCGTGTGGAAGAGCGTCTGTACCGCCTCGTTCCCTGCGCCGGCCGGCTTCGACGGATGCAGGAACTGGCCGGCCAGCACGCCGATGCCGGCGGCGACGATGGCGAGGCAGAACCACAGCCACAGGCGGGAGCGGCGGATGGGGCGGGCGGGGGCGGTCGATGTCATCGCATTCTTCTCTTTACGCTGGATGTTCTGCTCGAGGTGCGGCCTGGGCGGACGGGCGCGCCGGTCACTCCATGTCCGCCGGGTTGCCCTCGGCCGTCATGGCGCGCACGACACCCAGGTCGGCGCGCGCCACACGGCCGCTGGCGTCGGCCCGGACGGCGCCGCGTTCGTCGTCGGCATCATACAGGGCGATGTGGATGCCCACCGGCGTGCCCAGTTCGCTGCGCACCTCGCCCGCGAGCAGCCGGGCCGCGCGCAGCGCCGGCCACTGGCCTTTCCACAGGAAGCTCAGCACTTCCACCTCGCCGCGCCCGCCGAAGTGGCGCGACTCGGTGGTATCGAAGTCGACCCCGGCGTTCAGCAGGTGCAGGGCGACATCCTTCGGGCCGTCGCAGAAGCATTGCAGATGGACGTCGGAGTGCTCGGTGGCGGTGCCGTTCAGCACCGCGCCGGTCAGGTAGGGACGGAAGGCGGCCAGGTCTTCCATCGCCAGCACGGCGAGCCGGCGCAGCAGCGCGAGGATGCGTGGCTGGCTCTCCGCATGGAAGAGTGACTGGTAAGCGCGCACCTCGCTCTCGATCTGCTCGTTGTCGGGCAGGAATTCGCCGGGTACGCGCGCATCGCCGAGCAACTGGCGCGCGGCCTTGCGCTTGGCGGTGACGTAGTCCGCGCCGTCTTCCGCGATCATGCGGGCGGCGGCCTGGGCAATCTCGTCGCGCAGGCGGGCGGGGTCGGGGGAGCGTCTTGACATGCCGCGATCATACCGCGCACGGCTGGTTCGGCGCGTGACAGCGGCGACGTGCGCGCCTGGGCAAGGGGAAGGCGCGGGCAGGCGGGGGCAGGGGCGGCGGGCAGGTACAATTCTCCCGACTTTCCCCCGAATACACCCCTTCGCATCCCATCCCCATGCATATCCACATCCTTGGCATCTGCGGCACCTTCATGGGCGGCCTGGCAGTCCTGGCGCGGCAGGCCGGGCATCGCGTCACGGGCTGTGACGCCAATGTCTATCCTCCGATGAGCACCCAGCTGGAGGCCCAGGGCATCGAGCTGATCGAAGGCTTCGACCCGTCGCAGCTGGATCTGCAGCCGGACCTGTTCGTGATCGGCAACGTGGTCTCGCGCGGCAATCCGCTGATGGAGGCCATCCTGGACCGCAACCTGCCCTACGTCTCCGGCCCGCAATGGCTGGGCGAGCATGTGCTGGCGGGCAAGTGGGTGCTGGCGGTGGCGGGCACGCACGGCAAGACCACGACGACTTCGATGCTGACGTGGATCCTGGAGGATGCCGGCTACAACCCCGGCTTCCTCGTCGGCGGCGTGCCGCAGAACTTCGGCGTGTCGGCGCGGCTGACCGATTCGGACTTCTTCGTGATCGAGGCCGACGAGTACGACACCGCCTTCTTCGACAAGCGCAGCAAGTTCGTCCATTACCGGCCGCGCACGGCGATCCTGAACAACCTCGAATACGATCACGCCGACATCTTCCCCGATCTCGCCGCCATCGAGACGCAGTTCCACCATCTCGTGCGCACCGTGCCCCGCGTGGGCCGCCTGCTCGTCAACGGCATGGAAGAGAGTCTCGCGCGCGTGCTGGAGCGCGGCTGCTGGAGCGAGGTGGAGACCTTCGGGCTGGGCGACTGGCGCGAGGGCGATGCCGCCGACGGCAGCCCCGCCGCCGGCAAGGACCGCTTCGACGTCTGGTTCGGCGAGGCCGTGCAGGGCTGCGTGACCTGGGACCTGCAGGGCACGCACAACCGCCTGAACGCGCTGGCCGCCATCGCCGCCGCGCGCCATGTGGGCGTGCCGCCGGCGCAGGCCATCGACTCGCTGTCCCGCTTCGCCAACGTCAAGCGCCGCATGGAAGTGCGCGGCACGGTCAACGGCGTGACGGTCTACGACGACTTCGCGCACCATCCGACCGCCATCCAGACCACGGTGGACGGCCTGCGCCGCCGCGTCGGCAACGCGCGCATCCTCGCCGTGCTGGAGCCGCGCTCCAATACGATGAAGCTCGGCGTGATGAAGGCGCAGTTGCCGGCCAGCCTCGAAGGCGCCGACCTCGTCTTCGGCTATGGCGCACCCTCCGGCAAGGACACGCTAGGCTGGGACCTGGCCGAGGCGCTCGCCCCGCTGGGCGACAAGGCCGCCGCCTTCGACGATCTCGGCAAGCTGGTGACCGCCGTGCGCGCCGCCGCGCAGCCGGGCGACCAGGTGCTGGTAATGAGCAACGGCGGCTTCGGCGGCGTCCACCAGAAGCTGCTCGACGTGCTCGCCACGCCCGCCTGAGGTCACGCCATGCTGTTGTATCTGCACGGATTCCGTTCCTCGCCGCAGTCCTTCAAGGCGCGGCTGGTGCAGGAGCGCATGCGCGAGTGGGGCGTGGGCAAGTACTACGCCTGCCCAATGCTGAACGTGTCGCCGAAAGAGGCCATCGCACAGGCCGAGGGCGCGATTGCCGGCGCGCGGGCCGGGGGCGACCAGGAGATCGCCATCATGGGCTCGTCGCTGGGCGGCTTCTATGCCCGCTGGCTCGGCCAGCGCCACGGCTGCCGCACGGTGCTGCTGAACCCGGCCATCCATCCCTGGACCGATCTCGAACATTACCTGGGCGAGCAGCCGCTGTGGCATGGCGGCGGTTCGGTGACGGTCGAGCAAAGGCATCTGCAGGAACTGCTCGACCTGCGCGTGGACAGGCTGACGCGGCCGGAGCAGTTCTACCTGCTCGCCGCGACGGGTGACGAAGTGCTCGACTACCGCGAGATGGTGGCCGCCTGCGAGGGCGCGCGCATCCGCGTGATCGAGGGCAGCGACCACGGCATCAGCGAGTTCGCCGACTACGTCGACGACGTCCTGCAATTCTGCGGTTACGGCCCCGGCGGGCGCGTGCCGGCGCCGGCCCCATGAGGGCGCGCCGCTGCGACTGGCAACGCCACCTGCCGTACGACGTCCGCATTCCCCCCAACCTGCGCCGCTGGGTGACCGGGGACGGCTCGCTGACGGCCCGGCTGGTGGCGGCGTCCGACCGTTTCCGCGTTACGCGCCTGCTGCAGGCCCCGCGCCGTCCCTTTATCGACGAATGGCAGGCCCTCGGCCAGTCCGGACCCGTGCCGGCACTGACGCGCGAAGTCTTGCTCGTCTGCAACGACACGCCCGCCGTCTTTGCCCACACTGTGGTGATGCGCCGCCATGCGCGCCGCGACTGGCCGTTCCTGCGGGGCCTCGGAGAGCGGCCGCTCGGCGGCGCGCTGTTCATCGATCCCCGCGTGCAGCGAGGGCCGTTCGAGTTCGCGCGCCTGCTGCCACACCATCCGATGCGCCAGCCGCTGCACCGCGTGCTGCCCGCGCTGGCCGACGTGCCCATGCTCCCGGCGCGCCGCTCGCTATTCCGGCGCGGCGGCGGGGCCATGCTGGTCACGGAGATTTTCCTGCCCGATCTGCTGGATCGGGCAGCCCCCGGGACCGTGGCGATCGACCGCGGCCCATTGTTTCACCTCGCCAAGAGACACACAGAGAGTACCGACACATGAAGCTACAGGGTCGCATTGCCATCATCACCGGCGCCGCCACCGGCATCGGTTTCGCCACCGCGCAGCGTTTTGCCGCCGAGGGCGCCATCGTCATCCTTTGCGATGTCAACGAGACGCGCGTGCGTGAAGCCGCGGCGTCCATCGGCGGGACCGCCGAGGCCTGCCGCGTCGACGTGACAAAGCGCGACGAGGTCGACGCCATGGTCGGCGCCGTGCTTGCGAAGCATGGCCGCATCGACGTGCTGGTCAACAACGCCGGCATCACCAAGGACGCCCGTCTTGCCAAGATGACCGAGGTCCAGTTCGACGCGGTGATCGACGTCAACCTGAAGGGTGTGTTCCACTGCGCGCAGGCCGTGGCCGGCATCATGAGCGAGCAGGGCAAGGGCGTGATCCTGAACGCATCGAGCGTGGTCGGCCTGTACGGCAATTTCGGCCAGACCAACTACGCCGCCAGCAAGTTCGGCGTGATCGGCTTCACCAAGACCTGGGCGCGCGAACTGGGCCCGAAGGGCGTGCGCGTGAACGCGGTGTGCCCGGGCTTCGTCAAGACCGAGATCCTGCAGTCCGTGCCGCAGAAGGTCCTCGACGGCATGACCGAGTCGTGCTGGCTGCGCCGGCTGGCCGAACCGGCGGAGATCGCCAGCGCCTACGCCTTCCTCGCCAGCGACGACGCCAGCTACATCAATGGCATCGCCATCGAGGTCAGCGGCGGCATGTCGCTGTGACGCCAGCGGCTTAACGCAACGCCAGGTTGCGATAGCATCACTCCCGTTGCCGCTACGGGGCGTTCTGCCCCGTAGCGGTGCGGTATCATCCTGACTTTGGCCCCGGCCGTCCGCACTCTTCCCGCGGACACGCGCCGCGCCCCATCTCCCCGGAACCGGCCCCCGCACCGCGGGCACCCGTGGTTCCCGGCATTTCTGAAAGTACCGATCGATGCAGTTGCTGTTCGAAGAAGGCGGCGAGATTCGCGCCGGCACCGTGCTGACCCAGCAGGGCGAGGCTTACCAGGTGGAGTTGCCGGCAGGCAAGCGAACCAAGGTCAAGTCGCGTGACGTGCTGCTGCAGTTTGCCCAGCCTTCGGCCATCGAACTGGTGCGCCAGACCGGCGACCTCACCGGCGAGATGGACCTCGACTTCCTGTGGGAATGCGCGCCCGCCGATGAATTCGGCTTCGCGGAGCTGGCCGCCGAGTACTACGGCGCCGAGGCCGGCCCGGTGCAGCAGGCCGCGCTGGCCATGGCGCTGCACGGCAATCCCGTCTATTTCCGCCGCAAGGGCCGCGGCCGCTACCAGCGTGCCCCGGAAGACCAGCTCAAGGCCGCGCTGGCGGCGCTCGAGCGCAAGAAGCAGCAGGCGCTGGTGCAAGCCGAGTACGAGGAACAGCTCAAGGCGATGACGCTGCCGGAGTCGTTCCGCAGCAAGGTTCTCCAGCTGCTCTTCAAGCCGGACAAGAACAGCCTCGAATTCAAGGCGATGGACGCCGCCTGCACGGCGCTCGGCATGTCGCCGATGCGGCTGATGGTGGCGGTGGGCGGCGTGTCCAGCGCGCAGGCGCTGCACGAGGCCAAGTTCCTCGCCGAGTGCTTCCCGAAGGGCACCGGCTTCCCGGACCTGGCCGTCCCGGCGCCGTCCGTCGACCTGCCGGTGGCCGACGTGCAGGCCTTCTCGATCGACGACGTGACAACCACCGAGATCGACGACGCGCTGTCCGTCACCGAACTGCCCGGGGGCAAGCTGCGCGTGGGCATCCACATCGCGGCGCCCGCGCTCGGCATCCAGCGCGGCGATCCGCTCGACGCGGTGGCCCGCCAGCGCCTGTCCACGGTCTATTTCCCGGGCGACAAGATCACCATGCTGCCCGACCCGGTGGTCGAGAAATACACGCTGCAGGAAGGGCGCACGTGCCCGGCGCTGTCGCTGTACGTGACCGTCGATCCGTCCCTGCCGGCCATCCTCGGCAGCGAGACGCGCGCGGAACTGGTGCCCATCGCCGCCAACCTGCGCCATAACCTGCTGGAAGACGTCATCACCGAGGCCACGCTGGCCGACGGCACCGGCGACTACCCGTTCCGCAGCGAACTCACGCGCCTGTGGCACCTCGCCGGCTACCTGCACGACGAGCGCCAGAAGGCACGCCTGGCCAGCGGCCTGCGTCCCGAGTCGCACAACCGGGCGGACTTCAACTTCTACCTCGACGACCAGCCCGACGGCTCGCAGCGCGTGCGCATCGAGCAGCGCCGCCGGGGCTCGCCGCTGGACAAGATCGTCTCCGAACTGATGATCCTGGCCAACAGCACCTGGGGCAAGCTGCTGGCCGACCACGGCGTGCCGGGCATCTACCGCACGCAGAAGGCGTGGGGCATGCACCGCACCCGCATGCAGACCCACCCCGCGCCGCACGAGGGTCTGGGCGTGCAGCAGTACGCGTGGAGCACCTCGCCGCTGCGCCGCTACGTCGACCTGGTCAACCAGTGGCAGATCCTGGCGGTGGCCCAGCACGGCGTGACCGCCAAGCTGTTCGCCCCCTTCAAGCCGAAGGACGCCGACCTGTACGCCGCCGTAGCCGACTTCGAAGGCACCTACGCCGCCTATGCCGACCACCAGTCGACCATGGAGCGCTACTGGTGCCTGCGCTGGATCGCGCAGGAAAAGCGCGAGCGCATGATGGCGACCACCCTCAAGGAAGGGGCCGTGCGCTTCACCGAGATTCCGCTCGTCACCCGCGTGCCGGAACTGGCGCAGGCCGTGCGCGGCACGCAGGTGCTGCTGGAGGTTGCTTCCACCGACGAGATTACGCTCGACGTGTCGTGCCGCGTACTCGAGGTCTTCGCCGGCGAGGGTGAATTGCCGGAAGAAGAGCTGGAGAACGGCGACGATCGCGACGAGGAGGCCGCCGAAGTGTCGGCCGAAGCCGCCCTCGACGCCGCCGCCGAGGAGGCCAGCGAGGCTGCCGCCGGCCTGGTCGAGGCCGAGCCGGTTGCCGGGGAAGGCGCCGAGGCCGCCGGGAACGACGGGGAAGACGCGGCGTCGGCCCCGCGCGACACCGCACACGGCGACGCCGGCTGAGGCTTCGGAAAGGCTGGCGGCTCCCGTACAATCCAGCGTGATTTCCCTCGTCCTTCCACTCGTCCTCCGACCCGCACCGTGAACGCCGTCCTCGTCGCGCCCCGCCAGTGGTGGCAAAACAGCAGCACGATGGCCAGGGCGCTGACCCTGTCCGTGGCGGTCCATGTGCTGTTGCTGGCGGTGCGCGTGGTCTCGCCCGGAGCCTTCGAGATCAAGCGGACCGACGCGGCGCTCGATGTCGTGCTGGTCAACTCCAAGTCTGCCCAGCGCCCGACCAAGGCCAATGTGCTCGCACAGGCCGACCTCGACGGCGGCGGCGACAACGACGTGCAGCGCGCCACCACGCCACTGCCGCCCCAGACGGTCACCCAGCAGGGCGACCTCGTGAAGCAGGTGCAACGCCGTGTGGAGCAGCTCGAGGAAGAGCAGCGCCGCCTGATGACCGCGCAGCAGTCGCCCGCGCAGGTGCGCAGTCAGCCGCTCAAGCCGGGCGACCAGCGCGTGGAGACCACCACGCGCGGGCAGGACGACCGCAACTCCGCCGACGAGATGGCCCGCCTCGAAGCCGAGATCGGGCGCAATCTCGAGCACTACGCGAAGCGGCCCAAGCGCATGCAACTGACGGCAACCAGTGCCCAACACGTCAGCTACGCGCAGTATTACGACCGCCTGCGCCGCAGGATCGAAGCGCGCGGCACCAAGGATTTCCCGCAAGCCAGGGGCAAGCCGCTGTATGGCCAGTTGATCCTGGTGATCAACGTCAACCGCCTGGGCAAGCTCGGCTACAACCGCGACGGCTACAACATCGAGGCGATCGACGTGGTGAAGAGTTCGGGCGATCCGTCGCTCGACCGCCAGGCCGTCGCCATCGTGCGCGCATCCGCCCCGTTCGGCGCCTTTACCCCGGAGATGACGGCGAACCAGGACATCCTGGAAGTCATCTCCACGTTCAAGTTCTCGCGCAGCGGGTTCGAAACCCGGCTGCAGGCTCGCTGACCCCGCCGAGCCTGCTGACCCAGCCCTGATGGATATGTCCGACCAAGCCCAGGCCGATCGCTATGTCGTGATCGGCAACCCCATTTCGCACAGCCGCTCGCCCGCCATCCACGCCGCCTTCGCGCGGCAGACCGGCGAGGCCGTGCAGTACGACCGTCTCGAAGCCCCGCTCGACGGGTTTGCCGACACCGTGCGACGCTTTTTCGCCGAAGGCGGCTACGGCTGCAACGTCACCGTGCCGTTCAAGCTGGAAGCCTATGACCTGTGCGACCGCCTGACCGATCGCGCCGAGGCGGCCGGGGCGGTCAACACGCTGTGGATCGAGGACGGCATGATCTACGGCGACAATACCGATGGCATCGGCCTGGCGCGCGACATCCAGGACAACCTCGACGTGCTGATCGAAGGCAAGCGCATCCTGCTGCTGGGCGCCGGCGGCGCCGCGATGGGCGCGATGCTGCCGCTGATCGAGGCGCGGCCCGACCGCATCGTGGTGGCCAACCGCACACCGGAACGCGCCAGCGACATGCTCGAGGAATTCGCCGAGGCCGCGAACCAGTATGGCGTGGAACTGTGGGGCGGCGGCCTTGATGCGCTCGAAGGGCTGTCGGAAGACGAGGCCTGCGACATCGTCATCAACGCCTCGTCCAGCAGCCTGCATGGCGACGTGCCGCCGGTGCCCGAGGTGCTGCTCGGCGAAGGGGTGCTCGCCTACGACATGATGTACGGCGCCAGGCCCACCGTCTTTCTCGAATTCGCCGCCCGCTGCGGCGCGACCACCTCTGACGGGCTCGGCATGCTGGTAGAGCAGGCCGCCGAGGCCTTCTACCTGTGGCGCGGGGTGCGGCCCAACACCGCCCCCGTGCTGGCCGAGTTGCGCGCCGCCCTGCAGGCCGAAGCCAAGGGCTGACCGCCGGCGTGCCGACCCGCAACGGCTCCGCAAGCACCGACCGCGACCGGCGTCCCTGGCGCCCGCGGCGCACGTCGCCTGGCATCCTGCGCTGGCTGGCCTGGTTCGCCGGCTGCCTGGTGGCGGGCGTGCTGGCGATGCAGTTGTACTTCTTCGTCCAGATCGCCACGTGGCAGTACGTCAATCCGTCGGGCACGGCCTTCATGCGCGCCGAGAACTGGCGCCTGTGCGGGTTCAGGCTGTGGGGCTGCGGGGTCGACCACCGCTGGGTGCCGTACGACGACATCTCGCGCAACCTCAAGCGCGCCGTCATCGCCAGCGAAGACGACGACTTCGTCAACCATCCCGGCTATGAACTCGACGCCATGCTCGACGCGTGGGAGCGCAACAAGCAGCGCGGGCGCATCGTGCGCGGCGGGTCGACCATCACGCAGCAACTGGCCAAGAACCTCTTCCTGTCGTCCGAGCAGAACTACCTGCGCAAGGGCCAGGAACTGGTCATCACCTGGATGCTGGAGTTCTGGCTCGACAAGCGGCGCATCTTCGAGATCTACCTGAATTCGGTGGAGTGGGGCGAGGGCGTATTCGGCGCGGAAGCGGCGGCGCAGCACTACTTCCGGACCACGGCCGGCAAGCTCACGGTGGGGCAGGCCGCCCGGCTGGCGGCGGCGCTGCCTGCGCCGAAGTGCTTCGACAAGAAGGCCTACTGCGCCAATGTCCACCTCAACTTCCGCGTGAAGGCGGGGATCATCGCGCGCCGCATGGGAGCGGCGGCATTGCCGGATTGATCGAGGGGATTGAGGGGACTGAAGATTTTCCCCTCTCCCTTTGGGAGAGGGGCAGGGGTGAGGGCAGGCCGTTCGTCTAGCGATGGCGGAGGATTCAGGCGCCGCCCCTCACCCCCGACCCCTCTCCCGCGGGGAGAGGGGAGAAGGACCTAGCCCAGCCATCCTTTGCGCCGGAAATACACCAATGGCACCGCCGCCGACACCGCCATCAATGCGATGGCCCACGGATAGCCCGCGGCCCAGTCCAGTTCCGGCATCACCTTGAAGTTCATGCCGTAGATGCTGGAGATCAACGTGGGCGGCATCAGCGCCACCGACACCACCGAGAACAGCTTGATGATCTT
>Ga0160472_100873_pt1 | contig 12123 bp, 14 predicted proteins | sample HID1973M_E11MG_FD_108267 | JGI IMG/M metagenome (GOLD analysis project Ga0160472, IMG submission 108267) | Enriched mosquito-associated microbial communities from UW Madison campus, WI, USA - HID1973M_E11 MG | ecosystem: Host-associated > Arthropoda: Insects > Digestive system > Unclassified ... | reverse complement strand
GACTTCCACGTGGTCGGCAGTTCGCCGGAAGTGCTGGTGCGGGTCGAAGACAACCTGATCACCGTGCGCCCGATTGCCGGCACCCGTCCGCGTGGCGCCAATGAAGAGGCCGATCTGGCACTGGAAAAAGACCTGCTGTCCGACGACAAGGAGATCGCCGAGCACTTGATGCTGATCGACCTGGGTCGTAACGACACTGGTCGGGTGTCGGAGATCGGCTCGGTGAAGCTCACCGAGAAAATGGTCATCGAGCGTTATTCCAACGTGATGCACATCGTTTCCAACGTTACCGGCGAGCTCAAGGCCGGGCTGACGGCGATGGACGCCTTGCGGGCCATTCTGCCGGCAGGCACCTTGTCGGGTGCGCCGAAGATTCGCGCCATGGAAATCATCGACGAGCTGGAACCGGTCAAGCGCGGTGTGTATGGCGGTGCGGTCGGTTACTTCGCCTGGAACGGCAACATGGACACCGCGATTGCGATCCGTACCGCGGTGATCAAGAACGGCGAACTGCATGTGCAGGCCGGTGGCGGCATCGTCGCCGACTCGGTACCGGCACTGGAATGGGAAGAAACCCTGAACAAGCGCCGGGCGATGTTCCGTGCGGTGGCACTGGCTGAGCAGACACCGAGTACCTGATAACTCAATGGTACGGCGTTTTTTGTGGCGAGGGAGCTTGCTCCCGCTGGCCTGCGAAGCGGGCCCCCTCAACGACTGCTACGCAGCCCAGCGCGATCAAGCTCGCTCGCCACAAAAGCCATGACCATAAAAAACGCGGCGCCTGTAGGGGCGCCGCGTTTTTTATTGCCTGCACATCAGAAGTCCAGCGCAACCCCCAGGTTGATGCCCTGTTGGGTAAAGTCGTCATCCTTGCGGATGCTGTAGCTGGCGCGCAAGGCCAGGTCCTTGGTGAGGTTATGGCTGACACCCAGGTTCACCCGGTTCAGATGGGATTGCGGGGTGTAGCCTTCCACTGTGAAGAGCCAGATGCCATTCGGCGCGAACCAGGCAATTGTTACAGGCGCTTCGACCGCGCCATATTGCACGCTCTGCCCAGCTAAGTTACTGTGCCCGGACGTATGAATGAGACCTTCCCCGTGTTGATCATCAGTAAACTCCTGGATCAAGTCATCAAGGCACACGCCCGCTGGCGTTGGCGCGCCTGAATTCTTTTGCCGGCCTCGCCGGACCTGTACCGTTTTGCCTTCTTGCCCGTTTGAAATGCCGCTTTGCTGGCGCCGCTCCCGGCACCTGACAAAGTGCAGCGCTCTGCGGGTCAATCATCTGAAGGTCATCTTTAAAGTCAGTGAGTTCAAGAGGTTCCAAACGCCATGTTGCTGATGATCGATAACTACGACTCCTTTACCTATAACGTTGTGCAATATCTCGGTGAGCTCGGCTCCCAGGTCAAGGTCGTGCGCAACGATGAACTGACCATCGCCGAAATCGAAGCACTCAACCCTGAGCGCATCGTGGTGTCCCCCGGTCCTTGCACGCCGACCGAAGCCGGCATCTCGATCGAAGCGATCAAGCATTTCGCTGGCAAGCTGCCCATTCTTGGCGTGTGCCTGGGTCACCAGTCCATCGGCCAGGCCTTTGGCGGCGATGTAGTCCGCGCCCGCCAGGTCATGCACGGCAAGACCAGCCCGGTGTTCCACGAAGACAAGGGTGTATTCGAGGGCCTGAACCGCCCGCTGACGGTCACGCGCTATCATTCATTGATCGTCAAACGCGAAACCCTGCCTGACTGCCTGGAACTGACCGCCTGGACCCAGCTGGAAGACGGTTCGGTCGACGAGATCATGGGTCTGCGCCACAAGACCCTCAATATTGAAGGCGTGCAGTTCCACCCTGAGTCGATTCTCACCGAACAGGGTCACGAGCTGTTTGCCAACTTCCTTAAACAAACCGGCGGCACGCGCTAAGGACTATTCATGAATATCAAGACAGCCCTGGGCCGCGTCGTCGAGCACCTCGACCTCAGCACCGAAGAAATGCGCGATGTCATGCGCGAAATCATGACCGGGCAATGCACCGAGGCGCAGATCGGCGCGTTCATGATGGCCATGCGCATGAAAAGCGAAAGCATCGACGAGATCGTTGGCGCCGTGTCGGTGATGCGCGAACTGGCGGACCAGGTCGAGCTCAAGACCCTCGACGGTGTGGTCGATGTGGTCGGCACCGGCGGTGACGGGGCCAATATTTTCAACGTGTCGACGGCTTCCGCTTTCGTCGTCGCAGCGGCCGGTTGCACCGTGGCCAAGCATGGCAACCGGGCGGTATCGGGCAAGAGCGGCAGCGCCGACCTGCTGGAGGCGGCCGGCATCTACCTGAACCTGACGCCTGTGCAGGTGGCGCGTTGCATCGACAACGTTGGTATTGGTTTCATGTTTGCCCAGACCCATCACAAGGCGATGAAATACGCCGCAGGCCCGCGTCGTGATCTGGGCTTGCGCACATTGTTCAACATGCTCGGCCCGCTTACGAATCCGGCCGGCGTGAAGCATCAGGTGGTTGGCGTCTTCACCCAGGCCCTGTGCCGGCCGTTGGCTGAAGTGTTGCAGCGTCTGGGTAGCAAGCATGTGCTGGTGGTGCATTCGAAGGACGGCCTGGACGAGTTCAGCCTTGCCGCGCCGACCTTCGTTGCCGAATTGAAGAACGGCCAGATCAGCGAGTATTGGGTCGAGCCGGAAGACCTGGGCATGAAGAGCCAGAGCCTGCACGGCCTGGCGGTGGAAAGCCCGGCGGCGTCCCTTGAGTTGATTCGCGATGCCCTGGGCAAGCGCAAGACCGAAAACGGCCAGAAGGCTGCGGAAATGATCATGCTCAATGCCGGTGCCGCACTGTATGCCGCCGACCATGCCACCAGCCTCAAAGAAGGGGTCGCATTGGCGCACGATGCGCTGCACACCGGCCTCGCCCGGGAAAAGCTCGAGGAGCTGGGTGCGTTTACCGCGGTATTCAAAGTGGAGAATGAAGGATGAGTGTACCGACGGTTCTGGAAAACATTCTGGCGCGTAAAGTCGAGGAAGTGGCCGAGCGCAGTGCTCGTGTCAGCCTTGCCGAGCTGGAAAGCCTGGCCAAGGCGGCCGATGCACCCCGTGGCTTTGCCCAGGCGTTGCTGGCTCAGGCCAAGCTGAAACAGCCAGCGGTCATCGCCGAAATCAAGAAGGCTTCACCCAGCAAAGGTGTGATTCGCGAGAACTTCGTTCCCGCTGATATCGCCGTGAGCTACGAGAAGGGCGGTGCTACCTGTCTGTCGGTGCTGACTGATATCGATTACTTCCAGGGCGCCGATATTTACCTGCAACAAGCCCGCGCGGCGTGCAAGTTGCCGGTGATCCGCAAGGACTTCATGATCGATCCGTACCAGATCGTCGAAGCCCGTGCCTTGGGCGCCGACTGCGTGCTGTTGATCGTTTCCGCCCTGGATGACGTGAAAATGGCCGAGCTGGCGGCTGTGGCCAAAGGTGTCGGCCTGGATGTGCTGGTGGAAGTCCATGATGGCGACGAACTGGAGCGGGCCTTGAAAACCCTCGACACTCCGCTGGTCGGCGTGAACAACCGCAACCTGCACACCTTCGACGTCAGCCTGGAAACCACCCTCGACCTGTTGCCACGAATTCCTCGTGATCGTCTGGTGATCACCGAGAGCGGCATTCTGAATCGCGCCGATGTCGAACTGATGGAAATCAGCGACGTTTATGCGTTCCTGGTGGGCGAGGCGTTCATGCGTGCCGAGAGCCCGGGTACCGAGTTGCAGCGCTTGTTCTTCCCTGAGCGTGGCATGCCGGTCAGTGGTTCTACCCTCGACTGATTGTTGAAGATCGAGTCGACCCCTTCGCGAGCAGGCTCGCTCCCACAATGACTTTGCCAATGGCAGAGAACCCATGTGGGAGCGAGCCTGCTCGCGAAAGGGGCCCGGAATTCCCCATGGATCTCAAGTCTCTTGGAGCCACCGATGTCGCTGCCTACCTCCCTGACCATCGAAGCCGGCCTGCAAGCCGAACAGGATTTGCTGGCGTCGGTTTGCGCCGGCACTTCGGAGTTTGGCTTGCTGTTCTGGCAACCCAGTGATCAGGCGTTAGTGATGCCACGCCGCTTGAATCGGCTGCCGGGTTTCGAGGCCGCCTGTGAGGTATCGGCAGCAGCGGGTTGGCCCGTGTTGCTGCGCGATACCGGAGGCGAACCGGTTCCGCAGTCCGCGACTACGATCAACATCGCCCTGGTGTACGCGCCACCGCGCAGCGAGGGCGACCTGAACCGCATCGAGTCTGGCTATCGGCGTTTGTGCGACCCGATCTGTCAGTTGCTCGACGAGTTGGGCGGCACTTCGTCGCTGGGTGAAATCGACGGGGCGTTCTGCGATGGCCGCTTCAACGTCAATCTCGACGGACGCAAGATGGTCGGCACCGCCCAGCGCTGGCGCCAGAGCCAGGGTGGTCAGCGTCCGGTCGGATTGGTGCACGGTGCGATGCTGATCGATAACGAGCGTGAGTCGATGGTCGCGGCGGTCAATCGCTTCAACGAGGTCTGTGGTCTGGAGCAGCGGGTGCGTGCCGAGAGCCACATCGCACTGCACGAGAAGTTCATGGCGCCCGATGCCGTGGCCCGTCTTGACGAGCTCTACCGCCTGATGCTGGCGCAGATGTTCAGCGGCTAAAAGTTACGGGCTTAGCGCGTTCCAAAGACCACCATGGTCTTGCCTTTGACGCCCACCAGGTTGCGCTCTTCCAGGTCCTTGAGCACACGGCCGACCATCTCCCGGGAACATCCGACAATCCGCCCGATTTCCTGACGGGTCACTTTGATCTGCATGCCGTCGGGATGGGTCATCGCATCGGGCTGCTTGCACAACTCCAGCAGGCAGCGCGCCACCCGGCCGGTCACGTCGAAGAACGCCAGATCGCCGACTTTGCGCGTGGTATTGCGTAGGCGCTGGGCTATCTGGCCGCTCAGCACGTAAAGAATGTCGGGGTCCTGCGCAGACAGCTCGCGGAATTTTGTGTAGCTGATCTCGGCGACTTCGCATTCGATCTTGGTCCGCACCCAGGCACTGCGTTCCTGTTCCAGGCCGGCCTGTTCAAACAACCCCAGCTCCCCGAAAAAATCCCCGGCATTGAGGTAGGCAATGATCATTTCCCGGCCGTCGTCATCTTCGATCAGGACGGTGACCGAGCCCTTGATGATGAAGAACAATGTTTCCGAGCGGTCGCCAGCACAAATGATGTTGCTCTTGGCCTGATAGCGACGGCGCTGGCAGTGCATCAGCAGCTTGTCGAGGTTTTTGATCCTGGGGGTTGGGGCAATAGCAACCATGGTTGTATCCCGAAAAGACTGCACGGTGTGTTTGGTTTTTTTATGAAAGACAAAAGCTGGCGATGCGCCAGTGAATTGGCGCCAGCATACCAGACACTTTCTGTAGCAATCGAGCATTAACCTACGCGACAGGTCGGTTTTGTCCCGGGAAGGTGCACACCGTCAACCACGGGGCCTGTGCTAAGCTGGCGACCCTTTTTTATACAGTGGAGTCTTGGCGATGAAGGCACGCATCCAATGGGCTGGCGAAGCCATGTTCCTCGGCGAATCCGGTAGCGGTCATGTCGTGGTCATGGACGGTCCGCCTGAGGCTGGCGGTCGTAACCTGGGTGTCCGCCCGATGGAAATGCTCCTGCTGGGTGTCGGCGGTTGCAGCAATTTCGATGTGGTCAGCATTCTGAAGAAGTCACGCCAGGCGGTGGAAAGCTGCGAAGCCTTCCTCGAAGCCGAGCGCGCGACCGAGGATCCAAAGGTCTTCACCAAGATTCACATGCACTTTGTGGTCAAGGGTCGCGGGTTGAAAGAAGCCCAGGTCAAACGCGCCATCGAGTTGTCCGCGGAAAAGTATTGCTCGGCCTCGATCATGCTCGGTGCTGCTGGCGTGGCGATCACCCACGACTATGAAATCGTCGAACTCGGCTGAGTCGACACTCAACTATCATAAAAGCAGTGCAGACTCTGGCGATCCCAAGCGGACGTCTGCATAATGCGCCACTTTTTTCAGGGTAGTGGCCGGTCAGCCGACAGGCCTCGCACCCGAACAGACAACCAAAATCGCCATCGCGAAGAGGTGTTAACCGTCCTACGCAGGTGCGTTGTTCGCATCTGACGGGCATGCTTGATCACGCGGCCGGGCCGCAAGCACATAGAGAGTTTTTAACGGTGAAAAGCAAACTCAAGCTCCACGGGTTCAATAACCTGACAAAGACCTTGAGCTTCAACATCTATGACATCTGCTACGCGGAAACCCCGCAAGACCAACAGGCTTACGTCGAGTACATCAATAAAGAGTACAACGCGAAGCGCCTGACGCAGATCCTCACAGAAGTTGTCGATATCATTGGTGCCAACATCCTGAACATTGCCAGTCAGGACTACGAGCCGCAGGGCGCCAGTGTCACGATTCTGATTTCCGAAGAGCCGGTCACGCCGACCGAGAGTCAGATCGAAGAGTCTCCGGGCCCGTTGCCCGAAATCATCCTTGCCCACCTCGACAAGAGCCACATCACGGTGCACACCTACCCGGAAATCCATCCGGACGACGGTATTGCGACCTTCCGTGTGGATATCGACGTGTCGACCTGCGGGGTCATTTCACCGCTTAAAGCGCTCAACTTCCTGATTCACCAGTTCGATTCGGACATCGTGACCGTGGATTACCGTGTGCGCGGCTTCACCCGTGACGTGGAAGGCAAAAAGCACTTCATCGATCACGAGATCAATTCGATCCAGAACTACCTTTCCGAAGACACCCGCGACGCGTACCAGATGACCGACGTGAACGTGTACCAGGAAAACCTGTTCCATACCAAGATGCTGTTGAAGAACTTCGAACTGGATAACTACCTGTTCGGTGATGCCACCAGCAGTCTGTCCCCTGAGCAGCGCGCCCAGGTGACCGACCGGGTGAAACACGAAATGCTCGAAATCTTCTACGCACGCAACATGCCGAACTAAGATTCTCCGAGCACAAAAAAGGCGACTCCCTCACGGCAGTCGCCTTTTTTATTGTTGACGCTGGCTTTTCTTGCAAGGGCCGGCTTGTTGGCTCCTACAGGAAAGCAGGGGCCAGGAGGAGCGGGGTCAGATCCGATAAGTACTCTTGGTCATCACCTTGGCCAACAGACTCATCCCGAACTTCACCGGCGCCGGAAAGCGGAAGCCGCCAGCATCCAGCGCGCTTTCGGCATGCTGCTCTTCATCAATGCGCATCTGCTCAAGAATCGCCCGGGACTTTTCATCTTCGGCCGGTAATTGCTCAAGGTGTTCGTTCAGGTGTTTGCAGACCTGATCTTCTGTCGCCGCGACGAAGCCCAGGCTGACTTTGTCACTGATCAGGCCAGCCACTGCGCCTATCCCGAAGGACATGCCATAGAACAGCGGATTGAGAATGCTGGTGTGGCTGCCCAACTGGTGGATGCGTTGCTCGCACCAGACCAGATGATCGATCTCTTCTTCGGCGGCATGCTCCATGGCTGCACGTACGCGGGGCAGTCTGGCGGTCAGGGCCTGACCCTGGTACAGCGCCTGGGCGCAGACTTCACCGGTATGGTTGATGCGCATCAGGCCGGCAACGTGGCGAGTGTCTTCGTCGCTCATCTTGGCATCGGGCTGCACAATGGCCGGCGACGGACGGTACGGTTGGCCACTGGAAGGCAGCAGGGTACGCATCGCGGCATCGGCTTGCAGCAGAAGACGGTCAATCGGCGAGTAGTGACGTTGGGTTGTCATGCTGACCTCCGGGGGAATCTCGGTGGCCAGTTTACCCCAATCGGCCGGGGAAGTTTTGCGTTGGGTCATTTGTGGGCGCTGCATGTAGGCGCTGCCGCAGGCTGCGATCTTTTGATGTGGTTTCTGAAAATCAAAAAGATCGCAGCCTGCGGCAGCTCCTACGGGTCGCGATCAGCCCGGCGGCCAGTGCATCTGGCGTTGACCCAGTACGTGCATATGAATATGGTAGACGGTTTGCCCGCCGTCCTCATTGCAGTTCATGACCACGCGAAAGCCTTTTTCGCAGCCCAGCTCCAGCGCCAGGCGCTGGGCGGTGAAGAGAATGTGCCCGGCCAATGCCTTGTCGTCCTCGGTCAGGTCGTTCAGGGTGCGCACATGTTTCTTCGGAATGACCAGGAAATGGACCGGCGCCTGTGGGGCGATGTCGTGGAAGGCCAGGACCTGATCGTCCTCGTAAATGATCTTGGCCGGGATTTCCCGGTTGATGATCTTGGTGAACAGAGTATCCACAGCTGTTTCTCCGTTGTATTGGACTGGCCTGAGTGTACTTAGGGGAGCTGCGTCAGCCCAGTGTTATAGCGTAAGTCGATTCAACGCGGACAGTGGGCTTTGATCGCCATGCCTGCAACGGTCCGGATCAACCAGCGCGAGCCGAGCCGCGGCAGAAAGGCGAACCAGCGATTGCGCCGGCCCGGAATAATGATTGCGCGATTCTTTTCCAGGGCGCGCACCGTATACAACGCCACCTCTTCAGGGCTCATCAGCATGTTGCTGTCAGCCAGCTTTTCGCTGTTGAGTTGTGCCGTGCGGAAAAACGCTGTGCGGGTCGGTCCCGGGCAGAGTACTGAAACCTTGACCGCACATTTCTTCAGCTCGACGCGCAGCCCTTCGGAAAAGTGCAGCACGTACGCCTTGCTGGCGTAATAAGTGCTCATCCACGGGCCTGGATGAAAGCCTGCCAGCGAGGCCACATTCAGAATCTGGCCGCCGCCCTGAAGTGCCATGCTGTTGCCGATGGCGTGGCACAGGCGGGTGAGGGCGAGGATGTTGACCTCGATCAGGTCCTGCTCGGTCATCCAGTCCTGGGCCAGGAATGGTCCGCAGGTGCCCATGCCGGCGCAGTTGACCAGCAAATCGATCTGGCGGTCGCCTTCCTCCAGTTCCAGCAGGAATCCGGACAGGCGCAGCGGCTCGCCCAGATCACAGGCGCGGAACAACACTTCAACGCCAAACCTTTGGGTCAATTCGATCGCAATGCTTTCCAGCTGATCACGTTGTCGGGCCACCAGAATCAGGCTACGGCCACGCCGGGCCAGTGCTTCGGCCATGGCCAGGCCGATGCCGCTGGAGGCACCAGTGATCAGAGCGTAACGGGTCATGCAGTTCTCCATCGCAACAGCTGCGCGCCGCGCCGCGGATGTCACGGGCATGGAGCGCTATTGATTCTTTCGCAGAGTCTACAGGGGGCAGCCTTGTTCGGCTGCTTCGATTGAGGAATTTGCAAGGCCAGCCGCAGGCGGCTGGCCAGCTTTCACGGTCAGCGCGGCCAACGCTTGGGCAACTGCGCCGCATGCTCCAGCGCCTTGCGATACTCGGCATCGAGGCGCGCGACCAGTTGCTCGACGCTCGGCAAGTCATCGATTTGCCCTACGCCCTGGCCGGCAGACCACACGGTTTTCCAGGCTTTGGCTTCATCGCTCACGGGCTTGAGCTTGGCGCCGAAGTTGACCTCGCCCTTGCCTTGCAAAGCCGCCATGTCGAAGCCGGCGGCCTCCAGGCTCTGGCGCATGAAACTCGCCGGAATGCCGGACACGGCTGGGGTATGGATGATGTCGGCAGCCTGTGATGTCAGCAGCATCTCTTTGTAAGCGTCAGGCGCATGACTTTCGGTGGTGCCGATAAACCGCGTGCCGAAGTAGGCCAGGTCCGCGCCGAGCAGTTGTGCGGCGAGAATTTCATGACCGTGATTGAGGCAGCCGGCCAGTAGCAGGGTCTTGTCGAAGAACTGGCGAATTTCGGCAATCAGCGAGAACGGGCTCCAGGTCCCGGCGTGTCCACCGGCGCCGGCGGCCACGGCAATCAGGCCGTCGACGCCTGCTTCGGCGGCCTTTTCGGCGTGACGGCGGGTGGTGACGTCGTGGAAGACCAGGCCGCCGTAACTGTGAACAGTGTCGACCAGTTCTTTCACGGCGCCGAGGCTGGTGATGACGATCGGCACTTTGTGTTCCACGCAGATATCCAGGTCCGCCTGCAGGCGCGGGTTGCTGTTGTGTACGATCAGGTTCACGGCATAAGGCGCGGGGTTATCCATGGTCGCAAGCCCGGCTTCGATTTCTTCCAGCCACGCCTTGAAGCCGCTGCTCTCGCGCTGATTCAGCGCGGGGAAGCTGCCAACTACGCCATTGCGACAACAGGCGAGTACCAATTGCGGGTTGGAGATGAGGAACATCGGCGCTGCGACTACGGGCAGACGCAAACGTTGTTCAAGCAGAGCGGGCAGCGACATTGGAGATACCCCGAATAAATTGGCTAACAGGATTAGAACGGTCGAACCACGACCAGAATTACGATGGCCAGCAATATCAGAACAGGGACTTCATTGAACCAGCGAAAAAAGACATGGCTGCGGGTGTTTTCGCCACGGGCGAAACGCTTTACCTGCGCGCCGCACATGTGGTGGTAGCCGATGAGCAGCACGACAAGGGTCAGTTTGACGTGAATCCATTTACCGAGACTGAAGATGCCCGGGTTGAGATAGAGGAGCCAGCCGCCAAAGATCAGCGTGGCAATCATCGCCGGGCCCATGATGCCCCGGTACAGTTTGCGCTCCATGAGGCTGAAGCGTTCCTTGCTGACGGTGTCTTCGCTCTGGGCGTGGTAGACGAACAGCCGCGGCAGATAAAACAGGCCGGCAAACCAGCACACGATGCTGACGATATGAAGCGCTTTGAGCCACAGATAGAGCATTTTTTAGTATTCCAGGATTCACGGTAGGCCGAATAGTAGGGGCTAGTGGCTCCGCACGTCACCTTGACAGTTGTCGCAGGGGCGCGCGGCCCCTATTATCGACGGCTTTCCAGTGGGTTCGTTGAGGGCAGGTTTATGGTCAAGGTCGGTATCGTCGGCGGCACGGGTTACACCGGTGTCGAACTGCTGCGTCTGTTGGCACAGCATCCGCAAGCAGAAGTGGTCGTCATCACTTCCCGATCCGAGGCTGGCCTGGCCGTCGCCGACATGTACCCGAACCTGCGAGGCCACTACGACGGCCTGGCCTTCAGTGTTCCGGACGTCAAGACCCTGGGTGCCTGCGACGTGGTGTTCTTCGCCACCCCCCACGGGGTTGCCCATGCACTGGCAGGCGAACTGCTGGCGGCTGGCACCAAGGTCATCGACCTGTCCGCCGATTTCCGCCTGCAAGACGCCGCGGAATGGGCCAAGTGGTACGGCCAGCCCCATGGCGCGCCGGAATTGCTGGACCAGGCGGTCTACGGCTTGCCGGAAGTCAATCGTGAGCAAATCAAGAAGGCGCGCCTGATTGCTGTGCCGGGTTGCTATCCAACCGCCACGCAACTGGGTTTCCTGCCATTGCTCGAAGCCGGCCTGGCGGATACCAAAAGCCTGATTGCCGACTGCAAGTCCGGTGTCAGCGGTGCCGGTCGCGGTGCCTCGGTCGGCTCGCTGTACTCTGAAACGTCGGAAAGCATGAAGGCCTATGGGGTCAAAGGACATCGTCATCTGCCGGAAATCCGCCAGGGACTGCGCCGTGCGGCGGGCAAGGATGTCGGCCTGACTTTCGTTCCGCACCTGACGCCGATGATCCGCGGTATTCACTCCACGTTGTACGCAACCGTGGTTGATCGCTCGGTGGATCTGCAGGTGTTGTTTGAAAAGCGTTACGCCGACGAGCCGTTCGTCGATGTGATGCCGGCGGGCAGCCATCCGGAAACCCGCAGCGTACGCGGCGCCAACGTCTGCCGTATTGCGGTGCATCGCCCGCAGGATGGCGATCTTGTGGTGGTGCTGTCGGTCATCGACAACCTGGTCAAGGGCGCTTCGGGTCAGGCTGTGCAGAACATGAACATCCTGTTTGGCCTGGATGAGCGCTTCGGCCTGTCCCACGCCGGCATGTTGCCGTAAGGCTGCAACGCTTCCCCTGAAAAGGCCCGCTCAGCGGGCCTTTTTGCATTCCGGGCGGGCGCCAGGATTGGTTGATATACCATAACAATAGTTGACCGCTTTTCTAGGAGAAGCGGATAATGCGCGTCATCACGCAATATGACGGCGTAACGCCGGGAGATAGTCAGCATGAGCGTCGAATCCTTCACCCCCACGGCTTTGCAATTCACCCACGGT
>Ga0160472_100872_pt1 | contig 12127 bp, 10 predicted proteins | sample HID1973M_E11MG_FD_108267 | JGI IMG/M metagenome (GOLD analysis project Ga0160472, IMG submission 108267) | Enriched mosquito-associated microbial communities from UW Madison campus, WI, USA - HID1973M_E11 MG | ecosystem: Host-associated > Arthropoda: Insects > Digestive system > Unclassified ... | reverse complement strand
GGCCTTGGGCATCATCAGGAAGAAACCCGAGGTCGGATTCGGCGTGGTCGGCACGTAGACGCTGACGTATTCGCCCTGCAGGTGGTTCGACACGTCGCCGCCGGGGCGGCCGGTCAGGAATGCGATGGTCCACGAGCCTTCGCGCGGGTACTGCACCAGCAGCGCCTTGCGGAAGGCATTGCCCGACGACGACAGCAGCGTGTCGGACACCTGCTTGACACTCGAATACACCGGCCCCACCACGGGGATATGGACCAGCAGCGCCTCCCACCACCGCACCAGCCGCTGGCCGATGAAGTTGTGGGCCAGCAGGCCGACCAGCAGGATAAAGACGAGCGTCAGGATCGCGCCCAGCCCGGGGATGTGCGTCCCGAACAGGCGGTCGGGATGCCACGACGACGGCAGCAGCGCGAGGCTCTGGTCCATCGTGCCGATCACCAGCCCGAGTACCCACAGCGTGATGCCGAGCGGCACCAGCACGAGCAGGCCGGTCAGGAACCAGGTCTTGAGGGTGGACGTCTTTTTGGCAGCCACGATATCGCGTCAGTGGCAGGCGCAGCCACCACCGCAGGAAGCGGCCGGAGCGGCTGCGCTTTCGCTGCTGGTGCTGGTGGTGCTGGCCGGGCTGGCCGATTCGGTCGCGCCCGACGCCGCCGCGGCACTGGCGGCCGGCGCGCTGGCGGCGCTGTTGCCACCGCCGCGGAAGTCGGTCACGTACCAGCCCGAGCCCTTGAGCTGGAAGCCGGCGGCGGTGAGCTGTTTCTTGAAGACACCGGCCGCGCTGCATGCGGGGCAGTCGGTGAGCGGAGCGTCGCTCATTTTCTGCAGCACATCGCGCCCGTGGCCGCAGGCTTCGCAACGGTAGGCATAGATCGGCATAGTGTGTCTTTCGCTGGAGTCGGGGGAAACGAAAACAGGGCCGGCAGTGGAGTACACAGCGGGATGCCGGCCGCAAAGCCTTGAATTATAAACTGTTCCGGGGCGTGCTTGCGGCCGGAATGATGGCGATGGGGTCGCCCGAACGGGGGAGCGGCAGGTGGCGCACAGGCCACCCGGGCTCAGGCGATATGGACTTCCTTCACCTGCGGGCGGTTTGTCATCCACTGCGGCAGCATCGAACCCACCACCATGCCGGCGATGGAGAACATCAGGCCGACCATTTGTGGCGGCACCACCGCATCGGCGAACGACACCTCGCAGACGATCCACGACACCAGCCCCAGCAGGATCGACGCGAGGCCGCCCTGGCGCGTGGCCGGCTTCCAGAACATGCCGAAGGCCAGCGGCACGAAGGACGACACCAGCGTGACCTTGTAGGCATTCTCGACCATGTGGAAGATCGACAGGTGCGAGTTGAGCGCGAACAGCGTCACGAGCGCCGTGAAGCACAGCACCACCACCTGCATCACACGCAGGAAGCGGCGGTCGTCGAGATGGCGGAAGTAAGGCCGCAGGATGTTCTCGGCGAAGGTCACCGACGGCGCCAGCAGCGTGGCCGAGGCGCAACTCTTGATGGCCGACAGCAGCGCGCCGAAGAACATCACCTGCGCGAACATCGGCGCGTGGTTCAGCACCAGGCTGGGCAGGATGAGTTGCGAATCGGCGTTGATGTATCTGGCCACCATCTGCGGGTCGATCAGCGTGGCCGAGTAGGCCAGGAACATCGGCACGAAGGCGAAGCAGAAGTACAGCACGCCGCCCAGCACGGAGGCGGTGCCGGCGATCTTCTCGGTGCGTGATGAGGTGACCCGCTGGAACACGTCCTGCTGCGGGATCGAGCCCAGCATCATGGTAAAGAGCGCCGCCGCGAAGCCGACGATCTGCACGAGGTCGAGCGAGGGCAGGAACTCGAACTTGCCGGCCGCCGCCGCGTGCGACACCACCGCCACCACGCCGCCCGCCTGCTGGCTGACCTCGGCGCCGATGTAGAGCATGCCGATGACGATGATGATCATCTGGATGAAGTCGGTCACGGCCACCGACCACATGCCGCCGAACAGTGTATAGACCAGCACGCTGGCCGCGCCGATCATCATGCCGGCGTTCTGCGACAGCCCGCCGTCCGACACGGTATAGAACACTAGCCCCAGCGCCTTGATCTGCGCCGCCACCCAGCCCAGGTACGAGGCCACGATGCACAGCGTGGTCAGCACCTCGGCCAGCCGGCCGTAGCGGTTGTGGTAGTAGTCGCCGATGGTCAGCAGGTTCATCCGGTACAGCGGCCGGGCGAAGAACAGGCCAACGAGGATCAGGCAGAGCGACGAGCCGAACGGATCGGAGACGACCCCGGACAGACCTTCCTTGAGGAACACCGCCGGAATTCCTAGCACGGTCTCGGAGCCGAACCAGGTGGCGAACACCGTGGCGGTGACGATATAGAACGGCAGGCTCCGGCCGGCGACCGCGAAGTCCGTGGTGTTGCGCACGCGCAGTGCCGCCCACAGGCCGATACCGACCGAGATGACCCAATAGATGATGACGAACCAGATCAGCATGCCGCGCTGCCCTATCCCTGTAGTGCCCTGAGTGCCCAGAGGCCAAAAAACCGAAAGCCGGCCATTGCACTTCATTGGTGCAGGCCGGATCCAATTCATCGGTCGGGGCCGCGTGACGGGAAGTAGCCGGGCGCTGGCGCCGGGCTGCGGTCGTAGCCGAATCGACGCGGATTATAGCGACGCCGACCCGCTCGCATGAAAAAAAATCCTTGCCTGGGCGGAATGTGCCGCGAAGGCGCCCCGAATCTGCCCCAAATGCGCCGTTACACGGCTTACAGATTGTGCGTCGGCCACAACACCCCCTCCGCGCATTAGGGACACAGGGGCGCGGCACCCGGCCAGCGCCCCGGAAAAACCGAACCGTCAGGAGAAATTGCCATGTCCCGCCAGCACGCCACCCGCATTCCCGCCCTGCGCCAGACCCTGCTGATCGCCGCCGGCCTGGCCGCCGCTGCCGTCTCGGGGCTCGCCGCCGCCCAGACCGGCGCCATCCAGCAGGACGTCCAGCGCGACGCCAACCAGCAGCAGCGTATCGAGAACGGCCTGAAGTCCGGCGCCCTGACCACGCGCGAAGCGTCGAGCCTGGAAAAGCAGACCGCCAAGGTCGACCGCATGGAAGCCAACGCGACGCGCAACGGCAACGTCTCGCCGCAGGAGCAGGCGAAGATCCAGCGCGCCGAGAACCACGTCAGCCAGGACATTTCCCGCGACACCCACAACGGCCGCGTCGGCAATCCCGACAGCGCCTCGTCGCAACGCATGCAGGCCGACGTGCAGCGCAACGCCAACCAGGAGCAGCGCATCGCCAACGGCGTGGCCAATGGCTCGCTGACGAATCGTGAAACCGGCGCGCTGGAACGCGGGCAGGCCAAGGTCGACCACCGCGAAGCCGCCGCCGGCCGCAATGGCCATGTGGGCGCCGGCGAGCAGCGCGGCATCGCCCGCAGCGAGAACAACGCCAGCGGCAACATCTACCACGACAAGCACAACGGCCGTCATCGCGGCTAAGAGACCGTTTCAGAACGATTCTGGCGTCGTTGCGCGGCCTTGCCGTGCCACTTGCACTGTCTGCGGCCGCGCGTCTAGCCAGAACCGCTTCGCTTCATTCTGAAACAGTCTCTAAGGCTGCGACGGGACCGGACCGGCCGGGTTGGCTACCGGCCGCCCGCCCAACCTACCAGTAGCCCGCCCAGGACAGCGCCTCCACCAGCACCACGCCGGCGACGAAGCCGCCCACCAGCATCAGCACGGTGGAAACCAGCCGGTTGGTGCGGCGCTGCTCCGACACCAGTTCCGCCAGCAGCCGCTCCTGCTCGCCGTTGCTGGCCAGCCCGCGTCGCTCCAGGAACTGGTGCGCGAGGCGCGGGAAGTCGGGCAGGATCTTTGCCCACTGCGGCGCTTCGACCTTCAGCCGCTCCAGCGCGCCCTGCCAGCCCACCTGCTCGTACATCCACTTCTCGAGGAAGGGCTTGGCGGTCTTCCACAGGTCGAGGTCGGGGTCGAGCTGTCGCCCGAGGCCCTCGATATTGAGCAGCGTCTTCTGCAGCAGCACGAGCTGCGGCTGGATCTCGACGTTGAAGCGGCGCGAGGTCTGGAACAGCCGCATGAGCACCATGCCGAGCGAGATTTCCTTCAGCGGCTTGTCGAAATACGGCTCGCAGCAGGCCCGCACCGCGCTTTCCAGTTCCTCCACCCGGGTTTCAGCGGGCACCCAGCCGGACTCCACGTGCAGCAGCGCCACGCGGTGGTAGTCGCGCCGGAAGAAGGCGATGAAGTTCTGCGCGAGGTAGTTCTTGTCGAACTCCGACAGCGCGCCGACGATGCCGAAGTCGAGCGCGATGTAGCGCCCGAAGGTCTCCGGCGCCACCGACACCAGGATGTTGCCGGGGTGCATGTCGGCATGGAAGAAGCCGTCGCGGAAGACCTGCGTGAAGAAGATCTCCACGCCCTCCTCGGCCAGCTTGTGCATGTCGACACCCGCCGCCTTCAGCGACTCGGTGCGCGAGATGGGGATGCCGTGCATGCGCTCCATCACGAAGACCGAGCTGGCGCACCAGTCCCAGAACACTTCCGGCACCAGCAGGAGCTGGGTCTTGGCGAAGTTGCGGCGCAGCTGGCTGGCGTTGGCGGCCTCGATCATCAGGTCGAGTTCGTCGTGCAGGTACTTGTCGAACTCGGCCACCACCTCGCGCGGCTTGAGGCGCTTGGCGTCGGCCCAGACGCGTTCGAGCCAGATGGCAAGGTCGCGCATCAGCGCGAGGTCGCTGTCTATCACCGGCAGCATGCCCGGACGCAGCACCTTCACCGCCACCTCTCGGCCGTGGTTCGGGCCGCCCTTGAGCGTGGCGAAGTGGACCTGCGCGATCGACGCGCTCGCCACCGGCTGGTGCTCGAAGGTCTCGAACAGCTGGTCCAGCGGACGACCGAGCGAGCGCTCGATGATCTGCACGGCCACGGCCGGGTCGAACGGCGGCACCTGGTCCTGCAGCATCGCGAGTTCGTCGGCCATGTCCTCGGGCAGCAGGTCGCGCCGGGTAGACAGGACCTGGCCGAACTTGACGAAGATCGGCCCGAGGCTGGTCAGCGCCAGGCGCAGCCGCTCGCCGCGCGGCATGTCGAGCCGGCGGCCGAAGGTGATGACGCGCACCAGCAGCTTGATCTTCTTGTTGCTGAAGCCGGACAGCACGAGTTCGTCCAGTCCGTAATAGAGGATGACGAACAGGATCTTGCCGAGGCGCAGAAGGCGGGTCATGCGGGGAAGTTACCAGGGTTGTCTCCCCTCTCCCGCACGCGGGAGAGGGGTTGGGGGAGAGGGCAGCCGGTGGGCTGGAGCACTGTGCCAATCGTCGCGCCGGCCCTCTCCCCCGCCCCTCTCCCATAAATGGGAGAGGGGAGAAAACCGGCCAGGGTCGGGGGATGGCAGGACCAAGATCGGTTCAGCGGTGAGCGGACGGCAGCGGGCCACCGGGCGCGGACTGGCCGCGCTCCAGGCGCTCCAGCCGCTTCTCCAGCCGGGCGAGGTCGTCGCGCAGCCGGGCCACGTCGGCGCCGTGGGCGTCGAGCGCAGCATGGCGGACCAGCGTCGGGTTCTCGTCGAGCAGGTATTCGGTCACGTTGTCGACCAGTGCCATGCCCACGCGCGTCGCCTGCTCGTGGACCTGCCGCGCGCCGTCCACCATGCGCTGGGCGAGGCTGTCGCCCACCGGGCCGCCGACGATGCCGCGCAGCGCGCGCGACAGGTCTTCGGCGGCATCCCAGCGCAGGTTGCGCGCCAGGGTGGAGATCGTGTTGGCGAGCTCGGCGTCACCGTCGATGCGCACATGGCGCATGGCGGCGGCCTGCCCGCCCTCGGCCACGTCGGCGGCCACCAGCGGCCATTGCTGCAGCGGCACGACCAGCGTCACGGCTGCGTCCTCGGCCAGCCCGGCCTGCTCGGTCAAGCCGCGTTCGGTGACCTTCAGGGCCAGCCCGAAGGCCGCCGCGTCGAAGCGGATCACGCGGCCGGCAAACGGCTCAAGCTGCTTGCGCGCCCACGGCTCCTGTTCCAGCAGGTGGTTCAGCGCCGCGACGGCGGGCGTGGCCAGAGGGGTCGGAAGGAGATTCATGGCGCGCGAAGTCCGCGAAGTCAAAAAGAGAAAGCCCACGTTTTCACGTGGGCCTCCATTCTAAGCTACTCCCCCGCCGCTTCAGCCGCGGCAGGGCAAGCCGCTCAGGATTCCTGCTGGATACCCGCCAGCATCCAGCCGCCGCTGCCGGCCGTGGGCTTGGACAGGTTCCACACCTCGGCGAACGGCTGCGCCGCGTCGCCGGCCTTCTCGCGGATCATGCCCGAGAAGCGCACGCTGGCAACGTGGGCGACGTCCGTCGACTCGATGCCGAGCAGTTGCGCCTCCAGCGTGACCACGTCGGTCTTGTTGACCTCGGCGCCACGATCGGTCAGGTCCATCTTGATCTCGGCGAACATTTCCGGCGTGGTGAACTCGCGGATGTCGTCGAGATTGCCGGCGTCCCAGGCGGCCTGCAGGCGGACGAAGTGGACCTTGGCGTTGCGCAGGAAGCTGTCGGTATCGAAGTCCGCCGGTACGCCCCACGGCTGCTGGGCCGCGACCGGAGCAGCCGAAGCCGCCGCAGAAGTTGTCGACGACGACGAAGGCGCCGGCATCGTCACTTCCGGCTGGCGCAGCATCGGCTCGTCATGCCGCATCGGCGCCCCGCCCATGCCCGCATAGGCCGGCTGCTGGCGATTGCCGCCACGCAGCTTGCGGAACAGCCACAGGCCGGCAAAGACCACCAGCGCGATCAGGATCAGGTTGGACAGGAAGCCAAGCGCGGCGCCACCCAGGCCGAAGTGCGACAGCAGCGCGCCGATACCCAGGCCGGCGGCGATGCCGCCGAGGATGCCACCCCAGTTGCGCTTGGGCGCGGCGGCCGCGGCGGCGCCTGCCGCACCTGCCGTCGCGGGTGCCGCCTGTGACGGCTGCTGGGCCGGCTGCTGCATCGGCTGCTGCTGCGCCGGCGTCTGCTGGCGCTGCGTCACCGTGGACGACTGCTTGCCGACGGAGCGCGAGCCCCCGAGGCGCTTGGCATTGGCGTCGAAGACCGCACCCAGCGCGAGCGCCGCGATGAGCGACCCCACCAGGATTTTTCCGCGAATGGTCGACATATGTCTGGATTCCTTAGTCAGAAGGGGCCGGCGATTGGCACCGGCCCCGGAGCATGGCGTTGTTGTCTAGCTGTCTAGTACTTGCGCCCGACGTGGAGCGCCACGACCCCGGCCGTCAGATTGAAGTATTCGACATTCTCCAGGCCCGCTTGTTCCATGAGGCGTACAAGTGATCGCTGGTCCGGATGCATTCTGATGGATTCCGCGAGATAGCGATAGCTCGGGGCATCCCCCGCCACCTTCTGGCCCAGCCACGGCAGCACCTTGAACGAGTACACATCGTAGGCCTTCTCCAGCGGCTTCCACACCTTGGAGAACTCCAGCACCATGACCTTGCCGCCCGGCTTGACCACCCGGCGCATCTCGGCCAGCGCCTGTTCCTTGTGCGTCATGTTGCGCAGGCCGAAGGCGACGGTGACGAGGTCGAAATAGTTGTCCGGGAACGGAATGTGCTCGGCATCGCACAAGGCGGCCGGCGTCATCACGCCCTTGTCGAGCAGGCGGTCGCGGCCCACGCGGAGCATGGATTCGTTGATGTCGGTCTGCCAGACCTCGCCGCTCGGGCCGGCCCGGCGGGCGAAGGCCATGGCGAGGTCGCCGGTGCCGCTGGCGATGTCCAGTACCTTCTGTCCCGGGCGCACATTGGCCTGGGCGATGGTGAACGCCTTCCAGATCCGGTGCATGCCGCCCGACATCAGGTCGTTCATCACGTCGTACTTGCCGGCCACCGAATGGAAGACGCCGGCCACCTTGCCGGCCTTCTGCGTTTCGTCGACCTTCTCGAACCCGAAGTGGGTTTCACTCATGTTCAGACTCTCAATGATGGTGGCCGCAGGCATGGCCGCCCGCCGCCGGCATGGGGGTGTCGCGGTCGACGCCGGCCGCCTTCAGGCGGTCGAGGTAGTCCTGCCAGATCGCCTGCTGCTGGTCGCCCAGGCGGTAGAGCAGTTCCCAGCTGTAGATGCCAGTGTCGTGGCCGTCGTCGAAGCGGATCAGGATGGCGTAGTTGCCGACCGGCTCCACGGCGGCGATGCCGACCTCGCGCTTGCCGGTCTGCAGGGTTTCCTGCCCCGGACCGTGGCCCTGCACTTCGGCGGAGGGCGAGCAGACGCGCAGCAACTCGAACGGCAGCCGGAAGCTGCGGCCGTTGTCGAAGCCGATTTCGAGCACGCGCGACTGCGTGTGGACCGTCAGTGCGGTGGGATGGGGGGTGTCTTTTTCGAGGCCAGCCATATTGGTTACCGCGGCGCCGGTGGGCGCTCAGGCGTCTTGTACGACCCGATAGCTTACTCCACGCCCGCCGGCATGGACATCTGCGCCCTCCTGCCCTGCCTGCCCCGACTGGGGAAGGTAGCGCAGGCGCCGCCCGTGGAACGCCGCCACCGTACTGCGGTGGGCAATGCTGACGATGGCCGCGCCGGGCAGGGCGTCGACCATCAGCTTGTACATCCCCTCCTCGGTTTCCTCGTCGAGCGCGCTGGTGGCTTCGTCGAGGAACAGGTACTCGGGCTGCTGCAGCAGCGCGCGGGCAAAGGCGAGGCGCTGCTGCTCGCCGGGCGACAGGCGCAGCGACCAGTTGTCGAACACGTCGAGCTGGTCGACCAGCGCGGGCAGCTGCGTGCGGCGCAGCACGGCCTGCAGCGTCTCGGCGCCGTAGGCCGTGCCGGCGGCCGGATAGGCCAGCGCGTCGGCCAGCGTGCCGATGGGCAGGTAGCTGCGCTGCGGGAGGAACAGGGTGCGGGCGTCGGCGGGCATGGTCACGGTGCCGCTGCCGTACGGCCAGATGCCGGCCAGCGCGCGGAACAGCACGCTCTTGCCGCAGCCGGACGGTCCGCTCACCAGCCAGCGCTCGCCCGGCCTGACGGTCAGCGAGAACGGCGACACCAGCGGACGCTGGCCGGTCTCCTCGCCCGCCCGGCTGCGCGTGGGCAGCGCCAGCGCAAGGCCGTCGATGGCAATGCCCTGCCTGTCGGCGCCTTCGGCCTTGACTTCGATGTCGCGCACGCCCGTGTGCGACTGCTCCTGCCGCTCGGCCACCCGGATCGCTTCCTGGAAGTCGATCAGGCGGTTGGCCGCCGCTTTCCAGCCGACCAGCGTGGCGTAGCTGTCGACGAACCACGACAGCGCGCCCTGCACCTGCCCGAAGGCCTGGTTCAGCTGCATCAGGCCGCCCAGCGTCATCTTGCCGCCGAAGTACCGCGGCGCGGCGACGATCAGCGGGAAGATGATGGCGAACTGCGCGTAGCCGGAGTTCACGAAGGTCAGCCGCCGCGTGTAGCGCATCAGCTGGTTCCAGTTGGCCCGGATGCGGTCGAAGCGGGCGCGCAGGCCGGCCTGCTCGGTGCGCTCGCCGCGGTACAGGGCCACCGGCTCGCTGTTCTCGCGCAGGCGTACCAGCGTGAAACGGAAGTCCGCCTCGTAGTTTTCTTGCTGGAAATTCAGGCCGATCAGCGGGCGGCCGACGAAGTGGGCGATCAGCGAGCCGATCACCGCGTAGCCCACCGCGAACCAGACCATGTAGCCGGGAATGACGACCTCGCTGCCGCCCAGCATGAAGCTGATCGGGCCGGACACCACCCAGAGGATGCCGACGAACGACACCAGCGTGACCACCGAGTTGAGCAGCCCGAGCGACAGGCTCAGCGCGCCGTCGGTGAACTGGCGCAGGTCGTCGGCAATACGCTGGTCGGGGTTGTCGGTGGTGTGGGTCTGCTCGATGCGGTAGTACGCCTGGTAGCCGAGCCAGCGGCCGAGGAACCGGTTGGTCATCCAGGTCCGCCAGCGCATCTGCAGCATCATCGTGTAGTACTGCCGGGAGATGGCGACGATGATGTAGACGCCGGCAATCCACGAGAACCGCACCAGCAGCGTCTTGAAGGCGGCGAAGTCGTGCTGCTCCAGCGCGTTGTAGAACACGCGGTTCCACTCGTTGAGCAGGACGTTGATGTAGACGATGCCGAGGTTGAGCGCGACCACGAAGGTCAGCAGGCCGAGCCCGGCGGCCTTGTCCTCGGACTTCCAGTAGGGCTTGATCAGCGCCCAGGTGGCCGCCATGCGCAGGCGGCTCTGGATCTTCAGGGCAGTGGCCGGAACGGCCGGGCCGGGAACGGTGACGGAAGTCGGTGTAGTCGACATGGCGCCTGCGTGTGGATTCGAATGGTTGTCAGACGGGCGCCGGGTCAGACAGGTTCCGGAGGGCTAGCCCCCCGGATCGGGGGAGAGCGCCGTCAGCGCCGCGCGCAGCGCGGGCAGGCGGCTGCCCAGTTCGGCCAGCGCGAGCGCATCGGTGGCCCGCTGCGGCGCGGCCCAGACCGCCTCCGGAAAATGCGTGTCCCAGCGATAGCGCGGAATGATATGCCAATGCAGGTGCGGCACCATATTGCCGAATGCGGCGAGGTTGACCTTGTCGGGGGTCATCACCTCGCGCACGATGCGCTCGACCCGCACCACCAGCCGCATCAGCCAGGCCTGGTCGGCGTCCGACAGGTCGCTCAGCTCGGCGACGTGGTCGTTCCAGACGATGCGGCAGAAGCCGGGAAAGCGGTCATGCTCGACGAGGATCAGCCGGGCGCGGTCGCCCATCCAGACGAGTTCGCCGCCGTCGGTTTCGCAGAGGGGGCAGCCGGGGTGGCGCGTCATCGCCTCCCCCTGCCCGATCCACGACTAACGGTGTTCCCCTCTCCCCTCACGGGGAGAGGGTCAGGGAGAGGGGTGGTTCGGCAAGCGGCCACGTTGGCAGAACTGCCTGCCCTCTCCCCCGGCCCCTCTCCCGCAAGCGGGAGAGGGGAGAAATCCGGCGGCATCACACCAGCACCCGCTCAATCCCGCCGGCGTTCGCATTGGCCACGTAGTCGGGCATCCAGTTCTCGCCCAGCACGTGGCGCGCCATCTCGACGACGATGTAGTCCGCCTCGACCGACGCATCCTCGTTGTAGCGCGACAGGCCCTGCAGGCATGCCGGGCACGAGGTCAGGATCTTGACGTCGCCCGTGAAGCCGTCGGCGCGCAGCTTGTCGGCGCCCTTCGTCATTTCCTCTTCCTTGCGGAAGCGGACCTGCGTGGAGACGTCCGGCCGCGTCACCGCGAGCGTGCCCGACTCGCCGCAGCAGCGGTCGTTCTTCTCGATCTTGCCCGCCGCGCCGTTGGCACCCACCAGCAGTTCGTTGACCAGCTTGGTCGGGTCCATGGTCTTGATCGGGGTGTGGCAGGGGTCGTGGTACATGTACCGCGTGCCCGTCACGCCCTCGATCCGGGCGCCCTTTTCCAGCAGGAATTCGTGGATGTCGATGATGCGGCAGCCCGGGAAGATCTTCTCGAATTCATAGCCGGCGAGCTGGTCGTAGCAGGTGCCGCAACTGACCACCACCGTCTTGATGTCGAGGTAGTTCAGCGTGTTGGCAACGCGGTGGAACAGCACGCGGTTGTCGGTGACGATCTTCTCGGCCTTGTCGTACTGGCCGTTGCCGCGCTGCGGATAGCCGCAGCACAGGTAGCCCGGCGGCAGCACGGTCTGCACGCCGACGTGCCACAGCATCGCCTGCGTGGCGAGGCCCACCTGCGAGAACAGCCGCTCCGAGCCGCAACCCGGGAAGTAGAACACCGCTTCCGATTCGGGCGTGGTGGTCTTCGGGTTGCGGATGATCGGGACGATCTCGTTGTCCTCGATGTCCAGCAGCGCCCGCGCCGTCTTCTTGGGCAGGTTGCCCGGCATCTTCTTGTTGATGAAGTGGATCACCTGTTCGCGCACCGGCGCCTTGCCGACCGTGGCGGGCGGATGCGCGGTCTGCTTCTTCGCGAACTTCTTCAGCACCTCGTTGCCCAGGCGCTGCGCCTTGAAGCCCCAGTCCATCATCACCTTGCGGGTCATGTTGATGGTCTGCGGATTGGTGGCGTTCAGGAAGAACATCGCCGCCGCCGTGCCGGGGTTGAATTTCTTCTGCCCCATCTTGCGCAGCAGGTTGCGCATGTT
>Ga0160472_100869_pt1 | contig 12186 bp, 7 predicted proteins | sample HID1973M_E11MG_FD_108267 | JGI IMG/M metagenome (GOLD analysis project Ga0160472, IMG submission 108267) | Enriched mosquito-associated microbial communities from UW Madison campus, WI, USA - HID1973M_E11 MG | ecosystem: Host-associated > Arthropoda: Insects > Digestive system > Unclassified ... | reverse complement strand
AGTAAAGTTTCAAGAAGCTCTTATATTATTGACGATAGCACATTTTACTCTGAGGGTGAAAAATCTGAGGAAGAAAAATATAAGTATTTCCGAAAATTCCTCTCTAACACAAGTGTACTTCCAGATTGGAAAGCCTACCCAGAAGGTTTTGCTTTCAAGCGTGATTATTATAATATACTCAAAGCATCTGTTGTGAATGCCTATAATTCTAAGGAATACCTAGAAGCCCCTATATTTCTTCTTGGACAAACAAGTAGCGGCAAGACTACCTCTTTAGGGTTACTAGCCTATGAACTGCGTGAAGAATATAAAATTCCTGTGTTATTTATTCCGAAGCGATATCAGCGTGGAGATGATATGAATATTGACAGTTTCTGCCGTTGGGTTGAGGGAAATAAAGCAAAGTTTACAGTCATTATTTGGGACGGAATGCTTGATGTGGAGCCATATTACAAATTACTACGCTTTCTTAATCAGCGTGGAAGACGAGTTATTTTAGTTTGCAGCAGTTACAACACGGATAGCGATAAGTCGAGATTTAATAATTTTGTTGAGGCTCCAATAGAATTGACTGAGTATGAGAAATCACGCTTTGTTGGCTACCTTCGTTCTGTTAACGATATTCTTGCAAACATTGTTGAAAGCACAGAAACGCCAAACCTTTTGGCTTTACTTTATCGCTACTTACCAGCAAATTTAAATAGCATAAGTTCTGGTGTTCATGATGAATATAAGTTTTTTGTCAATCTTTTGTCAAACCAAACTGTAACAGCCGAGAAGAAGCGTGGTGATTTATATCACCTAATGTACGAAGCTGGTCTTATAGCTAATGACGCAAACGACAAGGAATATTTGGATAAGCGGATTTTCATGTCTTCAGAGAAGATTTCTGTAGCAGATTTCCTGATCTTTTCTATAATGGTTCCTGGTCAATTCGGTTTAAATGTACCATTTGAGATAATATTAGATGTTCTCGGATTTGACGCTTTTGCTTCGAATATCTTCACCGCCATGAAAAATATCGATATGATAAGATGGTTTGATGACGACCTTGGCAATATAGATCTTGGACCTAGAACAACCTTGGAAGCTGAAATTCTTGCCAGATACGCTGGAGGAAAAAAATCTGAGGCTGGCTATATGATGAGCCTATTGGAGAGAATCAAAACTGCTCAAGGCGATGAATTCGGAGCACCAGATCGTCAGATTGAATTTGCTGTAAATTTATTAAGAGAAATAGGTCCCAGTGCAAATAATGGATATAGTGGCTCGTTTTATGAGATTACTGAAATACTAAGAAGTCTAAGAGAAAATCTCCAGGCATATCATCCAAGATTGGTGCTAAAAGAGTCATCGATGTTGAGGAAAATTGTGCAAAAAAGAACCGATCTAGATGAGGTTCTTGAAACCAATCTTGAACTACTGACTCGCGCTGAAGAGATGGTAAGAAAAGCATTGGATGACCTTGGGCAAGGTTCAGAAAGGATGATTGCCTCTTATTTAAGAGTTGAACTGGCAACAATCTGTGGGTATCTTGCACAGCAGTTCATTAATCAAAAAGAAAAAGCGTTGGAGTACTATTGGCAGGTTCGAAGTTTAAATAATTATTCCTTCACTACAAATCCAGGAAATTATCTTGCACTTGACATCGCCGCTTGGACGACTGAACGATTATTAGAAGCAAAGGTCTTTAATACTGAAGAACAAATTGAAGCAACAACAGATTTGTTAAGTCTTTTTGAAATGGTCGAGGCAGAAGGAGTTAGTGATGAGCACCTACAAGATTTTCAAAATAGAAAGCTTAACTTTTATGAAGTTGTAGGGTTGACTATACTTGCGGAAGACGTTTTTCAACAGATGAGATCTAGAGGGTTTACAACAGGGATTTACCTCAGAGCTAGAAAAAAGTTAGGTTTGGATACAGGACCTAATACTCCTTCTGATCGCTTAATTATCAAAAATAAGGAAGCTTATAATTATCTCATTAAATATTTTAACGAAATAAAATCAGATGGAAGATCCTTATTTCTTTTGCTAAAAACTTGGTGGACAAGCAAAACGGGAACAGTTTTTTTTTCCAAAGAACGACAAGCAGTTGACTTCGACCGTGATGACTGGGATTTTTGCCTTCATATTACAAGTTTGCTTTTGGCTTGTGAAGACAAATTTCACTCGGCAACCGTTTATTATCTAAAGGCACTTGCTCAATTCCACCTAGATTTAGTACGTCCTGCAATGGATACCTTTGAAGAACTACAACAAGAATCTTATCAATTTTCATACGGTCGAAGAAGAATTGCCAAATACTATGTTTATTCAACAGTTGCTGGTGGGATTAGAGAGTTTTCTGGTGATGTGATGGAAAACGTGTCCCGTGCAAAGCATGACAAGCGTGGTGAAATATACGTTCCTCTGCTAGATATAGCCATTCCATTTTCTCTTTTAGACTTTAAACAGACAAGTTATCAAAAAGGAGATCGTATACCGTCCTTTGGAATTGCATTTAATTTTTTAGGGCCAATAGCTGTGCCAATCAAAGGCTAAAATATGGAAACAATTAAAGTTAAGCATCAAAGGCTCTTAAATCTGATGAATGACATTAACATAAAGACGAAAATATTTAACGATCTTGTGTTTTTCCAAACACCCTCATTGAAGGTAAGTTTTAATTCTTTTGAGGTGTGTTTCAAAGATCATGTCCTATATTTATACAGTGTTTTCTTTGAATTGAATGGCTCAAACCTAAAATTCGTTGATTCCAAAATCAAAGACTTCGGAACCCCGAGGAGCGAAAGAGCTTCGGGTGCATCTCGAATAGTACAATTCCTTAGAACTGTTCTTGGGCATTTCACTACCCCCGAAAAACAATCCGACTTAGAGAAAATAAATTACTGTCAGGATTGGTACAAAGAGCATACTGGATGTTTTGAACCTTCAACTGAGGAAGAATTCAAATTATGTATAAATGCATTATTAGACGATTGCATTGAGTATTTGACAGGTGTCTACAATTGCATTGCTTCTTTTGAAATAAATGAATTTAAAGATATTTTGAAAGGAGAATGGCAACGAATGATCCACCGTAATTTCACAAAATATCAGTGGCAGACCGCACTAATTCAAGCACTGGACATTTATGGAATGAATCACTACGATTCTATGGAAATCGTTAATAAAGAAATAAATAAATGGACTAATAAACTCAAGCTGCTTCAAGATGGTTTTGTTTTCGAAAAAGAAGCACGGAAGATTATTGAAAGTTATTTACAAGAACAAGATCTTTGGCCAGCAGATGCCAATGATTTGATAACGCTGGGTGTACCAAAAGGGCCAGGTCTTCGAGAGATGATTGTCAAGGCTAAAGCTCTTTATTATGAGGATCCCTGCCCCAAAGATGAGTTAATGAAGCGTTTCAAGCAGATGTATCTTGAATAGTTGTTGAAATTTATTTTTTTAGTATATAAGCCGAAGAAATTAGAACCGGTATTGCTGAAAATTAAGTTTAGAACATTAGTTTTTACTATTGGGAATTTGACGATATGGAGTCAAATAGCTTAGATTACCCAGTAAATAACAACTTCTAAATTTTAAGGTAAATTGAAACTTTCGCCAATTCCTGCAAATCAGCCAAGAAAAAATTCGAAACTTGTCCAATAACGGCTCCCATTTTCGACTGATATTCTGAACACACTTTACATTAGTAGATCTAAATATCCCGCCTAAAACCTCAACCAGCTGTGGTCTCAATAGAATACATCACCTATCCTGCCCCCAAAAATTAAAAGCATCTTACCAACATTAAAAAAAACACACATTACTTTCAAAGCCATATGTTTTTAAATAATTTAGGTCATCAAATTTAGCTCATCATGAAAATTAAAAAACTAAGATTTAAAAACGGATACAAAAGATTTCTGGATTTAACCATTGATCTGGGAGAAAATCCTAAAAGAATCATTGCGCTGATCGGACCAAACGGATGCGGTAAAAGTAGCGTACTGGACGGGATGCTTTTTGTTCAAAATAATCATCAATCTATTGGCGAATTCAAACAGAGATCAAACAAATATCACTCACTAAATGGGCAGGATAATTATACCTCGCAAGACATCGAACTTCATTTTGACAAAGGGGAATTTTATCAAGTCCATAATGCTAAAAAAGCTACAGACAACCCAGGGACTTTATTTAGTTTCAGAAGCCCTTACCGCTATAACAGCAATTTAAATGTAACTCAAAGTCAGGCTGTTTCAGCAATCAAGGATAATAAATACGGTGCGCAGTATGCCACAGACCTGGATGCTAAAATGGAAGACAATTATAGGCGTCTCAACATTGCCTTCAACAAATACATGAACCAGCAAGACGTTAGACCTTCAGAGGCCAAAGCTAAAATAATCGGGGATCTTAATGCATCATTAACGAACTGCTTGGATCTTGAAATTGACAACATCGGAAATATTGAAGCCGGACAGGGCACACTCTATTTTAAAAAACCGGATCAACCCAATCCCTTTGAATTTAATGTGCTATCCTCGGGAGAAAAGGAAGTCGTAGACATTCTCCTGGATTTATACTTAAGAAAAGAAGACTACGATGATAGCGTTTTCCTGATTGATGAACCGGAGCTCCATATCAATTCTTCCATACAGCGAAAACTTCTTATCGAAATCAATAAGCTTATTGGTGCCAACTGCCAAATCTGGCTCACTACCCATAGCATTGGTTTCATCCGCGCACTACAGGATGAACTTAAAGACGAAACTCAGGTTATCCAATTTAAAAAGGATACCAACTGGGCAAGCGAGGCTCAAATTCTCAAGCCGATGACAAATACCTGGGCGAACTGGAGAGAAATATTTGAAACCGCAATCGATGACCTGACAGGACTGGTGAGCCCAAAACGACTGGTATACTGTGAAGGCATCGGTAATCCAGGTGTAGGAGGATTGGAAAAGGGAATGGATGCACAGGTTTTCAACAACATCTTCAATGATAAATATCACGACACTTTATTTATTTCCAGCGGTGGTAATACGGAACTTGATCAAAGAAGCGGTATTGCAATGGCTATTTTAACAAAAGTGTTTTCTGACATCGAAATATTGGTTTTTAAAGATCGTGACTCATCATCGGGAAGGCCAACGACTTTGGCAGATAGGGAAATGTACCTAAAACTCAATCCGGATCACCACCGGATGATGAGAAGATGGGAGATAGAAAACTACTTGTTTGATAAAGAGGTGTTGAAGTGTTTCTGTGATGAAACCAGAAGACATTTCGACGAAGTTGCGTATGATGCAAAAATCACAGATATTGAAAATCAGGATGTAAAGTCACTTTCCAATTTTATCCGTAATTTTTGCGGTATTACGACCTCAATCAACGCAGATAAGTTCAAAATAGAACTTTCAAAATACGTACGTGAAGGAATGAATGTTTACCAAGAACTGGAAAGCTGCATCTTTCAGAAGCCATAGAGAATTTTAATCATTCATAATGGTTGATGCTGTTATTTACATCATGGCAGCAACCATTATTGTTGCGATCAACCTTCAATTCTACTTTTTACCGGATGCACTCATGAAAAACGAGTCGATTAGCATTACCAATAACATTTACGCAGGTATGGGATTCGAGGATCGAACAAAACCACAGGTGAGGCCCAGATGGGAGATGTATGGAGGACCTATATACGCATTAACGGAAAGGCCTGCCCTTTGCGCAGGCGTTAGGATTCAAGACTGGAAATTGTTCCGGACCACACATACAAAAATTCCTTTTCGAGGCAAACAGAATTAGAAGAACGTATGAAAGTGGCCTTGGAAGCTAAGTGCACAAACCAATTCATTTGACCCCTTTCCGCCAATTTAATAAAATGCATACAACAAAGCTTTACGACAATTTTATTTCTGGCAAGACGGGGTCAATGGACTCAGTTTATTCAAATATGTTGCTGAATTTCTGCTATTTCAAAGGCATAGAAAAAGTATGCTTTTCCGACCAAAATACAGGGTATTTCTTTGGACTAATTGGTTGGTTATTGCAGACAATATATTTTCTCAGATGTAAATTTATCTTCAAATAATGTCGCCTTAAAACTGTTGGACTTTCGCCACACCGTTTAGGAATTAAGCGCATCAATGCAGAAAACCTTAAGTGAACGATAATTTTGAACATTTTGCCTGCTGGCAGTTTTCGGTACTTTACTAAAAGGGATTATATGTATTTTAGTAAAAATTAATCTCTTAATGGAATACAACAACCTGAAAATCATACATGGCGACATTTTTTCCGTTTTAGCGGATGCGATCTTGATTCCGAGAACTTCAGGTGGACAGGTTTCGAGCTATTTTGTAGCTGGCTTGAATGAACGCTATGGATACCACCTCAGTCTACCACTTCCGTTCAGCAAACCCGGGCAGATAGACAAATATTTATTTGAAAACAGGGTCACCAGCCATAAAAGTTTTATATTTCTGTCCACCCCGATTGACAGCAGTCAAAATTCTGTTGCTACTTTCAGTCTTCATATTGGGGAGATCCTAAGTTTACTGAAAAAAGAAACCAGTATCGGGCATCTTGTCATTCCTTTGGAAGAAATTTGTGCTGGTACAGTACCCCCGGCAAAATTAGCCGAAATCATATACCGATTAACTAAGGAAGAAAAAATAAAGACTGAAATTTCAGTTTATCTCACTGATGGCAATCAGCTAAGAGATATTATAACATCAAGTGCCTCCTGGGATAGCGGAGATGGACGTATGAACGATCAAAATCCCGACCCAGTATCACTGGCACCACCCAAGCAGGATGAACTTTACGTATTTGAGTGGGACGCTGGCACGGAGGAATTTCCCGGTGCCAACAAAGAAGATTGGTCGAGATTTTTCGGAAAAAACGCAATGATTGCAAACATGCAAGTGGGGCGTGCAGTATTGCTTAAAACTTACCGCATTGAGGGTCAGCAGCATCAGCTGATTGTTCATGCAGCAGGCATAGTTACAAAAAACCCTGGTGAGGCTGGTATGCCTGAAATAAGTTGGTTGTTGAAAGATATCACCAGGATCATCCACACCACACATCCCTATCAGAACAGAGTAATGAGGATTGGCAAACAGCATGCACCTCAAATACTGAACAGCATCGGCGAATGGCCTTTATTTTTAGATAAGCAATCTGAAAAGGCTGGCTCGGAAAATGAAATAGCCTATGCAGACTCATCTATTGCCACCATTCAAAATGATGCAGAGCAGGGAACGGATTATCTGGACATTGGTAAAGACTATAGTGCCTTTGCCAGAATAATTGCATCCAAGGATTTTACTCCTCCCTTATCAATTGCCATATTTGGAAAGTGGGGTTCGGGAAAAAGCTTTTTTATGAATAAACTCGATGCACAGATTTCAGACTATGCACTTAGTGGCTCTGCTGAAACCTACTGCAAGGGCATTGTTCAAATCCATTTTAATGCCTGGTCATACATGGATGCGAATTTATGGGCAAGTCTGGTCAGCAGGATATTCGAGGAGCTATATGGGTTCATTTCTGTAAATGGAAAAGCGGATGAAAAGCAAAAAATCTCTGATTCACTCAACGAACAGCTGATCATTGCTTCTGAGGAAATTTCGACCTTTGAAAATGAACGTAACGCGACATCGGAAAAAATTGCAGCCCTTAACAAGCAGAGGAAGGGTATGCAGGAAAGTCTTACTGCCAAAATTGAAGAAATTAAAAATATCAGTTTAGAATCCGCCATGGTGCAAGTGGACAAGGACTTTAAGGTTGTTGATGAATTATCCTCGGTTATAAAAAACGATGATTCGGTTATAGCGGATGTTGAGCAGATTAAAAAGGCAATACCAACAGGTTATTTACAAGACCCAAGGCTAGCTTACAATCAGGCGAAATCAGTAGGAACATTCCTGCGTGATTTTTGCAGAAATGATAAAATCCTGCTGAACATTGCGGTCCTTATCACCGGTGTTCTTCTGCTTTGGCTCATGCCGCATATCCTGGTCTTTTTGAAGGAACAGGTCAGGGTCTTCATCCTTCCTGTCGTTCAGACAGTTTTATTTTTAACTTCTATTGTATTGCCGCTTTACAAAAGGTATGAATCTACCATAAACCGTGTTTCAGTTTTAGTATTTGCTTTATATAAGGTAAAAGAAAATTATCTGATGAAAATCGAAAGTGCAAAGATTGAGGTAATCCAGAAAGAAAAAGCAATCAAACTGGAAATAGGCGTTTGTGAATCGAGGCTTGAGACCATTGAGCAGCAACTCTTCACACAGAATGAAAACCTGAAGGTACTTAAATATAAGCTGAACCATGCCCTTGCTACCCAGACTTTGTATAGCTTTATCGAGAAGCGGTGTAACAGTGATGAGTATCAAAAGCATCTGGGCATTGTATCGATTGTAAGAAAGGACTTCGATACGCTGAGTAGGTTGTTTGTTGATCATCATCAGGAGGTTAAAAACACGCAAGCCGAAGAATTCAGAAAACTGTTCGATAAACCACTAGACCGTATCGTACTGTATATTGATGATTTAGACAGGTGCCCGCAGGAACGGGTCGTGGAAGTATTGGAGGCGGTAAATCTGTTAATGGCTTTTCCACTCTTTGTGGTGGTTGTCGGAGTTGACCCCGGGTGGATAAATCAGTCGCTGAGTCTGCGCTATGCAGAGCAGTTTAAACAAGGCAGTGGCATAACCGTCTCTGACTATCTGGAAAAGATTTTCCAGATACCCTTTCATTTAAAACAGGCCGAAGACGGTAATGTGAAACATATGCTACAGAATCTGATTGGCGAGATAAATGAATATGAAGGGCCGAGCGACGAGCAGTTTAAGCAAGCTGGCGCAGATAACAGCGATAGTGCTGGGGAAGTCAGTAGTGAAAATAATCCCATCATAATCCCGCAAAATTTTGCAGGTTCAGTCCGTCTCCAAAAACAGGAAGTGCCGCTCATACTTTCCGCCAGGGAAGCAGAAAACATCAGCCATTTTTCTCACCTTGTGGGTAATAACCCACGATCCATCAAGCGCTTCATCAACTTATACAAAGTCATAAGGGCACATGAGAGCCTGAACTATAACTTCGCGAACAGGGAGACAGAATTTACCATCATCATGTTTTTACTTACAATCTATCATGGAAAACACAAACATTTTGCCCCGATACTCAACAAATACTTAAATAATCCACTTAATGAGAATATGAACGGATTGTTATCGGCCAGTTTCGGCGGAAGCTATAGTGCTGAGGAAAAAAAAGTTGCAGAAATTTTGTCGCTGATGCCTATAGGGTTGCTCCTTCGGGATGAATCGATAGAAACCTTTAGAAAACAGAATAATTTTATCAAACGATTTACTTTTGAGAATCAGGCTGCTACTTTAAGTGGCTCACTGACTTCTTAAGTGGTCCAGCGCAGTGGACATCATTTCATTGTCATGAATAAATTCAATCAAATACTCCCGGGTTATGTTAAACTGATGGCCATTTTTTACATTAGTTCTAAGCATTTGTTCATCGTTATCAGCAGTTACCTGAAAACTGTGGATGATTCGATTTCTTTTTTCAACCAATTTGTCGAACATCACTGCGATTTTATTGCCACTATTTTTTGATATCGTTTTTTTCAGCGGGGGTTTCAAACGGCCCGAGGTTTCGTCAATAAGGCTATTCCAATCGTAATTAAAACTATCTATTCTTAATATATTCTCTATGATAAAGGCATTATTTGAATTAAAGACACAGATGGCCGTACCTAATAATTCAAGATAATTTTTTGAGGGCAGGGCTTGGCGAGTAATACTATTGGTCATGATGAGTTTTGTTTTTCATTATTTACTGATTGTGGTATTAAAATCTAGCGTTTACTGGCACCATCATTAGGCTTACGCTTATATGCGAGATAATCATATGTCGCTATAGGTAACAGCGTCATTTATTGCTGGCACCAATAATACCTTCCTTCTGTCTCTGTTCGATTATCTGTAATAAATTATTGAATCTCTGTACATAGGGGTTGTAAAAATCCTGGCAAATCAAATCCAAATCCTCAAGATGATTTCTTGTCAATCTGATGCTGATATTTTTTTCGACTTCTTTACCAATCAGGGTATCCCAGATGTAGCTGTCGGTGAAATCTTCACCGCTATACTCCATATCAAAAATCACTAATGAATTTTCAAAATTGAAGAGTTCAATATAAGCATAAAGCACCCTGTTTCGGGTATCTCCCCGCAGATATATCACATGGGAAACCTCACCCTTCTGTAATTTATGTATGGTGTAAGTTGTAGGAAAATAATAAAAATGAGGATATGGTTTTAAATTTCCTTTGATGAATTGAATTATACCCGCACAGTATTTTGGTTCATACCCTCTGGCCAGATACCTGTTAACACAAATTTTGGCAACCGACCTGTGCATGAGTGGTCCACCAAACTTTCTAAATCCATCTCCCTGAGAAAAATCGTTCTTAAGATAATATTTTTCCTTTGTTGGCAGTTCAGTTGATTCAACAAAAGTAACCGTTCCATCCTTTGATAACTCACGGGTTTTAGCCCTTACAAGTCCTTTGTACTTATTATCGGTCGTAAAAATCTCTACATGCTTATCTTTGGTAGGAAAGGAAAGTTTAATATGTGGTTTCATACCGAAACCAACTTCTTTAATCTGCCCATCAGCCGTAGACATCTTTATTTTTGGTTCATCCAGTGCACGATCTCTTTTGATGTCCAACAATATTCCTAAATCGCGAAGCTGGCCGGAAAGCTCTTTATCAATCGTATCCCCGAACCGCTCATTACATTTTTTACAGAGCAGGTCATAGAAACCTTCATGTCCTCCGATACTATTATTAATAATATGTTCAAAAGATCTTCCATTTTCCAGTGATTCTTTGCATGCGTAACATTTGATCATAAGAGAGATTTTGCGATGGCAAAGTTAGTGTTAATACCTAACAAATAAGCAGTTGCAAACGAGAGGGATACTGGCCTATTTACTTTTTTGCAATGAACAAAAGCTGTTGACTGACACAGCTTGATATTAGCCTAACATTATTTCAGAAAATATTAAATTAGCAAAGGCTTATGTAATATTGTCGTTCGATAAGAAACTGATACGAGCGTTGTTCGCAGGTAGGTAAAAGATTACCAATACTTTATGGTGCTATATTAGTCTGATTATTTGAAGCAACTAGATCGACAGTGGCTTTTTTTAAGCCTAAGATTTTTTGTTCAATAAACTAAAAGCCAGCGAAATATTAGTGGATATTTACAAAAAAAGAACAAATGGGTATGTTTTTTTGAGAAATCTGTTACTTTCGAGAAATACTCTGTCATAATCTTCCTTCCTTAAGAGTTGATTTTTATCTTTCAAAACTTAAAGTATCGTTACTAGACAAATTTCGAACTAAAAATAAGCCATTAGTTGAGATCCAGGAGAGACATGTTTTTAAGAAACTGGCACGCAAACTCGGTAACTTGCTGTAGGGGCTATCCGCGGAAGTTCGACTGTGTTTGAGCATTGCGAGGCGGTGATTAGTTTTGAGAAAGTGTTGAAGAACATGGTTTAGGGGCAGTATAGGAAAAAGAAATTGGACTATCGAACCCACGTACCACCCATTCTTTAGGCAAATGTTTCTTAATAATCGCATAAGATTCATCCTCCATAATATGATGAAATGTTCTCTGTTTCTTTCGGGCCATATCTGGATTTCTTTAAGAATAATGAATTAATTGGTGGTTAGAAAGGACTAGTTGATGTATTCCAAGTATTCATCATAAGTCAGTACTGAATACTTTCCATTTTGTCCTATTGCCGTTTTGATAATAGCTTTGTCACTTGTAACAAAGTAGAGTTTTTCATTCCCGATGGAATGATCTCCTACATTGAGCATCAATTGTATATCCCAAATGAAATTGCTTCTGCTATTTTCAAGTATATTGAATTCACTATTAACCAAATTTTCAAATACCAATTTGTAAAGTGATATGTATTCTGGAAACATTTTTAGAAATTGCACTGTCATATCTTCAAATTTAGCGCTGCTGATTTTAGTAATATTATTTTCCTTTAATAAGAGTTCATACACCGGAAAAAGAAGCCCGGCGCCAAGTGCAGCAGATGTTCTTTCTGAACGGATTTCTGTTAGGATCCTTTGACGTTCTT
>Ga0160472_100868_pt1 | contig 12190 bp, 13 predicted proteins | sample HID1973M_E11MG_FD_108267 | JGI IMG/M metagenome (GOLD analysis project Ga0160472, IMG submission 108267) | Enriched mosquito-associated microbial communities from UW Madison campus, WI, USA - HID1973M_E11 MG | ecosystem: Host-associated > Arthropoda: Insects > Digestive system > Unclassified ... | reverse complement strand
GATTTCAAGGACGCCATCGCTGGCAAGCCAGCTCCCACAAAAAACAGTTCGCACAGGATTGATGGAGATTGACCCCTGTAGGAGCCGGCTTGCTGGCGATGGCGATGTCAAGGACGCCATCGCCGGCAAGCCGGCTCCCACAAAAAACAGCTCGCACAGGATTGATGGAGATTGACCCCTGTAGGAGCCGGCTTGCTGGCGATGGCGATTTCAAGGACGCCATCGCTGGCAAGCCGGCTCCTACAAAGAGCCGAGCGTTCCGATTTCAATTTCTTCACCGAGGTAGACCATGCCTGAAGCCTATATCGTCGACGCCCTGCGCACGCCCACCGGGCGGCGCAAGGGCGGTTTGAGCCAGATCCACGCTGCCGACCTTGGCGCCCATGTATTGCGCGCGCTGGTCGAGCGCAATGACATTCCCGACGAGGATTACGACGACGTGATCTTCGGCTGTGTCGACACCATCGGCCCGCTGGCCGGTGACATCGCCCGCACCAGCTGGCTGGCGGCCGGGCTGTCGCAGGCGGTGCCGGGCACCACCATCGACCGCCAGTGCGGTTCGTCCCAGCAGGCGGTGCACTTCGCCGCCCAGGCGGTGATGAGCGGCACCCAGGACGTGGTGATTGCCGGGGGCGTGCAGACCATGACGCAGATCCCGATTTCCTCGGCCATGATCGCCGCCGAGCCGCTGGGTTTCACCGACCCGTTCAGCGGCTCCGAGGGCTGGATCAAGCGATACGGCGCGCAGCCACCGACGCAATTTCGCTCGGCGCAGATGATCGCCGAGAAATGGGACCTGTCCCGGGCGCAGCTCGAGGCCTATTCCCTGGAGTCCCATCAACGGGCTCTGCGCGCTATCGAACAGGGCCGTTTCAACCGCGAGATCGTGCCCCTGGTCGGTGTGCTGCACGACGAAACGCCGCGCCAGACCAGCCTTGCGAAAATGGCCGAGCTGGAATTCCTGTTCGGTTGCGACCGGGTCACCGCGGCAGTGTCGAGCCAGACCTGCGACGCGGCCAGCGCCATGTTGATCGTCTCCGAAGCGGCCCTCAAACGTTACGGCCTGACGCCACGGGCGCGCATCCATCACCTGAGCGTGCGCGCCGAAGACCCGATCTGGATGCTCACCGCACCGATCCCGGCCACCGCCTACGCACTGAAACGCGCCGGCATGAAGCTCGAAGACATCGACCGCGTGGAGATCAACGAAGCCTTCGCCTCGGTGGCCATGGCCTGGCTGAAAGAGACCGGTTATCCCCATGAACAGACCAACGTCAACGGCGGCGCGATCGCCCTCGGCCATCCGCTGGGCGCTACCGGTACTCGCCTGATGTGCAGCCTGTTGCATGAGCTGGAGCGCAGTGGCGGTCGTTATGGGTTGCAGACCATGTGCGAAGGCGGCGGGCAGGCGAATGTGACGATCATCGAACGCCTGTAAACCGGGTGTACACAATCCTTGTAGGAGCTGGCTTGCCAGCGAAGGCGGAGTGTCAGCTACCTCTGTGTTGTTTGACCCACCGCTTTCGCTGGCAAGCCAGCTCCTACAGGGGATTGTGTCGCACCGAAATGAATTCAAAGGATGTAGAACATGAAAATCTGTGAAAACCGCGTAGTCATCATCACTGGTGCCGGCGGTGGCCTGGGTCGCGCCTACGCGCTGGCCTTCGCCGCCGAAGGCGCAAAAGTCATCGTCAACGACATCAACCGCGAAGCGGCGCTGGCCGTGGTCGGCGAAATCCTCGGGCAAGGCGGCAGTGCCGTGGCCAACAGCGACGACATCACCCGCTATGACTCGGCCGGCCTGATCGTGCGCCAGGCCATCGAAACCTTTGGCGACCTGAACGTGGTGGTCAACAACGCCGGGATCTGCCGCGACCGCATGTTCGCCAGCCTCAGCGAAGGCGACTGGGACGCCGTGGTGGCCGTGCACCTCAAGGGCCACTTCTGCATTTCCAGCCACGCCGTGAAGTACTGGCGCGAACAGGCCAAGGGCGGCGCGAAAGTCGCTGCGCGGATCATCAACACCAGCTCCGGCGCCGGCCTGCAAGGCTCCATCGGCCAGTCCAACTACGCGGCGGCCAAGGGCGGTATCGCTTCGCTGACCCTGGTGCAGGCCGCCGAGCTGCGCCGCTACGGCATCACCGCCAACGCCCTGGCACCCGCCGCGCGGACCGGCATGACCGAGCAGGTGTTTGCCGACACCATGAAGAAGCCCGAGGAAGGCTTCGACTACTTCGCCCCGGAAAACGTCGCACCGCTGGTGGTGTGGCTGGGCTCCGAGGCTTCCGCCGAAGTGACCGGGCAGATGTTCGAGGTGGAAGGCGGCAAGCTGTCGATTGCCGATGGCTGGCGCCGTGGTCCGCAGCTCGATCGTCAGGGGCGTTGGGCGGTGGGGGAGATGGGGGAGGCGATTGCGCAGCTGATGACTCAGGCGGTTCCGGCGGTCAAAGTGTACGGCAGCTGAAAAAGAACGGTCTCGGATGGTCGGTGCACGGCTATAATCGGCCCACGTTCCGAATACCGATCCGATCACCTGTAGGAGCGAGCCTGCTCGCGATGGACTCGAGGACGCCACGGGGCATCAGGCAGCCAGCGTCATCGTTGACGTCCATCGCGAGCAGGCTCGCTCCTACAGGTACGGGTGATTCCTTGTTTCCTCCAGACGAGACCTGCCATGACCATCTCCCTCTTCGACGCTTCCATCCCGGTTTTCCAGCAAATGCTCAACGCCCTGAGCGATGTGCTGAAAAAGGCCGAAGCCCACGCCACCGCCAAGAACATCGACCCTAACGCTTTCCTGCAGGCGCGTCTGTTCCCGGACATGTTCCCGCTGGTGCGTCAGGTGCAGATCGCCGTTGATTTCGCCAAAGGCATTTCTTCGCGTCTGGCCGAAGTCGAACTGCCGAAGTACGACGACACCGAAACCACCTTCGCCGAGCTGCAAGCACTGATCGCCAAGGTCCTGGCCTACATCGGCGAGTTCACGCCAGAACAGATCAACGGCAAGGAAAGCATCGAGATCGTCACCCGTCCGGGCACGCCGAAAGAGAAGCGCTTCAGCGGCCAGTCCTACCTGCTGACCTACGGCCTGCCGCAGTTCTTCTTCCACGTCACCACCACCTATGCGCTGCTGCGTCATAACGGTGTGGAAGTGGGCAAGCGCGATTACATGGGCGCGTTCTAAGCCACCCGGGTACAAAAAACCCGCCAAGGTTTGCGCCTTGGCGGGTTTTTTGTGGTGAATTAAAAGATCGCAGCCTGCGGCAGCTCCTACGCTGACACGCGGTCCTCTGTAGGAGCTGCCGCAGGCTGCGATCTTTTGATCTTTACGCCAAACGCTCGGCTTTGCGATCTTCACCCAGGCACGCCGCAGCGGTAAACAACACGTCGGTCGACGAATTCAACGCCGTCTCCGCTGAGTCCTGCAGCACTCCAATAATGAAACCTACGGCCACCACCTGCATGGCGATTTCGCTCGGGATGCCGAACAGGCTGCACGCCAGCGGAATCAGCAGCAGCGAGCCACCTGCCACACCCGATGCACCGCACGCGCAGATAGCGGCAACGACGCTGAGCAGAATGGCCGTCGGAATGTCCACGGCAATGCCGAGGGTATGCACGGCCGCCAAAGTCAGCACGGTAATGGTGATCGCTGCGCCAGCCATGTTGATGGTCGCGCCCAGCGGGATCGAGACCGAGTAGGTGTCTTCGTGCAGACCCAGGCGCTTGCTCAGTTCCAGGTTGACCGGAATGTTCGCCGCCGAGCTGCGGGTGAAGAACGCAGTGATGCCGCTCTCGCGCAGGCAGGTCAAGACCAGCGGGTACGGATTGCGGCGCAATTTCCAGAAAACGATCAGCGGGTTCATCACCAGGGCGACGAACAGCATGCAGCCGAGCAAGACGGCCAGCAGGTGCGCGTAGCCGATCAGGGCGCCGGAGCCGGAGGTGGCCAGGGTCGAGGCGACGAGGCCGAAGATACCCAGCGGGGCAAAGCGGATCACCAGGCGCACGATCAGGGTGACGCCGTTGGACAGATCGCCCAGCACTTCACGGGTGGTGTCGCCGGCGTGGCGAATGGCGACGCCCATGCCGATGGCCCAGGCGAGGATGCCGATGAAGTTGGCATTCATCAGCGCGCTGACCGGGTTGTCGACCACGCTCAGCAGCAGGCTTTGCAACACTTCGCCAATGCCGCCCGGCGCGCTGACCGCGACGTCGTGGGTGGAGAGCACCAGGCTCGACGGGAACATCATGCTGGCCACCACCGCGACCACGGCGGCGGCGAAAGTGCCCAGCAGGTACAGGAACAGAATCGGGCGGATGTGGGTTTCCTGGCCGTGCTTGTGGTTGGCAATGGAAGCCATGACCAGCACGAACACCAGTATCGGGGCCACCGCTTTCAGCGCGGAGACAAAGACTTTGCCGATAAAGGCGGTGGACTTGGCCACCTCAGGCGCAAACAGGGCCAGGGCAATACCGGCGATCAGGCCGATCAGGATTTGCGTGACCAGGCTGGTGCGTTTCAGGCGTTGCAAGAGAGAAGGGGATGAAGCGCTCATAAAAACGGCATCTCTGATTTTTTATTGGTGCAAGGTTTCACCGCGCTGCGGGGCAGGCCACAGGCAGGAAGCCGGGAGGGGCGACTTGGGGTAATGCCGCTGATTGTTCTGTGGCGAGGGAGCTTGCTCCCGCTGGGCAGCGAAGCGGCCCCAGACAATGGGCCTGCTGCGCAGTCCAGCGGGAGCAAGCTCCCTCGCCACAGGTTCAGCGTTTGGCTTTAGCCAATCGGCATGACCCATAGGGTGTACGATTTTCAGGGCGCGGACTTTAGCACAGCGTAGGCACGATCCTTCAGACCTGTGACGAACTGCCGCTTGGGCATTCAATGCATTTTGCCGGATCGTGCAACCGCGTCCGGGAACACTCTGTTAACATTCGCCATCTTCATTTTCATCGCTGCCAGTGAGCCTTCGGGCTATCGCTGGTGTTGTCGTTTTCTGGAGTTTTGCATGCGGTTGTTGCCCATCCTGCTGTTGTCCGCCGCCGGTTTTACGGTGCTGACGACGGAGTTCATCATCGTCGGCCTGTTGCCGGCCATCGCCCGCGACCTCGACGTCAGCATTCCCCAGGCCGGTTTGCTGGTGACCCTGTTCGCCTTCACGGTGGCCGCGTTCGGGCCGTTCCTCACGGCCTTTTTCGCCCGCTTCGAGCGGCGCAAGCTGTTCATCTCGGTGCTGATTATGTTCGGCCTGGCCAACACCCTGGCGGCCATGGCCCCGAACATCTGGGTGATGGCATTCGCCCGGCTGATTCCGGCGCTGGGGCTGCCGGTGTTCTGGGCCCTGGCCAGTGAAACGGCGGTGGACATCGTCGGGCCGGATTACGCCGGGCGCGCCATTGCCAAGATCGGTTTCGGCATTGTCTGTGCCACGGTGTTCGGCATTCCCGTGGGCACGCTGATTTCCGATGCCTTCGGCTGGCGCAGCGCCTTTGGCATCCTCGCGCTGATTGCCTTTGCCAAGGCGTTGCTGCTGTTTATCTACCTGCCGAAAACCAGCCTGCACCAGCACCAGGTGAGCCTGCGATCGCAGTTCAAGATCCTGCGCAGTCCGCTGATGATTGGGCACGTGTTGCTTTCGGTGATTGTGTTCAGCGGCATGTTCACCGCTTATACCTACCTGGCCGACATCCTCGAGCGCCTGGCCGGTTTCGACGGCACCGTGGTCGGCTGGTGCCTGATGGGCTTTGGCGCCGTGGGGCTGATCGGCAACTCCCTGGGCGGACGCGCCGTGGATCGCCATCCGCTGATGGCCTCGATGATGTTCTGTGCCTTCATGATTGCCGGGCTGGTGGCGCTGGTGCCGAACATTCACTCACCGATGGGCCTGGCGGCGGCGATGGGCATCTGGGGCGTGACTCAGGCCGCGCTGTTCCTGGTCAGCCACGTACGCCTGATGAAAGCTGCGCCCGAGGCACCGGCCTTTGCCGCGTCGCTGAACATCGCCGGGGCCAACCTCGGCATTGGCCTGGGCGCGATGATCGGCGGCCGGGTGATCGACAGCGTCGGCTTGCAGGGTCTGGGCTTCGCAGCAGCGGCCTTTATCCTCGCTTCCATCTTGCTGGCCATGGCGCTGATGACGTTCAAGCCGCGAGAGGTGTGCGCCTGAACTGAGGTCAAAAGACCGTCCGAACGCGGCCCGAACCTGCGGCCGCTCCTACAGGGAATTGAGTCCACCGGTGGTCAATCACACCCCGGTAAACAGCTCGCGTCGGGCACCTTCGGTAATGGCGACAATGCCGGGGTGCTTGACCTTGCGTTCGACCGAAATGGCGTAGAACGACTCGCTCACCGCGTCGGTCTGGCCAATCACTACCACGCCGTACTGGCGTTTGACCTCGTCGGCAATCACGCTCGGGCCGATGAATATCCCGCTGCCGGATTGCCCGAAAGCCTGCATCAAGGCGCTGTCATCGAATTCGCCAACGATCTGCGGCTGGATCTGCTGCTCGGCGAACCAGCGCTGCAAGCGACTGCGCACCACGGTTTCCGGGCCGGGAATCAGCAGCGGCGCGCCGTGCAGGTTGCGCGGGAAATCCTCGCCATAACGTACCGCCAACTCTTTTGTGGCGAAGAAGCTGATGCCGCACTCGCCGAGTTTCTGGCTGTAGCCCTTGATGTCCAGGTGCGAAGGCATGGGACTGTCGGATATCACCAGGTCCAGGCGCTGGATCGCCAGATCGGCCAGTAGACGCTCAAGCTTGTCCTCGCGACAGGTGATGCGCAGCGGCTCGCTCAACTCCATGGTCGGTGCGATCAGGCGATAGACGATGGACTTGGGCACCACATCGGCCACGCCCACGCGGAACAGGATCTGCTGCTCGTTGGGCTGGGCCCGCAGCATTAACTCAAGCTCGCCACCGAGCTGGAACATCTGCTCGGCGAAGGGCAGCGCCTGACGCCCGGCCTCTGTCAATTCAAGCTGGCGACCGACTCGCCGAAACAATTCAATGCCATAGGTCTGTTCGAGCAATGAAATCTGCCCGCTGATGGTTTGTGGCGTCAGGTTCAGTTGCTCGCAGGCGCGCACGATGCTGCCGGTCTTGGCCACGACCCAGAAGTAGTGCAGTTGTCTGTAGTTCAGCATGTTGTCATTCCGTGTAGGAGCTGCCGCAGGCTGCGATCGTTTAGGAATTTCAAAGCAGGATCAAAAGATCGCAGCCTTCAGCAGCTCCCACGCGGTAAGCGGTAATGGTGGATTCGTAAAAACCGAAGTATACGCGCTAAAAATACGAATTTTCCTGAAGTGTTGGCTTGCCTAGAATGCTTCGCTATCAACGGGCCATCGTTTAGGCCCGGTTTGTTTATCAAGGAAAACATGATGAAGCTAAAAGCCACAGCGCTGTTGATCACGTCTTTACTGGTGCTGGCCGGTTGTGAGCAGGCCGAGAAAAGCGCGCAACAGTTGATGGGCAAGGCCGCCGAAAGCGCCAAACAGGCCATCGACGACACCCACAAGGCCGCCGAGCAGGCGCTCAGCGATGCCACCGGTACAGTGATCGGTAAAAAAGAGTCAGCGGAAAAAGACTCGGATAAGTCCGAATCTTCTTCCCAGGAAATCTAAACGTCTTAAACGAGTCAGGACTGACCCATGGAATACCTTTTAGAACTTGCTGCAAGCCCTACCGCCTGGGTCGCCCTGGCCACCCTGGTGGTCATGGAGATCGTGCTCGGTATCGATAACCTGATCTTCATTTCGATCCTGACCAACAAGCTGCCCTTGCACAACCGCCAGCGCGCACGCCGCATCGGTATCGGCCTGGCCTTGATCCTGCGTCTGGGCCTGCTCAGCACCATCGCCTTCATCGTCCAGTTGACAGCCCCAGTGTTCGAAATTCTGGGTCAGGCGTTCTCCTGGAAGGACATGATCCTGATCGCCGGTGGCCTGTTCCTGTTGTGGAAGGCCACGACTGAGATCCATCACAGCATGGACCCGGCACCGGAAGATCCGAAGACTGTGGGGTCCCAGGTGAGCCTGAGCTTTGCCGCAGCGATCGGGCAGATCCTGATGTTGGACCTGGTGTTCTCCATCGACAGCATCATTACCGCTGTCGGCATGACCGAGCATTTGCCGATCATGGTCATCGCGGTGGTGGTGTCGGTGCTGGTGATGTTGCTGGCGGCTGATCCACTGGCCAAGTTCATCAACGATAACCCGACTGTGGTGATGCTGGCCCTGGGCTTCCTGATCATGATCGGCATGACGCTGATTGCCGAAGGTTTCGGTGCCCACGTGCCGAAGGGTTACATCTATGCGGCGATGGCCTTCTCGGCGGCGATCGAAGTGCTGAACATGTTGCGGCGCAAACGCCAGCAGCGTGTGGCCGCTGAAGCTTAAAGGGCGTTAAACGAAACGGCCGCCTGAACTCCGAGGGGAGCAGGCGGCCGTTTTTGTTTGTGTCCGTTTAAAGATTCTCAGTGTGCATTGGCGTGACGGGTGGAGGCTTGCTCTTCGGTTTTGCCCTGCGATGCTGGCTGAACCGGGTGGTGATGGTGCCGCCGGGCAATCCGCAGGACACCCCACAACATCGCGGCGGCCACGGATAACCATCCGCCTATCAACATCACAATGATCATGGTCAGGCTCATCAGTGCCTCCTCTTTGCCCTGTCGCTGGCGACCGCGCCTTCTTCTCGTTCTTTTCAGGTGACAGTCTAGCCGCTGCCGTGTTTCAAGCTATTGACCGAAGGTCGACTGTCATCAATCAGTTCGCTCTATCCAATCCAGGCAACTAACGTTTGAGGCTATACCGTTGCGGCGCGGCGACCTATGATCGCGGTCAAGTCGGGCTGCTCATTGCCTGGCGCCTGAACAATGGAGTGATGATGGGACGGGTATTTTCTCGAATGCTGGCGACGGCATTGATTGCCGGCTGTGTGGCCACCCTGGCCGGTTGTGCCGGGAGTGTCGCCCCCGAGATCAAGCGCCTGCCGGAGCGTGTCGAGCTCAGCGGCCGGTTTTACCGTGGCGAGGCTTATCAGAGCGGGCCCCAGGTGCTGGCCAGCCTGTTGTCCCAGCAGGGCATCGTGATCACCCCGGGTTTGCTGGAAAAACCCCTGCATTTGCCCGGTAGCGAAGCGCAGTTGCCGCAGAACATGCAGAACCTGGCTCGTGAGTACGGGATGGTGGTCTATCCCCTGGACGGCACGCTGGCCGCCTTGCTGACGCAGGTCGCGGCCGGTTATCCGGTGATGGTGCGTTTTACCGAAGGCTCGGCCATGTGGGCTGAACCCCGTTACGCCATTTTGTCTGGCTACAACCGGCAGAAGCAGACGGTCCTGCTGCGCGCCGGAATGAATCATCGGGACTTGATGAGCTTCAGCTCCTTTGAGTCGGCCTTCAGGGATGCCGGGGGCTGGGCGGTATTGATCCAGAACCCGACGCAGATTCCCGCCCAGGTCGATCAGCAGCGCTGGCTCAAGGCGGCCAATGAGCTGGCCCAGGCCGGTCAGGAGCAGGCCGCTGCCCGGGCGAAAAAGGCGTTGGCTGCGCACTGAGTCCGTTCGTCACCCGTTGGGCACGGTCCGGCGTCTTGCCAGTCTCTTATGGGTACAGGCGCGGAATATCCGTGCCCTGATCCAGGAGGCGCTCATGGCTCATTCCGATACCGGCCCGCATTCTTCCGAACATTCCTCCGGCGATGATCTGGGTTTTGACCCGGACTCCCCGGACCTTGCCGATCCGCAGGTTGACCCGACCGGTCCGGCCAAGGCACCCCGGGACGTGAAGCCGGGCGATGACCCCAAGGCGCCGGCCAAACCCTACGACCCGCTGGGTGATTTGAAACCCTGATTTCAGGAGGTGCGCATGTCGACCGATTCGAGTTTCGATGACAAACGTCCGGAAACGGTACCCACCACGCCTGAAGAAGGCACCGACCCGGTAATGGATCCGGACAGCCCGATGCGCGATCCGCTGGCCCGTCCGACGGCGGTCCCCACCGAGCGACCCAAGGGCTGGAATGATCCAAGTGCCGGCGACGGCATTCCGGATGATGACCAGATGCCGTTGCCCAATGATTGATGTAAAAGGGAAAAGCTACGCCTGTGGCGAGGGAGCTTGCTCCCGCCGGACCGCATAGCGGTCCCCTGCTTTTGAGGTTCCGAGCGGGGCCGCTTCGCACCCCAGCGGGAGCGAGCTCCCTCGCCACAGAAAGTCTGTTTCGTGCGTCTGATGCTTACTTGGAAGCCTCGATCACACCGCTTTGGCGCTGCTTGAGGTTCTTTTCCGACTTGTATTGCAGGGCAACTGAAGGCACATCGGCGCCGCGACCGGTTTCGACCCAGTTGCGGATACGGGTGGCATCGGCGAAGTGGGTGTACTTGCCGAAGGCATCAAGGATCACCAAGGCCATCGGGCGATTAGCCATGTAGGTGACCAGCACCAGGCAGTGACCGGCCGGATTGGTGAAGCCGGTCTTGGTCAGTTCGATGTTCCAGTTCGGCTTGCCGACCAAATGGTCGGTGTTGCGGAAACCCAGGCTGTAGTTGGGCTTGCGGAACGACACGGTTTTTTCCTTGGTGGTGGTCAGCTCGGTCAACATCGGGTACTTGTGCGCGGCAATCAGCAGTTTGCTCAGGTCGCGGGCGGTGGACACGTTGCGTGGCGACAGGCCGGTCGGTTCGACGAAGTGGGTGTTGGTCATGCCCAGCGCCTTGGCCTTGGCGTTCATCGCGGCGATGAACGCGGCATAGCCGCCCGGATAGTGGTGGGCCAGGCTGGCGGCGGCGCGGTTTTCCGAGGACATCAGCGCAATCAGGAGCATTTCCCGGCGCGGCATTTCGCTGTTGAGTTTGACCCGGGAGTACACGCCTTTCATTTCCGGCGTGTCACTGATGTTGATGCTGATGTATTCATCCATGTTCTGCCGGGCTTCAACCACCACCAGGCCAGTCATCAGTTTGCTTACGGAGGCGATGGGTACCACGACATCAGGGTTGTTGGCGTAGACGACTTTGTTGGTCTGCATATCAATAAGCAGTGAGCTGCCGGAAGCGAGCTTGAGATTGGTGGTATCCCGGGGCGCTGCCGTGGTTTCGCCGGCGCTGGCGATTGGCGTGATGAAAGTCCCTGCGACTGCAAAAAATAGACTCAGGATAGAAAGGCGGATTTTCACGCTGGCAGACTCATAAAGTGTTGATAAGCCGTTTTGTAACGGGCTATTTCGTAAAAAGCGCGACATTCTGGAGTATGGCTGAATAACTGTCGATGGTTGTTCGGGCTACAGGTGAAAGTCCTGTAAAACATGAAAAAAAAGTTATTTTCCGGCGGGTGGTCACGAGTTTGTCACAGGCATGAAAAACCCCGCCGGGGCGGGGTTTCGTGACGCGCTGACAACCGCTGCAACTGCACTCAGCTGTGCAGGGTCTCCGCGGCGTACAGGGTGTTTTCCAGCAGGCAGGCTCGGGTCATCGGGCCGACACCGCCCGGTACCGGGGTGATCCAGCCGGCGCGGGGCAGGGCGGTTTCGTAGATCACGTCGCCGACCAGCTTGCCGTCTTCCTGGCGATTGATGCCGACGTCGATCACGATCGCGCCTTCCTTGATCCACTCACCCTTGACCAGGCCAGGCTTGCCGGCGGCTACCACGACCAGGTCGGCGCGGCCGACGTGACCGGCCAGGTCCTTGGTGAAGCGGTGGGTGACGGTGACGGTGCAGCCGGCCAGCAGCAATTCCATGGCCATCGGGCGGCCAACGATGTTGGATGCACCGACCACCACGGCGTTCATGCCGTACAGGTCGGCACCGGTGCTTTCCAGCAGGGTCATGATGCCTTTGGGCGTGCATGGGCGCAGCAGGGGGATGCGCTGGGCCAGGCGACCGACGTTATAAGGGTGGAAACCGTCGACGTCTTTGTCCGGGCGGATGCGTTCCAGCAGTTTTGAAGCATCCAGGTGCTCGGGCAGCGGCAGTTGCAGGAGCACGCCATCGATCGCAGGATCGTCGTTCAGGCGATCGATCAGCTCGGTAAGTGCCTGCTGGGTGGTGTCGGAGGGCAGGTCGTAGGCTTGGGAAAGGAAGCCGACCTCTTCACAGTCTTTACGCTTGTGCGAGACATAAACCTGAGAGGCAGGATCGCTGCCGACCAGGATCACCGCGAGGCCGGGCGTGCGCAGGCCTTGCTGGCGACG
>Ga0160472_100867_pt1 | contig 12205 bp, 12 predicted proteins | sample HID1973M_E11MG_FD_108267 | JGI IMG/M metagenome (GOLD analysis project Ga0160472, IMG submission 108267) | Enriched mosquito-associated microbial communities from UW Madison campus, WI, USA - HID1973M_E11 MG | ecosystem: Host-associated > Arthropoda: Insects > Digestive system > Unclassified ... | reverse complement strand
GTGAACTGCTCAAGCAGCTCTTTCGGGATTTTCGGCAGCTCTCGCAACGCGGGTTTTTTCTTGGTTGGCATACATGCACCTCTTACTCATGTTATGCCCGAACACAAAATTTCTGACACCCCCCCTGTAGGAGCTGCCGAAGGCTGCGATCTTTAAACGCTGAATCAGTGTGCAGTCAGCTCAATCACGCAACATGCCGCGTTGACCGAAATTTCCAGCAGTCCAATGTTACCGTCGAGTTGCAGGCAGTCATGACGACCCAATTGCTGGGCACTGTTACCGACCTTCACCTCGAGCGATTCGCTCACACTGAACACCAACACAGTACCCGCCGAGCTGAAAAACCGCTGCTCACCCGCCAACCACTGCAATCGCGCTGCGTAGCGTTGTGGCGCATAGATCAAGTTGAAATCGCGAATCGGCCCACCCAGCAAGCTACAGGAAACCTTGCTTTCTCCGCTGAAGGCGAACGGGTCCAGCGGTAACAGTGCTCGTGTTTTCTGGCCATCGACCGTCAGGGTCATTCCGTCACCTTGCAGCACGGCGATCACCCGCTCATAACCGGCGAAGGTGGAAAATCCGCCCGACTCTCCAATGTCGGCAATCGACAGGCGCCAGCCAAACCCGTCCAGCCCTGTGCCCGCATCACGGGTGATTTCTTCAGTGCTGCCGCCGCCGTTTTTCCATGGCATGCGTGGATAATCCACTGCGCGTAAAACTTTCAGACTGCTCATTTATGGCTCTCTATTTATGAAACCGACCTTCCAGACGATGACGGGAACCAGGGTGGATCAAGCGCGCAGCAGTCACCGGCTGACGACCCGACCAGGTGCGGCGGCGGATCAACAGGCACGGCTCGCCTTTTTCAATCTGTAGCAACTTGCACTCGGACGGCTCAGCCAGGATCGCCTCGACCACGTGCTCGCCTTCGGTCAGCGGCGCCACCTGGTTCAAGTAGGCATATGGCGTCTGCAGGGTGAAGTCCTGCTTGAGGTAGTCCGGCGCCACCAGTGCGTTGACGAAGCGGTCTTCGATCTGCACCGGGATATCGTTTTCGAAGTGCACGATCAGCGAGTGGAAGACCTTCTGACCTTCACGCATGTCCAGGGCCAGGGCGCGCTCGGAGCCGGCGGCCTCTTCTTCAAGGGTGATGACCTTGCAGGTATGGCGATGGCCACGGGAGGCGATTTCGTCGGCGATGTTGTGCACTTCGAACAGCGCGGACTGGCTTTTCGGTTCGGCGACGAAGGTGCCGACGCCTTGCATGCGCACCAGCAGGCCGTCGGCGGTCATCTCGCGCAGGGCGCGGTTGATGGTCATGCGGCTGAAGCCCAACTGGCTGACCAGCTCGCTTTCCGACGGCACGCGGTAGTGCGGCGGCCAGTTTCCACTGTCGATTTGCTGGGTGATCATCTGTTTGACGCGGGCGTACAAGGGCGCCGGACTGTCGCCCATGTTCGCGGCCAACGGTGAGACTGGAGGCGGAGTCGGCACGGTTAATCCTTGTTCGTTGAAGAGAGGTAATGTGGCTCTTGTGGTCATTTCTGTCAGTCAATTTCGGCGCCAGAAATCCAGATCCTGCGTTGCTGCTCCTCGCCATAGCCAGCTAAGACTCGTCGCAGCGCCTTGGCTCTGTATTTCTGGCATCCGAACTTGAACTGACGAACTAGCCACAAGAGCCACATAGCTTGCCGGAGTTTACCGGGCAGGCAAACGTCTGTATATGTATATACAAATAACACACGATGGGGTGCTGAACCATGTCCGCCTTCTTTGCCGAACGCGCGCTGCTGCCTAGTGGATGGGCCAACAATGTACGTCTTGAGGTCAGCGCCGACGGCGTTTTGACCCATATCCAGGCCGATTTCCATGCAGATGGCGCCGAACGGTTGAGCGGTCCGCTGCTGCCGGGCATGCCGAACCTGCACTCCCACGCCTTCCAGCGGGCGATGGCCGGGCTTGCGGAAGTGGCGGGGAATCCGAACGACAGTTTCTGGACCTGGCGCGATCTGATGTATCGCCTCGTCGGAAAAATCAGCCCCGAACAACTCGGGGTGATCGCCCGTCAGCTGTACATCGAAATGCTCAAGGCCGGTTACACATCGGTTGCCGAATTTCACTACGTGCACCACGACAACAATGGCCAGCCTTATGCCGACCCGGCCGAACTGGCCCTGCGCATCAGCCAGGCCGCCAGCTCCGCCGGTATCGGCCTGACCTTGTTGCCGGTGCTGTACAGCCATTCGGGCTTCGGTGGCCAGGCACCGAATGACGGCCAGCGTCGTTTCATCAACAGCACCGAAAACTACCTGAAACTGCAATCGCGCCTGCAGCCGCTGCTGGCGCAACAACCGGCGCAGTCCCTGGGTTTGTGTTTCCACTCGTTGCGTGCGGTGACGCCGCAGCAGATCAGCGAAGTGCTGGCGGCCAGCAACCAGCAGTGCCCGGTGCACATCCACATCGCCGAGCAGCAGAAGGAGGTCGACGACTGCCTGAGCTGGAGCGGTCGCCGCCCGCTGCAATGGCTGTACGAAAACACCGAGGTCGATCAGCGCTGGTGCCTGGTCCACGCGACCCACGCCAATCCGGAAGAAGTCACGCTGATGGCCAAGAGTCGCGCCATTGCCGGCTTGTGCCTGACCACCGAAGCCAACCTGGGCGACGGGATTTTCCCGGCCGTGGACTTCCTCGCTCAGGGTGGCCGCATGGGCATCGGTTCCGACAGCCATGTGTCATTGAGCGTGGTGGAAGAACTGCGCTGGCTGGAATACGGCCAACGCCTGCGCGATCAGCGGCGCAATCGCCTGTATGGCGCGGATCAGCCAATGGTCGGCCGCACGCTGTTTGATGCGGCGCTCGATGGCGGCGCGCAGGCGTTGGGGCAACCGATTGGCGCGCTGGAAGTCGGCAAGCGTGCTGACTGGCTGGTGCTGGACGGCAACGATCCGTACCTGGCCACGGCCAGTGGCGACGGAATTCTCAATCGCTGGCTGTTTGCCGGAGGGGATCGGCAGGTGCGGGATGTGCTGGTGAACGGTCAGTGGGTCGTGCGGGGTGGACGGCATGCGGATGAAGAGGAAAGCAATCGCGCCTTTACCCAGGTCTTGCGCGAACTGCTGGGCTGACACATACATCTGTAGGAGCTGGCTTGCCAGCGATAGGGCCATCAGATCCAACATCAATGTTGCCTGACAGCTCGCTATCGCTGGCAAGCCAGCTCCTACAGGGAGAATGTGCAATCAGTTCGAAGTCTTGGCCATCTGCTGATCCGACGCCCGCCAGATCAGTCGCGTGGTGTCATAACCCTGCTGACGCGCCTTGCTCAGCAGCTCTTCACGCACGACGCCATTGACCTTCGGTGTGCGCGACAACAGCCACAGGTATTTACGGCTCGGATCGCCGACGATGGCGGTCTTGTAGTCATCGCTGACGTACAGCACCCAATACTCGCCCTTGGCCACGCCCGGAATCAGACGGGAGAACCAGGTATCGAACTCCACCCACAACTTGTCGGTCTTGCCCGGCACCTGTGGATAAGCCGTGCCCTTGACCTCTTCCCACTGCCACTGCGGAGTCAGGCAACGATTCAACACCGCCACCTTGCCGTCGGGCAGGAGCGTGTAATGAGCCTCCGATTGCGCACAATTGTTCTGGAAGTACATCGGCAAACGGGCCAACTCGTACCAGGTACCCTGGTACCGCTTGAGGTTGACGCTGCTGGCCGTCTTGGGCGCCAACGGGTCCTGGCCAGACGTGGCACAGCCGGCCAACACCAGGCCGGCAAAAAGGAGGATTAACAACCGCTTCATTATTTTTCTCCCGTGGGCACGTAGCCCCGGTTTACTTCAGGCCTTGGCCGGAAAACATCAGCACTTTGTCACCGGCATACTGCACGCTGATAAAGCTGTTTTTGTCGCCCCAGGTACAGCTGGACATGCCGAGCGCGCCGGAACAATCGGCAGGTTTGCCCAACAGGGTCTCGACTTCCGTCTTGGTCATGCCAGAGGAAAGTTTCGAGTAGTTTTCCTGATTGACCTTGCTGCATGCAGCCAGCAACACGCAGAACGAAAGCAGGGCAATGGATCGCAGAGACATGGTGTAACTCCGGGAACGAGGGGGATTGGCATGGCTGCCAAGCAGAACCTTAGAAGAGAAAACAGCCATCTGGTTCCCTGCCCGACCGCCTATTTATGGGGCCGCTCGTCTGCCTCTTGCCAAAAAACAGCCTACTTTGCGGGTCCCGGGGATATTTCGTCGGATTTGACCGAAATGGCCTAATCTTTGGCGCCGCCCAGTCGACATACAGGCAACGCAAAACCACGCCCGTGGCATTTGCCTCCCCTTTTGTTGAACCGACCCTCTGCGGTAGCCCGTCCAATGACCAGAAACATGAAATTCAGCCACAAGATTCTGCTGGCTGCCGCCCTCGTGGTGGCGGTCGCATTCGCTTGTTTCATCCTGTTCAACGATTATCGTCAGCGCCAGACCCTGCGCAGCAGCACCGAAGCTTCGATGCAGGAACTCGGCAGCCTGACCACCAGCAACATCCAGACCTGGCTGGAAAGCCGCATGCAGTTGCTGCAATCCATGGCGCAACAGGTCAGTGCCGACGGCAATGCCCCCGCCAGCCTCAAACGCATCATCGACCTGCCCGCCTACACCGGCAATTTCCAATTGAGTTACTTCGGCGGTGCCGACGGCGTGATGTACTCGGTGCCTGCGGGCAACCGCGCGGCCGACTACGACCCCCGCGCACGCGGCTGGTACAAGGCGGCCAGCAGCGCGCAACAGACGGTCGTCACCGAACCCTACATTGCCGCGTCGTCCGGCAAGCTGGTGATCACCGTGGCCACCCCGGTGCAACACCAGGGCCAGATGCTCGGCGTCGCCGGTGCCGACATCGACCTGTCCAGTGTCAGTGCCACCATCAATTCGCTGAACTTCGGCGGCCACGGCCACGCGTTCATCGTTGGTGCCGACGGCAAGATTCTGATTCACCCGGACAGCAAACTGGTGCTCAAGAGCCTGGCCGAGGCCTACCCGAACGACACGCCGAAAGTCCGGGCGGGCATGCAAGAGGTCGAGATCGACGGCAAGCGCCAGTTCATCTCCTTCACCCACGTCAACGGCGTACCGTCGGCAGACTGGTATGTCGGCCTGGTGCTGGACCAGGACACCGCGTTCGCGATGCTCAGCGAATTCCGCACCTCGGCCATCATTGCCATGGTCATCGCCGTGGTGATCATCATCGCGCTGCTGGGCATGCTGATCAGCTTCCTGATGCAGCCGTTGCTGACCATGGGCCGCGCGATGCACGACATTGCCGAAGGTGAAGGTGACCTGACCAAACGCCTGAGCATTCACGGCCATGACGAATTCGGCGCGCTGGGCCTGTCGTTCAACCGTTTCGTCGAGCGCATCCATACCTCGATCACTGAAGTGGCATCGGCCACCGGCCAGGTCAACGAAGTGGCGTTGCGGGTCGTGGCGGCTTCCAACTCGTCGATGTTCAACTCCGATCAGCAAGCCTCGCGCACCAGCAGCGTGGCCGCGGCGATCAACCAGCTCGGCGCCGCCGCCCAGGAAATCGCCCAGAACGCCGCCCTCGCCTCGCAGCACTCCAGCGATGCCCGCGCCTTGGCCGAGGACGGTCAGCAGGTGGTGGACAAGACCATCGCGGCGATGCAGCAGCTCTCGGCTAAGATCAGCGACTCGTGCGGCAACATCGAAACCCTCAACAGCAACACGGTCAACATCGGGCAGATCCTGGAAGTGATCACCAGCATCTCCCAGCAGACCAACCTGCTGGCCCTGAACGCCGCCATCGAAGCGGCCCGTGCCGGTGAGGCGGGACGTGGTTTCGCGGTGGTTGCCGATGAAGTGCGCAACCTTGCCCACCGGACCCAGGACTCCGCGCAGCAGGTGCAGACGATGATCGAGGAGCTGCAAGTCGGCGCCCGGGCAGCGGTGGGCATCATGACCGACAGCCAGCGCCAGAGTGAGAGCAGCGTCGGTATTGCCAATCAGGCGGGCGAGCGTTTGGGCAGCGTGACTCAGCGGATTGGTGAGATTGACGGCATGAACCAGTCGGTGGCGACGGCCACTGAAGAACAGACGGCGGTTGTGGAGTCGATCAATGTCGACATTACCGAGATCAACACGCTGAATCAGGAGGGTGTTGAGAATTTGCAGTCGACGTTGCGGGCTTGTGCGGATCTGGAGCAGCAGGCGGCAAGGTTGAAGCAGTTGGTGGGGAGTTTCAGGATCTGAAGATCAAAGATCGCAGCCTTCGGCAGCTCCTACAGGTTTGGGTTGAGACGCAAACCTGTAGGAGCTGCCGCAGGCTGCGATCCTGGCGACTGGCCTCTTCGCTGGCAAGCCAGCTCCTACAGAGATCTGCGGTGCAACTCAAATCACTGTAGGAGCTGGCTTGCCAGCGAAGGCGGCATCAGCGGCCCTGAAAAACTAAAACCTGGACCCAGGCTTGGAAAGAAACTCGAGCTCCTCAGCCGTAGACTCCCGCCCCAACACCTCATTGCGATGCGGAAACCGTCCAAACCGCTCAATCACCTTCTGATGCTTCTCGGCATAATCCAGATAATCGGCAAACAACGCCCGATCACTTTCAGGCTGCTGCGCCACCAACTCGATATACCGCGAGATGCACTCGTTCTGCACCGCAAGGTTCTCGCTGTGCTCGAACACCAGATAGATAAACACACGTTGAATCGGCCGCAACTGCCGGTCGAAATCCGCGGCGATGCCTTGTGCCACTAACTTCTGAGCGCGCAGATCACCGGAAAAAGCCTTGGGAGAATCGCGAAAGATCATGCGAGGCAACTGATCGAGCAACAGCACCAAGGCCAGCCAACCTTCGGGACGTTGCATCCACTCGGTCAATCCGCCGGCCAGGGCTTGCTCGACCCAGTCCCCGAAACGCGTGCGCGCTTCGAGGTCCTGGCTGTCGCGCTTGCCGAACCATAACTTGCCCTTTTCAGCCGCCACTTCACTGGAAGATTCGGCGTGACCGAACCACCACTCAAGCAACGGCTGCCAGGGCGCGTTCATGGTTTATTCCTTGTGGTAAGCCGTGACGCGTGCGACTTCTTCTTTCGAGCCAAGGAACACCGCTACGCGCTGGTGCAGGCCTTCAGGCTGGATGTCGAGGATGCGCTGGTGACCGTCGGTGGACGCGCCGCCCGCCTGCTCAACCAGGAACGACATCGGGTTGGCTTCGTACATCAGGCGCAGTTTGCCCGGCTTGGACGGCTCGCGGCTATCGCGCGGGTACATGAACAGACCGCCACGGGTCAGGATACGGTGCACGTCGGCCACCATCGCGGCGACCCAGCGCATGTTGTAGTTCTTTTTCAGCGGGCCTTCATCGCCTGCCAGCAGTTCGCTGACGTAGCGCTGTACCGGAGCTTCCCAGTGGCGCTGGTTGGAGGCGTTGATGGCGAATTCCTGGGTGGCTTCAGGAATGGTGATGTTTTCGTGGGTCAGGACGAAGCTGCCCATTTCACGGTCCAGGGTGAAGCCCTTCACGCCGTCGCCCAGGGTCAGGATCAGCATGGTCTGCGGACCGTAGATCGCGTAACCGGCGGCCACTTGCTGGGTGCCTGGCTGCAGGAAGGCCTTTTCATTCAAAGGCTCGTTCTGGCTCAGGTATTCGTTCGGGCAACGCAGTACCGAGAAGATGGTGCCGACCGGGGCGTTGATGTCGATGTTCGACGAACCGTCCAGCGGGTCGAATACCAGCAGGTAGGCGCCTTTCGGGTACTTGCCCGGGATCTGGTAGGCATTGTCCATTTCCTCGGACGCCATGCCGGCCAGGTGACCGCCCCATTCGTTGGCTTCGAGGAGGATCTCGTTGGAGATCACGTCGAGCTTCTTCTGCACTTCGCCCTGCACGTTTTCAGTGCCCATGCTGCCCAGAACGCCGCCGAGGGCGCCTTTGGACACGGCGTGGTTGATCTCCTTGCAGGCACGCGCCACCACTTCGATCAGGAAGCGCAGATCGGCAGGAGTGTTGTTGCTACGGGTCTGCTCAATCAAATAGCGACTCAAGGTAACGCGGGACATGGACGGCTCCGGAGGAATGGGGGGGGCTAAAAACCCGCGCAGTTTAACGCGAGTCGGGGCGCATTTCCTCCTATCAGACGTGATCGGCGAAAGAGAGTTCATGCACCGGGGTGAGCGTAGATGGAAATGGGTGGGATGTGAGGGGTGAAGCAGCGGCTATTTCGGCAAATTCGGCGACAGAATGCCCTGCCTGCTGACTGCTGACCACTGTCTCCTGTAGGAGCGAGCATGCTCGCGATGGACGCGGGGACACCGCTGGGTGTCAGGCTGCCAGCGTTATCGTTGACGTCCATCGCGAGCATGCTCGCTCCTACAGGTACAGGTAGTTACTCCAGCGCCTTCCAGATATCCGTCGCGTACTCGCGAATGGTCCGGTCAGACGAGAACCAGCCCATGCGCGCGGTGTTCAACACGGCCGAGCGCCACCATTCGTTCGAGTCATGCCAAAGGGCCTCGACGCGCATCTGCGCATCCCAGTAGGAGTCAAAATCAGCGCAGACCAGGAAGCGGTCGTAATCCACCAGCGAGTCGATCAACCCGGTGTAGCGGGACGGATCATCCGGAGAGAACACTCCGCTACGGATAGCCTGCAACACGTCGTTGAGGCGGTGCGAGGCGGCGATGTCCGGCAGCGCACTGAACTCGTGGTTCTGTTTGCGCGCTTCGACCTGTTGCGCGCTGAGGCCGAAAATGAACATGTGCTCGGCACCGATGCGCTCGCTCATTTCCACGTTGGCGCCGTCCAGGGTGCCAATGGTCAGGGCGCCGTTGAGGCCGAATTTCATGTTGCTGGTGCCCGAGGCTTCGAAACCTGCAGTGGATATCTGCTCGGACAAATCCGCCGCCGGAATGATGCTCTCCGCCAGGCTGACGTTGTAGTTGGGCAAGAACACCACTTTGAGCAGGCCACGCACAGTCGGGTCGTTGTTCACCACCCGGGCGATGTCGTTGGTCAGCTTGATGATCAGTTTGGCCTGGTGATAACTGGCAGCCGCCTTGCCGGCGAAGATTTTCACCCGCGGCACCCAGTCGACTTCCGGCTCGGCGCGAATCGCCTGGTACAGCGCGACGGTGTGCATCAGGTTGAGCAACTGGCGTTTGTATTCGTGGATCCGCTTGACCTGAACGTCGAACATCGCCGCCGGATTGACCGCCACGCCCAGACGTTCGTGAATCAGGTACGCCAAGGCTTTTTTACTGTGCAATCTTTGCTCGGCAAAGGCCTTGCGGAACGCGACTTTTTCGGCGAACGGTTCAAGCGCGAGCAAGCCTTCCTCAGGGTTGTCCAGCAATTGCGGGCCGAGGGCATCGACCAGCATCGAGGTCAGCTCCGAGTTGGCCTGGTACAGCCAGCGGCGGAAGGTGATGCCGTTGGTCTTGTTGTTGATCCTCTCCGGATAGAGTTTGTGCAGCTCGGAGAACACCGTTTTGCGCATCAGCTGCGTGTGCAGCCCCGACACGCCGTTGACGCTGTGGGAACCGAGAAACGCCAGGTTGCCCATGCGCACGCGACGGCCGTTGTCTTCTTCGATCAACGACACCGCGCGCAGGACGTCGAAGTCATGGATGCCTTTGGCACGCAGGGAGTCGATGTGCTGGGCGTTGATCAGGTAAATGATCTGCATGTGCCGTGGCAGCATGCGCTCCATCAGGCCGACGGGCCAGGTTTCCAGTGCTTCGGGCAACAGCGTGTGGTTGGTGTAGGAAAGCGTATCGACAGTGACCTGCCACGCCGCGTCCCAGGCGACGTCATAGACATCGACCAGTTGCCGCATCAACTCGGCCACGGCAATCGAGGGGTGGGTATCATTGAGCTGAATCGCCGCGTGATCGCCCAGGGTCAGCACCGAGGTGTGCATGTTGCGATGGCGGCGCAGTAAATCCTGCAGGGAAGCGGCGACAAAGAAGTATTCCTGGCGCAGGCGCAGCTCCTGGCCGGCCTCGGTGCTGTCCGCCGGGTAAAGTACCCGGGAGATGCTTTCGGCCCGGGCCACTTCGGCGACGGCTCCCAGGTGGTCGCCGGCGTTGAAGCGTTCCAGGTGCAGGTCTTCCATGGCCCGGGCACGCCACAGGCGCAGTGTGTTCACGCTCGCCCCGCGCCAGCCCACCACAGGCGTGTCGTAGGCAATCGCCCGCACGGTTTCCGCCGGGGACCAGACCTGGCGGGTTTTGCCATGGTCGTCGGTCAGGGTCTCTACGCTGCCGCCGAAACCGATGGAATAAACGACCTCCGGCCTCTCGAACTCCCAAGGGTTGCCGAAATCCAGCCAATGCTCGGTCTGCTCCTGTTGCCAGCCGTCGACGATGGCCTGGCGGAACAGACCGTGCTCGTAGCGAATGCCGTAGCCATGCCCGGCGATGCCGAGGGTCGACATGCTCTCCATGAAGCACGCCGCCAGCCGGCCGAGGCCACCGTTGCCCAACGCCGCGTCAGGCTCGAGCAGGCGAATGCGTTCCAGGTCGACGCCGAGTTCGGTCAGGGCCTCGCGGGCCACATCGAGCAGGCCGAGGTTGCTCAGGCTGTCGTAGAGCAGGCGGCCGATGAGGAATTCCAGGGAGAGGTAATAAACGCGCTTCTGACCCTTGCGGTAAATCTGCCGCGTGTGGTCCATCCAGTGTTCGACCATGTGGTCCCGCGCGGCCAGGGCAATGGCCTCGAACCAGTCGTGATCGAAGGCGTGATCCGGGTCTTTGCCGACCGCGTAAGTCAGTTTGGTCAAGACGGCGTCGCGGAATGCGGCCACCTCTGCTTCGCGAACAAGTGGTTCTTGAGTCATCGATAGGACCTCGAGCGAGCTTTGAGTTGTCTGAGCCTAGACGGTCTGACAGGCGGTAGAGGCTCTGGTTCGGCAGTTTTTCCGGTGACTGTGCGTGCGTTCCAACATTCACGTGGCATTTGCCTTAAAGAATGCAGGGCTCGTGCCGATTTTCCGGCCATTTGGCCCGTTCGGGAAAAAAACTGGCGAAAGGTTGTTCAAAAATCCACCAGTCCCGGTATGATCGCGCGCCCTGATGCACACGCTGGTAACAACCGATGATGAAGCCGAACCTGATCGCCGCCGCGGAAATCGACCGACTCGATACCTGGGCCAAATACTCCGCGCCCATGTGCGGCTCATGCGTTTCCAGCTGCTGCACCCTGCCGGTCGAGGTCAAGATCAAGGATCTGGTGCGCATCGGCGTGGTTGATGAGTTCGAGCTCGGCGATCCGCCGAAGAACATCGCCAAGCGCCTGCAAAAGGAAGGCCTGGTCGAGCGCTTCAACCAGAAGTCGGGGATCTTCACCCTCCAGCGCATGAGCAACAACGATTGCTACTATCTGGATCGTAAGAGCCGACTGTGCACTATTTATGAAAAGCGCCCTGATACTTGCCGTAATCATCCGAAGATCGGGCCGCGGCCGGGGTATTGCGCGTACAAGCCGAAGGAAGTGGAGCGCGACCGGAGTTCGCGGGCGATTGAGCGGTCCTGATATTTCCTGATTTCTGCGGCGGCTGATCCGCCGCCTTCGCGGGCAAGCCCGCTCCCACAGGTAATTATGGTGTTCACACAATGTGTGCCTCACCTTGAAACCTGTGGGAGCGGGCTTGCCCGCGAAGGGGCCGGCACAAACACCGCACAAACCCCAGACAAACAAAAACGCCCCCGGCCTTTCGACCGGGGGCGTTTTCGTTCAGCCGGGCTAAATGTTACGCCTTGGCTTTCTTGGCAGCGCGGGTACGCTCGCTTTCGTCCAGGATCTTCTTGCGAAGACGGATGGACTTAGGAGTGACTTCGCACAGCTCGTCGTCCTGGATGAATTCCAGAGCCTGTTCCAGGGTGAAGCGAACAGGTGGAACCAGGGCGATGGTTTCGTCTTTACCCGAAGCACGCATGTTGTCGAGCTTCTTGCCCTTGGTAGGGTTGACGCCCAGGTCGTTGTCACGGCTGTTCAGACCAACGATCTGACCGTTGTAGATTTCCTGACCGTGTTCTACGAACAGCTTGCCACGCGCCTGCAGGGTTTCCAGGGAGTAGGTCAGTGCCTTGCCGGTTTCAACCGAAACCAGAACGCCGTTCTGACGGCCGGACATGTCGCCGGACTTCATCACGTCGTAACGGTCGAAGATCGAGGTCAGGATGC
>Ga0160472_100866_pt1 | contig 12207 bp, 11 predicted proteins | sample HID1973M_E11MG_FD_108267 | JGI IMG/M metagenome (GOLD analysis project Ga0160472, IMG submission 108267) | Enriched mosquito-associated microbial communities from UW Madison campus, WI, USA - HID1973M_E11 MG | ecosystem: Host-associated > Arthropoda: Insects > Digestive system > Unclassified ... | reverse complement strand
CCAACGGGCGCGCATATCCAACGGGATGACGCGCATATCCAACGGGTGCGTACATCCAACGGACGCGCATATCCAACGGGTGCGCATATCCAACGGGTGCGTACATCCAACGGACGCGCATATCCAACGGGTGCGCATATCCAACGGGTGCGCACATCCAACGGGTGCGCATATCCAACGGGTGCGCACATCCAACGGGTGCGCATATCCAACGGGTGCGCACATCCAACGGGTGCGTACATCCAACGGACGCGCATATCCAACGGGTGCGCATATCCAACGGGTGCGCATATCCAACGGGAGCGCACATCCAACGGGTGCGTACATCCAACGGGAGCGCACATCCAACGGGTGCGCATATCCAACGGACGCGCATATCCAACGGTAGCGCAGATTCCTGTAGGAGCTGTCGAGTGCAACGAGGCTGCGATCTGTCCTTGTATCTAAGGCTGAACTACCACCCCAGGCACCAACGGCAACTCCAGGCTGGCAATAAACCCGCCCTCAGGGTGATTGGCCAGCACCAGGCTGCCGCCATGTCGCTCCGCCGCACGCCGGGCAATGGCCAGGCCAAGGCCATGCCCGGCCGCCGTCTGCCCCGGCGCCCGATAGAACGGCTCACCCAATTGATTCAGATGTTCGGCACTCACCCCCGGGCCGTGATCGCGCACGGTCACGACGATTCGCTCGCCCTGGCGCAGCGCCTGCATTTCGATCGGCAGGCCACCCACCGGATTGAACCGCTGGGCATTGCGCAGCAAGTTGTCGACGGCCCGCTCGATCATGGTCGGCCAACCCTTGAGGTTCAGCTGCGACTCGGCTTCGAGGTGGACGAGCTGTTCGGGTGAACCCAGTTGCGCGTCCTTCTGCAGGGTATTGAGCAAGGCGTTCAGGTCCACTTCCTCGGCGCTGGCATTGTCGGAATCGACCCGCGCCAGTACGAGAATTTCGCTGATCAAGGCTTCCAGCCTGTCGCATTCACGGGTCAGGCGCGGCCACAGTTGCTCGCGTTCCTGCGGGCCCGCCCGTTCCGCCAGGGCCAGGGCAATGCGCAGGCGGGCGAGGGGGGAGCGCAGTTCATGGGAGACATCGCGCAGCAATTGCCGCTGGCTGCCGATCAGGCTTTGCAGGCGCGCGCCCATGCGGTTGAAGTCTTTGGCCAGCACGCCGAACTCGTCGCGGCGACTGGCCAGTTTGACCAGGCTGTGCTGTTGATAGGTGGTTTGCCCCAGGTCATGCACCGCACTGCGCAGACGGCTCAAAGGGCGGGTGATGGAAAGCGTCACCAGCAGGCTGAACAGGGTCAGCACCACCAGGGCGATGCCCAGGGCGCTGAGTGGCCACAACAGGCTTTCGCGGTGCCAGGCGTCCAGTTCCGGGTGGGGGATGCGATAGATCAGCAGGTAGGTCTCGCCGGTTTTTTCGCTGGTGTACTCATCGGTCAGGCGGCGCCAGGGCAGATGCCGGTCGTCATTGTTCTGCCGCGCCTCAAAGGCCGCCGCTCGCCGTGGAAAGGTGCCACGCACCACCGGGTCGCCGCTTTCGTTGAGCACCTGAACGTTGATGTGATACTGGCGCTTGCGTTGCTCGAGAATGTCCTGGGCCGCTTCCTCGCCCTGGGATTCGTAGGTTTGCGTCCATTGTTCGGCCAGGGTGTTGAGGCCCGGATGGCGACTGAGGATCCACGCGTCCTGATTGAGCATGTGCCCGAGCAGGATGGAAAGCCCCGCGACCAGAGCGATGGCCAGCCAGAAGCTGGCCAGGATACGCCAGAACAGTGAACGCACAGATAATCCTCAAGCAATCGAAGATCCCTGTAGGAGCTGCCGCAGGCTGCGATCTTTGATCCTGAATAGCAAATCAAAAGATCGCAGCCTGCGGCAGCTCCTACGGGGGGGGCGCCGACCCGGCGGCGTTCAGCCGTTGGGTCGGAGGTCATGCATTATTGCGCTTTTTGCGGCTGCTGCGCTTTCCAGGCCTTGAACTCAGCCCACTCGGCGCGACGCTCAGCCTGCTTTTTCTGGATCTCGTCGAATTTCTTCTGTTGATCCGGTTTCAGCACGGCACGGACATCGGCCTGGGCTTTCTCGCGTTTGGCAGCCACTTCGTCTTTCATGGCTTTCTGGTCGGCTGGCGAGAGTTTTGCCAGGTACTTGTCGACCAATGCCTTACGCTCGTGCATCTGCTCGCCCATGATCTTGCGGATCTGCTCGCGCTGTTCGCGGCTCAGGTCCAGCTGGCTGTAAGGGCCTTTACCGTGCATGCCGTGCATCTGACCGCCGTGGCGCGAACCGTCCATCGGCCCGTCCATCTGACCTGCGCCTTCAGGCATGGCCATGGCAACGGTCGGCAGGGTGGCCGCGAACATCAGAGCGATAAGAGTCTTGCGCATGGTGTATCTCCTTGTCTCATTCCCGGTACGTTCCGGATGAGTACAGATTACGCAGATCAAGGTCAGCGGCGGTCAGCGGAGCGTAAAGATTGGGTAAGGACAATGTCGCATCCGCCTGACACGACACCGACCCTGTAGGAGCCGGCTTGCCGGCGAATGGGGCCTTGAGTCATGCCTTGACTATGAGGACGCTTTCGCCGGCAAGCCGGCTCCTACAACGGAGCGGGGGAGAGTCAGAGGCTGTAGTAATAGCCACGGCTGCGCAGGGCGACAATACGCGGGCGGCCGTCGGGGTGCGGACCGATCTTTTTGCGCAGGTTGCTGACGTGCATGTCCAGGCTGCGATCGTACAGGGTCAGCTTGCGGCCGAGGGCGATCTGCGCCAGTTCCTGCTTGTCCAGGGGCTCGCCGGGTTGCTTGAGCAACGCTTCGAGCAGGCGGCTTTCCGAGACCGTCAGGGTGAATTCCTGTTCGTCGATGCTGACCACGCCCCGTACCGGGCTGAAACACAAGTCGCCCAGCTCGATCTGGCTGGACACCGCCGCCGGGTGGCTGCGGCGCAATACAGCGCGCAGACGGGCGGTAAGTTCACGCGGGTCGCAGGGTTTGGCCAGGTAATCGTCGGCACCGAGTTCCAGGCCGAGGATGCGGTCCAGGGGCTCGCCGCGGGCGGAGAGCATCAGAACCGGCAGGTCCGGATGATCATTGCGCAGTTGCTTGAGCAGTTCCAGGCCACTGCCGTCGGGCAGCATCACATCCAGCACCACGGCTGCCGGCGCCGTCTGGGCCAGCGCCCGGCGCGCACTCTGGCCGTCGTGGCAGGCACGCACCACAAAGCCTTCCTGGCTCAGCCAACTGCTCAGGAGCTCGCACAGCTCCTGGTCATCATCAATTAGTAACAGCTCGCTCATGACTCACTCAATTTAGCCATTGTCGACGTCTTCGATTGGCGCCACTGGCGAAGATACCGCACAGCAGGGCCAGTAGCGCTACCCCGGCACCCACGACGAACCATTGTTGCTGGTCGGTCAGCAGGCGCGGCAGCGGGCTGCTGGCCTGGGCTTCCTTGAGTTGCAGCTTCAGACGCTGGTTCTCCTGGCGCAACCGGGCCAGCAGCGGGCTCTCGCGCTCGCCATCGGCAGCCTGCAATTGCCTGCTCAATTCCTCCCGCTGCCGCTCGCTCTCTTTCAAGCGTTGCTGCAGTTCATTGATCTGGCTGCCGGCACTCAGGGAAAGCGGCGTCGAGTTGCCTTCGGCAGACTCCTCACCGTGGGCGGGTGCCACGACCGACAGCATGACCAACATCAGACACAACGGACCTTTGCGCATCGCAACTCCTGATTCCAATACGAGTATTGGGCAGGTTGTCGGCTGGCAAACGGGAATAATGAGCGATTGAGATCGCGATGAACCGGCAAGGTTCATCGCGTGGGGAGAAAATAAAAGCGCAATTACGGAAGGACTTGCTTGAACGGCTTGACCAGAACGTTGGAGTAGACGCCTGCAGCAATATACGGATCGGCATCGGCCCAGGCCTGGGCGGCGCTCAGGGAGTCGAATTCGGCAACGATCAGGCTGCCGGTGAAACCCGCTGCGCCCGGATCATTGCTGTCGACCGCCGGATGCGGACCGGCCAGCACGATGCGGCCTTCACCCTTGAGTACCTGCAGGCGTTCGAGGTGCGCAGGCCGTGCGGCGAGGCGGGCTTCCAGGGAGTTGGCGACGTCTGTGGCAATGATTGCGTAAAGCATGTCAGTCCTCGGTTTTTGGCGTTGTGGGTTCGGCGTCATGCAGATGGCGGGACAGGTAGATGCCCTGGCCGATCAGGAACAGCAGTGTCATGCCCAGGCTGCCGAAGACTTTGAAGTCGACCCAGTAGCTCGGGTAGGTGAACGCGACAAACAGGTTGGCGGCACCGCAAAACAGGAAAAATACGATCCAGGCGATGTTCAGGCGCGTCCACACCGGCTCCGGCAGGGTCAGGGCGTGACCCATGATGCGCTTGATCAGCAGGCGGTCACCGATGAAGTGGCTGCCGATGAAAGCCAGGGCGAACAGCCAGTTGACCACCGGCGCCTTCCATTTCAGGAAGGTCTCGCTGTGGAACGCCAGGGTCAGGCTACCGAAGACCAGGCAGGCCACGAGGGTCAGCCATTGGCTCTTCTCCAGCTTGCGCTGCTTGATGAACAGGGCGCCGTAGACCACCAGGGAGCTGATGATCAGCATCGCCGTGGCACTGTAGATACCGCCTACGGTGACCTCGTGTCCGGCAATGTCGACGACCCGGGGATCAATTTTGAAAACGATGAAAAACAGCAGGAGCGGGATGAAATCGATGAATTGTTTCACAGTGGCAGCCAGAAGCAGGATGTGTCGGCATAATAACAAACATATGGGCGCGCGATAGCGCCAGCTGATTTGAGGTTACAAAGCCCCGTGAATGTTGATTTGCACTGCCATAGCACGGCCTCCGATGGCGCCCTGGCGCCTGCGGTACTGGTTGCGCGTGCGTTCGAGAAAGGCGTGCGAGTCCTGGCCTTGACCGATCATGACACCCTGGAAGGCCTTGCCGAGGCGCGAACCGCGGCGAACGCACTGGGCATGCAACTGGTCAACGGCGTCGAATTATCCTGCACCTGGGGCGGCGCGACCATTCACATCCTGGGCTACGGTTTTGACGTCAACGCCGCACCGTTGGTCGAGGCCATCGCGAAATTGCACGATGGCCGCTGGCTGCGGTCCGAGGAAATAAGCCGCAAGCTGGCGCTCAAGGGCATGCCTGGTGCGCTGGAAGGTGCCCGCCAGATCCAGCAGGAACTGGGCGATAGCGGTAACGCGCCAGCCCGTCCGCACTTCGCTGACTGGATGGTGCGCGAAGGCTTCGTCAAGGATCGCGCCGAAGCGTTCCGCAAGTGGCTGGGGGCCGGCAAGCTGGGCGACGTCAAGCAACACTGGCCGACCCTGGAGGACACCGTCGAAACCCTGCGCGTGGCCAAAGCCTGGGTCAGCCTGGCGCACCCATGGCATTATGATTTCACTCGCAGCAAGCGTCGCCGCCTGATTGCCGACTATATTCAAGCAGGGGGCCACGCGATCGAGGTGGTCAATGGCTACCAGCCCGCCGAGCAAGTGGGCAGCCTGGCCATTCTTGCTCGCGAGTTCGGTCTGCTGGTCAGCGCCGGCAGTGATTTTCATGGCCCCGGAGGCTGGTCGGAGATTGGTGAATACCGACCCTTGCCCGAGGATCTGCCACCCCTGTGGTGTCGGTTCAAACATGACCCAATTATTGCCGCCGTCTGAACAGGTAGAGAACGTGAGTCAATTTTTCCAGATTCATCCGGAAAACCCGCAATCGCGCCTGATCAAACAGGCGGTCGAAATCATCCGCAACGGCGGGGTGGTGATTTATCCCACGGACTCTTCCTATGCCATCGGTTGCCAGATCGGTGACAAGACCGCCGTGGACCGCGTACGCCGATTGCGCGGACTGGATGACAAACACAATTTTGCGCTTATCTGCAGCGATCTCTCGCAATTGGGGCTGTTTGCCAAGATCGACACCGGCACGTTCCGCCTGCTCAAGGCCCACCTGCCCGGACCCTACACCTTCATCCTCAACGCCACCCGCGAAGTCCCGCGGCTGTTGCTGCACCCGAAAAAACGCACCATCGGCCTGCGGGTGCCCAGTCACCCGATCGCCCTGGCGCTGCTCGAAGAGCTCGGCGAGCCATTGATGAGCGTGACCCTGATCCTGCCCGGCGACACCGACCCTCTGACCGACCCCTATGAAATGCGCCAGTTGCTCGAGCATCAGGTCGACCTGATCATCGATGGCGGCTACGGCGGTATCAAGGCTTCCACCGTGATCAACCTGGCCGACGGCGAGCCGGAAATCATCCGTGTCGGCTGCGGCGACCCCGCACCTTTCATGGCCGAGGCCTGAATGTCCGCAGTGGAACCGGTCGACAGTCAGGCAGGCGCCCAGCAAGAACTGCCCTTCGCCATGGTCTATGGCCAGGCAGTGCTGGAAATGCCGCTGGACCTTTATATCCCGCCGGATGCCCTCGAGGTCTTTCTCGAAGCCTTCGAAGGCCCGCTCGACCTGCTGCTGTACCTGATCCGCAAGCAGAACATCAATATCCTCGACATCCCGGTGGCGGAAATCACCCGGCAGTACATGGGCTATGTCGAGCTGATGCAGTCGGTGCGCCTGGAGCTGGCCGCCGAGTACCTGGTGATGGCCGCGATGCTGGCCGAGATCAAGTCGCGCATGCTCCTGCCCCGGGCTGAAACCGTCGAGGAAGAGGAAGACGACCCGCGCGCCGAACTGATCCGCCGCCTGCAGGAGTACGAGCGCTTCAAGGCCGCCGCCGAAGGCATCGACGGCCTCAGCCGGGTCGGTCGCGATGTGCTGGTGCCCAAGCTCGATGCCCCGGAGGCGCGGGCGCGCAAGCTGCTGCCGGACGTGCGCCTGTCGGAGCTGCTGCTGTCCATGGCCGAAGTGCTGCGTCGTGGCGACATGTTCGAAAGCCATCAGGTCAGTCGCGAGGCGCTGTCGACCCGCGAACGCATGAGCGATGTGCTGGAGCGCCTCAAGGGCGGTGGCTTTGTGCCGTTCATCGAGCTGTTCACCGCTGAAGAAGGGCGGTTGGGGGTGGTGGTCACCTTCATGGCCATCCTCGAGCTGGTCAAGGAATCCCTGGTCGAACTGGTGCAGAATGAGCCGTTCGCGGCGATCCACGTGCGAGCCCGAGCCGAATAACGAGTTGAATCATGAACCTGACTGAACCCCGCGAGCTGGCGCCATTGCTTGAAGCCTTTCTGTTGGCCTCGGGAAAGCCGCAATCATTGGAAAGCCTGTTCGAACTCTTTGAAGAGGGCGAACGGCCCGATCCTGCGGTTTTCAAGAAAGCCCTGACGATATTGGCCAAGTCCTGCGATGGTCGCGCCTTTGAATTGAAAGAGGTGGCTTCGGGTTATCGCCTGCAGATTCGCGAGAAATTCGCACCCTGGGTCGGGCGTCTGTGGGAAGAGCGCCCGCAGCGTTATTCCCGCGCCATGCTGGAGACCATGGCGTTGATCGCCTACCGCCAGCCGATCACCCGGGGCGAGATCGAAGACGTGCGCGGTGTGGCGGTCAACAGCAATATCGTCAAGACTCTGATGGAGCGCGAGTGGATCCGCATCGTCGGCTACCGGGACGTGCCGGGCAAACCGGCGATGTTTGCCACTACCAAGGCGTTTCTCGATCACTTCAACCTGAAAAACCTCGACGACCTGCCACCCTTGGCCGATCTGCGCGAGCTGGAGCCCGACCCGGTGCTCGATTTCGACGACGCGCCAGTGCCTGCCAGCTTGCAGGAACTGGCGGACGCCAGCGCCGAACCGGAAGAGCCCAGGGAAGAAACCAGTTTCCATACGCTGTTGCTGGAGCTGGACAGCATGGAGGAGGGGATCAAGACTGATTTTGACGACTTGTTACGCGATGGCGGGGAGTTTACGGCTGATCCGGAAGCGACGGAGCTGGAGGCCCAAACAGTCTTTGGTCAGATCGAGCCTGATACTGAAAACGAGCCAGAGCCAGAGCCAGAGCCAGAGCCAGAGCGAGAGCGAGAGCCAGAGCGAGAGCGAAAGCTCGAAATCGAGCCGGAGCCGGAAGACGATGTGCTTGGCATTGCCGAAGCCCGGGAAAAGCTTCTCGCCGCCGTCGCTGCCCTCGAACAGCCGAAACCCGAACCGGAACTGTCGGACGAAGAGGCAGAAGCCCTGGCCCTCGCCGAAGCCATCGAAGCCGAACGCCGCGAATTCGAAGATTGACCTCGATCCTGTAGGAGCCGGCTTGCCGGCGAAGGCATCACCGCGGTCTTGCAGGCACACCGCGTTGGCTGCATCGCTGGCAAGCCAGCTCCTACAGAGCGGTGGGATCACCGCGGTCTTGCAGGCACACCGCGTTGGCTCATCGCTGGCAAGCCAGCTCCTACAGAATGTCGACAGCACCAGTCGGCGGAAAAACCAGCGGTCTCATCCCGATCAACTAGTCTCTGATGCGCAAACGCTCCGATGAGCGTATGATTCGCGGCCCTTCGGCGATCCCTTCGCCCAAGACACAGTTTTCAAAACGTCAGGACCCTCAACCCCGAGCATCCTGACCAGACCACACCGGGAGGTGCCCAGATGAGTATCAACGACCAGCAAGACGACCAGCCAATCGGCCCAGCAGGCGAAAAACTGCAAAAAGTCCTCGCCCGTATCGGCGTCGGCTCGCGCCGTGACGTGGAAGCCTGGATCAGCCACGGCCGTATCAAGGTCAACGGCAAAGACGCCACCCTTGGCCAGCGCGTTGACATGCACGACGCCATCACCATCGATGGCCGTGTGATCAAGCGCGAAGAAGCCGCCGAGTCGGTCCGCCGCGTGATCATGTACAACAAGCCCGACGGCGAGATCTGCACCCGTGTCGACCCGGAAGGCCGTCCTACCGTGTTCGACAAGTTGCCGCGTCCGAAAGAAGGGCGCTGGATCAACATCGGCCGCCTCGACATCAACACCACCGGTTTGCTGATGTTCACCACCGACGGTGAACTGGCCAACCGCCTGATGCACCCGTCCTTCGAAATGGATCGCGAGTACGCCGTGCGCGTACGCGGTGAAGTCGATGACGAGATGATCGAGCGCCTCAAGGCCGGCGTTGTCCTCGAAGACGGCCCGGCGCGATTCACCGATATCCAGCAGGCACCGGGTGGCGAAGGTTTCAACCACTGGTACCACTGCGTGGTGATGGAAGGTCGCAACCGTGAAGTGCGTCGCCTGTGGGAATCCCAGGGCCTGGTGGTCAGCCGCCTGAAGCGCGTGCGTTTCGGCCCGGTGTTCCTCAACTCCGACCTGCCGATGGGCCGCTGGCGCGAAATGAGCCAGTACGAAGTCGACGTGCTCAGTGCTGAAGTCGGCCTGACCCCGGTGGCCATGCCGCAACTGAACGCCAAGAGCAAGGACAAGCTCGACCGCATGCAGCGCAAGTCCTCGCGGCCGATGGCCCGGACCGAGCGCGTGCGCACCCTGCGTCCAGCCCAGGGCGGGCCTGCTGCTCCGCGGGAAAACCGCGAGCCGCAGATCGAAGGCGAGCGTCCAGGTCGCAAGCCTGCCGCCCGTCAGGACGGCGAACGCGGTCCACGCACGCCACGTCCGGCCAATGGCCGTACCGAGCGCGGCGAAGGTCGCGGTACGCCGGTGGCTGATCGTCCGGTGGAAACCAAGCGCCCGGCCAAGCCGGCGCCGAAGCGTCCGGGGATCAAACTGGTCGACGGTGACAAGCCGTCGGGCAAGCGCCGTGGCGCACCGGCCGGATCTGGCCAGCGTCCGGGGTTTGGTCGTCGCAAGCCGGAGTGAAGTAGCGGTAAGCTGTAAGTGAAAAACGCCAACCTCAGGGTTGGCGTTTTTTTTGGGCTTGGTTTTAGCCCGGTGGTGTTTTTGAGGCTGCTATCGCGAGCAGGCTCACTCCTACAGGGGACCGCAATTCTGCGGAACAACCCGGTCCCCTGTAGGAGCGGGCTTGCCCGCGAAGGCGTCAGTAGCAGCACCGAAGATACCCGAAGTGGAAAGCCAAAATTACGCCCTGTAAAGAAAACCTGACGAAATCATCAGATTAACCCCCCAAATCACCCCTTCCCCGAACACCGTAATAAAATCCTTACAGCCCACTGCATTTCAAACCTTTCCCACCGCTCTAACCCGCTTGTTTCACCCCCCAATGCAAGGTGATATGCGCACCATGCCTGCCACGCAGGTGCATAACAAAAAGGAGGCGCAATGAACGCCGTTTTCCATCTTCACCTCTCCCTGCGGGACGTTTTTTCAGTCGTCCCCGTCCATGATCCGCAAGGATCTGACCCAGTATTTGCAGCCGCCCGGGCCTCTCGGGGCGGACACAGGCAATCCCGGTAACCGACACGCTTGTCCAGCGGGTCTGGCAGCAGGGGGTTACAGGTGTACAATGCGCCCGCGTTTTACCTGTGACCTCCTGCGCATCTGCGCAAACCTCAAGGCTACCCGCCTTGTTCACTCCGTCGCGTCACGAGCGTGTCGGGTTCGATTTCGTCACAGATAAAAACAAACAGGTGACGCATGACCGTTGTAAATACGCTGAACTCCTGGTGCCTGCGCTGGGGTTTGATCGGTGCCGCTTAACGCCTTTCTTGAGCAGCAACGTCTACTGAACATCATCAAACCTTGCGTGAGACCCTTTTCATGAGTGGACAAAACTCGCATTCAGGCGAGCTGAAACGCGGCCTGAAAAATCGCCACATTCAACTGATCGCCCTTGGTGGCGCGATCGGTACCGGTTTGTTCCTTGGCTCGGCCGGGGTACTCAAGTCCGCCGGTCCGTCGATGATCCTCGGCTACGCCATCTGCGGCTTCATCGCCTTCATGATCATGCGCCAGCTCGGCGAGATGATCGTCGAAGAGCCGGTGGCCGGCTCCTTCAGCCATTTCGCGCACAAGTACTGGGGTGGTTTCGCCGGCTTCCTGTCGGGCTGGAACTGCTGGATCCTGTACATCCTGGTGGGCATGTCCGAACTGACCGCGGTCGGCAAATACATCCACTACTGGGCGCCGGACATCCCGACCTGGGTCTCTGCAGCGGGCTTCTTCATCCTGATCAACCTGATCAACCTGGCCAACGTCAAAGTCTTCGGTGAAGCCGAGTTCTGGTTCGCGATCATCAAGGTCGTCGCGATCGTCGGCATGATTGCCCTGGGCAGCTACCTGCTGGTCAGCGGTAACGGCGGCCCGCAGGCCTCGGTGAGCAACCTCTGGTCCCATGGCGGATTCTTCCCCAATGGCGTCAGCGGGCTGGTGATGGCCATGGCGATCATCATGTTTTCCTTCGGCGGCCTGGAAATGCTCGGTTTCACCGCAGCCGAAGCCGACCAGCCGAAGACCGTGATCCCGAAAGCGATCAATCAGGTGATCTACCGGATCCTCATTTTCTACATTGGTGCCCTGGTTATCCTGCTGTCGCTGACCCCGTGGGACAGCCTGCTGGAAACCCTGAACGCCTCCGGCGACTCCTACAGCGGCAGCCCGTTCGTCCAGGTGTTCTCGATGCTCGGCAGCAACACCGCCGCGCACATTCTCAACTTCGTGGTCCTGACCGCGGCGTTGTCGGTGTACAACAGCGGCACCTACTGCAACAGCCGCATGCTGTTGGGCATGGCCGAGCAGGGTGATGCACCCAAGGCCCTGGCGAAGATCGACAAGCGCGGCGTGCCGGTGCGTTCGATCCTGGCCTCGGCGGCAGTGACCCTGATTGCCGTGCTGCTCAACTACCTGATGCCCCACAGTGCGCTGGAACTGCTGATGTCGCTGGTGGTAGCGACCCTGGTGATCAACTGGGCCATGATCAGCTACTCGCACTTCAAGTTCCGCCAGCATATGAACAGCACCCGGCAGACGCCGCTGTTCAAGGCCCTGTGGTACCCGTACGGCAACTACATCTGCCTGGCGTTCGTGGTGTTCATCCTCGGCGTGATGCTGTTGATCCCGGGGATTCAGGTCTCGGTGTACGCGATTCCGGTATGGGTCGTGTTCATGTGGGGCTGCTACTTGATCAAGAATAAGCGCAGTGCGCAGCATGTCTCGAATGCCACGCCTGTGGTCAAGTAAGGGCATCAGCCAATGAGAAACCCGGCCTTGTCAGACTGTGTGAAAACCTAGCAATCTGAGTAGAGCTCGAAGAAAATGCTCCGTATCGAAAGATACGGAGCATTTTTCGTTATGACCTACATCCAGGGACAGTCCCGCAGCCAGACCAGTCT
>Ga0160472_100865_pt1 | contig 12207 bp, 8 predicted proteins | sample HID1973M_E11MG_FD_108267 | JGI IMG/M metagenome (GOLD analysis project Ga0160472, IMG submission 108267) | Enriched mosquito-associated microbial communities from UW Madison campus, WI, USA - HID1973M_E11 MG | ecosystem: Host-associated > Arthropoda: Insects > Digestive system > Unclassified ... | reverse complement strand
TCATGGTGCGTATTCCTTCTTTACGCACACACAGCTTATTGGTAAAATTGGCTGGTTAGAATATGTCTTCATAACGCCTTCATTGCATGGTGTTCACCACGCATCTGATGAAAAATATCTTGATAAAAACTATGGTGACGTTTTTGTTTTCTGGGATAAAATTTTTGGAACATTTCAAACCGAAGAAGAGCCACCAAAATATGGACTTACGCATCCGATTAAGAGCTACAGTTTTCTTTGGCAGCACTTTCATTATTATCTCGAAATTTTCGAAGCTTATAAGCGATCGGATGGATTTAAAGCTAAATGGAAAGCCTTATTCGGAAGTCCAGCGTTGATGGATCAAAACATCAGACCTCAATTAGAATTGAAATATTTGCAAAACAAAAGTCAAGAAAAGAAGATAAAATTCAAAGGTTATGTTAATTTTCAAATGATATTAATAGTTGCGTTACTAACCTTTGCAACAATGTTTTTTGAATCGCTAAGCACGCCCAATGCTATTGCCGTTTTAATATTTATAATGATAACACTTATTAATATTGGTGCACTTTTGGAACAAAGGAAGTGGATTTATTACCTAGAGTGTTTTAGATTAATTTCAGTTTTTGCATACTTGTTTTATGTCTTCAATATTTTCGAATTATTAATTTTTCCAGTTGCTGGATTAATTATCCTGGAAAGAACTTTTGCTTTAAGTTCACTTTACAATAAATACATATTGAAGTATACAAATTCCAAAAATTGAGTGTTTTTATGCCTTTCGATTTTTTGTTGTATGTTATTGTTACAAAGGTAAGGTTTCGTATTGTTCTGAATTTAAATATTTGACGTAACGAAATTATTACTCGATAAATCTGGTTCATCTTAAAAAATATTTTTTCTAAAAGTATTCAATTTTAGGTCTTAATCGTTGTTTTTGATTATTCTTCAACTTAAATTCAAACTACTATTACCAGGCTTGCTGCATGCTTTTATAAAGCGTGCTCTTGATTTCTATAATTTGTTTTTTGTTTCGATTTGTTTTACTAATTTTATTTAACGAAACCTTAAATAATATAAAGCTAACAAATCGCAAGGTTATGAGCCTTGCTTTCGTAATTTTAACGATTAGTTAATATTGATTTAATGTTGATGAGGTTATTTTGCCGACGTCCGGATTTAAATAACTTAATTAATCAGTTTCCTAATAACTAACCGGATATAACAATTATGAATGAAATTTCTACACAAAAGAAATCTAGGTTTCAGTGCATGTGGCCAGTAAATGGAAGCATTCCTGACAATCAAAAAAAACACCATCAACTTTTAATTCTCTATCGCAACTGGATTAAAATGTTAACGTTAGTTTTATTTGCAACATCATTTTTTGCAACTAATGTTGCTGCGCAACAAACACCTCAGAATATTACAATAAAGGGTGTTGTTGTGGATGAAGATGATAACCAGCCATTAATTGGCGTTACCATAACGGATAGCAATAAAAAAACTTTAGGTTCGACGAATAATGATGGAAATTATTCTGTATCGGTGCCAAGAGGAACAACTGTTGTATTTAATATGTTAGGTTATGCTGCGGTAAGGCGGGTTTTTGATAAACCTGAAAATAATGTCGCAATTCGCTTAAAATCATCTTCAAGCCAGTTAAATGATGTAGTAGTAACTGCGTTAGGTATTAAACGTGAAGAGAAATCACTCGGCTATTCAACTACAAAAGTAGATAGCAGTGCTTTTACCAATGCCGTTGCCAGTAACTGGACTGACGCATTATCTGGAAAAGTTGCAGGCTTGAATCTGGTTAGAAATAGCGGACCTGCGGCCTCGAACAAAATAATTTTACGTGGTGAAAACAACCTGACAGGAGATAATGAAGCGCTAATAGTGATTGATGGCGTTGTGGCAAGTAGTTCTGCCCGTCGTACAGCTGCCTCTTCAGGCGGTGTTTACGGAACTTCGGGAGATATTATGCCGCCGGATTTTGGTTCGGCGTTAAATGATTTGAATCCTGATGATATTGAAAGTGTTACCGTTTTAAAGGGGCCTGGTGCATCAGCACTTTATGGTCAACGTGGTGCAAATGGCGCAATTATCGTTACAACTAAATCAGGTGGAAAAAACAGTAAAAAACTCAACATTACTTTTACTTCAAACAGTACTTGGGAGCAGGTAAGTAAGAGTCCCGATATTCAGAATCAATATGGTCAGGGTCAGTTCGGGGTTTCTTATTTTTCTTATGGTACAACCGAAGATGGACCAAGTACAAATGGTACGAGTGCCAGCTGGGGAGCGCCATTTGCAAACGGTGGGATGTATTACCAATACGACCCGATTACAAAAACAAGAGGGTTAACGAGAACACCCTGGGTAGCTTACGATAATCCTGTTGATGCATTTTTTCAAACTGGTTTTGAGTCTTCAAACTCCGTAAGTTTAGATGGAACTTATAAGAAAGTTGGTATGCGCTTTTCTGCAAGTCATGGCAACAATGAGTGGATTGTGCCAAATACTGGTTTAGAACGTACGTCAGCATCATTTTCGGCAAACGCAGATGTAACCAAAAAACTGAATATTAATTTTAAAGCCGCTTACAATAACAGGCATAGTGATAATTTGCCGGCAACAGGTTATGGAAACCAATCTTTAATGTACTGGTTTATGTTTGCGCAGCCAAATGTTAATACAGATTGGTACCGCGATTATTGGGCACCGGGAAAAGAGAATGTTCAGTTTGTAAATATCACAACAACAAATCCTGAAAGTCCTTACGCCATCTCCGAACAATATTTAAATAAGCAACGTAGAAATGGCGTTCTAGGCAGTTTGCAGGCAAATTATAAATTTACCAACGAACTTAGTTTACTGGTACGCGGATCGATTGATTACAACCATGACATTCGTGAAACGCAACGCCCCTGGGATGCTGCCGGAAATAAGTTTGCGCAAGGTTCATATCGTTTGCAAGACATAAACTCTTATGAGGTTAACGCCGATTTCTTGTTAAAGTATGATAAAAAAATTACTGAATCATTAAGGATGACTGCAAACGTGGGTGGAAGCCAAATGCGTAATCAATATAGCAAATCAGAACTTCGTGCTGATGGTTTGGTGGTACCAGGCGTTTACAGTTTAACTAACAATGCCAACCCTTTAGTTTCTGTACCTGATACTGCCCGTTATAGAATTAATAGTTTTTATGCAGCAGTTTCATTCAGTTATAAAAACTACCTGTATTTAGATTTGACGGGCCGCCACGATTGGAGTAGTACTTTAGCTACACCTCTCAGAACAGATAATGTTGGCTTTTTCTACCCATCTGCAAGTGCATCATTTATACTTTCTGATTTTTGGAAACTTCCAAGCCAAATTAGTTTTTTCAAAGTCAGGGCCTCCATTTCGCAAGTTGGTAGTGGTGGTACAACACCGTATCGCACAGCTTATAATTACAATCTTGCTTCAAATGGCATTTATCCGGATAGTGCGATGACTAATCCAACGATTTTACCAAACCCCAATTTAAAACCGCTTAAAACCACCACTATTGAGGTTGGTACAGAATTGCGTTTGTTCAAAAATCGTTTAAATTTTGATTTTGCTGCTTATTTAGGTAACACAAAAAATCAGATATTAAGCCGTATTGTAGATAGAGCCACAGGTTACAATGTTGCCGTATTTAATGTTGGAAAAGTAGAAAATAAAGGTATTGAAATTGCGGTAAATGGTACACCAATACAAGCCGGGAAATTTAAATGGGAATTAACCGGAACCTTTACTGCTAACCGAAATAAAATTGTAGAACTTGCAGATAGCTCGGTTGTGTTAAGAACTGGTGCTTTAGGTGGCGGACAAATTGTTGCAAATGTTGGTGGCAGCATGGGCGATTTATATGGCAACGGTTATTTAAGATCCCCTGATGGCCAAATTGTTTATGATGCTGCAACAGGCAACGCCAAAACATCAACCAACTTAATTTATTTGGGTAATACCATGCCTAAATTCAGATTTAGCTTTGGAACAACCCTAACATACGGCCGTTTCAGCGTAAACGGATTATTCGATGCACAACTTGGTGCTGTTGCACACTCACTTACCTTTTCAAGAATGGCTGCTCTGGGTAAATTGAACCTAACTTTGCCAGGCAGGTATAATGGTGTTATTGGTGATGGAGTAGTTCAAAATACAAACGGAACTTACCGCCCGAATGATGTTGTTGCAACAAACCTCGAAAGTTTTTATACTTCACTTTATGGTTCAGACCAAGCTGAGGGAAGCGTTTTCAGAACTGATTATTTAAAATTCAGAGAGGCAAATATAACTTTTGCGTTTGGCCAGGTTTTTCTTAAAAAAATTGGTTTTACAAAATTAACAATTGGCGCTTATGGTCGAAACTTATTTATCTGGTCGCCCTGGCCAGCTTTCGACCCTGAATTCGGTACCTTATCGGGAACAGATATTGTTCAGGGCTTTGAAACTGGTCAGCTACCAGCAACCAGAACTTATGGTGTACGTTTAGTTGTGGGCTTATAAAGAAAATAGTATGAAAACGATAAATAAAATAACTAAATATATATTACTTGCAGTTATAGGGATTTCTGCATCCGCCTGCAAAAAAGATTTTAATGAGGTAAATACTGATCCAATCGGTAAATCTACAGTAACGGCAAGTCAGCTTCTGGCGCCTGCGTTGGTAAATGTTTTATCAGCAAATATGGTTCGTAACAGAAACTTCAACAACGAGTTAATGCAGGTTACAGTTGATATCAGCGATGCTGAAGGTAAAGTTTTCAGATATGATGTTAGGCGTACATGGGCCGATTATACTTGGAATGCATGGTATCCGGAATTAACAAACCTAAGGGATATTTACACAATAGCCAATAAGCCAGAATCGTTAAATGCCTCTTATAAAGGTATTTCGTTAATTACGCAGGCCTGGGTATTTCAATTGCTTACCGATGTTTATGGCGATGTGCCCTACACACAGGCAAATCAAGGAAAAGATGGTGTTTACGAACCAGTTTTCGATAAACAAAAAGACATTTATCTTGATTTGTTTACAAAATTAGAAGAAGCAAACAAACTGTTATCTGAAGGGAAAGCAATAAGCGCAAGTAGCGACCCTGTTTATCAAGGTGATATTAGTAAGTGGCGCAGGTTCGGAAACTCATTGTATTTGAGGTTATTGCTTCGGATCTCTGGTAAAGCTGAAGTGAGTGCTCAGGTAATCGCGAAAATTAAAGAGATAGCGGATACAAACAAATCAACTTATCCGATAATGGAAAATAATACACATACCGCAAAAATTTTGTGGAATGGTACCAATAGCAGTACTGCAGTTTATTCATCTCCATTTATGATAAATGTTAGAGCGGTTGATTTTAGAACGCCAGCCATTACTAACTTTTTTCTTGGAAACCTTGCAAACTGGGCCGACCCCCGTGTAAACACAACTTTTGGTGTAAATGGAGTGAGCAGATTCGGAATTGCACCGGGCCCCGCTGGATTAATTGGCGTACCCAGTGGCTATGATGCTGGCACATCTGTATTAAAGCAGTCGTATTTTTATTCGGACGCACAAAGTGCGGGCGTAACATTACAAACAGACCCATATACCGGAATTATTATGAACTGTGCTGAGGTAGATTTTATTTTGGCCGAAGCGGCTGCTAAAGGGTGGATCTCAGGTACAGGCGAAAGTTACTATTTAAAAGGGATTGCCGATGCGATAAATTATTGGTTACCAACAAGATTTACTTCGGTTTCCGATCCTGCTCTTGCGGCTTATGTTGTTGGTGCAGATATAAACTGGAATAATAGCCTTCCTTTAGAAAATACCGTTACAAACTCATCGAGTAAAATGCAATTAATTCATCTGCAGAAATATTATGCGATGTTCTTAACCGATTTTCAGCAATGGATTGAGTACCGCAGAACTGGTCATCCGTTTATTCCAAAAGGAACAGGATTAGCAAATGGCGGTAGAATGCCATCAAGATTAAATTATCCATTAGTTACACAATCAACCAACCCAACAAGTTATAGAAACGCCGTTGCATCGCAAGGTGCCGATGATATTAATACACTTGTTTGGTGGCAAAAACCTTAATCATATCAAAAATAATATGAAAAAGATAATACTTTATATCAGTGCGATAATTTTGTTTTGTGGCACTTGGATGGGATGTAAACGTGAAACCGATTATATCGGCGTAACGGTAAGTCCTTACATTTCGAATTTCGATTTACGCAAACTTTTTAAAAATGCCGATTTAACTTTAAATAATGAAAATTTAGGCGGAGCCGATTTTATTAAAGGTGTAGTAATTTCAAATTTTACAGGAAATAATACACCTGCAGGTTTGCTAATAATACAAAACAGCCGCATTGCGGGTAGCGGTATCGATTCGTTGCGAGGTATAGCCATTAATATTGGTACTGATGCCGCTAAATATATTCCCGGAGATTCTGTTCATGTTCGCATTACTGGATCTACATTAAAAAAAGTTAGTGGAATGTTGCAGCTTTCGGGCGTTCTTGCCTCAAATATTGAGAAAAAAGCATCTGGAAGAACGATCATTACCAGGGCTGTAAACACCGCATCATTAGCAAGCCGGCCAGAATTTTATGAAAGCACTTTAATAACGGTTAGCAAAGGGAATGTCGATCCTGTTCCCGCATCCGGAGAAAAAGTTGTTGGAAACAAAAACATAAATGATGGCTATGGAACCGCAGTTGTACACACGGAAACTGGTGCAAGCTTTGCCAGCGAGGAGGTGACACCTTTTGCCGATTTTACAGGAATTGTTTTCAATACCACATCAGGCCCGCAGGTTTGGCCTCGTACTTTTGATGATATTTTCCCGCTTGCGGTGATTAAGCCATCTGCATTGGTAATTACAGGTTACCTGACTGATCCAAGTGGCGCTGATAATAATTATGAATACATTCAGTTTAAAGCCACCAGAGATATCGACTTTGCTGTAACTCCTTATTCGATAGTTACCTGTAACAATGCCGGAATTTTGGCCGCACCGGCAACAGGCTGGGCATTAGGTGGTGTTAGGACTTATAAGATAAATATAACGACAGGAACAGTTAAAAAAGGACAGTTCTGCTACGTGGGCGGTAATAAAAATATCTGGGGTGCTGGCTCAACTAGTATTTCATCAGCGGTTTGGATTAGCAGTACGCAATATTCAACTGTTAATAGTGTTGATTTTGGAACTGCAACCGCTAACTTGCTGGCCAATAGCGGAAATGTTGCTGGTGTAGCAGTTTTTGATGGAATTAAGGTAGATGGAAATAGTATTCCTCTAGATGTAATTATGTATGGTGGTAATGGGGCCGTTTATTCTGCCGGGCCACCAGAAGCTGGTTATAGAATTACCAATACCGATAAATATAGCACGATTCAAAACAGGAAAGCTGTTGCTTTTTATGGAGCGGGATCAAATACAAGCAAATTTGCTTTTCCAACTAATACCGGAAACTTTACAATGCTTGGTGGCGTTTACGACGCGAAAACCGGTTTGTGGAGCACAGGTAGAACAGCACAATTTATTACGCTAACTGCAACTTCGCCATTATCAACAATAGAAACCGCCGCTGGTTTTACAACCCTCGTAAATTAGGTAATCCTTAATAACTGTTTCGTTGAGCCTGTTAGATTTTAAAAATCGGCAGGCTCAATTGAAAATTTAAACGTCATCCCCCCAAAAAATATATGAATAGAAGATCATTTATTCAGAAGTCAGCACTTTTAGGAACAACATTATTTGTAAGCCTTAAAACCTTTTCATTTTCAACTTTATTAGAATCAAAAATTTCAGGTAAGATAACCAGCAAAGGCAGAGGCGTAGCAAATGTGGTCGTTTCTGATGGGTTTAATGTTGTTCAAACCGATAATTCTGGTAATTACATAATTGATATCAATCCATTGGCAAAATTTGTTTGGATAAGTACGCCTTCGGGATATGAGTTTAAAACAGAAAGCTACGTTGCTAAACATTATGAAAGCGCAGTTGGTAAAAGCAATCTGAACTTTGAGTTAACAAAACTTAAACAGAATGATAACCGTCACAATTTTATTGTCTGGGCCGATCCTCAGGTAAAAAACAAAAAGGATGTTGCGCAGATGATGGAAACTTCAGTTCCTGATACAATAAAAATTATCAAAGCTATGGATCCAAAAATTCCAGTTCATGGAATTACTGTAGGCGATATTGTTTGGGATAATCATGAATTATTTGCCGATTACAATAATGCTGTCACTAAAATGGGAATTCCATTTTTCCAGGCTCTAGGTAACCATGATATGGATTATAGGATGGGAGGGGATGAGACTTCTGACAAAACCTTCCAGGAACATTATGGCCCGACCTACTATTCGTTTAACAGGGGGAAAGCACACTATGTCGTCTTAGACGATGTTCGTTATTTAGGAGTTGAAAGAACTTACGATGGTTTTATTACCCAGGCTCAATTAGATTGGCTGGCCAAAGACTTGAAATTCGTTCCGAAAGATGCCTTACTGATAATTAATCTTCATATCCCGGTACATAATGCAGTAAAAAATAACGCCGATTTTTATGCCGTATTAAACGGATTTACCAATGTTCACATCATGTCTGGTCATACACACTACAATCGGAATGTAATAACTAACGGCATTTTCGAACACAATCATGGTGCTGTTTGCGGCGCCTGGTGGACAGGCCCCATTTGTGAAGATGGCACCCCACGAGGATACGGTGTTTACGAAGTTAACGGTACAGAGTTGAAATGGTATTATCAACCAACCGGATCTACTAAAAAAGAACAATTGCACATTTATGTTGATGACTTAACAAATCAAAAACGTCTTATTGCCAATGTTTGGAACTGGGATCCGGAGTGGAAAGTAGAATACTTTTTAGATGGAAAGTCAATGGGTGTATTAGAACAGCAAAAAGGTTACGATCCGTTATCAGTAAGTTTATATAAGGGTGATACCTTGCCTGCAGGAAGAACATTTCCCGAGCCTAGTAAAACTGACCATTTATTTGTGGCCCATTTTGAACCTTCAATTAAAAAGGTAAAAGTTGTTGCTACTGATAGGTTTGGTGAAAAATTCGAGGCTGATTTTACTGCTTAATTTTATAAAAAACATTATGAAAATTTCAAAATTCTTAGTTTTGTTTTGTATAGCTTCAATGGCCTTGCAAGCGAATGCTCAAATCATTAAATTTCCTTCGTTTAGTGCAGAAGCGCATAGAGGTGGGAGAGGTTTGTGGCCGGAAAATACCATTATAGCTATGCAAAACGCAATGAAAATTGACGGAATTACTACGCTGGAAATGGATACGCATATTACCAAAGATGGTAAAGTTGTAGTTACCCACGATGATTATTTAAGTCCTGGTTTTATGCTTACACCCGATGGAAAAGAAATTCCGGTTTCAGATGCTAAAAAATATCCAATCTTCCAGATGGATTATGATGAGGTAAAAACTTTCGATTTAGGTACGAAACCCTTAGCTGGTTTCCCCAGGCAGCAAAAAATAAAAACTCATGTCCCGTTGCTCGAAGATCTAATTGATGCAGTTCAAAGAGATATTAAGGTGAATAAAAGAAAACAGTTTTTTTATAATATTGAAACCAAATGCGATGCACCGGGCGATGGTATCACTAATCCTGAACCAGCGGTTTTTGTAAAAAAATTAATGGATATCATCGAAAAGAAAAAAATAACTCCATACGTGGTCATACAGTCTTTCGATAAAAGAACGATTCAAATTATCCACGAGAAGTATCCAAATGTACGAACATCATTTTTAGTGGCTAATAAAAAAACTTACGAAGAGAATATATCTGATTTAGGCTATAAACCCTTTATATTAAGTCCGGTTTGGCAGATGGTTAATGAAGAACTAATTAGAAAAGCACATGCCGATGGCGTTAAAGTTATTCCATGGACAGCCAATAAAATCGAAGATATGAATGCTTTGAGGGCGTTGGGTGTTGATGGTATAATTTCTGATTATCCGGATTTATTGGTTCAATCAAAATAATTATCTTTAACTAAAATCTATACCATGAAATTTATTCTGCACAAAATATTTTTAACCATCTGTTTAGTCCTTACTTTGAATTTGACAGATGCAAATGCTCAAATTGTTAAATGGGATAGTACTTACCGTCCCGGTAAATATGTTGAGTTGGTAGAAAAGTTTAAGGCAGAGCCGAAATCAAGAAAGGAATTTATTTTTTTGGGAAATAGCATTACTGCCGGAACCGATTGGTCTAAACTTTTAAACCTACCTAATGCAAAGAACAGGGGAATTTCAGGCGATATTACCTTTGGCGTTTTAGAAAGACTTCAGGAAGTTATCGAAAGAAAACCTTCTAAATTGTTTATCCTTATTGGTATAAATGATATTTCGAGAAACATTCCCGATAGCATTATACTTCGTAACTATAAAACAATGATTGAGAGAGTTAGAAGTGGTTCGAAACGAACACATATTTACTTTACAACACTTCTACCTGTAAATGCTTCGTTTGAGAAGTTTAAAAATCATTACGGAAAGGATAATCACATTCTTTGGTTGAATGATGAAATCAGAAAATTTGCATCAAAAACGGTTACTATAGTTGATTTGTACCCGGTTTTTGTTGATAATGACAAAAGATTAAAAGCAGAACTAACAAAAGATGGTTTGCACCTGGTTCCTGATGGTTACAAGGTTTGGGCAGATTATCTTAAAGCAAATGATTATTTAAAGTAATAATTCAAGTTGGTTATACACAAAAAGCGTCACGATATAAAATCGTGACGCTTTAAATATTTCAATTACTTATTGTTTAGCCCTGAGCCGGCGGACTAGAAACAACTGGTGCTTTATCTTTTCTACCTCTTCCCATTCCTTTTCTCATTTTGCCACCTTTTTCTTTAGCTTCTGCTCTAAAAGCATCTAATTTAGTCTTTTGTTCGGCAGTTAAAACCTTATCTAAATCTGCTTTGGTTTTATCTAAATCTGCTTTACGCTCTTTCATCTTTCCCTTCATTGCAGCTTTATCTTCTGTACGAAAAGCATCCATTTTTTTAGCTCTATCTAACTCTATGGCATAAACTTTTTCCTTTTGAGCCGTGGTTAAGTTTAGCTTTTTCTCCATCATGCTTGTGCTTTTTTCTGCACGTTGTTCGGCTGTTAATTTAGCCATTGGTCTTTTTGTTCTTCTCGTAGAATCTTGTGCAAATGTCGCGGTAAAACCCATTACTGCAATTGCCATTGTTAAAATTAGTTTTTTCATGTTGTATGTGTTATAAACTAATAGATGTAAAAATGGCCCTACGGTTTAATCTTAACTTGTTAAAATATGTTAATTCTTATTCAGTTGAGAAATGGATTTTTGCATTTGAGACATCATCTGCGTCAAAGTTTCCATAGTTGGGTCTGGAGTTGGCTCTGGTAGTGATGTAGAAATATAAGCCTTAGCTCGCCAGATTTCTAAAATATCATCTGCCGCGATTGTATAAGCATCGTATACTTTATTATCCGAAATTAATTTTAAGTCTTTGTTTTCTCTGAAACGATTACCAGCTCTTTTATAAACTACGCCTTCGTTTTTACTTATAATAATATAGGTTTCGCCGGTTTTAACTTCATTCCAGTTATCTAAATATTCGCCGATTATAACACTTCCAGGCTGTACAGGCAACATACTATCGCCCATAATTTCAAAAGCTCTAAAAGTTCCCTGGCGTAAGGCTGGGATGGGTAATTGAAATTTTGGTAAATCACTTATATATTGAGGGTCCGAAAAACCATTTAAATATCCTGCACTTGCCTTAACAGGTACCAATTCTATGTTTTCATTATCATTGGCATCAACGGAAATACTAAGAACTCTTAGGTTCGAACCTGTACTTTTTGGTTTAGGTTTCCAGCTGTCAGAGATTTTCTCATTGATGAATTCATCTATGGTTAAATCAAAATATTCTGCTATTTTTTTTAGTAAATCATATTTTGGTTCTGCCCTGTCTTCTTCATACGCACCAATAAGTGATCTTTTAATTTCCATAATATCAGCGAATCCTTGCTGTGTATGGCCTTTTTTCTTCCTTAGGTACTTTAAGTTGTTTGAAATATTCGACATAAAAATAAATTTTAAAATAAATTTGGAAATACTAAAATAGTTAGTAATTTTATGCTCATAAAGTTAGTAATA
>Ga0160472_100861_pt1 | contig 12315 bp, 12 predicted proteins | sample HID1973M_E11MG_FD_108267 | JGI IMG/M metagenome (GOLD analysis project Ga0160472, IMG submission 108267) | Enriched mosquito-associated microbial communities from UW Madison campus, WI, USA - HID1973M_E11 MG | ecosystem: Host-associated > Arthropoda: Insects > Digestive system > Unclassified ... | reverse complement strand
GCCCGAGCAGCCCTCATGGCCGCATGCGAACGAGCATTCTACCCGGAAACGATGGTGAGGAAAGTGGCGTTATTCCACGATGCTGGCTCAGCGCTTTGACGGGGCTCACTTAAAATAGGGGCGTTTTGCTCAACTTCAAGCCGTATCAGGCAGAAGTTAGTCGTTGATTTAATGGGTAAAGCACTCATAAAAGCAATGGGCGGGTGCATGGGCCGCTTTCTGCTACCATGGCAGCTCTGTTACTTCAGGTGTCTGATCATGGCATTTCGCCCACTTACGGCCAAGGTTCCTGCCGTTCTCCTCCGCGAAGCCAAGCCGCTGAAAGCCATTCTCGGCCACGCCCAACGCCTGGGTCATCTGCAACGCCTGGTCGAAAGCCAACTGCAACCGGCCGCGCGCGAACATTGTCATGTGGCGTCCTGGCGCGAAGGCAGTTTGTTGCTGATTGTCACCGACGGACATTGGGCCACCCGCCTGCGCTATCAACAGAAGCGACTGCAACGGCAACTGCAATTGTTTGAAGAGTTTGCCAACCTGACGCGCATCCTGTTCAAGGTGCAGCCGCCGACCGTTCAGCGCGGCGCTGTCGGGCATACCATGGATTTGTCCAACGACGCCGGTGCGACCATTCAGGCGACGGCCGACGGCATCAGCGATCCGAAACTGCGCGCGGCGCTGGAGCGGTTGGCGGCGCATGCCAGGCCCAAGGCCTAGAAAAAAAGATCGCAGCCCGCGGCAGCTCCTACATTTAACGCGGTGCATCCTGTAGGAGCTGCCGCAGGCTGCGATCTTTTTAGCGTTTAGCGGCGCTTTTTGCCGCCCAGCAACGACCCCATCAACCCACGTACCAACTGACGCCCAATCGAGTTGGCCGCCTGGCGCATGGCTGACTTGAGTGCCTGGCCCGCCGCCGTGCCGAGGAACTCCCCGGCCTGATCGGTGAAGCTCGGCTGCGCAGGGGCAGCTTTACCCGGTGCCGCGTCGGCTCCCGGTGCCAGGCCTTTGCGGGCCATCAACACTTCATAGGCCGACTCTCTATCAACCGGCTGGTCATAACGTCCCTTGAACGGTGAACCGGCAATCAACACCGTGCGCTCGGTTTCGGTCAGCGGCCCGATGCGCGATTGCGGCGGTGCCACCAGTACCCGCTGGACCATCTCCGGCGTGCCCTTTTCCTGCAGCGTCCCCACCAGCGCTTCACCGATACCCAGTTCGGTCAGGACCGCCAGGGAGTCGAACGCCGGGTTCGGTCGAAAGCCCTCGGCCACCGCGCGCAGGGACTTCTGCTCTTTGGCGGTGAACGCGCGCAAACCATGCTGGATACGCAGGCCCAGCTGCGCCAGTACCTCATCCGGCAAGTCGCCCGGTGACTGGGTGACGAAATACACGCCCACGCCTTTCGAGCGAATCAGGCGCACGACCTGCTCCAGGCGGTCGCGCAATGCCTGGGGCGTACCGTTGAACAGCAAGTGTGCCTCGTCGAAAAACAGCGCCAGCACCGGTTTGTCGGAATCACCGCGCTCCGGCAACTGCTCGAACAGTTCAGCCAGCAACCACAACAGGAAGGTCGCATAGACCTTGGGTGCCTCATGCACCAGACGACTGGCGTCGAGCAGATGAATGCGCCCGCGACCGTCTGCTGCGGGCTGCAGAATGTCTTCGAGTTGCAACGCCGGCTCGCCGAACAGGGCTTCAGCACCCTGCTGTTCCAGGGTCGCCAGGCGCCGCAACAGTGCCTGGCTCGAGCCGGTCGTCATCAGCGCGGCGTCATCGCCGAGCAATTGCGGATTGTCACGCAGATGATTGAGCAGCGCCTTCAGATCCTTGAGGTCGAGCAGGAGCAAGCCCTCGCGGTCCGCGACCTTGAACGCGGCATACAGCGCCGACTGCTGACTGTCCGTGAGTTCCAGCAGGCTGCCCAGCAGCAGCGGGCCCATTTCGCTCAAGGTGGTGCGCAACGGATGACCGGACTGGCCATGCACATCCCACAGGGTCACCGGATACGCCTGGGGCGTGTGCTTGAGCCAGGGCATCCCGGCAATGCGCTCGGCAATCTTGCCCTGGGGGTTGCCGGCGGCACCCAGGCCGCACAGGTCACCCTTGATATCGGCGGCGAACACCGCCACGCCGGCATCGCTGAAGGCCTCGGCCAGCCGTTGCAAAGTGACGGTTTTACCGGTGCCGGTCGCACCCGCGATCAAACCGTGACGGTTCGCCAGGCGCATCGCCTGGGCGATCGGCTGCCCCGCGAGGTCGGCACCGATAACGAGCTGCAATGATTCAGGCATTTGGTCACCCATGGTTAATCTTTGATCCTGCACGGCCGATAGAGATAACGACAGACAAGTCTGAAAATCGAGTAGGACATTTCCCACAAGGAAAGACGGAAATATCAGCTTTTTTCGACGCTGCCCAACCCGCGTGACTTTATAAAAGCACGCACTGGACACTAAGACCTTAGCGGAACCCCAAGCCATGAACAAAAATCTGCGCTTCAGCCATAAGATCCTGCTTGCCGCCGCTCTTATCGTGATTGCCGCCTTTGCCTCCTTCACCCTGTACAACGACTATTTGCAGCGCAACGCGATTCGCGAAGATCTGGACAATTATCTCAACGAGATGGGTGAGGTCACCGCCAACAATATCCAGACCTGGCTGACCGGGCGCATTCTGCTGATCGACAATCTGTCGCAAAACATCGCCGTCAACCCGGAACAAGCCAACGTTGCCACCCTGCTGGAACAGAAAGCCCTGACGTCGACGTTCATGGCGACCTACCTGGGTGATGCCACCGGACACTTCACCATTCGTCCGGATGCGAAGATGCCGGACGGCTTCGATCCCCGTGTTCGCCCTTGGTATAAAGGCGCGGAAAACAGCAGCACACCGACCCTGACCGAACCTTACATCGACGCGGCGACCGGTCAACTGATCATTTCCATGGCCACGGCGTCGAAGAAAGCCGGGCAAAGCGTCGGTGTAATCGGCGGCGACCTGAGCCTGCAAACCCTGGTCGACACCCTCAGCGCACGGGATTTTGACGGCATGGGTTATGCCTTTCTCGTCAGTGCCGACGGCAAGATCCTGGTTCACCCGGACAAAGCGCTGGTGATGAAGTCCCTGGGCGAAGCATTCCCCAAAGATACCCCGCGCATCGGCAGTGGTTTCAGCGAAGTAGAGGTCGATGGCAAGACGCGTATTGTCTCCTTCACGCCCATCAAGGGCCTGCCATCGGTCAACTGGTACATCGGTCTGTCGGTCGACAAGGACAAAGCCTTCTCGATGCTCAGCGAGTTCCGCACCTCGGCGGTGGTTGCGACCGTCATCGCCGTGGCCATCATCATTGCCCTGCTGGGCATGCTGATCCGCATTCTGATCCAGCCGTTGCACGTAATGACTCGCGCCATGGCCGACATCGCTGACGGTGAAGGCGACTTGACCAAGCGCCTGACCATTGAAAACAACGATGAATTCGGCAGTCTCGGCACCGCCTTCAACCGCTTTGTCGAACGTATCCACGGCTCGATCCGCGAAGTGTCCTCGGCGACCGGACAAGTGAACGAAGTGGCGCTGCGCGTGGTGGCCGCTTCCAACTCGTCGATGTTCAACTCCGACCAGCAAGCCTCGCGCACCAGCAGCGTGGCCGCAGCGATCAACCAGCTTGGCGCCGCCACCCAGGAAATCGCCCGCAACGCCGCGCAAGCATCGACTCAGGCCAGCGACGCCCGCAACCTGGCCGAAGACGGTCAGCAAGTCGTGGATCGCAGTATCGTTGCAATGAATAAACTGTCGAACATGCTCAGCGCCTCCAGCACCAACATCGAGTCGCTGAACAGCAAAACGGTGAACATCGGGCAGATTCTCGAAGTGATCACCAGCATTTCCCAGCAAACCAACCTGCTCGCCCTCAACGCCGCGATTGAAGCCGCCCGCGCCGGTGAAGCCGGCCGTGGTTTTGCCGTGGTGGCCGACGAGGTTCGCAACCTGGCGCACCGCACCCAGGAATCGGCGCAACAAGTGCAGACCATGATCGAGGAGTTGCAGATCGGTGCCCGGGAATCGGTCAGCACCATGAGCGACAGTCAGCGCCACAGTCAGGACAGCGTGGAAATCGCCAACCTGGCGGGCGAACGCCTGAACAGCGTGACCCTGCGTATCGGGGAAATCGATGGCATGAACCAGTCGGTGGCCACGGCGACCGAAGAGCAGACGGCGGTGGTCGAGTCGATCAATGTCGATATCACCGAGATCAATACCCTGAACCAGGAGGGTGTGGAGAATCTGCACTCGACCTTGCGCGCGTGTGCGGACCTTGAGCAGCAGGCGGCGCGGTTGAAGCAGCTGGTGGGCAGTTTCCGTATCTAAGGTGCACTCGCTGGCCCCATCGCTGGCAAGCCAGCTCCTACAGAGATCTCTGCCGCAATGGAGATCTTCACTGGCCCCTTCGCTGGCAAGCCAGCTCCTACAGAGAACAACTGTAGGAGCTGGCTTGCCAGCGAAGGGGCCAGTACCAACGCCCAAAAACCCACAGACACCCCACCCACAAAACCTCAACCGAACATCTATCCGCCACAACGGTCAACCAAGTGAGGACCTGGACCGGAGGGATGTTCATCGTGCATATCGCGGACATAACCATGTTCTACGCCCCCGCCAGCGGTGGCGTGCGCACTTATCTGGATGCCAAGCACCGTCGCCTGGGCATCAGGCCGGGCATTCGCCACAGCTTGCTGATTCCCGGCTCATCCTTGACTGAACAGGATGGCATCTACACCGTTCCAGCCCCTGCCCTGCCGTTTGGCAAAGGCTATCGCTTCCCCCTGCGCCTCGCACCCTGGCGCAATGTCCTGCACGATTTGCAACCTGACCTGATCGAAGTCGGCGACCCCTACCTTACCGCCTGGGCCGCGCTGGATGCGCGGCGCCAACTCGATGTGCCGGTCATCGGCTTTTACCATTCCGACCTGCCACTGCTGGTCAGCAACAGAATGGGCAACTGGGTGACGACCAATGTCGAGGCCTATGTCAGCAAGCTCTACGGCAACTTTGACCGCGTGCTCGCGCCGAGCCGGATCATGGCCGACAAACTCACCGGGCTGGGCGTGAAGAACGTGTTTGTGCAGCCGCTGGGGGTCGACCTGCAAACCTTCAATCCCGCTGCCAGGGACCCGCAACTGCGGGCTGAACTGGGTATCGATGAACAGACTCACCTGCTGATCTTCGCCGGACGGGGCTCCAAGGAAAAAAACCTGCCGGTGCTGCTCGACTGCATGAAACGCCTGGGCCGGCGCTATCACCTGCTGCTGATGGGCTCGTCGATGCCTGCGGTGGTCCCGGCCAATGTCACGGTGATCAATGAGTTCTGCCCCGCTGCACAGGTTGCGCGGTTGATGGCCAGCGCCGACGCGCTGCTGCATGCCGGAGACCAGGAAACGTTCGGTCTGGTGATACTCGAAGCCATGGCCAGCGGCATTCCCGTGGTGGCGGTGGCGGCCGGCGCCTTCAAGGAAATCGTCACCGATGAGGGCGGCCTGCTCTGCGCGGCAAACAATCCGGGGGCCATGGCCAATGCCGTGCGTGACCTGTTCAATGGCGATTACCGCGCACTGGGTCGACAGGCACGAAGCCACGTCGAACGCCATTACGCCTGGGACACCGTGGTCAACAGCTTGCTGGGGCACTACCACGCGGTGCTGGGCAGCCAGTGGCCACTGACGGCCAATGGTTGAGTCGATGAGCAGTCGCCACCTGTTACTCGTGCTGCATGACGTCGCCCCGTCGACCTGGGGTGATTACCAGCCATTCGTCGAAGCCGTCGATGCCCTGGGCCATGTGCCGATGACCTGGCTGGTGGTTCCGGACTTTCACCGCCAGAACGATTTGCAGGCCCATCCGGCGTTCCGCCACATGCTCAGCGCAAGGGTCGCCCGAGGTGACGAACTGGCGCTGCATGGCTATTTCCATTGCGACGACGGCCCCAAGGCCACGAATCCCCGGGACTGGTTCATGCGCCGGGTCTACACTCACGAGGGTGAGTTTTATGCCCTGCCAAGGAGCGCTGCTCTCAAGCGTCTGCGTGACGGCATTGAACTGTTCCAGCGTTGCAACTGGCCCTTGCAGGGGTTTGTCGCGCCCGCCTGGCTGATGAGCGAAGGCACCCGCCAGGCCTTGCGCGAATTGCCATTGAGCTACACCAGTGATGCCCGGCATCTGTATCGCCTGCCGGATTTCACCGCGGTGGATGCCCCGGGTCTGGTCTGGAGCGCACGCAGCGCCTGGCGCCGCGGCATTTCGAAGGTCGTCAGCGATCGGCGCGAGCGGCGCTGGCTTCATGCACCGGTGATCCGCCTCGGCCTGCACCCGGTCGACATGCGCCACGGGTTTTCCCGCACTTACTGGCTGCAAACCCTCAAGCGCTTGCTCGACGAAGGCCGCACGCCCATGACCAAGGTTGATTGGCTGACGCTGCAACGCCAACAGGAGGAGCGCGTCGCATGAACCGCGCGATGCTGCTGGTCATCGGCCTGCTGGCGGCAGTACTCATTCCGCTGCTGCTGGGCGGCAGTGAGACAGGGTCGAGGCTGCAAGGTTTTCCGCTGACCTGGCTGTTGAGCATGTTCGGCATGATCCTGCTGTGCTGGGTGATCAATACCCTGCGTTTACGCCTGTTGCTCGCCGACCAATCCGACAAATTAAGCCCCGGCAAAAGCCTCGGCGTGGTAATGGCCGCCGAGTTCGCCTACTGCGCCACGCCCGGCGGCACCGGCGGCCCGTTGACGATCATGGCCCTGCTGGCCCGCCATGGCGTACGCCCGGCCCGCAGCAGTGCGGTGTTTGCCATGGACCAGCTCAGTGACCTGTTGTTCTTTCTTTGCGCGTTGTGCGCAATCCTGATTTACGCCTTGTTCCAGCACCTCAGTGAACGCATGGAGTGGCTGCTGACGGTGAGCGCCCTGGCGATGTTCGGCGGCTTGTTCAGTTGCGTGCTGGTCGCCCGTTATCACCGGGAATTGATTCGACTGAGTGGTCGATTGCTGGCTCGCCTGCGGGTCAAAAGCCGTACGCGAATGCGTTGGGCACGAAAGCTTTTGCATTTCCTGGCGGCTTTCACTGACACGCTGAAACTGCCCCTGCGCACCTTGATCAGCGTATTCGCCTTGACCTGCCTGCACTGGGTCTTGCGCTACAGCGTGCTCTACCTGGCCTTGCGCGGGCTTGGCGCGGATTTGCAGTGGGCCTGGAGTTTTCTGATCCAGATGCTGTCACTGAGCGCCGGGCAATTGAGCCTGCTGCCAGGCGGTGCCGGTGCGGCGGAATTGACCTCGGCCGCGCTGTTGGCGCCCATGGTGGGCAAATCCACAGCGGCCGCCGCCATTCTGATCTGGCGGGTGGTGACCTATTATTTTTATTTGCTGGTGGGTGGGCCGGTCTTTTTGTTGATGGTCGGGCGGCCGTTGTTGAAGAAGCTGATGAGGTTTAAAGAGGCCTGAAAAAGATCGCAGCCTTCGGCAGCTCCTACAGGTATCCCTTATCCCTGTAGGCGCTGCCGAAGGCTGCGATCTTTTCAACCCGGCGCCGACTTATCGTCCGGCGCCTGCTGCAACTGCTCCCACAACTCGGCAGCTCCCGGAAACTCCGTTCCGTCTTCCGGCCCCATGTCGTCCGGGTCGTAACGGCTCAAGCAACCCTCCCCCAGGGTGGCAGGCGCCCTGGCAGTGGCTTTGTCCAGTGGATCGGCCATGGTCATGTCCTCGGTTCAGAAACGGCGAAGGGCCTGCAGCGATTGAACGCCCAGGCCCTTCGATTTACAACGGCGGCAGTGTGACGATCAGAACACCACGGTTTTGTTGCCGTGCACCAGCACCCGGTCTTCCAGGTGATAACGCAGGCCGCGGGCCAGTACCATCTTCTCGACGTCACGACCGAAACGCACCATGTCTTCGATGCTGTCGCTGTGGCTGACACGCACAACGTCCTGCTCGATGATCGGGCCGGCGTCCAGTTCTTCGGTCACGTAATGGCAGGTCGCGCCGATCAGCTTCACGCCACGCAGGGAGGCCTGGTGATAGGGCTTGGCACCCACGAACGATGGCAGGAAGCTGTGGTGGATATTGATGACCTTGTGCGCATATTCACTGCACAGTTCGGGTGGCAGGATTTGCATGTAGCGGGCCAGGACCACCACTTCGGCGTCATGCTGCTTGACCAGTCGCGACACTTCGGCAAAGGCCGGCTGCTTGTCCTGCGGATTGACCGGAACGTGATAGTACGGAATGCCGTGCCACTCCACCATGCTGCGCAGGTCATCGTGGTTGGAGATCACACAGGAAATTTCGCAGTCCAGTTCATCGCTGTGCCAGCGGTGCAACAAGTCGGCCAGGCAGTGCGACTCGCGACTGGCCATCAGCACGACGCGCTTCTTTTGTGCGGTATCGGTGATGCGCCAGTCCATCGAGAACTCTTCGGCAATGGGCGCAAAGGCTTCGCGAAACGCTTCGATGCCGAAGGGCAGAGAGTCGGCACGAATTTCGTGACGCATGAAGAACCAGCCACTGAGGTTGTCCGAGTGATGGCTCGCTTCAGTGATCCAGCCGTTGTGTGACGCCAGAAAGTTACTGACTTTGGCAACGATGCCGACGCGGTCCGGGCAAGAAATCACCAGGCGAAAAGTGCGCATGAGGGGGAAACTCCAGAACTTCGCAAAGGCCGCCATTCTAGCGATTACGCAGCAAAACTGCAGTATCGATGACGCCTGGATGCGAAAGAAGACAAGGAAGTCGAGCGATCCCCCGCCACGCGCGTCCCTCTGCGCAGGCGCCTGCTGTCCAGTTCCAATTGTTTATTTGTAAATATCCGTAATGATTGATTCAGACTTTTAATTCACCCAGGCAATGCACTGGTTTTCCTAGCAACTAAAATAAATAAACCGAGGTTTAATGTTTACTTGATGAAACACCCTGACTATTATTGCGGCACTGTCACCTGCCATCCAGCGTCCTACATAAGGTAGTCCCCATGTCCTTGATCAACGAATATCGCGCCACCGAAGAAGCCATCAAAGAGCTGCAAGCCCGTTTGAAGAACCTGTCCCAAGACGACAAACTGCAAACCGAGCTGGAATTCGAAGGCAAACTGCGTACCCTGATGGGTGAGTACTCCAAATCCCTGCGCGACATCATCGCCCTGCTGGATCCAGAGTCCAAAACCAAAGCCCCACGCGGTGGCGCAGTAAAAACTACTGGCACCAAGCGTGCTCGCAAAGTTAAACAATACAAAAACCCGCACAATGGCGAAGTCATCGAAACCAAAGGTGGCAACCACAAAACGCTGAAAGAGTGGAAAGCCAAGTGGGGCGGTGACGTGGTTGAAGGCTGGGCTACCCTGCTGGGCTAAGCCGCAACGCCTGTCGCAGACGGATCCGTGACGGAAAAAACGCCAGTCCCTACTGGCGTTTTTTTATGCACGGCGTTTAACCTCCGCGGCATGTTCGATTTCAAAGATTCAAGCGCAGGCGCAAACCCTGTAAATACTCGTGCCACTCCCTCAGTACCTCTCGTTGCAGGTCTGTAGCAGTAACATTCAATTGGGCTACGGCTTCGACAAAACCCTGAAGCGTATTTGGCGCGCCCCATTCAGGCTCCGACAAACGCTTGCGACAGAACATTTGCCAGCGCTCTTGCTCTTCGCTGCTCAACAAGTCGGGAAAGTTACGCGCGCGATATCGAAACAATAATTCAGGCAAACGTTCATCATCGAACGGCCACTGCTCCCGACCTAACTGCACCGGGTCGACGGTTCTGACTTGTTCGCAGAGTCGCCGGTCCCGATCACCGATAAAACCATCGTATAACTGCTGCTCCGGGTCCTGGCTTGGCGAAAAATCCTCCCGTGCATAAGTCGCTACAACTTTATCCAGCCAAACTTTCTGCGCGTCACTTAGCCGCAGTGCGCGCTGTTGATACAACGCCATATCCAGCCCCAGGCGTTGTTGATCTTCAGGGCGCAACACCGCCAATGGCGCCACCACCGGGCATTTGTTGATGTGGATAAGTTTCAACGGTACCGGCAATTCACCTTCGGCCAGGTCTTCACGACGGGTGTACAGGCGCTGGCGCAAGGTCTCGGCATCCAGATCGAACAGGCCCTGGGGATCGAGGTGCAGGTCGCAGACGATCAAGGCGTTCTTGTTGCGCGGGTGCCAGGCCAGCGGCAGGACCACGCCCACATAGCTGCGTGCCGCGCTGAAGCGCCCGGAAACATGCACCATGGGTTGCAGCAGCCGGATTTGCTCCAGCACTTTGTGTTTACTGCGCAGCTGGAACAGCCAGTCATAGAGTTTGGGCTGTTTTTCCCGGATCAGCCGAGCCAGGGCAATCGTCGCGCGCACGTCAGACAGCGCTTCGTGGGCGCTGCCATGATCGATGCCATTGGCAGCGGTCAGGCGCTCAAGCTTGAGCGTCACCCGCCCCTCGTCATCCGTTGGCCAGTTCAGGCCATCGGGGCGCAAGGCGTACGCCGCACGCACCACGTCGATCAGGTCCCAGCGGCTGTTACCGCCCTGCCACTCGCGCGCATAAGGGTCAAAAAAGTTTCGGTACAGGCTATAGCGGGTCATCTCGTCGTCGAAGCGCAGGGTGTTGTACCCCGCACCACAGGTGCCCGGCGCCGCGAGCTGGGCATGCACCCGAGTCATGAAGTCGGCTTCGCTCAAGCCGTGTTTCGCCAGTTGCCCCGGGGTAATGCCGGTAATCGCGCAGGCCGCCGGATGCGGCAGGATGTCGTCACTGGGGCGGCAGAAAAGATTGACCGGCTCGTCTATTTCGTTGAGGTCGAAATCCGTGCGCAGTCCGGCCATTTGCAGTGGCCGATCACAGCGGGGATTAATGCCAGTGGTTTCGTAGTCGTACCAGAAGATGGAGGTCACGGGCGCTTCCTGAACTTGTAGATCGGCGAAGTCTAGGCGTTCACATCGCACCTCGGCCAGCTTTCGCGCCATTCAGTCACGTTGCCCGTTGTATCGACTGTGTCGTGTTCCCTGGCGGAACAGCGGGCATCGGCTGGAGAAATCCCCAAGCCGATACAGCTACGCTGCACTCAGACAGAAGCCGGCAAGGGCTGAAAACTGAAGTATCGCTTCAGCGCCTCGATCAATTGCCCATACTCCGGCGGCGCCCGGCGCACACTGAACCCGGCGTCATAATGATGAGGCGTGGCGTCTTCATGACACCACAGGCAACAGGCCTGCAGTTCGATGTCCTGGGCGCGTTCCTTGCCGGAAGGAAGCTTCAGGCGCAATTCAAAATCGGCGCCGGTCATGATCGGCAATTGGCTGATCAGCATCAGCCCGTCCTGGGACACGTTACCCAAAAAGCCGATCGGCTTGTCGGTGACGCTGTTGAACACTTCGAGAAAATACGGCAGTTGGTGCTGCTCGATTCGGCGGTCGGTGAACATGTGGAATTCGCCATGCAAGGCTCTTAAGCAGAGCCGCACTACTGCTTCGGAACGGGCCTGCATTATGGAAATGCCCCGCTCTTCCCGCGCCCGGCGCATCAGTCATTGCGATGCTACGGCTTACGTGTGCCAGTCACAGGTGTGGCCCCGGTTTCCAGGCTTGGCTCCAAACCGGTTCCCTTGACTATAGACCAGCTGCGCGCACCATTAAATGATGACTGCCATTCAGAATTGTGTGGGACGCACGGCCGCGGCACTGCGCAGCGGATAGTGGCCCAGGCTCTGCAAGGTTTCCAGGCGCGCCCGGGCACGGTAGGCGTATTCGCTTTGCGGATAGGCGGCCATGATGAACTGATACGTCTGGGCCGCATCGACGAACATCTTCTGCCGTTCCAGGCATTGGCCTCGCATCATCGACACTTCGGGCCAGACGTAAGGTCGTGCCCGGCTGTCGCGTTCGACCTTGGATAACTCCAGCATCACCTGCTCGCAATTGCCTCGGTCGTAGGCACTATAGGCATTGTTCAAGTGATGGTTCATCGCCCAACGGGTGCAGCCGGTGACACTGAGGGCGCCGACGGCAAGGGCGGTAATGAGTACGAATCGCATGGGAAATCTCCTGTCTTGAACGCTGTATCGGCCCGCGCACGGAAATCTTCAGGCCGCCGGATGCGTAGTCGCCACGTTCAATAAAGAAAGAAATAAGTAGTGCATACGAACAATGACTACAACTGCGGAGCATAGTAGCCTCAGTCAGCGCTTGAACTCAGGAGTCTTTGCATGTCCGTCCGTCGTACCAAAATCGTCGCCACCCTTGGCCCGGCCAGTAACTCGCCGGAAGTTCTCGAACAGCTGATTCTG
>Ga0160472_100860_pt1 | contig 12335 bp, 6 predicted proteins | sample HID1973M_E11MG_FD_108267 | JGI IMG/M metagenome (GOLD analysis project Ga0160472, IMG submission 108267) | Enriched mosquito-associated microbial communities from UW Madison campus, WI, USA - HID1973M_E11 MG | ecosystem: Host-associated > Arthropoda: Insects > Digestive system > Unclassified ... | reverse complement strand
TGTCGGTGTTCGCCGGCGTGGGCGAGCGTACCCGTGAAGGGAACGACTTCTACCACGAAATGAAGGACTCGAACGTGCTCGACAAGGTGGCCATGGTGTTCGGCCAGATGAACGAGCCGCCGGGCAACCGTCTGCGCGTGGCGCTGACCGGCCTGACCATGGCCGAGCGCTTCCGCGACGAAGGCCGCGACATCCTGTTCTTCGTCGACAACATCTACCGCTACACGCTGGCCGGTACCGAAGTGTCGGCACTGCTGGGCCGTATGCCTTCCGCCGTGGGCTATCAGCCGACGCTGGCTGAAGAAATGGGCAAGCTGCAGGAGCGCATCACGTCGACCAAGACCGGCTCGATCACGTCGATCCAGGCCGTGTACGTCCCTGCGGATGACTTGACCGACCCGTCGCCTGCCACGACCTTCCTGCACCTGGACTCGACCGTCGTGCTGTCGCGTGACATCGCCGCGCTGGGTATCTACCCCGCCGTCGACCCGCTCGACTCGACCTCGCGCCAGCTCGACCCGCAAGTCGTGGGCACCGAGCACTACGACGTGGCCCGCCGCGTCCAGCAGACGCTGCAGCGCTACAAGGAACTGCGCGACATCATCGCGATTCTGGGCATGGACGAACTGTCGCCGGAAGACAAGCTGTCGGTGGCCCGCGCCCGTAAGATCCAGCGTTTCCTGTCGCAGCCGTTCCACGTGGCCGAAGTGTTCACGGGTTCGCCGGGCAAGTACGTGCCGCTGAAGGAAACCATCCGCGGCTTCAAGATGCTGGTGGACGGCGAGTGCGATCACCTGCCCGAGCAGGCGTTCTACATGGTTGGCTCGATCGACGAAGCCTTCGAGAAGGCCAAGAAGCTTCAGTAAGCGGCGTCTTTCGCCTTCGGGCCGGAAACGGCCTGAAGGCGGAGTACCAGCTTCCCGGAACCGGGAAGTGCATGCTTTCTGGAGAAAGGATCAGATATGGCAACCATTCTTGTAGACGTCGTCAGCGCGGAAGCGTCGATCTTCTCCGGTCCGGCGAAGTTCGTGGCGCTGCCCGGCGAGTCGGGTGAACTGGGTATCCTGCCCGGCCACACGCCGCTGATCACGCGCATCCAGCCGGGTGCGGTGCGGATCGAGAAAGAAGACGGCAGCGATGAATTCGTGTTCGTTGCCGGCGGCATTCTCGAGATCCAGCCGGGTCACGTGACCGTGCTGGCCGATACGGCCATCCGCGGCACCGACCTGGACGAAGCCAAGGCACAGGATGCCCGGCGTGCCGCCCAGGAACTGCTGCAGAACCAGAGCAGCGACCTGGACCTGGCGCGCGCGCAAAGCGAACTGGCTGTGGCGACCGCCCAGCTGGCCGCCATCGCCCGCCTGCGCAAGAAGAAGTAATCGCGTCTTCACAGCAGGGTGCGTCGTTTCGGCGCCACTGTTGTTTTTTTGGCGTTGAACGAAAAAAGGCAGCTCTTGTGGCTGCCTTTTTTCCTTGGTGGCGACTATGCTTTCCGCCTAAGGACCGAGACGCAAAATAGCGCGACAAAAAAAAGCGCGCGGGCCGGGGAGGCTCCGCGCGGACGGGAAAATCCCTTCGAGGGGTCAATTCGAAGGAACGGGTTCGGTCCAGTTTCACCATCAGGCGCATCGGCATTCGACCGAGTTCTCAAGCGCCATCAGGGTCTGGCTTCGGCCAACATTCACACAAGCTTGCTGGCCGGAAAGTCGATGAATCTGTTCGACTGGTACTGCAGTAGGCTTTCTTCTGCGCCCGCCTCGCTTTTTACCTCCTGCTGGCTGGGACAACTCACCTCACTCGGAAGCGGGTGTGTTTTTGCATTGTGGGGGATAGCCCCCGGAATGGCAGTAACAAAGTGTATCGTTTTGCAAGAACTTGAAAGCCGTCCCAGCCAAAATGGGACCTAATCTGCATAAAATGTGCTGAGTTTGTGGGAATTCGCACAATCGAACGATACCAGTCAGATTCTTGTGAGATGACAGATCAGCACATGAGTCCCCGCCGCCATCACAAAGCCGGGGAATGCCGATGACGCGTGCCGCCGACGCCGTCCAGGCGATGCTCGATATGAAAACCGTAGCCGTGGTCGGGCTCTCCGACAAGCCGGAACGGGCCAGCCACGAGGTCGCGGAATACCTGCAGCGACACGGCTATCGCATCGTGCCGGTCAACCCGCTGCTGGCCGGCCGCGACGTGCTGGGCGAGACCTGCCATGCCTCGCTGCGCGACGCCGCCCGGGCGCTGGCCGCGCAGGGTGAGTCTATCGACTGGGTCGACATTTTCCGCCGCGCTACCGAAGTGCAGCCGGTTGTAGCCGATGCCATCGCCATCGGCGCGCGCGGTGTGTGGCTGCAGCTTGGCATCGTCAATGACGACGCCGTGGCCATGGCGCGCAACGCCGGGCTCCTGGCCGTCCAGGACTGCTGCGCCAAGGTCGCGCGGATGCAGCGCGACGAACCCGCCTGAACGAATTCGCGAATCCGGAACTGCCCAGGACACCAATGGCCATCGATCCTCAACTGCTCGCCTACTATCGCCAGCTCGCCGACCGTTACGCGGATCAGCCGGCACCCACCGACGCGCGCGGCGTGCGCGAGCGCTTTGCCGAGATCGCCGCGCTGTCCATCCTGCCGGACCCAGAAGGCGTCGTGGCCGAGGACCTCGTCCTGGCGTTGCCGGGGCGATCGCTGGCCGCGACCCTCTTCCGCCCGCCCGGCAATCCGCGGCCGCGCCTGATCGTCTACTTCCACGGCGGCGGATGGGTGGTCGGCTCGCACCGCACGCACCGGACCATAGCCGCGCTGCTGGCGGCGGACACCGGCTGCGCGGTGGCGAGCGTCGACTACCGACTGGCGCCGGAGCACCCCTTTCCGGCACCTTGCGACGATGCGGTCGAAGCGGTGCAATGGGTGGCCGCGGAACGAGAGCGGCTGGGCCTGGATGCCGACTTTCTCGCCGTGGCCGGCGACAGCGCGGGCGGCCACCTCGCCGCCGTCGCTGCGGCCCACGCCGGCGCGGGCCTGGTCGATGCGCAACTGCTGATCTACCCCGTGGCCGCCCCCGTGCTGAGCAGTGAAAGCTACCGCGCGTTTGCCAACGGCCCCGGCCTGACCCGGGACGAGATGGCCTGGTTCTGGACCGAATTCATCGGGGCCGACGCCCTCGAACGTGGCACCGCCAACACCGATCCGCGCATCGCCCTGATGAGCGCATCGCCCGCGGCGCCGCCCGCCAGCGTCATCATGGTGGCCGCGCACGATGTGCTGCGCGACGACGGCATCGCCTACGCCGATTTCCTCGTCCGCCACGACGCGGCGGTGGTCACCATCGAAGCCAGCGGCATGACGCACGGCTTCGCCCGCCTGCAGCCCGACGCCCCGCGCGCCCGCGAATGGATGCGCCGCGCGGCACAAGCATTCGTCTCACTCGTTGACGAAACGTAACGGCCTGCCGCCGGCCGGCGCCAAAAGCGCGGCCCGGCGGTGCCCATCCCGTAGAATGGCGGTCTCACGAGGATGACCATGACCGCCTTGCAGAACGACACCTTCCTGCGCGCATTGCGCCGCGAGCCGACCGAATACACGCCGCTGTGGCTGATGCGCCAGGCCGGCCGGTACCTGCCCGAGTACAACGCCACGCGCGCGCGCGCCGGCAGCTTTCTCGGTCTTGCCAAGAGTCCGGCCTACGCGACCGAGGTGACCCTGCAGCCGCTCGACCGCTATCCGCTCGACGCCGCCATCCTCTTCTCCGACATCCTGACCGTACCCGATGCCATGGGTCTCGGCCTGTCCTTCGCCGTGGGCGAGGGCCCGCGCTTCGCCCATCCGCTGCGCACCGAAGCCGACGTGCAGAAGCTGGCCGTGCCCGACATGTCGGCGCTGCAGTACGTGTTCGACGCCGTCAGCGAGATCCGCCGCGCGCTGGTGCAGGACGGCCGGCAGCGCGTGCCGCTGATCGGTTTCTCCGGCAGCCCGTGGACGCTGGCCTGCTACATGGTCGAGGGCGGCGGCTCGGACGACTTCCGCACCGTCAAGGCGATGATGTACGGCCGCCCGGACCTGATGCACCGGATCCTGGAGATCAACGCCCAGGCCGTCACCGCCTACCTGAACGCCCAGATCGAGGCGGGCGCGCAGGCCGTGATGCTGTTCGACACCTGGGGCGGCGCCCTGGCCGACGGCATGTACCAGCAGTTCTCGCTGGCCTATATGCGCCGGGTTGTCGCAGGGCTGAAGCGCGAGCAGGCAGGGCAGTCGGTGCCGGTGATCGTCTTTACCAAGGGCGGCGGACTGTGGCTGGAAGAGCTGGCCGACATCGGTGCCGATGCGCTCGGCCTCGACTGGACCGTCAATCTCGCCCAGGCCCGCCAGCGCACCGGCGGGCTGGTGGCCCTGCAGGGGAATATCGACCCGACGGTGCTGTTCGCGCCCGAGGACGCCATCCGCACCCAGGTGCGCGGCGTGCTCGACAGCTACGCCAGCGGCGGCGGCAGCGATGGGCACGTCTTCAACCTCGGCCACGGCATTTCGCAGTTCACGCCGCCGGAGAGCGTGACGGTGCTGGTCGATGAGGTCCACCGCTACAGCCGCCAGCTGCGCGCGGCGTCGCGCGGCTGACAAGGGCCGCGAACGCTGCCACGGGGCCCCAGATATCCCGCGGCGCAGCGATTGTTGCCGGAACTGCCCATAGTTATGTGAAAGGCGCGTGACAGTGCCGCTGTCAAGTAAACTATTTGCGGACGTTCCCCAAAAAGAGGCCAAAAAGCGGCGCCCGCTTGATCGTTGAGACTTGACTTATGCACACCGATGGGTTTTCCGCAGTGCAAGAAGGGGTTACTCCTTAACTCATCCGGGGGAGGTAGCCAAGTCCTTGATTTTTAAGGCCTTGTAACTTCGTCACAGAAATGTGCCGAACCGATGGAAGCCTTGATTTTCGGGCCTTGACGGCGATCCCGGGCGACTTTTCAACAAAGTTATCCACAGGGGCGTGGTGCGGAGTGCAAAACTGGTCATCTATCATCGACTTAGGGCCGCATTTAAAGTATTGCTTTAAGTTGATGTTGCGCCGCACACAAGGCTCGGATGCCGCGCCCGGCCATTGTCCGATGCACGCTTCTGGCGTGCTCCTGCACCGGGTCCGTGCCGCAATATCCTGGAAAAATGCAAGATGAGCCACGCCGATCCCGTTGCTCGCGCCGCTTCATTGCCGGGCGGCCCCGATCTGGCGCAGGCCCCGCCTGTTCCCGTCCAGCCCATCCTGCGTGTCGCCCTCGACACCCCGGCGGACGATCTCTTCGATTATCTTGCCCCGCCTGACGTCCAGCCCGGCGAACTGGTGGTGGTGCCGTTCGGCCGCCGCAGCGTAACGGGCATTGCCGTCCAGCGCGCGGCGCACAGTGACGTGCCACCCGAGCGCCTGCGCGAGATTGCCGGCCGCCTGGGCTGGCTGGCGCCGCTCGACCGGCACTGGCTGTCGCTCGCATCGTTCTCCGCTCGCTACTACCAGCGCCGCCTTGGCGAAGTGATGCTGCCGGCCATGCCGCCGGCATTGCGCGAGCCGGAAGGCTGGGACCGGCTGGGACAACGCGCCCGGACCACGCGCTACCTCATCGTCGCGGGCGCCGCCGACGCCTTGCTCGGCGCGGTCCCGGCCCGTGCCCGCACTGCCCAGGCGCTGGCGCGCGCCTTGGCGGAGCAGGGCGACGCCGGCCTGACCCAGGCCGAGGCGCGCGAACTCAGTTCAGCGGCCCCGGCGCGGCTGGCCGAGTGGGAGGCGGCCGGCTGGCTGGCGGTCGAGACCGTCGACAAGCCGCTGCTCGACGTGCTCGATGCGCCGCCTTCCACGCCGCCGCCCTTGCATGCCGAGCAACGCGAGGCCGTGGCCGCCATCGGCGAAGCCCGCGATTTCGTCACCTTCCTGCTGCACGGCGTGACCGGCAGCGGCAAGACCGAGGTCTACCTGCATGCGATGGCCGATGCGCTGGCCGCCGATCCGCACGCGCAGGTGCTGATGCTGGTGCCGGAAATCAACCTGACCCCGCAACTGCAGTCGCGCATCGCGGCGCGCTTCCCGCACCTGCCGCTCGCCGTCCTGCATAGCGGGCTGGCGGACCAGGAGCGCACGCTCCAATGGCTGGCCGCCCACCGCGGCGAGGCGCGCATTGTGCTCGGCACGCGCATGGCGGTGATGGCGTCGATGCCGCACCTCCGGCTCATCGTGGTCGACGAGGAGCACGACACCTCCTACAAGCAGCAGGAAGGCCTGCGCTATTCCGCGCGCGACCTCGCCATCTGGCGCGGCAAGGACCTGGGCATCCCGGTGGTGCTCGGCTCGGCCACGCCGTCGATGGAAAGCTGGTGGCGGGCCGAGCAGGGCGCCTACCGCAAGCTGGTGCTGCGCGAGCGCGCGCAGGCCGACGCGGCGCTGCCCACCGTGCGGCTGATCGACCTGAACCACGAGCGCCAGCGCCAGCGCGCCGCGTACGAGGGCCTGTCGGTGCCGCTGCTGGACGCCATCGAGGCGCGGCTGGCGCGCGGCGAGCAGAGCCTGCTGTTCCTGAACCGGCGGGGCTACGCGCCGGTGCTCGCCTGTGACGCGTGCGGCTGGCTCTCGGGCTGCCCGCGCTGCTCGGCGTACCTGGTGCTGCACCGGCCCGAGCGGCGGCTGCGCTGCCACCACTGCGGGCTGGAGTCGCCCGTCCCGCATCACTGCCCCGACTGCGGCAATGTCGACGTGGCGCCGCTCGGGCGCGGCACGCAGCGCATCGAGGAGGCACTGGCGGCGCGCTTTCCGCAGGCCCGTATCGCCCGCATCGACGCCGATTCCACGCGCCGCAAGGGCAGCGCGCAGGCCATGTTCGACGAGGTGCACGCCGGCGAGGTCGACATCCTGGTCGGCACGCAGATGGTCGCCAAGGGGCATGACTTCCAGCGCGTCACGCTGGTCGGCATCGTCCACCCCGACGCCGCCATGTTCAGCCACGACTTCCGCGCCGCCGAGCACCTGTTCGCCTCGCTGATGCAGGTGGCGGGCCGGGCAGGGCGGGCCGGACTGGCGGGCGAAGTGCTGATCCAGACGCGCTACCCCGATGCCCCGGCATTGCAGGCGCTGGTACGCCATGACTATGATGGATTCGCTGCTACCCAGTTGCGCGAGCGCCGGCAGGCGGGGTTGCCCCCGTTTGCCTACCAGGTGCTGGTGACCGCCGAACACGGCCAGCTGGAGCGGGCGCTGGACTTCCTGCGTGCCGCGCGTGACGAGTCGGCCGGCTGTACGCTGGCGCCGGAGGTGCAACTGCACGACCCGGTGCCGATGTCGATGGTCCGCATCGCCAACCGCGAGCGGGCCCAGATGCTGGTGGAGGCGTCATCGCGCCCGGTATTGCAGCGTTTTGTTGCAGAGTGGGTACAAACATTTGCGGTGGCAGGCACGCGCGCCAAGGGGGTGCGCTGGCAGCTCGAGATCGATCCCTTGCGAATCTAGGCAGATCGGAGGAGCCGGAAGCACGGCCGGACATGGCGATGGTGCAACCATCTCTCGGCAGGGTAGGTATTAGGGTTGCACCTCGGTTGCACCCAGCTCGGTGCAGCGCGTATGATTCGCGGCAGCACGTGCCGCCCGGTTCGGCGAGCGAATCTCGCGAGCGGGTGTGTGCGACCTTCGGAGAACTGCACGCATGGCCACCACCACTCTCGGCGTCAAGCTCGACGACGCCTCGCGCGATCGCCTCAAGCGCGCCGCCCAGTCGATCGACCGCACCCCTCACTGGTTGATCAAGCAAGCCATCTTTACCTACCTCGAACAGATCGAGCGCGGCTATCGCCCGCACGAGACCAGTGCCGAAGGGCCGGTCGTGGACACGGAAGAGGGCGCCGACGCTGCCGAGGCACTCGCCGCCGGCGAGACCCCGCCGCAACCGTTCCTCGAATTCGCCCAGAGCCTGCAGCCGCAGTCCGTGCTGCGCGCCGCCATTACCTCGGCGTATCGCCGCCCGGAAACGGATTGCGTGCCGCTGCTGCTGCAACAGGCGCGGCTGCCGCAGGCGCAGGACGAGGCCGCCACCCGCATGGCGCGCACGCTCGCCGGCAAGCTGCGCGAGCAGAAGGTCGGCGCGGGCCGCGACGGGCTCGTGCAGGGATTGATCCAGGAGTTCTCGCTGTCGAGCCAGGAAGGCGTGGCGCTGATGTGCCTGGCCGAAGCCCTGCTGCGCATTCCCGACAAGGCCACCCGCGATGCACTGATCCGCGACAAGATCAGCGGCGCCAACTGGCACTCGCACCTGGGCCAGAGCCCGTCGCTGTTCGTCAACGCCGCCACCTGGGGCCTGCTGCTGACCGGCAAGCTGGTCGCCACCCACACGGAATCGGGCCTGACCAAGGCGCTGACCCGCATCATCGGCAAGGGCGGCGAGCCGCTGATCCGCAAGGGCGTGGACATGGCCATGCGCCTGATGGGCGAGCAGTTCGTCACCGGCGAGACCATCTCCGAGGCGCTCGCCAACGCCCGCAAGTTCGAGGCCGAGGGCTTCCGCTACTCGTACGACATGCTCGGCGAGGCCGCCATGACCGAGGCCGACGCACAGCGCTACATGGCGTCGTACGAGCAGGCCATCCACGCCATCGGCCAGGCCTCGCGCGGCCGCGGCATCTATGAGGGCCCGGGCATCTCGATCAAGCTGTCGGCGCTGCATGCGCGCTACAGCCGCGCCCAGCACGAGCGCGTGGTCACCGAACTCTACGGCCGCCTGAAGTCGCTGACGATGCTGGCGCGCCATTACGACATCGGCATCAATATCGACGCCGAGGAAGCCGACCGCCTCGAAATCTCGCTCGACCTGCTCGAACGCCTGTGCTTCGAGCCCGAGCTGGCCGGCTGGAACGGCATCGGCTTCGTGGTGCAGGGCTACCAGAAGCGCTGCCCGTTCGTGATCGATTTCCTGATCGACCTCGCGCGCCGCAGCAAGCACCGCCTGATGATCCGCCTGGTCAAGGGCGCCTACTGGGACAGCGAGATCAAGCGCGCCCAGGTGGACGGGCTGGAAGGCTATCCGGTCTACACGCGCAAGGTCTACACGGATGTGTCGTACCTGGCCTGCGCGCGCAAGCTGCTGTCGGTGCCGGACGCGATCTATCCGCAGTTCGCCACCCACAACGCGCACACGCTGTCGGCCATCTACCAGGCCGCGGGCCAGAACTACTACCCCGGCCAGTACGAGTTCCAGTGCCTGCACGGCATGGGCGAGCCGTTGTACGAGCAGGTGGTCGGCCCCGTGCCGGAAGGCAAGTTCAACCGCCCGTGCCGCATCTACGCGCCGGTCGGCACGCATGAGACGCTGCTGGCCTACCTGGTGCGCCGGCTGCTGGAGAACGGCGCCAATACGTCGTTCGTCAACCGCATCGCCGACGAGACGATTGCCCTCGAAGACCTGGTGGCCGACCCCGTGGCCGTGGTCGACGGCATCGCCCGCGACGAAGGCGCCGCCGGCCTGCCGCATCCGCGCATCCCGCTGCCGCGCGAGCTCTACGGGGCCGAGCGCGCCAATTCGGCGGGCATCGACCTCGCCAACGAGCATCGCCTTGCCTCGCTGTCGTCGGCGCTGCTGGCAGGCGCCACCGAGCGCCATGTGGCCGCGCCGATGCTGGGGGTCGACGCATCGCCCGCCGGCACGCCCGAGCCGGTGCTGAATCCGGCCGACCATCGCGACGTGGTGGGCCACGTGACCGAGGCCAGCCCCGCCGAGATCGAGTTTGCGCTGCAGGCCGCGGTCAACGCCGCGCCGATCTGGCAGGCCACGCCGCCCGACGTGCGCGCCGCCGCGCTGGATCGTGCCGCCGACCTGATGGAAGCGCAGATGCAGCACCTGATGGGCATCATCGTGCGCGAGGCCGGCAAGACGTTCTCGAACGCGATTGCCGAAGTGCGCGAGGCGGTCGACTTCCTGCGCTACTACGCCGCCCAGGTGCGCGCCACGTTCTCGAACGACACGCACCGTCCGCTCGGCCCCGTGGTCTGCATCAGCCCGTGGAACTTCCCGCTGGCCATCTTCACCGGCCAGGTCGCCGCGGCGCTCGCTGCCGGCAACCCGGTGCTGGCCAAGCCCGCCGAGCAGACCCCGCTGATCGCCGCCCAGGCCGTGCGCCTGCTGCGTCAGGCGGGCGTGCCGGCCGGCGCCGTGCAACTGCTGCCGGGCCGCGGCGAGACCGTGGGCGCGGCGCTGGTGGGCGACGCGCGCGTCAAGGGCGTGATGTTCACCGGCTCGACCGAGGTGGCGCGCCTGCTCCAGCGCAACATCGCCGGCCGGCTCGACGCCGCCGGCCGTCCGATCCCGCTGATCGCCGAAACGGGTGGCCAGAACGCGATGATCGTCGACTCGTCGGCACTGGCCGAGCAGGTGGTGGCCGACGTGGTCACCTCCGCCTACGACTCGGCCGGCCAGCGCTGCTCGGCGCTGCGCGTGCTGTGCCTGCAGGAGGACGTGGCGGACCGCGTGCTCGAGATGCTGCGCGGCGCGATGGGCGAGCTGGCGATGGGGAATCCCGACCGCCTGCCGACCGACGTCGGCCCCGTGATCGACGAAGAGGCGCGCGGCAACATTGTCCGCCATATCGACGCCATGCGCGCCAAGGGCCGGCCGGTCCATCAGGCCAACCCGAATGCCGCGCTGTCGACCGGCTGCCGTCACGGCACCTTCGTGGCGCCGACGCTGATCGAACTGGCCGGCATCGAGGAGCTGCAGCGCGAGGTGTTCGGGCCGGTGCTGCACGTGGTGCGCTACCCGCGCGAATCGCTCGATACGCTGATCGGCCAGATCAACGGCACCGGCTACGGGCTGACGCTCGGCCTGCACACGCGCATCGACGAGACCATCGCCGACGTCGTCGGCCAGGCGCATGTGGGCAATCTCTACGTGAACCGCAACGTGGTGGGCGCGGTGGTGGGCGTGCAGCCGTTCGGCGGCGAGGGCCTGTCGGGCACCGGTCCGAAGGCCGGCGGTCCGCTCTACCTCCATCGCCTGCTGTCGGTCTGCCCGCAGGACGCCGTGGTGCGCGCCGCGCGTGCCGCCGAGGTGTCGGGCCAGCCGGCGCCGGCCGAGGTGCCCGTGCCGGTGCGCGAGGCCTTCGACGCCTGGCTCGGCTGGGCGAAGAGCGCCATGCCGGCCGCCGCCGCGGCCAGCGAGGCCTATGCCGCGGCATCGCCGGCAGGCCTGTCCGTGACGCTGCCCGGCCCGACCGGCGAGCGCAACACCTACTCGCTGCTGCCGCGCGACGCCGTGCTGTGCCTGGCGCGGCGCGAAGAGAATCTCGCGCTGCAACTGGGTGCCGTGCTGGCGGTTGGCGCGGAAGCCGTATTCCCTGACGAGGACCCGGCGCGCGGTCTGTTTGGCCGCCTGCCGAAGGCAGTACAATCGCGCGTCCACATGGTTGCCGACTGGACTTCGCCGGACGCCGCCTTCGACGCGGTGCTGCACCATGGCGATTCCGACCAGCTCCGCACCGTGTGCGAGCAGGTGGTGAATCGCCCCGGCCCGATCGTCGCGGTGCAGGGCCTGGCGCAAGGTGAACCGAATATCGCGCTGGAGCGTTTGTTGATCGAGCGCTCGCTTTCCGTCAACACGGCGGCGGCGGGTGGCAATGCAAGTCTGATGACGATCGGCTGAGGGCTCCGGCCCCGGCGGCCGGCATCCAGGCCAGAGCGCGTGGCGGCGGCAGCGATCCTGCCCCGCCGCGTATATGAAAAGGGGGCGGCACTGCCGGGCCGCGCCACGACAGAGATGCCGTACTCGGCATGACATCGGCAGATATTGGGACCCAAGGAGAACTGATGAGCTCGACCTTCCACAAGACGGCACTGACCGTCGCCCTCGCCGGCCTCGGCCTGACCGCCGCTTCGGCCGCCTTTGCGCAGGCGCAGGAAATCAAGCTGGGCTTCGCCGCCCCGATGACGGGCGCGCAGGCGCAGTATGGCAAGGACATGCAGAACGGCGTGGTTCTCGCGATCGAGGACATGAACGCGACCAAGCCGAAGATCGGTGGCAAGGAAGTCAAGTTCGTGCTCGTCTCCGAAGATGACCAGGCCGATCCGAAGACCGGCTCGGTGGTCGCCCAGAAGCTGGTCGACAATGGCATCCAGGGCATGCTCGGCCACTTCAACTCGGGCACCACGATCCCGGCGTCGATGGTCTACAACCGCGCCGGCATTCCGGAAATCGCCATGGCGACCGCGCCGGAATACACGAAGCAGGGCTTCAAGACCACCTTCCGCATGATGACGTCCGACACCCAGCAGGGCTCGGTGATCGGCGCCTTCGTGGTGAAGAAGCTGGGCGCGAAGAACAT
>Ga0160472_100858_pt1 | contig 12351 bp, 9 predicted proteins | sample HID1973M_E11MG_FD_108267 | JGI IMG/M metagenome (GOLD analysis project Ga0160472, IMG submission 108267) | Enriched mosquito-associated microbial communities from UW Madison campus, WI, USA - HID1973M_E11 MG | ecosystem: Host-associated > Arthropoda: Insects > Digestive system > Unclassified ... | reverse complement strand
CAGCAGGATGTGGCCACGCTGGCCGACCACAACCATGCGCTCGCCGGCCCGGGCCACGCCGGACAACGGGCTTTTGCTGGCCAGGGCGCTGATGCGGGCGGGTTGGTCGAGTACGTCGATGTAATCAGCTGCCTGGGTCATGCCATGCAGCAGGCAGAGCACAACACCGAGGGTCAGTTGCACACTTTTATATTTATACCAACACATAGCGTGTCCTCTTCAAAACTGCGTCGGGGGCACCCAAACGCTCGAACCTTGCGCCGTGCAAGGCATCCCGCTTTTCCTGTAGGAGCGAGCCTGCTCGCGATGGACGTCAACGATGACGCGGGGTTTCTGGGTGCCCGCGTCGTCCTCTGGTTTTTCGCGAGCATGCTCGCTCCTACAGGTCGGTCGCTTTTTGTAGGAGCGAGCCTGCTCGCGATGGACGTCAACGATGACGCGGGGTTTCTGGATGCCCGTGTCGTCCTCTGGTTTCTCGCGAGCATGCTCGCTCCTACAGGTCGGTCGTTTTTTGTAGGAGCGAGCACGCTCGCGATGGACGTCAACGATGACGCGGGGTTTCTGGGTACCCGTGTCGTCCTCGGGTTTTTTCGCGAGCATGCTCGCTCCTACAGGTCAGGGTCAGGTCGGGTTGCTTAGCGAATACCCGCCCCCGCAAGGGCATCCGGTGCCCACTGCACTTTCGATAGCGGCTCGATGTACTTCACGCCGCCGTGGGGGCCGACGATGCCGTTGATGTTGTAGTTACCGCCCACCAGGTCGTAGATCATGAACGGCGAGGTATCGGGGACCTGCTTGTCGTAGCTCTGGCTGAGGAAGGCGAACGAGCCCCGATAGAGCTGACCACGGGCGTCGTACTGGTCCGAAGCCAGAGCGATCCAGCTGTCTTCATCGAGGTAGAAGCGGCGCTTGTGATAGATGTGCCGCGACCCGGACTTGAGGGTGCCCTCGACCACCCACACGCGGTGCTTCTCCCAGCGCACCATGTCCGAGGCCAGGTGGTTGGGTGTGGTCAGCAGCTTGGGGTCCTGGGCGTAGGTCAGCTTGTAGGTGTTGTAGGGCAGGATCATTTCCTGCTTGCCCACCAGCTTCCAGTCGAAACGATCCAGCGCGCCGTTGAAGACGAAGGTGTCGTCGTAGGTGTTGGTCCCGGCAGTGCCCGGGTTCGGCGTGTCATAGGCCAGGTCCGGCGCCAGCTTGACCCGACGCTGGCCGGGCAGGTATTGCCAGGCCTTGCGCGGCTGCACCAGCGGGTTGGCCGAGTCCTTGAGCATGATCGCCTCGCCGGCACGGCGCGCGGGACCGGTGTAGTACAGCTTCATCTGGTAAAAGGTGTCGGTGCTGCTGATCAGCTTCGACATGTCCTCGTAGACCGGGTAGTTCATGAACGACAGACCGGTGGTGGCCAGGGTCGCGACACCCGCCGAATCGACGCTCCAGGAGTCGTACTTGGACGTCAGGTTGACCCCCAGATAGCGCAGCAGGTGGTTCCACATGGCCTCGCTGCCCGACTGCGGAATCGGGAACGGCACGCCGGGCAGCACGTTGTCGATGGACAGCCCGCCCTCGAGGGACTTGGCGCCGGTGGCGTTTTTCAGGCTGTTGTCGAGCACCGCCTGGGGCAAGGCCACCGTGCGGTGCGTCGGGTACACATTGATGTGATAGGTCGGATAACGCTTGGCCAGTTCCATTGCGGTGGCCGTCAGCAGGCCCTTGTACTGATCGACGTTTTTGCCGTCGATGACCAGCAGCGGTTTCTCGTCGGCGAAGGGATCGGGGCGCATGCTGTCGCCCGCCTTGAAGCTGGCCGGTGGCGTGGTCAACCCGCCCTTGTAGGCCGGAATCGAACCGTCGGCATTGCCCGCCATTTCCGCACCTATGCCGGTCAGGCTGGTGCCCAGCTTCGCCGCTTCCTGGATCGATACGCCCGCCTGGGCCTGGGTGGCAATGATGCCCGCCAGGGTGACTGCCAGCACGCTCTGTAGAAATCTCATCTGAACACTCTCCACTTGTTGTTGTAATCGAGGGGTCAATCAGAAGGTGGTTTTGAACGAGGCCGTGACCATCCCGCGGTCCTTCAGCAGCGGCGACAGGCCGGCCTGGGAAGTGATCTGCCCGGGGATGCACTCGTAGCGGCCATTGGCACCGGGGGTGTTGTTGTCGAGCCCGGTTTCGCAGGTATCGAACGGGCCGAAGGCGTCGACGTATTTCAGGTCGAATTTGTATTTTTGATAGACGTCCGCAGCGACGCCGACGGAGTAGCTGCCCGCATCCTCGTTGCCGCCCAACTGCACGGCGGAGTTGCCCTTGAGGCCGACGTTGTAGGACATGGGCATGGACAGATCGACGCCTGGGAAGACCTGGTACCAGGTCGGCGTGAAGTTGGTTGCCAGGGTGTAGGCATTGGTGTCGACCTTATCCACACCGCGGTAGCTGGAGTCGCCCTTGAAGGTCTGCTTGCCCTTGTCGACGCTGACCAGGTGGGTCAGCGTGCCTTCCACCGCCAGGGACGAGGCATCCCAGATCGGCGTGTCGCCAAAGGTCACCAGGCCATTGAGCACCACGTGGAACGTCTTGCCCCGCGCCAGTCCGGTGTCACCGTTGCCGGGCACCGCGCCGATCAGGTTGGCGCCGTTGACCAGACCCTGGCCGGCCAGTGCATTCAACGTCGGGTTGATGGTGCTGAAGTTGCTCACCAGCGGCATGTTTTCGCGGTAGTTCAAGTCGAGACCGACGCTGACCGGCCCCACGCCCTTGGACAGGCTGATGCCGTAGATGTCGATGTCATCGGCGTAGGCCGTCAGGTACTCGATGCCTTCGAGGCCGGCCAGGCCCGGCTTGTGCAAGTTGGGTGCATTGATCAGCACCGACGGCAGGGTGTCGGAGGTATTGCGGTAGTAGAAACCCAGGGTGCCGCCCAGCCATTCCGGGCTCCATTTGGCCATCAGGCCGAAGTCGCCGGAGTTATGCGGTTTGACGTCATGCCCACGGGGTGCCCCGTAAAAAGCACCGGCACCACCCAGCAGTGCCGGCAACGGCAGCCAGAACACATTGGCGCCCTCGCCGAGCATGTCGTAGCCGCCCATGTAGGTTTCACCCTCGGGCAGGCGGGAGTTCTGGAATTCCAGGAAGTACTGCGCCCCCAGGGTCAGCTCCGGGTTGACCGTGTACGACATGGACAGCTGGTTGCGCGGCAGGAACAACTCCTTGGTTTCCGTGCCAGGCACGTTGTACAACTTGGCGATGTCGAGCGCCGACTGCCCGTAGTTGATGCCGTTGGCCGCGTTGAACAGGGTTTCGCCCCAGTAGACGTTGTGCTTGCCGAGCTTGGCGCTGAGCATCGAGTCTTCGCCGACTTCGGTGCTGTAGAACACGAAGGCGTCGAGGATTTCACCGGAAGGACCGTTGTAGTAACGATCGGTGTAGCGGCTCAGTCCATGCTTGCTGGCCGTACGTCCATTCAGCGAATCACCGGGCTGGATCGCACCGGCCGGGCGCGCGGCAACCAGGTTGCCGGCATTGCCCTCCTGCCCTGGAAACGGGTTGGAGCTGGAACCGACATGGTCGTAAGCATGGTCATACCAGCTGGCGCCGCTGACTCGAAAGCCCATTTTCCCCTGATAGACCACGTCCAGCTCAGTCAGCAAGTCGACGCGCTGGGTCACGGCGCTGCCGACGCTGAAGTTCCTGTCGCCGTCATTGAGATTGGAGGTGTTGGCGACTTTCGAATTCTGCCCTTCCACCCGCTGGCCATAACTGGTCTTGAGGGTGTTGTCGAAACGTACGGCCCAGTCATCACTGCCGGTGTTGAACTCGAAGGCATGGGCGGCCGGCATGACGGCGAGCGAAATGGCGGTAGGCAGCAGGCTGCGCAGCAAGGCGCTGTGACCTGTAGTGGTAGGCATAGCGTTGTCTCCGTTTTTTGTTTTTTTTGTCTGGTTGGACCAACGGCTCGCATCCGGTCCTTGCGATGATGCGAGTGGCTTGCGGGGTGCTTATGACGGGCTTTTTCGACGAGCGATCAGAGGCTGTGAAAGGCTTCATTGCGCCGCTTCGGATGTCTCAAACCCTGCCAGCTGCACAGTAGGATTCGCCCTGTCGGCGCGGGTTACATTTCACGTCAGAGACTTCCCTTTTGATGACAACGCCCCTGGGGCGAGCGGGATGGATTTACTGCTGCCGTGCTTTTCATTTCACGATCAAGTCTCTATAACTGGCAGGCAGCTGCGACCGCGAGAGCTCATTTGTCACAACACGGAATGTATGCACGTCATGCCTGTACAAGCACGAACCGCCGTACTGTCCAACTACCTGGATGTGGCTCACCACCTGCGATTGAACGCGATTAGCCTGCTGGCCGAAGTGGGCCTGACGCCTGCGATCCTCAAGGATCCCGATCAGCGCATTCCGGCCACTGCGAGCATCATCCTGCTGGAAAAATCGGCGAAATTGAGTGGTTGCGAGTCCCTCGGCCTGCGCATGGCCGAGCTGCGCCAGCTGGCGGATTTTGGTGAAGTGAGCTTGCTGCTCAGTCACCAGAACACCCTTCGCGATGCCCTGAACGTAATCGTGCATTACCGTCAGTTGATCAATGAATCCCTGGCGATTTACGTCGAGGAAATCGGCAGCACGGTGATCATTCGCGAAGAACTGGTGACCGACATGGGCACCAACAATCGCCAGTCCATCGAGCTGGCCATTGCCGTGATGCATCGCTTTTGCGCGGCCATGCTCGGTGCGCACTGGCGCCCGATTACTGTCTGTTTTTCCCATGACGCACCGACGGATCTCTCCGTGCATCGGCGGATCTTCGGCTGCAAGATCGAGTTCGGCTGCGAGTTCAACGGTATCATTTGCCCCGCCGCCAACCTCGACACCGCCAACCCCTTGGCCAATGCGGCCATGGCCCGCCTCGCCCAGCGCTACCTGGATTCGCTGCTGGGCAAGAAGGACGGCCACTCCATGGCCTTCGACGTGCGCAAATCCATTTACCTGTTGCTGCCCATGGGCCGCGCGACCATTGCGCAGATTGCCCAGAGCCAGGGCATGAACGTGCGCACCCTGCAGCGCCGCCTCGATGAAGAAGGCGCCAGCTTCAGTGAGTTGATCAACGGCGTGCGCCGCGACCTGGTGATTCGCTACCTGCAGAACCCCGGTTATTCCCTGGGACGGATTGCCGACATGCTCGGTTATTCGATGCCCAACTCCTTCACCCGCTGGTTCGTCTCCCAGTTCGACATGCCTCCTGCCGCGTGGCGCAACGAGCACAGGATCGTGGTGCGCAAGGACCTCTGATACTCAAAAAAAAACGGCCATCTGCCGTGGCAGATGACCGCAAAAAGGAGCGCGTTCGGGCGGCCTGAACTGTGGCGCACGCACCCTCCTCCTCTGTAGGAGCGAGCATGCTCGCGATGGGCGTCAACGATGACGCGGGTTTTCTGGATGCCCGCGTCGCTCTCTGGTCCATCGCGAGCAGACTCGCTCCTACAGCGGGGGTGGGGGCCGTGTCAGGGGGCGTTTCAGGACGCTTCCATCATGGCCTTGGCAGGTGTTTCCCCGACCTCTTCACGCTGCGCCCGGACAATGTCGTCGAGGTAATGACGGCGCACGTAGAAGAACACCGCAGTCGCCGCGATGCTCATCAGCGGCACCAGCTGGAAGGCGCCGTGCAGGCCGACCAGGTCGGACACCCGACCCGTGACGAAAGGCCCCGGGGCCAGGCCGAGGATGTTGTTGACCAGGGTCAGCGCGGCGAAGGCGGTGCCGTGCACTTTGTAGTGGGTCAGGTTGGCGATGGTGGCAATGATCGGGCCGTTGGCGCCTGTCACGAACAGCATGGCCAGTCCAATCAATCCCAGTTGCAGCGGCCCCGCCGGCTGGATCAGCGCCAGTGACATCAACAGGCAGCTGCCCATGCAGAAGGCCATGGACATGTCGATCTTGCGCAACGGTGATCGCCGGCTGAGGCGATCACTGAGCATGCCGCAGAAAATCGCGCCGACGCCGCAGCACAGGACCATGACGCCCGAGACCGCGCCGGCCTTGCCCTCGCCCATGCCGTAATAACGGTTGAAGTAGCTCGGCATCCAAACAATCATGCTGCCGGCGACGAAGGTCTGCAGGCCGCTGGCGATGTACATGGCGATCACCGAACGGGTGCCATACAAAGTGCGCAGCGGGCGCTTGACCGCCACCTTGTCAACGGCCGTGGCGAGGCGTTGCGGGGCGATCCGCGCTTCCTTGACGATGATCGGGTAAAGCGCCGCCAGCAGCAGGCCGAACAGCGCCATGCTGGCGAACGACCAGCGCCAACCCAGCTTGACGGCCACCGCGCCGCCAATGGAAATGCCCAGCACCGAGCCGAACATCGCACCCGCCATGAAGGCACTGGCGAGGGTGGCGCGCATGCTTTTGGGGAACACCGACACCACCACGGCAATGCCGACGCTGCCGTAGGCGGCCTCGCCGACGCCCACCATGAAGCGCGCGATCAGCATTTCCTGGTAGTTCTGCGCCAGGGCGCAGCCAAGGGTGGCGAGGCTCCAGAGCAAAGCCATCAGCGCGAGGCTCTTGACCCGGCCAAAGCGGTCGGCGAGCAGCGACAGGGGAATGGTCAGCAGGCCCACCATCAGGGCGACAATGCCGCTGAGCAGGCCCAACTGACCATCACTCAGGGCCCACTCGCCCTTGAGAATCGGGAACACGGCATTGAGGACCTGCCGTGACATGTAGTCGGAAATCAACAAGCCGAAAGTCAGCACAAACACAATCCAGGCGTACCGACGGGGTATGCCGATCGAAGTATCCATTTCATCGGCCACAGTACTGTGATGAAACGCCATGCTGTCTCCTCGGTGTCTTGCACCCGTTTTGTTATTGTTTTTGGTCTTGCTCACACGCACGGGCAAGCCGGGGCAGAATACCATCAGCCATCTGCCCCGCCCCGCTGGATCAACCGCGTTGCGGTACGCCCTTCTGACCCGGCTTGCGGTTCGGCGCCAGGCCGTTGGCCAGCAGGGTTTCTTCTACGGTTTCATATTGCACACCAATGCGGTAGACGTCGCGCGCCTCTTTGCCGGTGGCGATTTCGCGCCCTAGTTCATGGGCGATGCGCACTGTCTGCTTGATCTGCTCGACGGCAGAAAAGCGATTGCCGTGTTGATCGATGATGGTGTCTTCATTGCCCAGCCGCGGGTGCAGGCCCATGGCCAGGGCAATGGTGTTCAGTGGCAGTACGTTCTTGAGCAGCGACTCGGCCGTCAGGGTGCAGCGATCCGGTACGCGCTGGATGAAGTTCATCAGGTTCATCGGGTTGGGACCATCGAAGCCACCACCGATACCGATCCAGGTCAGGTTCAGCGGGCCTTTGTAGATGCCCTTGCGCACCAGGCGCTCAAGGGTTTCGTAGGCATGGATGCCGGTCAGCTGGAAGTGCGGCTGGATATTGCTCGCCTGCAGGCGCTTGAGGTGTTCGGCGACCCAGGCAGGGCCGGCCGGCACGGTCATTTCGCTGTAGGCGGCCTGGGTGGCCGGCTCAAACAGGGAGGTGTCGGCAATACCTTCCGGAAACAGCAACTCGGTGATGTTCATCTGGATGGTGTTGATGGCGACGGTGACCTGGTCAGGCTTGGGCGTCAGCTCCGCGAGCATGTGCCGGGTATCGTCGGAGAGCCAAAAGGCTTCGGCGCCCTCGCCTTCCGGAGCAAACGAGATCGAGCCGCCGACCTGGATGATCATGTCCGGTACGGCTTCGCGCACGCCGGCGATCAACTCGTTGAACTTGGACAGGCGCTTGGAACCTTTGCCGTCCAGTTCCCGCACGTGCAGGTGGAGCACGGTGGCGCCTGCTTCATAGCAGTCCACAGCCGCCTGGACATGCTGGTCCATGGTCAGCGGGATATCTTCCGGGAAGTCACCCGGCATCCACTGGGGCGCGTAAGGGGCGACGGTAATCACCACCTTTTCCATGGTATCGGGGTGCAGGGAATCGTCGAAAAACTGCATGTTCATCTCCTTTTTTTGTTTTTACCGGCCCGACAGGCTGTGCGGGCCGGCCTGTGCACGAGATTGCTCAGTAGGTCTTCTCGCCAATGATTGCGGCGCGTTCCATCTTGCGATGGCAGGCCGGGTAATCCATCACGGCGTAGTGCTGGGTGCTGCGGTTATCCCAGATGGCGATGCTGTTGGGCTTCCAGCGCCAGCGCACCTGATACTCAGGAATGCACGCCTGGCTGGTCAGGTAGCGCAGCAGTTCAGAGGAACCCTGGGAAAAGTCCTGGCCGACACGCACCCGTTCGGGGGTGTGGAAGTTGCTGAAGTGGGTGGTGAATGAATTGACGAACAGGACCTTTTCACCCGTCTCCGGATGGGTGCGTACCACCGGGTGCTCGGCGTCCGGGTAGCGAGCCTTGAGCGCCAGGCGTTTTTCGATGGGCATGGCTGCACCAAAGGTCGCCTCGATGCTGTGCCGGGCGCGCAGGCCCTCGATCTTCGCTTTCACGTCATCGGGCAGTTGCCTGTAGGCCTCCACCATATTGGCCCACATGGTGTCACCACCGATGGGCGGGCACTCCACGCAGCGCAGCACACTGCCGAAGGGCGGCGCCTCGCGCCAGGTGGCGTCGGTGTGCCAGGAGTTCTCGTAACGTTCCACCGGGCTGTCCGGGTTTTTGTAGACCTGCACCAGGCCGGGATAATCCGGGTGACTGCCGACCACCGGGTGATCTTCCAGTTCGCCGAAGCGCTGGGCAAAGGCCACATGCTCGGCGCGGCTGATGTCCTGGTCGCGCAGGAACAGCACGCGATGCTTGAGCAATAACGCGCGGATCTCGGCGAACAGGCCGTCGTCGTGCACCGCATCAGCAAGATTGATGCCGATCAGCTCGGCGCCAATGCTGCAGGTAAGTTGTTCGACTTGCATGGCGGCCGACTCCTTAAATGACGAAGATCGATGAGCCGGTGGTCTTGCGCGCTTCCAGGTCTCGGTGGGCCTGTACGGCGTCCTGCAACCGGTAATGCTGGTTGATTTCGATCTTGATCTTGCCGCTGCCGACCAGGTCGAAGATCTCACCGGCCAGATCGGCTTTCTCGGCGGGATCGGCGATGTAGTCCGCCAGGGCCGGGCGGGTGATGAACAGCGAGCCTTTCACCGCCAGTTGCGCGGGATTGAACGGCGGGATCGGACCCGAAGCCGTGCCGACACAGACCAGCAGGCCACGTCGCTTGAGGGAGTCCAGCGAGCCCTCGAAGGTGTTCTTGCCGACGCTGTCGAATACGACATTGACGCCGACGCCGTCGGTCAATTCACGCACCCGGCTGGCAACATCTTCGTGGCTGTAATTGATCACATGGTCGCAACCATGGGCACGGGCGAGTTCGGCCTTGGCCTCGCTGGACACGGTGCCGATGACTTTCAGGCCCTGCAGCCTGGCCCACTGCGAGACGATCAGGCCGACGCCGCCAGCGGCCGCATGCAGGAGGATGCTGTCGCCGGCCTTGAAGTCATAGATGCGCCGCATCAGGTAGGCCGACGTCAGGCCGCGCATGGTCATGGCTGCTGCGGTTTCGAAGGAGATACTCTCCGGCAGCTTGATCAAGGGCGCGGCCGGGATGAGGCGCTCGGTGCTGTAGGCGCCCAGGGTGTTGATGAAGCCGGTGTAAGTGACGCGATCGCCGACCACCACGTTGCTCACGCCCTCGCCGATGGCTTCGACGACACCGGCGGCTTCTACGCCGATGCCATTGGGCATGGGGATCGGATAGGTGCCATTGCGAAAGTAGGTGTCGGCATAGTTGAGGCCGACCGCGACGTGGCGCAGGCGAACCTCGCCCCGGCCCGGGTCACCGACCTCGACCTCTTCAAAGCGAAGAACCTCGGGACCACCGGTTTGGTAAAAACGTACGACTTGAGCCATGCTTTTGTTCTCCAATCAGCGCTCGGGATGCATTTAGGCGATGGATTGGAATGTAAGCTGCGGGCTGTGTGAGCACCTCCCTTCAGACGACAGCGCTGGCACATTTCGTGACAAACGCAAACGCCACCGTCCGGGGGGGCCCGAACGGTGGCGTTTGTGAAGGAAGTGCCGTGTGTGATCAGACGTGAGGATCGCCCGGTGCCTTGCTCGGCGCCGCGTACTGGGGCTTGAGGTGGCCGTCCTGATCGAGCAGCCAGGCGTCCATGATCTGTCGCACCACAGGCCCGGCAACACGGCCACCGGCTTCACCGTTTTCGATCATCACCGAGATGACGATCTTCGGCTGTTCGGCGGGGGCGAAGCCGACGAACAAGGCGTTGTCGCGGTTGCGCTCGCGGGTTTTCTCGCGGTTGTAACGCTCGCCCTGCTTGATCGCCACCACTTGCGCGGTACCGCTCTTGCCGGCAATGCGGTACTGCGCGCCGGCGGCCGCTGCACGGGCGATGCCGCGGGCGTCGTGCATGACCATCTGCATGCCGTGGTTGACCTGCTCCCAGTCCCGCGGGTTCTTGAGCAGGATGTTCGGCATCGGATGTTCATCCACCGGTGCGACACCGTCCACCGTGCGGGCCAGGTGCGGGCGATTCCACACGCCCTTGTTGGCAATCAGCGCCGTGGCCTGGGCCAGTTGCAGCGGCGTGACCTGCATGTAGCCCTGGCCAATGCCGAGGATCACCGTCTCGCCGGGGAACCAGGGTTGACGCCGGGTGGCGCGTTTCCAGGCCTGGGATGGCATCAGGCCGGGCGATTCTTCGTACATGTCCAGGGAGACCTTCTCACCCAGGCCGAACATCGCCATGTAGTCGTGCAAGCGATCGATCCCCAGCTTGTGGGCCAGGTCATAGAAGTAAGTGTCGTTGGAGCGCATGATCGCCGCGTCCATGTCCACCCAGCCATCGCCACTGTGGTTCCAGTTGCGGTACTTGTGATCAAAATCCGGGAGTTGGTAGTAGCCCGGATCGAAGACTCGGGTCTGCGGCGTGACGACACCGGCATCGAGGCCGGCAATCGCGACTTCCGGCTTGATGGTCGAGCCCGGCGCATAGAGGCCGCGCAGCACACGGTTGAACAACGGCCGGTCGATGGAATCGCGCAGGCTGGAATATTCCTTGGAACTGATACCGGTCACGAACAGGTTCGGGTCGAAACTCGGGTTGCTGACCATGGCCAGCACTTCACCCGTCGCCGGATCGAGTGCAACCACCGAACCTCGACGATCACCTAGGGCCTGCTCGGCAGCTTCCTGAAGTTTGACGTCGAGGCTCAGGACGATGTTTTCGCCGGGAACCGGGTCGGTGTGCTTGAGTACCCGCAGGACACGGCCCTGGGCGTTGGTTTCGACTTCCTCGTAACCGACATGACCGTGCAGCTGCGACTCGTAGAATTTTTCCACGCCGGTCTTGCCGATCGATTGCGTGCCCCGGTACTCGACCGTGTCCAGTGCCTTGGATTCTTTCTCGTTGATACGTCCGACGTAACCGACCGAGTGGGCGAAGTGCGCACCCAATGGGTAATGACGGACGAACTGCGGCTCGACATCAAGACCCGGCAAGCGGAATTCGTTGACCGCCAGCACGGCGATCTGTTCTTCAGTGAGCTCGTAGAACAGCGTCACCGGCACAAACGGATGGCGGGCCTGCTTCATGGCCTTGTCGAATTGCGTGCGGTCTTCGGCGGGCAGGTGCAGGAGGTTGATCACCTCGTCCAGCTCCTCCGAGACGTTGGAGGCACGCTCACGGGTGATGGTCAGGTTGAAACTGGGGCGGTTGTCGGCCAGGACCACGCCGTTGCGGTCGTAGATCAATCCGCGAGTAGGCGTGATCGGCAGGACGTGGACACGGTTGTTTTCGGAGATGGTCGAGTGGTAGTCGAACTCGACCACCTGCAGGATGTACAGGCGCACGACCAGCGCGCAGGAGATGGCGGCAACGAACAAGGCGCAGGCCATTAGCCTTTTGTTAACCAGGCGCGTCTCTTTCTCGTGGTCTTTGATCGGTATCGCTTCGGGCATTTCTGCAGCAACTCTTTGACTGGGAGGAGTGCCGGTCCGTAGGCGTGAAATCAGTCCGTTAAAAAAGGAGCAGCACCATAACAAAAATTGTCCGCTGGCTGTAGGAGCGAGCGCTCCGGGCGGCGTTCCGACGATGGTCGTCAACGATGACGCTGGCGGCCTGACGCCCCGCGGTGTCCCTGCGTTTCTCGCGAGCATGCCCGCTCCTACAGGAATTCAGGAATTCAAGAATTCAAGAATTCAAGAATTCAAGGGGCCATTTTTCAGGCGCAAAAACAAAACCCCTACCTGCATGCGCAGATAGGGGTTTCGGAATTTAATCTTGACGATGACCTACTCTCACATGGGGAAACCCCACACTACCAT
>Ga0160472_100857_pt1 | contig 12363 bp, 11 predicted proteins | sample HID1973M_E11MG_FD_108267 | JGI IMG/M metagenome (GOLD analysis project Ga0160472, IMG submission 108267) | Enriched mosquito-associated microbial communities from UW Madison campus, WI, USA - HID1973M_E11 MG | ecosystem: Host-associated > Arthropoda: Insects > Digestive system > Unclassified ... | reverse complement strand
GCCTGGGCGACTTGCTGCCGGGTGCGATCCGGCTCGCTTCCGATGACATTTGTGAGCTCGTAGCCGGGGCTCGCGATTCGAGAGGGCCGAAATGGCGCGAGTCCATGGAAGTGGAAGGGCGTGAGCACAGGCAAACGGCGATGCGGTGAAGCCCACACCCCAGCCGGACGCTTGCCGGGACATTCCTCAACCCGGTGTGAAGGTGGCCTCAACGAATTGCGAATTGCCAGCCGATTCGGGGGGCCGGAGTATCTCGCGCGGCGGATGGCCGTCCAAGATAGGAGACAACAACATGATACAGAAGAAAGGCCCGCGGCATCTGGGAACGCGTGCCCGGCAGGTGTTGCCGTTGATCGCAGCGGTCGTGCTGTCGGTCGCGTTGCCCGCGCATGCCAGGGTGACCCGGATCGTGATCGATGGCGTCACGCAGATGACCGGAAGCACGGGATCGATCCCGTACGAACAAGTTCGCGGACGTGCGTTCGGCGAACTCGATCCGAACGATCCGCACAATGCCGTCATCACCGACATCCAGCTCGGGGCGGACAACGACGGCAAGGTTCGCTATGAGACCAACTGGGTCATCACCAAGCCGGTGGCCACCTCCCAGGGCAGTGGATTCATGTGGCACGACGTGCCCAACCGCGGCGGCTCGGTCAGCCTTGCCGACAACGAGTTCATCGCAGGGGATATCGGGCTGCGCAGCGGGTGGCAGGCGGACAACGCCGGGGGCACCGGCGTACCGGTCGATCGGTCGACCGGCACGAATCATTGGGTTGCCGTGCCGCTGGCCAAGCAGAACGGGGTGCCGCTCACGGGCCAGGTGCTCGCGCGCGTGGTCAACGAGGGTGGCGCGGACTCCAAACCGCTCATGGTTCAGCGCAATCCGGTGCCTTATCTGCCCGCGACGCTCGATACGACCAAAGCCACGCTCAAGGTCCATACGAAGGAGACTGTGGATGGCAAGGTCACGGAAGGGGAGACGATTCCGAGCGCCGATTGGGCCTTTGCGCACTGCGATGCGGCGCATCCGTTTCCAGGCACGCCCGACGACAACGACCCGACACATGCGCCCGGCAACCTGCCGGTGCATATCTGCCTGAAGAACGGCTTCGATCCGAAGCTGCTCTACCAGGTGGTCTATACCGCCAACAATCCATACGTGCTCGGCGTGGGCATGGCGGCCTTCCGCGATGTGGGCACGTTCTTCCGCTCTGCCATCCAGGACGACAATGGCACGGCCAATCCGATTGCGAGTGCCGTCAAGGGGGCGTCGATACGAGGTGTGTCCCAGTCCGGAAACATGGTGCGCCAGTTCCTCTACATGGGGTTGAACCAAGATGAATCCAACCGAAAGGTGTACGAGGGAGCATGGGCCATCATCGCCGGACGGCGTGTCGCGGCGAATGCGCGATGGGCAATGCCGGACGGCGTGCTGGAGCTCTACCAGATGGGCAGCGAAGGCCCCCAATGGTGGGTACCGTGGCCGGATACGGCGCGCGATCTGCCTGCCAAGAGCATCCTGGATCGCTGCAGCCAGAGCGGAACCTGCCCGAAGGTGATCGAACACTTCGGTTCGGCCGAGGTGTATGCCCTGAAGCTCACGCCCGAGTGGGTGGGAACATCGGCCGATGCCGACATTCCGCTGCTGCGGGAGGTGCGCCGCTACTATGTCGGCAGCAGCACGCACGGGGGCGGCTCCGGCGGCTTCACCCACATTCCGGCTTCCTCGGCGGGGCCGAGCTGCCCCGGCAACAACTTCGGCACCGGTACGCTGCTGCCCAACCCCGTTCCCCACGCCGAGCTTCAGAACGTGCTGCGCGCTGCGATGCGCGACTGGGTGCTCAAGGGGACGCCTCCGCCGCCGAGCCGCTATCCCACGATCACCGGTGGCAACTTGGTCGACCCGACGAAGGCTGCAATGGGATTCCCGAACGGAGTACCCGGCATCCCCGACTCGATCTTCCTTCCGGAGAACTTCGTGTTTCCCGTTTTCGACTATGACTGGGGATCGAACTTCAATCGCAGCGACGCTTCGGGCGTCCCGACGAACCTCCCGCCACCCATCAAGAGCGTGATCAGGATGCTGGTGCCTCGCGTGGACGAGGATGGCAACGAGATAGGCGGCGTCCCCACGGTGCTGACACTCGCGCCCCTGGGCACATATCTTGGCTGGAACATCACCGCCAGCGGATTCCACCAGGGCCAGGTATGCAACTACGTCGGTGGATATGTGCCGTTTGCGAAGACAAAGACCGAGCGTCTTGCCAAAGGCGATCCGCGCCGGTCGCTTGAGGAGCGCTACGCGACGCACGAAGGCTACGTTGCGGCCGTCACGGCAGCAGCGCAAAAGGCGATCGATGAAGGCTACCTGCTGGCTGCCGACCGCGACAAGCTGATTCGGCAAGCTGCCGACAGCTCGGTGCTGCGTTGAACCTGGGAGAACGACATGCGATTTGGAACCTCTATTGCGCTGGCGGTGACCGCGCTTGTTCTGGCTTCTTGCGGCGGTGGCGGCGACGGCGGCGTCGCTTTCATTGGCGGCCCGGGTGGAGGCGATGGTGGCGGCGACGGTCCACCGCCGGCAGCGATGAACTGGGTTACCGGCAGCTCGCCCCTGTCTGCGGCGCTTGCAGCGCCGGGCAGTGTCTCCACCGCCGACGGTGGGCAGACGATCACGCTCGTCGGAGGCGATGGTGAAACTGCATGTGCGGGTGCCCAGTACGGCTTTGCGACCAGTCCGTGCATGGTCACGGCCTCACTGGCGGGGTCTCCTGGAACATATGTGTTCGACTGGGAATTCACGACGCAGGATGCGAGCGGGCCGGGGGCTGACATCTTTGGTGTGATCGTCGACGGCCAGCCGCTGGCGCTTTCCGATCCCGGAGGCGCCGTGACGCAGTCGGGCCATCGCGAGGTGCCGGTGCCGCAGGGAGAAATAACCCTGTTCGTAAATTGCACCGATTGCACCGATGGTGCGGCGAATGTCAAGGTGAGTGCCTTCCATCCGAAGTAGCTCGCCGTTCTCCATGCCCGAGATCGAACCATCACTGAATCTTCGCGCACTTCGTGCTGCGCTCCGGTTCCCGCTCGAGGGGGGGTGCACGCCGCGACCGGGCCTCGACAAGTCCTGGGGATAGGCCAGGGCCGGTTCCAGGGTAGACACCCTGGCAGGCTATGTTGCGGTTGGCCCTCGGGCTGTGCATCGCTGGGAGGGACATGCAGCGGCATGTGCGACTGGCAGGGCTTCTCCGCCCATCCGGCCACCGTGCCGCGTTGCCTTGCCGCAGCTTGGTGAGGTCAGTAGTCTTGCATCCAGCTCTCGCGTTGATGGCGAATCCATGCGCGCGATCAGCACCGGCCGCTTTGCATGGTCCATGCCATGCGGGCGGTGCATGCGCTCCGGACCGGTCTGGACTCGGCTTCCAGCATCTCGACCAGCGAGGCAGCAGGCGCCGAAAGCTCCGATCGCCGTCGCATCGCCATCAGGAGCAGGCGACTCATGTCCACCCCTTCCAGCTCAATCATCTTCAACTGAAGCGATAGCGCATACAGGCGTGCGGCCTCGCGCGGCAGCATGGCCACGCCGATACCGCATGCCACCATGCGGCACATGGAGTCGAAGCTGCGTACCTGCACGCGGATGCGCGGTGGCTGTCCTGCGGAGTCCGCCATGGCCATGATCTTGCGCGTGAGGGAGGCGCTGCGTGCCAGCGTGATGAACTCGAAATCGAACACCTCGCCGATCGACACCTTGGCGCGGGCCGCCAGGGGGTGGTCCGACGGCACAAGCAGTACGAGCGTGTCGACATTGCACACGAAAACCTCGAGCCCGTCATACGGCACGTTGTCGCCAATCACGGCGAGTTCGGCGCTCCCCTGCTGCACGGCGCGGATGCCGTCCTCACTGAGCGCGTCCTCGAGATCGATTGTGACTTTCGGGTAACGCTTGCCGTATTCGGCGAGTACGGCCGGAAGGAAGCCGCCGAACGCGGACGGATTGGCTGTGAGGCGAAGATGGCCGGTGGCGCCGGATCGGGAGTCGTCCACGGCCTGCGCCAGCTCTTCAAGACGCGCGATCACCTCGATAGCATGCCGGTGCAACGTCAGGCCGTCGGATGTAGCCGTAACGCCGCGCTGGCCCCGCTGCAGGAGCGCGATCCCGCAGTGCTGCTCGAGCTCGGCGATGCGCTTGCTCGCCGCCGCCAGCGAGATGCCGAATCTGTCTGCCCCTGCCGTCAGGCTGCCGGCGTCGACTGCGGATACGAACAGCCGCAACGTGACGAAGTCGAAACGGTTGAGGTTGATCATTGCTTCTTGCGGGAGAGCGGAGGGGGCGGGCGGCGCTCGCATTTGACCACCGCACCGTCCGGGCGGCAATGAGACAGACCCGGGGGAATCCGATCCGCCTCAATGTGCTGCGAAGGTTGGCTAAACCAATTGCGAATTGCCCCCGCAGGCGGTCGACGCGACGATCGGCGCCGACACGAACGACAAATCCAGGAGACAAGACAATGCGCTCGAATCGACGCACCTTCATTTGCAGTGCCGCCGCCACCGCTGCCGTGGGCGCTGTGCCATCGCTCTGGGCCCAAGGACAGGACCAATTGAAGATATCCCACCAGTTTCCGGGAGGCACGCTTACCGAGGGAGATTTTCGAGACCGCCTCTGCCGGCGCTTCGCTGCCGCCGTCGAGCAGCGAAGCGGCGGCTCGCTCAAAGCATCGGTCTATGCGGGATCGTCCCTGATGAAGACGAACGCGCAATTCTCGGCTTTGCGCAAGGGCGCGCTGGACATGAGCCTAGTCCCGCTGTCTTACGCGGGTGGCGAGGTAGCGGAGACCAACATCGGCCTGATGCCCGCCCTCGTGCCCAGTTATGAGGTCGGCGCGCAGTGGAAGAACGCGGAAGTCGGCAGGCTGCTGTCGAAGCAGATGGACGAAAGAGGCATCGTCATTGTGAGTTGGGTATGGCAGGCCGGCGGTGTGGCAAGCCGTGCGCGGGCGCTGGTGGCGCCGGACGATGCGAAGGGGATGAAAGTGCGCGGCGGTAGCAGAGAGATGGACATGATGCTGAAGACTGCCGGTTCGTCGGTGATCACCCTGCCGTCCAACGAGATCTATGCGGCGATGCAGACTGGTGCGATGGACGCGGCGATGACGTCGTCCACCAGCTTCATCTCGTTCAAGCTCGAGGAGATCGCGAAGCATCTCACTTCGGGGCGGCAGCGCACATATTGGTTCATGTTCGAACCACTGCTCATGTCCAAGGAGGTGCTGGCACGCCTGCCGAAGCAGCAGCAGGATATCGTCATGGCGGTGGGTGGCGAGCTGGAGGGCTTCGCGCAGGACGCTGCGAAAGAGGACGACAAGGCAGTCGAAGCACTCTACGCCAGGGCCGGAGCGGCAGTCCACGACATGGACGACGCGACGCTGCGCAAGTGGCAGGCCATCGCGCGCGACACTGCGTGGAAGGACTATGCCGGAAAGAACGAGAACTGTGCGGCGCTGATGAAGGCAGCGCAGAAGCTGCTGTGACCGGCGGCCACGACCACGAGTCATCCGACACCAGGCTCGACCCCGACATGCCGAAGTTACTCCGGCCGCTCGAGGCTTTGGCGCTGCGTGTGAACGACGTGATGCTGGTCCTCGGGATGGTCATGCTCCTGGTCGCTTCCTGCGTGCTTAGCTACAGCGTGTTCTCGCGCTATTGGCTGCAGGCGTCGACCGATTGGCAGGATGAAGCCGCCGTGTTCTGCCTCGTGGGGGCGACCTTCCTGTGCGGGGGATTCGTCCAATCCGTGCGTGGCCACGTCGGCATCGATGCGGTGGCAAGCCTGCTGCCGACTGCCGCCAATCGTTTGCGCCAGGTTTTGGTCGACGCACTGTCGACCCTCTTCTGCACCTTCTTCGCGTGGAAGTCGTGGACGCTGTTTCGCGAGGCCTGGGTGGAGCAGTACACGACATCGTCGTCCTGGGCGCCGCCACTTTGGATTCCCTACGTCCTTATGGCCGCCGGTATGAGCCTACTGGTCCTTCAGCTTGGCTTGCAGCTCGCGGCGCGCATCTGCGGCCTGGTCAGACCGCGCCATCGTGCCCACCCTGCCGGCGGGGCTGCCCGCGCCAAGACCACATCATGAGCATGCTCATACTCGGCCTTCTGTTCGGCGCCGTCACTCTGCTGATCATGTTCTCCGGTACGCCCATTGCCTTCGCATTGGGTAGCGTCGCGATCATCTTCATGTCTTTGTTCATGCCCGCCTCGGCCCTCGACACGGTCACGCAGAATGTGTACGAGGAGATGGCCAGCATCACGTTACTCTCGATTCCCCTGTTCATCCTGAAAGGGGCGGCGATCGGAAAATCGCGCGCAGGGCAGGATCTCTACATGGCGATGCATGTCTGGATGGGCCGCATCCCGGGCGGACTGGGCATTGCCAATGTGTTCGCCTGTGCGCTGTTCGCCGCAATGGCGGGTTCCAGTCCCGCGACCTGCTCGGCGATCGGAAGCGCTGGCATTCCGGAGATGCGCAAGCGAGGCTATTCGCCCGGCTTCGCGGCCGGGATCATCGCGGCCGGCGGAACGCTCGGCATTCTGCTGCCACCATCGATCACGATGATTCTCTATGCCGTGGCTGCCGAACAGTCTCTTGGCCGCCTGTTCCTGGCCGGTGTCGGTCCAGGCCTGCTGTTGGTCGGATTGTTCGCGGCCTATGCGGCGTTGCGCTATCGCAAGGAATACCGTGAGGCCGAAGCCGCCTGCCAGGGGAGCGGTATGCGATCAGCGCTGCTGGAGCGTGAATCCTTCAGCATGGCCCAGAAGTTCGAGACGCTTCCCCGCGTGGTGCCATTCGTGCTGCTCCTCCTCGGGGTCATGGTGGCGCTCTACGGGGGCTTCGCAACGCCATCCGAAACCGCGGGGCTGGGGGCTCTTCTCGCGCTCATCCTGATCGCAGCGATCTATCGCGTATGGCGCGTTCGCGACTTGCGTCCGATTCTCTCGTCGACCATCAAGGAGTCGACGATGCTGATGTTCATCATCGGCATGTCGCTCCTGTTCTCGTACGTCATGAGCTACCTGCACATCAGCCAGGCGGCTGCACAGTGGATCGTTGGCATGCACCTATCGAAATGGGTCCTGCTCGCGTCAATCCTCCTCCTGGTGATTCTGCTTGGTTTTTTTCTGCCGCCGGTGAGCATCATCCTGATGACCGCCCCGATCATCCTGCCTCCGTTGAAGGCCGCCGGCTTCGACCTGATTTGGTTCGGCGTGCTGATGACGATCGTGATGGAAACGGGCCTGATCCATCCGCCGGTGGGGCTCAACATCTTCGTCATCAAGAACATAGCGCCCGACATCGCTTTGGGGGAGATTGTGCGAGGCGTTCTCCCCTTCGTCGTGCTGATGCTGCTTGCCGTGGTGCTCATCTGCGTCCTGCCCGGCATTGCCACCGCACTGCCGGATTTCGTTATGGCGCGCACGGGGCAGGCGTGATCGCCTGCGACAGACCATGACGCATCGCGACTTTGCAAAACACCCTTGGGATGGCCGCGCTCTGAGGCGGCAACAACGCCTGACGCGGGCCGCCGCGCAACTGGGAGCGGATCTTCGCGCCGGCTGCGGTGGCAGACTGGTTAGTACGGACAGCGCCGTCATGTTGCTGGAGAGCGTTCTCGAATGCGGGGATCGCGTCTGCCTCGAAGGCAACAATCAGAAGCAGGCCGACTTCCTCGCCAGGGCGCTCGTTCAGGTCGATCCGGCGCGGGTGCACGACCTGCACATGGTGCAGTCGGTGCTCTCGCTGCCAGAGCACCTTGACGTCTTCGAGAACGGCATCGCCTCGAGGCTGGACTTCTCGTTCTCCGGGCCGCAGGGGGCGCGGCTGGCCAGGCTGCTTTCGCAAGGGCGCATCCAGATCGGGGCCATTCACACCTACCTGGAGCTGTTCGGCCGCTATTTTGTCGATCTCACGCCCCAGGTGTCGCTCATCGCGGCCCAGGCCGTGGATGCCCAGGGCAATCTCTATACCGGCGCGAATACCGAGGACACGCCGGTGATCGTCGAGGCCACGGCCTTCAGCGGCGGCATCGTGATCGCGCAGGTGAACGAGGTGGTCGAGTCCGTGCCGCGCGTCGACGTCCCGGCCGACTGGGTGGATTTCGTCGTCAAGGCACCGAAACCGAACCTGATCGAGCCGCTGTTCACCCGGGATCCCGCGCAGATCTCGGAGATCCAGGTGCTGATGGCCATGATGGCGATCAAGGGCATCTATGCGGAGTATGGCGTGCAGCGCCTGAACCATGGCATCGGCTTCGATACGGCCGCCATCGAGCTGCTGCTGCCCACCTACGCCAAGTCGTTGGGCCTGAAGGGCAAGATCTGCCGGCATTGGGCCCTCAATCCGCATCCTGCGCTCATACCGGCCATCGAGGACGGCTGGGTCGAGTCGATCCATTCCTTCGGCTCAGAACTGGGCATGGAAGACTACATTCGCGCGCGCTCCGGCGTCTTCTTCACAGGAGCCGATGGATCGATGCGCAGCAATCGCGCTCTGTGCCAGGCGGCGGGGCACTATGCGTGCGATCTCTTCATCGGCTCGACGCTGCAGATCGACCTCGCGGGAAACAGTTCAACCGCGACCCTGGGGCGCATCGCCGGCTTCGGCGGCGCTCCGAACATGGGCGCCGATGCGCGCGGACGCCGCCATGCGAGTGCGGCCTGGCTCAAGGCCGGTGCTCAGGCTCGTGCCGGAATGGGCGGAGCGGGCGGCACGCCCCGGGGGCAGAAGCTCGTGGTCCAGATGGTCGAAACCTTCCGGGAGCACATGCAGCCTGCGTTCGTCGACAGGCTCGACGCCTGGGAACTTGCTCAGCAGTCGGGGATGCCACTGCCGCCGGTGATGATCTATGGCGAGGACGTCACGCACATCCTCACCGAGGAGGGCATCGCGAACCTGCTGCTGTGCCGCACCGACGAAGAGCGCGAGCAGGCGGTGCGCGGCGTGGCTGGCTATACGCCGGTGGGCCTCGCGCGCGACCAGCGCATGGTCGAGAACCTGCGCGACCGCGGCGTGATACGCCGGCCGGCAGACATCGGGATCGATGCGCGCGAAGCCACGCGCAATCTCCTGGCGGCGCGCTCCATGCGGGAACTAGTGCTTGCTTCCGGCGGACTTTATCAACCTCCCTCGCGCTTCCGGAGTTGGTAGGACATGAGCGGAATGGAAACCTTGTGCTACGAACTGCTCGGCTCCCGGCGTCCGGCGCCGTTCGCGCCCGTGCTCGTGGGCGTCGTCGCCTCGGGTAATCTGGAAGTCCTCGTGGAGTCGACCGATTCCGATCGATGCATCCTTCGGATCGACACCTCTGCGCGCGGCTTCGGCACGATCTGGGAAGCCGTTGTGCGGGATTTCCACGGCCGGCATCGGCTCGCTGGCGTGGCGCTGACGATCCATGATATGGGCGCGACGCCTGCCATCGTCAGCTTGCGTCTCGAGCAGGCCGCAGCGCAACTAGAGGAGGGCCGCGCATGATCCGCATGAGTTATGCAGAATGCAGCGCGCGCCAGCGCCTGTCGCTGCTGCTCGACGAGGGCCGTTTCCGGGAGTGGCTACCGCCGCAGGCCCGTGTCATGAGTCCGCACCTTGCGCAGTTGTCCATGCCTTGCGCGTTCGATGATGGGATCGCGATCGGCTGCGGGTATCTCGCCGGTCGGAATGTGTTCGTCGCCGCGCAGGAGGGCGAATTCATGGGCGGCGGTGTCGGCGAGGTCCACGGCGCCAAGCTCACGGGGCTGCTGCTGCGCGCGCTGCGCGACAGGCCGTCGGCCGTGGTGCTGCTGGCGGAATCCGGCGGCGTTCGCCTGCATGAGGCAAACGCCGGATTGATCGCGGTGTCGGAGGTCATGCGGGCGGTGCTCGACGTCCGGGCGGCCGGCATCCCGGTGGTCACGCTCGTCGGCGGCTCCAAGGGGTGCTTTGGCGGAATGGGCATCGTCGCGCGCTGCACCGACCGCGTCATCATGAGCGAGACCGGGCGCCTGTCGATGTCGGGCCCGGAGGTGATCGAGGCCTCGGAGGGGGTGGAGGAATTCGATGCCGGGGACCGCGCCCTGGTGTGGCGCACCACGGGCGGCAAGCATCGATTTCTTTCGGGTGATTGCGACGAGTTGGTCGAGGACGATGTCCAGGCATTTCGCGAGGCTGCTGCGGCGGCGATCTCGCGTCCGGATGCGTCGCGGCCGCCGACGCTGGATGCATTGCAGCGCGAGCATTCCGCGTTGGCGCAGCGCCTAGCGGTCGCGGGCACGGAGGCGGACGCAATCTCCTTCTGGTCCCGCCTGGGCGTGCAGGGCGCGGCGCGCGTTCCCGACCTCGGGGTGGCTGCCGTCGCAGCGTTGCGCCCGCGCGTGGCCGCGATGCTGGCGGGCTGAGAACGCATGCGCAAGTCGCCATGCCCCTTTTGTTCCGCTCAGGCAGGCGCGCTCGGCGTCGCCAACGATCGCCGTGGCACGAGCCATGGCTGCGCTTCGCGTCCTGATGAAACGTGGCCGGACAGTCAACCCGGGCACGGCGGATTCATTCACACCTGCTGAGGAGACAGGGCATGGATTGGCAAAGCCTCGCGCATTCTCTGTTCGACGATCATCACGATATACGGCAGCAGGGTGAACTGCTGAGCGGCGAGGCAACGTTCGGGCCGTCGCGCGAGGTCATCGGCGTCGTCGGCACGACCCATCACGCATCCATTGGCGTGGCGCTTGCGCTTGCCCAGGCCCGCTTCGTCCTGGATACGATCGAGCGGCATCCGGCGCGCGCCATTCTCCTGCTGGTCGACACGCAAGGCCAGCAACTGCGCCGGCAAGACGAGCTGTTGGGCATCAACCGCGCGATGGCGCACTTGGGATGCTGCATCGATCTCGCACGGCGGCAGGGTCATCGCGTGATCGGGCTCGTGTACGAGCAGGCGCTCTCTGGGGGATTCATCACCTCCGGTCTGATCGCCGACGCTTGCTATGCATTGCCCGAGGCGGAGATCCGGGTCATGCGGATCCCCGCCATGGCCCGTGTGACGAAGCTGCCGGAGGCCTTCCTCGTGCAGTTGTCCGCGTCCAACCCGGTGTTCGCCCCGGGCGTCGACAACTACGTCGCGATGGGTGGCGTGCGCGCCGTGTGGCGGGACGACTTGCGCTCTTGTCTGGCGGCCGCCCTGACCGATGGGACAAGGGCCGATGAACGTGCGCGCGACGGCGCCTCGCGCGGCGGTCGTCGTTTCGCGCAGCGCGTGATTGATCAGGTTCTCGACGCCTGAACCCGCATCGTGCAGTTGCGTCGCCACGACCTCGTCTGGCTGTCCGGCCGCGGATGGCAGCATCTGCTGCAAGCCGACCACGACGCCGAGGTTCGCGAGTGCCTCGAGTGTTGGTTCGAGCGCCGGTTGCCGCTTGTCGTGAGCAGGCAGGCGCCGGCCCACGCGGGGCTTGCGTTGGGGCTGGCCGCGCCGAGGCGCTGGCAGCGCCGCAGGATCGCGTTGCATGCGGGGCATGACAGCGTCCTGTATCGCGCGTGTTTTCCAAAACCGGGCGAGATCCGTCTGCGCCTGCCCGGCCATTTGTGCGCGAATTGGCGTGCGCTGTGCGAGGAACTGGCAGCCCTGGCCGCCGATCCGCGGGTGCATGGGAGCCATGGCTGGCAGCGCATCACCGGCCTGCAGTACGTGACTCAGCGGTCCGACATCGACCTCCACCTGCAGGTGAGCGATGCGGTCGCTGCGGACGAGGTGGTCCGCTGTCTTGGGCGATTCCAATGGGCCGGCCCTCGAATCGATGCCGAGCTCCTGTTTCCGGACGGCAGCGGTGTCGCTTGGCGCGAGTGGTCGCGATGGCGGCGCGGCGAGATCGACCGATTCCTTGTCAAGCGCATGGATGGCATCGCATTGGAGAGGGGGATGGAATGGCTGGCATTGGGGCAGGCAGCCCCATGACCAGCGTGACGATGCGCGCGTATGTCGAAATGGGGCAGGCGGACGCCTCATTCGCGGAACGCCTCGCGCGCGTGGGACGCGCTGCGACGCTGGCCCTCTACCACGAGCTTGCGCTGGCGCCCAAGCCCGGGTTGGTGTCATTCGTCGACAGCGGAAGCCACGACGACATGGACGCCCGGATATTCATGCGCAGCCTGTTCTCGTTGCGCAGCTATTTCGTGGCGGTCGCCGCTGCGGGAGCACATGGCGCGCCGCTCGGTGCCCTGGAGGCTTTGGGGCGGGACGCGGAGCATCGCATGCTGCGCGCAACCGGCGGCGTGAACACTCACCGTGGCGCCGTCTTTTCTCTCGGGTTGCTATGCGCAGCCGCCGGCCGGCTGGT
>Ga0160472_100856_pt1 | contig 12366 bp, 9 predicted proteins | sample HID1973M_E11MG_FD_108267 | JGI IMG/M metagenome (GOLD analysis project Ga0160472, IMG submission 108267) | Enriched mosquito-associated microbial communities from UW Madison campus, WI, USA - HID1973M_E11 MG | ecosystem: Host-associated > Arthropoda: Insects > Digestive system > Unclassified ... | reverse complement strand
CCCGACCCGCCACTTCCCCCGCTAACGACCGGCTGCTGATCCTGCGCCATGCCGAGGTGCTGGTCACCATGGATGCGCAGCGGCGCGAGATCCGCGATGGCGCGGTGGTGGCCCGGGGGCCGGCGGTGGAATGGGCCGGCGCCACCAGCGAACTGCCGGCGCAGTACCTGGACGCACTGAAGGCCGGCCAGGCTGAAGCCATCGACCTGCACGGCCACGCGCTGATGCCCGGCATGGTCAACACGCACCACCACATGTACCAGAGCCTGACGCGCGTGGTGCCCGCGGCGCAGGACGCCGAGTTGTTCGGCTGGCTGACCAACCTCTACCTGCTGTGGGCGCGGCTCACGCCGCAGATGATCCGCGTGTCGACCCAGACCGCCATGGCCGAGCTGATGCTCTCGGGCTGCACCACCACCAGCGACCACCTCTACCTGTTCCCCAACGGCAGCCGGCTCGACGATTCGATCGAGGCCGCCAGCGCGATGGGCATGCGCTTTCACGCGGCGCGCGGCAGCATGAGCGTCGGCCAGAGCAGTGGCGGCCTGCCGCCCGACGAAGTGGTGGAGCGCGAAGCCGACATCCTGGCCGACAGCGAACGCCTCATCACCCGCTGGCACAACCCCGGCCGCTTCGCCATGCAGCGCGTGGTGCTGGCGCCGTGCTCTCCCTTTTCCGTCTCGCGCGAGCTGATGCGCGACTCGGCCATCCTGGCGCGCGAACGCGGCGTTTCGCTGCACACACACCTGGCCGAGAACGACAACGACATCGCCTACTCGCGCGAGAAGTTCGGCATGACGCCGGCCGAGTACGCGCACGACCTCGGCTGGGTCGGGCACGACGTGTGGCACGCCCACTGCGTCAAGCTCGACGAAGCCGGCATCGCCCTGTTCGGGCGCACCGGCACCGGCGTGGCGCATTGCCCGTGCAGCAACATGCGGCTGGCCTCGGGCATCGCGCCCATCGGCGCGATGCGCGCGGCCGGTGTGTCGGTCGGCCTGGGCGTGGACGGCAGCGCCAGCAACGACAGCGCCCACATGCTGGGCGAGGCGCGCCAGGCCATGCTGCTGGCGCGCGTGGGCTTCGGCCCGGCCGCCATGACGGCGCGCGAGGCACTGGAAATCGCCACGCTCGGCGGCGCCAAGGTGCTCGGGCGCGACGACGTCGGCGCGCTGGCGCCCGGCATGGCCGCCGACATGGTGGCGTTCGACCTGCGCGGTGTGAGCCACGCCGGTGCCTGGCACGACCCGGTCGCCGCGCTGGTGTTCTGCCAGCCGGGCAATGCGCAGCTGTCGGTCATCAATGGCCGCGTGCGCGTGCGCGACGGCGCCTTGGTCGACATGGAACTGGCGCCGCTGTTGCAGACCCACCGCGACCTCGCGCGTCAGCTCTACGACGCGGCGCGCCACCCGCACACGGCGGCATAGCGCGAGCGCCGCTCGCCCTAGCCGGCGAGCATGTCCTCGACCTTGAGCGAGCCCATGCGCTCGATGATCAGGTCGTGCAAGGTCTGCGCCGCCACCGACAGGCTGCCTTCGCGCCGCCGCACCAGGTGAATCGTGCGGCTCAGGCCGCGCGCCGACAGCGGCCGCGTCACCAGCGACTTGCGCTGGAACTGGAACAGCGTGAGCGTGGGCACCACGCTGATGCCGACGCCCGCTTCGATCAGGCCCGTCACCGTCGCCAGGTGCTCCACTTCGAACAGCGTGTTGAGTCGCAGCGGGTGCAGCGCCGCATCGAGCGCCTGGCGCACGCTGCTGTTGCGCGTCATCTGGATGAACGGATAGGGCGCCAGTTGCTTGGGCAACAGGCGACCCACGCTGGCCAGCGGATGGTCGGCCCGGCACACCAGGTGAAAGCGGTCGCTGCACAGCCTGGTGATGCGCAGGTCCGCCGCCGAGGCCGAGCGCGCCTCGCTCGCCGAGAGCGCGAAGTCGGCCGTGTGGTTGCGCACGTGCGCGATGCAGGCGTCGGACAGCGCGTCGTGCAGTTCGACCGCAATGCCCGGCCATGTGCGCATGAACTCGGCCAGGATGTCCGGCAACCAGCCGGCCGCGAGCGAAGGCAAGGCCGCCACGCTGACGCGCCCCTTGCGCCGCTCGACCCGATCGGACAGGTCGCCGATCAGGCCCTGCATGTCGTCGAGCAGGCGCCGTGCCGAGCCCTCGAACTGCTGGCCTTCGGGCGTCAATTGAACGCTGCGCGTATCGCGGTCGAACAGGCGCGCGCCCACGGTTTCCTCGAGCGTGCGGATCAACGCGCTGAAGGCCGGCTGTGACAGATGGCAGCGCTGCGCCGCGCGCGTGAAGTTGCGTTGATCGGCCAGCGCGGCGAACGCGCGCAGCTGTCGGGTGGAGAGATCGGCGGCGGCCATGGCTATTTGAATGCTGGATGAACCGATTTGAATTTTCGATTTTACCGATCGAAAGGGCGTTCGTACATTTGCCGAACAACAAGGAGACAAGTCATGAAACGATGGAGCCTTTCGGCTGCCGCGGTGGCCTCGGCCGCCCTTTTTCTGAGTGCATGCGGTGGCGGTGGCGGTAGCGGCGGTGGCAACGCGCAACTTCCACCCTCTGCATCGACGCCACCGCCGCCCGTCACGGCGACCGAGACCGCGCCGCGCTACAAGCTCGCCATCACCGCCACCGAAGACGTGCCCGGCACCTTCGGCGAGGTCGGCGCCTACGAGAAGATCAGCGGCACCTTCACCGGCGAGGTCGATCCGAAGGACGCGCACAACGCGATCATTCAAGACCTCTCGCTCGCACCGCTCAACGCCAACGGCAAGGTCGAATACTCCTCGGACTTCGTGCTCTACAAGCCCAAGGACATGGGCAAGGCCAACGGCGTGCTGCGCTACGACGCGCCCAACCGCGGCAACGCCGTCGCGCTCGATCCCTACTTCGCCGCGCGCGGCTACGTGTTCCTGACTGCCGCGTGGCAGGGCGACGTGCCCGCCGGCCCGGGCCTGCTGAACCTCAAGGTGCCGGTGGCCCTCAACACGGACGGCAGCGTCATCACCGGGCCCTACCGGACGGAGTTCCTCCCGGTCGCCGCGACGTCGAATTCAATGTCGTTGCCCGACGGCGTTTTCGCGGGCGCCATGCTGCCCTACGAACCCGAAAGCCTGGACAACACCCGGCCCGGCTTTGTTCTGACGAAGCGCGTCAACGAGACAGACGCACGGCAGCTGGTTCCGGCAAGCGACTGGAAGTTTGCGTCCTGTGCCACGGGAAAGGCGTTTCCCGGTACGCCCAGTGCGACGGATGTCTGTCTCAAGGAGGGATGGGACCCGATGTACCTCTACGAACTGACCTATGTGGCCAAGAATCCGAAAGTCATGGGTCTGGGTTTGGCCGCCGTGCGAGACATCGTGTCCTTCTTCCGCGCCAACGCCGCGGACGCCACGGGCGTGGCCAATCCGGTCGCGGGTGCGATCAGGAATGCAGTTGCGTCGGGCGTGTCTCAGTGCGGCAACTTCATGAAGACCCTCATTCATCTCGGCTTCAATGAGGCCTTGGCCGGCACCAAGGTCTTCGATGGCGTGTTCGCCCAGATCGCCGCGCGCCAGACCAACGTGAACATGCGTTTCTCCGTGCCCGGTGGGGGTGGCGGCGTGCGGGCCGATCACACGGCCTTCGGGCAAGGCGGCACGCGCGGGCTCTCGAAGGACTATGTCGACGACGTGGCGCAACGCAGCGGCGGGATCATGACTCGGTGCGAAGCCACGGGCACCTGCCCGAAGCTCTTCATCGGCTTCAGCGGCACCGAATTCTGGACCTTGCAAGGCTCGCCGCTGCTGACCGACGCCTGGGGCACCAGAGACCTTGCGCAACCGGACAACGCGCGCATCTACTACTACGCGAGCTCGCACCATCTGCTGGGCTTCCCGTCCATGCCGGGCCCTCTGGCCGCCTCGGCCATCGGCCCGGGTCCCGCCGGCTCCCCGCTGTATCTCACCAACGGCAACACGTCCGTCATTCCGGTCGTGCGCGCGCTCTACCAGAATCTCGAGGAGTGGGTCGTCGACGGCGTCGCACCGCCTGAAAGCCAGGTTCCGAAGGTGGCTGACGCGACGCTGGTGAGTTCCGACCGTGTGGCGTTCCCCGCCATCCCGGGCATGCACTACACGGGCTTGGTCAATACCTATTCGCTGCTCGACTGGGGATCGCAATTCAAGGCCCAGGACGAGACCGGCGTCGCGTCGCAGGTGCCGCCTGCGTACTTGAACCGCGACTACGCCGTTCTCGTGCCGCAGGTGGACGCGGACGGCAATGACATCGCGGGCATCCGAAGCCTCGATGTCGCGGTGCCGCTCGCCACCAACACCGGTTGGAACACCACGAGCAAGCCGGGCGTGATCGATCAGGCCGGCTTGCTGGGATCGATGTTCCCCTTCCCGAAGACGCAAGCCGACCGGCTGCGCACCGGGGATCCGAGGCTGTCGATCGCGGAGCGCTACATGGATCAGGCAGGCTATGTCGCTGCGGTCAGAACGGCTGCCGATGCCTTGGTTGCCAGGCGCTTCATGCTGCGGGCGGACGCCGATGCAGCCATCGCCGCGGCGGCGGCGAATCCGGTGCTGCCGTAGACACTGCGTCTTTCACGGGCCGGGGCAGGGTGGCCTTGCGCCCTCTCCCGCTGGGAGCGGGGGGGGTGCGAGCCCCTACGCGCCCACCCGCCTGCGCACTGCCGCCACATCGCGCACCGGCCGCACCTCGATGCAGCCGTACTGCGTCCAGGCGAAGGCCTGCGCCATCTGCACGGCCTCGTCGAGGGAGGCCGCTTCGATCAGGTTGAAGCCGGCCAGCACCTCCTTGGTTTCCGCGAACGGGCCGTCGAGAATGGTGGTCTGGCCACCGCGGACGCGAACGGCCTTGGCGGTGGCCGGGGCTTCGAGCTGCTGGGCGTCGATCAGCTTGCCGCAGGCGCGCATTTCATCCGCATACTCCAGGCAAGCCTTCATCTGGGCGTCGAAGGCTTGCGGCGGCACCTTGGAAAGAAGCGCTTCGTCGGTATAGACGAGCAGCAGGAATTGCATCGGGGTGTCCTTTTCTTTTTCGCGAAGGTGTCGATTTTCGAAGCGGCCGATCGTCGTGCTTGTAGGGTCGCAACGCGATCCTGATTTTCAATCAACCTTCAGGAGAATCAATCATGCGCGTGATGGTGATGATCAAGGCCACCCAGGATTCAGAGGCGAGTGTCATGCCGGACACCGAGCTGCTGGAAGCGATGGGCCGCTACAACGAGGAACTGGTCAAGGCCGGCGTGATGCTCGCCGGCGAGGGGCTGACGCCCAGCGCCAAGGGCGCGCGCATGCGCTTCTCGGGTGCGAAGCGCACCGTCATCGACGGCCCCTTCACCGAGACCAAGGAACTGGTCGCCGGCTTCTGGCTGTGGCAGGTGCGCTCGATGGACGAGGCGATCGAGTGGCTGCGCCGCTGCCCGAATCCGCACGGCGAAGACTGCGAAGTCGAGATCCGCCCGGTCTTTGAAGCCGAGGATTTCGGCGAGGCCTTCACGCCCGAACTGCGCGCGCAGGAAGACCGCTTGCGCGAGGAAATCGCCGCGAAGAAGCATTGAGCCGTGTCACATGCGCTGCACCGAACGCTCGACGCCGTCTGGCGCATCGAGTCGGCCCGGATCATCGGCGCCGTCGCGCGCCTGGTGCGTGACGTCGGGCTGGCCGAGGAACTGGCGCAGGATGCGCTGGTCGCGGCGCTGGAACACTGGCCCGCCGCCGGCCTGCCCGACAATCCCGCCGCGTGGCTCATGACCACCGCCCGGAACCGCGCGCTCGACCACCTGCGCCAGCAGGCCTTGCACCTGCGCAAGCAGGAGGAACTCGGCGCGGATGCCGACGCGCGCGGCGACCACGTGGTGCCGGACTTCAGTGACGCGCTGGACGAGCGCGACACCATCGGCGACGACCTGCTGCGCCTGGTCTTCACGGCCTGCCACCCGGTGCTGTCGAAAGAGGCGCAGGTGGCGCTCACGCTGCGCCTGCTGGCCGGCCTGAGCACCACCGAAATCGCACGCGCGTTCCTGCTGCCCGAGCCGACCATCGCGCAGCGCATCGTGCGCGCCAAGCGCACGCTCACCGCCGCGCGCGTGCCCTTCGAAGTCCCGCAAGGCGAGGCCCTCAAGGCCCGGCTGGCGTCCGTGCTGGAAGTCGTCTATCTGGTCTTCAACGAAGGCTACGCAGCCACCGCCGGCAGCGACTGGATGCGCCCGGCGCTGTGCGAGGAGGCGCTGCGGCTGGGCCGCGTGCTGGCCCAGCTCGCGCCGGACGAAGCCGAGGTGCACGGCCTGGTGGCGCTGATGGAAATCCAGGCCTCGCGCACCAAGGCGCGCATCGACAAGGGCGGGCGCCCGATCCTGTTGCTGGAGCAGGACCGCGGCCGCTGGGACCGCCTGCTGATCGGCCGCGGCCTGGTGGCGCTCGAACGCGCCGCCGCCTTGGGCGGCGAGCGCGGCCCGTACGAACTGCAGGCGGCCATCGCAGCCTGCCACGGCCGCGCACTCAGTGCGGACCAGACCGACTGGGCGCAGATCGTCGCGCTGTACGACGCGCTCGCGCAGCGCCAGCCCTCGCCGGTGGTCGAACTCAACCGCGCCGTGGCGGTCGGCATGGCCTTCGGCCCCGCAGCCGCGCTGCCGCTGGTCGACACGCTCGCGGCCGAGCCGCCGATGGACCGCTATCACCTGCTGCACGCCGTGCGCGCCGATCTGCTCGCCAAGCTCGAACGCCCCGGCGAAGCCCGCGCCGCCTTCGAGCGCGCGGCGGAGCTCACGAACAACCAGCGCGAACGCGCCCTGCTGCTGGAGCGGGCGCGCGCTACGTTGAACTGATCAGGCGCCCGGCGCCATCTGGCCGCCGAACTGCGCCTGCATCGCCGCCTGGATCTCCTGCGGCGAGAGGTCGCGCACCTGCGTGCCGACCGACCACGCATGCCCGAACGGGTCTTCGAGCATGCCGTACAGCGCGCCCCAGAACATGTCGGCCACGGGCATCGTGACGGTGGCGCCGGCCGCCGCGGCGCGCTCGACCGCCGCGGCGGCGTCGGTGACGGACAGGTGGATCCTCACCGGCGAGGGGCTGCCCAGCGTCTTCGGGCTCAGCGCGCCCATCTGCGGCGCCTCGTCCGTCAGGTCGAGCATCGAGTTGCCGATGCGCACGCGGGCGTGCAGCAGCGTGCCGCCCGGTCCGGGCAGGCGGGAGACCTCGACGGCACCGAAGGCCTTTTCATAGAACTTGATCGCCTCCGCAGCGCCTTTGCACACCAGCAGCGGCGTGAGCGAGTGAAGACCTTCGGGGATGGGATTTGCAGCGGGTTTGGCCATGGTGGCTCCAGGTTTCAGGGTTGAATGGATACGCGGAAGCCGCCTGACCTTCAGTGGCTTCACCTCTACGACGATTGGCGACGGGCCGGATCGACATCGGCGGAAAGTTTCTTCAACGCCCCGTCACAATGCCCCATGCATGCCAAGGTGCTCCGTTACTTTGCCGAAGTGGTGCGCGCCGGTTCGATCCGCAAGGCGGCCGAGCAACTGCACGTGGTGCCCACGGCGGTCAACCGCCAGATCCTGAACCTGGAGGAAGAGCTGGGTGCGCCGCTGTTCGACCGGGTGCGCGGCACGCTCAAGCTGACGCCGGTAGGCGAGATCGTGCTGGCCCATGCGCGCGCCACCCTGCGTGAATTCGAGGGCGTGCGCGAGCGCATCGCGGCGGTGCAGGGGCTGCGCCAGGGCGAGGTAACGCTGGCCACCAACTCGGGGCTGGCCGGCGCCTTTCTGCCGGCGCTGGTGCAGGCCTTCCGGGTCGACCATCCCGGCATCCGCCTGCGGCTGCTCGACGCGCCGGTGGCCGAAGTGCTGCGCAACGTGCAGGCCGGCGACTGCGACCTCGGGCTGGCCTACGACGTGCCCGACAGCGCCGGCTTTCGCGTGCTGTTCACCAGCGAATGGCCGATCGGCGCGGTGGTGCCACCGGGCCATCCGCTCACGCGCGAGGCGACCGCGCTGCTGTCGGATTGCGTGGGCTACCCGCTCATCCTGCCGGGCAGCGCCTTGTCGCTGCGGCCGCTGCTCGACGGCGCCTTCGCGCGCAGCGCGATCCGCGTCTCGCCGGTGGTGGAGAGCACTTCCACCGCGCTGATCCGCCAACTGGTCATGCGCGGCGTCGGCATCAGCCTGCTGAACCGGCTCGACATCGACGAGGAGCGGCGCGCCGGCCTGCTGGCCTTCGTGCCGCTGCGCGACGCGCATCCGCGCCCGCAGACCTTGCGCCTGGTATGCCGGCCCGGCAGCGAAGCCAACCCGGCGGCCGAACTGCTGGCGCGCCACCTGATGGACGGGCTGCAAGGGCTGCTGGCGGCCTGAGGCCGGTTGGCGCAGCGCGTCGCCTTGCCTTGCCTACTTCAGCGGCAGCTCTTCGATCTCCGGCGCCTTCCATTGATCGGCCAGCACGGCCGCCTTGGGCCGGTACAGACGCAGCACCACGACCATCGGGCCGTTCGGGGCAGGTAGCCAGTTGGCCTGCTGGCTCGCGCCGGGCGACGCGTGCTGCAGGTACAGCGTGAGGCCGCCGTCGGGGTTGCGCTTGAGTTGCGGCAGCGCCGTGCTGCCGAGCAGGTAGCGATCGATCGGGTTGTCGATCAACTGGCGCGTGGTGCCGTCGTACATCGTGAGCGACCAGAACGCGTCGACCGGCGGCAGCTGGTCCTTGGCGAAGGTGATGCGGTAGTTGTGTGCGCCCGAGTCGAGCGGTTGGCCTTGCGGGTTCACCTGATAGATCGGCGAGACGACCTCTTCGGCGCTGTTGCCGTGCAGGCCCAGCCGGGCGCCAAGCGCACGCTCGAAGTACTTGCCCTCCATCGCCTGGTGCGTGCCGAACAGGCCCTTCGAGTTGCTGACCTTCAGCGCCGCATCGTTCAAGGTCTTCACACCGTCCTGGCGGCCCTGCTCGATCGCCTGCAGCACCGGTGCCGGCAACTGCGGCGGCCACGGCGCGCCGATCTCGACGCCGATGCGCTTGAAGCGTTCGCGCAGCGCCAGCTCCTCGGCCAAGGTCGGGCTGAACTGCAGCAGGAAATTGGCGTAGCGGAATACATCGGGCTCGACTTGCGCGTGCGTGATCGGCGGGAAGTCGATCGCCGGCGCCGCAGGCGGTGTGCCGCTTTGGATGAAGCGGCTGAGTGGCACCACCTTGTAGCCGGCCTGAACCTTCTTCACGGCCTCCAGGTCCTGCGCGTTCAGGAGCTGCGTGCGGAACTGCGAGAACATCAGGTCGGTGTCGCTGCGCACCACGCGGCGGATGCCCGGCGGCACGTCGCCCTTCCAGCCCGGGCCGACGATCAGCACGTTGCCACCGTCATTGCCGTCGCGCCGCGTACCCACGTAGTCGGTGTTGTGCGAATACAGGTCGACCAGCTGCAGCGCGTAGTAGCGCTGCGCCTCGACCGGGGGCAGCGTGACCACCAGTGGCTCGGCGCGCAGGTCCATCACCAGATAGGAATCGAGCGTGTCCGCGTTGGGCAGGGCGATACCGCCGTCCTTCGGGCCGGACATGCGCGCCACGTTGGCGATCTGGTTCATCGGCCCCTTGTAATGACCGCTGCTCTTGTCGATCGCCAGCTGGTAGAGGCTGTTGTAGTTCTCCACCATCGGATAGGCGAAGAGGAAGGCTTCCTTCGCCAGCGCGCGCGCCTGCGCGGGCGTGATGGCTGGGTCGGGGACCGCCGCCGCGGGCGTGAGGGCGGCGGCCAGCAGCAGTGCGGCCAGCGCCGGGATCCACCGGGCCGGCGCACCAAGTGCTTTGGACATGAACGTGCACCTGTCGGACAAACAAAGCGCAATGCTGGGCCATCCTGGCCGGTGGCACTGTCAGCGAAGGGCGCAATTGCGGGCGGGCATGTGGCGGCGCCTTTGCCAGGCGGCCGGGCTCAATCGAGCGATGCGCGCAGCCAATAGTCGACTTGCCCACGCCCCATGCCCAGGTCGCGCAGTTCGCGCTCGTCCATGGCCCTCAGGAGGCCACGGTCGGCGCGCGTGCGGCGCCGGTTGCGCCACCGCTGGGCGAATGCGGCATGCAGGCGACGGCAGAGCGCGTGAAGTGATGCGCGGCGTGGTGCGTGTCGTGGTGCGTGTCGTGGTGCGATGGCTGGGTTCATGGCGTTGTCTCCAGATGGGCAGGCCATGGTGCCGCGCTGCGTGCTATCTTCAAAGTTGAGAGTAATGAACCATCCAATCAGCTTTTCTGATGCGTGAACTCAATCTCGACCAGTTGCGGACCTTGCTGGCAGTGGCCGACCTCGGCAGCTTTTCCGCAGCCGCGCGGGCGTTGCACCTGGCGCAACCGACGGTCAGCCTGCACATCACCGAGCTCGAGTCGCGGCTCGACGCGCGCCTGCTGGTGCGTGGCCATCGGCGCGTCGAACCCACATCGGCCGGCCTGGCCCTGATCGAGCGCGGACGGCGCCTGCTGCGCGAGGCCGACGAGGCCGTCGAGGCGGTACGGCGCCAGTCGCGCGGCCTGGCCGGGCGCGTGCGCCTGGGCACCTCCACCGGCGTGGTGGTCGACCTGCTGCCGCAGGTGCTGCAGGCGCTCGAGGCGGAGCAGGCCGGCATCGAGGTGGAGGTGAACATCCTCGGCTCGGCGCCCGCGCTGGCGCGGCTGGCGGCCGGTACGCTGGACATCGGCCTGGTGGCGCTGCCGCAGCCGCCGCAAGCCGGCATCGCCTTCGCGCCGTGGCGCACGCAGCCGGTCATGGCCTGCCTGCCAGCGCGCTGGCAGGCACCGCGCCGCATCACGCCGCAGTGGCTGGCGGCGCAGCCGCTGATCTTCAACGAGGCCGGCACGCATCTGCACCGGCTGACCATGGCGTGGTTCGCCGCGGCCGGCGAATCGCCGCGTGCGCGCATCGAGATCAACTACGACGCCGCCATCCTGAGCCTGGTCACCGCCGGCTACGGCGCCGCCTTGCTGCCCATCCAGGACGCGGGCGGCGCCATGTCCGACGCGCGCATCCAGCTGCATGCGCCGAGCCCGCGCATCACGCGCCGGCTGGGCATCGCACACCGCACGCAGGCCGTCGACGGTGCCACGGCCCACGTGCTGGCGTTGCTCAAGCGCTTTCGAAGCTGACGCGGAACTGCGCCTGAGCGCGTTCGAACCGACCGGGCGCTTCCGCGCAATCGTGCCGCTGGCCTTGTCAAACGGCCGATAAAGCGAATAGTATTCGCATTCGCAAAACGCGATGAAGGATGAGCGCCTCGGCTGACGGGCGCCGCCCGGCTCGCGCCCCCGGCTCACACGAGGCGAACCCGAAGGGCGAAAGATTTTTTACCAGGAGACAGAACTTGATCAGAAGAATTCGTTCGTGCGCCGTGGCGATCGCCGTCGGCATGGCCTTGCACATGCAAGGCGCATCGGCGCAGACCGCGGCGCCGCCGACGGCGCTGCCGCGCGCCCATGAGGAGGTCGCGCTCCAGTCCGGCGCGCTGATGGTCTACGACCAGAACGTGGCGATTCCCCTGCGCGATGGCGGCCTCGTGTACGCGAACATCTACCGGCCGAAGAAGCCGGGCAAGTACCCCGTGATCATGGCGCAGGGGCCCTACGGGAAAGATGCCAGCTTTCAGGAGGCGTACGCCGACGGCTGGAAGAAGCTGCTGAAGTCGAATCCCACGATCTGCGCGAAATCCTCCTGCCGCTTTCTGCGCTGGGAACATACCGATCCGGAGCGCTGGGTCGGTGACGGCTACGTGGTGATCGCCCTGGACGTTCGCGGCGCGGGCTACACCCCGGGCTACCTCGACCTGATGTCGGTACGCGAGACCCGCGACTACTACGACAGCATCGAATGGGCCGGCACGCAACCCTGGTCCAACGGCAAGGTGGGCCTGCTGGGCATTTCCTACATGGCGATCAACCAGTGGCTGGTGGCGGCCTTGCAGCCGCCCCATCTCGCCGCCATCGCGCCGTGGGAGGGCGCCTCGGACCTCTATCGCGAGAACAGTTCGCACGGCGGCATCGAAAGCAACCTGTTCGTCCAGCTGTGGTTCAAGAGCCAGATCCTGCCGAATCAGAACGGCAACGGCAGCACCGCCTACAAGGACCCGGGCACTGGACAGCGGCCCACCGGCGCGCCTTTGAGCGCGGCGCTGCTCACGGCCAACCGCGCCGACCCGCTGGAGACGCTGCACAAGCATCCTCTGCTCGACGCCTTCAACCTCGAGCGCAACGCGCAGCTCGACCGCATTCGCGTGCCGCTGCTCTCCGCAGGTAACTTCGCCGGCGCAGGTCTGCACGGCCGGGGCAACTACGAGGGCTTCGTGCAGGCGGCCTCCACCGAGAAATGG
>Ga0160472_100846_pt1 | contig 12551 bp, 6 predicted proteins | sample HID1973M_E11MG_FD_108267 | JGI IMG/M metagenome (GOLD analysis project Ga0160472, IMG submission 108267) | Enriched mosquito-associated microbial communities from UW Madison campus, WI, USA - HID1973M_E11 MG | ecosystem: Host-associated > Arthropoda: Insects > Digestive system > Unclassified ... | reverse complement strand
TAAGGATTGAGTAATTGAAGCCGAACCAACTATCGCCTGTGGCAAAACAAGTGCAGGCGTTGAAGTGGTTGCGCTGTTTGTATTTGTATTTATATCAAGGTACTTTTTGCAGGATGAAAAGCCAACCGCAACAGCACCTATTAATAAAAGGTTTAAAATCTTTTTCATATTAATGTGTGTTAAAATGTTAATGATAGAGTAGCTCCGTAGAATCTAGCTGGAGGTGTTTGGCCTAAGTTAACAATACCGATACCATTATTATCAGAACCTGCAGAACTGTATTCAGGATCTGTGTAGATATTTGTATTAGGAGTCCAGATAAATAAATTTCTACCTTGTACGCTAATTCTTGCTGCTTTCACATATTTCAAGCTGCCTAAAACCGATTTAGGAATATCATAACCTAATGATAATTCTCTTAACTTCCAGAATGCTGCAGAGTAAACATAGTTCGTTGCTACACCTGTGTTAGTAGGACCATTAGTCCAGAAATCCACCCCACCAGTTCTGGTTGTAATGTTTGTGTTTTCTACGTAAGTATTAGTAGCCGGATCTAAATATGATGAATTTGGAACAACAAAACGTTCACGGTTAAAATATGTTGTTCTGATACCTGCACCAGAGAAGTCATAACTACCAGAACTTTGAGCCATTACGAAACCACCTCTGTATTCAAATAAAGCTGATAAGCGGAATCCTTTGAAAGAAGCTGTTGCATCTAAACCTAAACGATGTTTTGGTTCTGTGTTTCCTAAAACATATACGCCTGTTGTAGCACTAGGGAAACCGGTAATGCGATCAACAATAATTCTTCCTTGATTATCTCTTACATAATCAGTTCCTTTTAAAGATGGGAAAGACTGGCCTTCAATTGCCCAAACTCCGATACCTGTAGTACTAGAACCAGAAAGTGAGATTTGAGTTAAGCCATTACCAATAGAAGCTACCTTATTTTGATTATATGTGTAGTTTGCACCAACTGAAACCTCCAGGCCATTAACTGCATTTCTAACCGGAACAAGTCTAAGTGATGTTTCAATACCTTTGTTAGTTACTTCACCAGTATTTGTTAAGAATTTGTTGAAACCTGTTGAACTAGCAACGTCGATTGGCACAGTTTGATCTGTAGTGCTTGTATTGTAGTAAGTAAAGCTACCTGTGATTCTTGATTTATATAATGAGAAATCCACACCACCTTCGTATGCTAATGTCATCTCAGGTTTAATGTTTGCAGATACGATTTGGTTTCCTAAAGTGTAACCCGGTATTCCTCCATAAGGATATCCATAACCAGATCCAAAAGTAGGCAATAATGCATAAGCGCCAAAGTTTGAACTGTTACCTAAGTTAACGTTACCCACTTTAGATACACCACCTCTAAGTTTTAAAGATTCTATTACTTTCGAGTTTTTTAAGAAAGGAATCGCATCAGACGCGATGAATGAAATATCTGCAGATGGATAGAAGAACGATCTGTTTTCAGGAGATAAAATAGATCTCCAGTCATTTCTACCTGTTACGTGTAGGTATAAATAATCTCTGAATCCTAAACGGGCATCACCATATAAACCAATTTGTCTGGCTTTAAAATTAGACTCGCCTGCACTAGGATTTTGCAAACCGTTTCCAATATTAAAGAAGCCACCTTGTGCTAAACCACCATTTGTACCCACACTTACGTTTTTATAAGTATTCTGTCTGATAGTACCACCAGCAATTACGTTTAAAGTGAAGTCTTTAGAAAGTTTTTTGATGTATTGAGCAATAAACTCTGGGTTAATTTGAGTATTGTACCCTGAATTATCACTAACGCCGCCAACGATGTTTGCAAAGTTTGGCGTTTCAGCTAATCTGTAGTCAGAATATGTGAATTTATCTGTTGTAGATTTACTTGAAAAGCTACGGTTTGATACACTTGCTCTAACTAATAAAGATAATTCTTTAATCGGGTACCATTTCAATTGTACGTTACCTGTTAAATAATCGTTGCGACTAATGCTACGGTTATTATTTAAAGCGAAGTACGGGTTTTGATAGTATTCGTTGTAATATCCATCAGGAGTAGAGAATTTATCATTTTTATAATCACTATATCTAGTCAATGGAATTTGACCTGGTGATTGTAAAACGTTATCGAATACTGTACCAATTGCAGATGATTGATTATAACGATTTTGAACGTAGTTGGCATTGAAGCTAAAAGTAACGTTGTTACCTAAGTTACGTTCACCGTTAACACGCATTGTAAATCTGTTGTATTTATCGCCAGGCACAGTACTTTCCTGATCAAAATACTGACCAGAGAAATAATATGTTCCTTTATCATCACCAGAAGAAACGTTAAAATCTGTTTGATTTGAAACACCAGTTTCCCAGAAAGCATTTTTATTTTCCTTATCATTAAATGAGTAAGGTACTGATTGAATAGAACCATCAGCTAATGGCTTACCAATAGGACGCACAACACCATCGAAAGCCGGACCATATTGCTGATTTTCGAATGGAGTATAAGTTGGAATATCATCGTTACCTGTACCAGAACCGAAACGCTCTTGTAATTTAGGCAAGAAACTTACCTGCTCAACATTTGTAGTATGGCTTACATTGATGGTTGATGTACCTCTTTTACCTTTTTTAGTTTGGATGATTAACGCACCGTTTGATGCATCTGAACCATAAAGCGCAGCCGCACCAGCACCGTTAAGCACCTCAATGTTTTCAATGTCTTCAGGATTTAAATTTCCTAAGATATCACTTGGTACGATAACATTATCAACAACAACAAGTGCCTGGTTATTTCCAAGTAAAGAGCGGTTACCTCTTAAAACTAAACGCACACTTGGGTTAACACCACTACTAACTGCATTTACTTGTAAACCGGCAACCTTACCTGTTAAAGCACTTGCAACGTTAAAAGCTTTACCTTGAGTCAACTCTTCAGCTTTTACGGTTGTAGATTGGTTACCTTGTTGACGACGTTGGATGCTGATACCTCCAGCGGTTACTACGACCTCGTTCAGAGATGTTACATCTGATTTAAGAGATGCATTTACAACATTGTTTGCTGAAATGACAAATTCTCTTGATTCATAGCCAAGAAAAGCAACAACAACTGTTTTGCCTCTTGCTGGTACACTTAATGAAAATTTACCATTTGCGGTTGTTTGTGTGCCTAAAGTCGGGATTTCTTTTACCCTTACCGTGGCGCCCGGAATAGGAAGTCCATCCTCTTGTGATGTCACCGTTCCAGTTACTGTTCTATCTTGAGCGAATGCGGAAAATGCAAAGCACATCAGAATGAACAAACTTTGTAGAAGTTTTTTCATAATTTGAAAAATAGGTTAGTTAATGATTGTTTATTAAGGCGCTAAAATATAGTTACTTGGCTATAACACCAAATTTATTTTTAACAAAATTTAACATTTTACATAAAAAATAGCAAAATACCCCCCAAATGAGAAAAAATAAGACTTTCGCAAATCAACTTAGTATTTAGTTAAATGCTGTAGGAGTATTTTTATTTCTTTTGCATAAATAAAAGCGATTTTTGCACTTCCTAAATTAAATTACTACAGTAAAATGAAACTAATAGCTGCAGAATATCATATTACCAAACAAAGTTTTACCATTTTCCCAAAAGTTTCTAAATAAAGGATCATTTGCCAGGTACACTATGCTACCCCTCCCTGAATCCTGAACACCGATTAGTAAGCCCGTCTTTAAATCTTCACGCACTTTCTTGCCTACAACACCAGCCATTAAACTCTTATCATTTAATTGTCCAACATTCCATCCTTTGGTAAGGGGTTCGTATATTTTTCGGTCTGTTTTTAGGGTGTAATATGTTTTTCCTATGCCATAAGCAAACGGATGAGAGGCATCTAAATTAACTTTATATATCGCACCAGGAATCGTATTTTCATAATCATCTCTGTCTTTATTTTTAAAGAGCAGTTTACTTGCTTCGGGCTTTTCATCCTTTTTAACAACTGCTTCTTTCTTTTTAATATCAAATCCCTTTTTTTCCAGAACACTTTCAATGGCATCTTCCATTAGGATTAGCTTTCCACCTTTGGCAATCCATCCTTTTAAACCTTCATCTATAAAAGTGCTGTAATTTCCGTCAGGAAGTATTAGTGTATTAATTTTGCTGATGTCTAAATTATTAATGTCGCGAGCATTAATGATATTCGGTGTTAAACCTAAATCGTGTTCTAAATAATACCAAACTTCTCCAAAAGCAAGTGATGAAACTTCGTTTCCTGATACAATAGCAACTTTAGGCTGCTTTAATATTGGGTAAACCGACGAACCGAAATCTTTGCCTTTATCTACAAACCCTGTTGAGATTGCCTGAATCGGTTTGTTTAATTGATTTGAGATCTGTACAACCTTATTTTTAAGGTCTTTGATGGCTTTTTCATTCTCCACCCGTAAAACGATAAGCGTTCCGGCCGGATAATCTTTTCCATTCACAGCAAACGGTTGATCTGCTTGCCTGACATTAATATTTTCTTTTTGAAGGGCAATAAGCAATTGCAAATCTTCGCTGTTTCCCCAGCCGAAAAGCCAGGCAAGCGGTTTATCTAAGTTCGAAGCTGTTGTTTTGATTTCTTCCAGGCTAGCATACTTTCCTTTGAAACTCTCTTTCGATGCATACGCCTTTAAACCATAAACATAAGGCAACGCCCATGCGGTAATATCGTAGGTATTAGAATCTGTTACAAAAGTTTGCGGCTCCAGCAAAACATTCGCCAACACTGCCCTGGGTTGTAAAACGTTTACAATTAAATCGTTTCTGCCCACGGTAAAGCTTTCCTCTTTCTTCGTATCGTAATCATATCCTCTTCCTGATCTATCACCACCAAAGGCAAACTCAATGTTGTTTTTAGTTAACAGCTCAGCCAATTTCTTCAATCTGGAGATGTTATCAGGCTTGATAATGTAACTTTTATACACGCCTGGTGCCGTTGTTAAAGATTGTTGGAAATATTTTTTGTATTCCTCCAGCAACTTATTGTGGTTCTGTGAGGTAATTTCTAAAGTGGACATGCCTGTTGTAAAGTGGTGTGCAATCCGATCTTTAAGGGTTAAAGTATCTCCATCATTCGTTACCACAGCTAAACCCGCCCGGATTCCACCCTGCTCGTAGGTCATTCCAATAGATCCGTTGTACAAAGGGTAAGTATCTCCGTAAGAAGGATATAAAAGATCGAAGCGCTCTTTAGTAAAATATTGCCAGCCTTGCTCATCGAAATATTTGGCGTTATTTTTACCAACTACAATCTGAAAGCTTTTTTGCCATGGCGTAATGTCTTGATGAACAGGTTCGGCCGCAGGCGCAAAATAATATGGATCATTATAACTTTGCTCATGAAAGTCTACATGAACCTGAGGCATCCACTGGTTATATAAAGCGAGTCTTTGTTTGCTTTCAATTTGAGTTTGCCATGCCCAATCGCGGTTTAAATCGAAATAATAATGATTTGGTCGTCCTCCAGGCCATGGCTCTATGTGCTCTCTTGATAAAGGATCTGAATTTGGCTTTTCGCCGACAACACTGTTAAAATAATTTGCATAACGATCTCTTCCATCGGGATTTAAACATGGGTCGATAACAACAACCGTATTTTTTAACCATTCATTTGCCTGCTGATTTGTTCCTGAAGATAGATTATAAAGCATTTTCATAGCTGTTTCCATCGAATTTGCTTCATTTCCGTGAACATTATAACTTAGCCAAAGTAGCGTTGGCTGCGATGTCAAATCTACATTAACGGCAGCACCTGTAGCCAACGATAAGTTATTTTTACGAATCTGTTCCAGCTTACTTATATTATCTGCAGAAGAAATAATGGCGACAAGTAATGGCCTTCCTTCATTTGTTTTTCCGTACTCAATAAGCTTCACATTTTTTGATGCTGCTAAAGCTGTCTGCCTGAAATATTCGGCTACTTTATGGTGAGGCGTAAAATGAGTTCCAAGTTCATAGCCTAAATATTCATCTGGCGATTTAACCTGCGCATGAACAAGAGTAATTATAGAAAGGGCAAATAAGCAAATAGTAAACAGTTTCTTCATAATTAATAAATTTATCTAATGTACTAATTTTGTTTTTTGTTGCTGCGAAAGCTTAATTTTACTGCAAATATTTTTCAATTAGTATGATCACGACCGAAGAATTATATAGAAACTATCTCGAAAATCCCCTTATCTCAACAGATACCCGAAATATAGCTGAAGGTTGTATTTTTTTTGCCTTAAAAGGCGATAATTTCAATGCAAATACCTTTGCATTGCAAGCGATTGAAAAAGGCGCTGCTTTCGCTGTAGTTGATGAAGCAGAATACGCAGTAAACGAGAAATGCCTTTTGGTTGCTGATGTTCTGTCTGCTTTGCAAGATTTGGCAAGGCTTTACCGGAAACAACTTAATATTCCGGTAATTGGATTAACAGGAAGCAATGGCAAAACAACGAGCAAAGAGCTTGTTAACGCTGTACTTGCCGAACGTTACAAAACCTTTGCAACTTTTGGCAATCTGAATAACCACATCGGGGTTCCATTGTCTATTCTATCGATTAAAAATGATGTTGAAATCGCCATTATTGAAATGGGCGCCAATCATCAGAAGGAGATTGAGTTGCTTTGTACAATTGCGCAACCTACCCATGGAATTATAACGAATGTTGGCATGGCCCATTTAGATGGCTTTGGTGGATTTGAAGGCGTTAAAAAAGGAAAGGCCGAACTCTATTCCTATCTTAAAAAGACAAATGGCTATATCTTTATTAACAGGGATAACAATCATTTGATGGAAATGAGCCGTGCTGCTGGATTATCCAAATTGATTTTCTATGGAACAGAGCTTGGCAATACAATTAAAGGAACTTTAAAAAGCAGCGACCCCTTTATTGAAGTTGAGTGGACGAACCAGGAGCAATATTCGGAGGTAAAAACACAATTGACTGGTCGTTATAATTTTGAAAACATTCTGGCTGCGATTTGTATTGGCGATTTTTTTGACATGAATCCGGAAGAGATTAATAAAGGCCTTTCAAATTATGAACCGAAAAATAACCGTTCTCAACTAACAAAAACGGAAAGCAATACCATTATTTGCGATTTTTATAATGCAAACCCAAGCAGTATGTCGGCTGCGCTTAACAATATTTCAGTTTTAACAGCGAATAGAAAAGTGGCCATTTTAGGCGATATGTTTGAGCTCGGGCCTGAATCAGAAACCCAACATAAGCTTATTGCAGAACAAGCTATAAAAAGCGGTTTAGACGAAATTATATTTATTGGGAAATATTTTTGCGCTTTAAGAGATGAATATGATGCTGTCTTTTTTGAAACGCCAAATGAAGCGGCAGATTACATCACTAAAAACAAAATAAAAGACTCTTTGGTATTACTTAAAGGCTCGAGAGGCATGAAGCTTGAAGCTTTACTAACATATTTATAAACAAGAAATGCCCCCGAAACATCAGGGGCATTTTTTTAAAGTACATTTTAATTAAAAGGTACAGGCAATTTTACCATAAATATATCTTCCGCTAAAGCCAAACTGACTTACTGCTCTTGGATATAAAAACCGGCCGTTAGAGGTGTTATCTAAACTCCCGGAATATGTGCTTCCTGCAACCCCGCTCAAATTATTTACGTTATCACGAGGGTCGATGTATAATTTATCCGGGTAAACATCGAAAATATTATTCGCCCCTACCGTAACAGACCACATTTTGCTTGCTGCGTAGCTTACTGATAAATCGCTAACCCATTTCGGAGAAAAAGTTTGATCCATTTGCAGCGGTAATCCGTTTGATGCAATATTTGGATCAACTGCGTTCAAATAGGTTACTTCGCCAAAGCGAACTGTTCTGGCCACAAAGCTTAATTTATCTACATTATAAGTTGCTGTAATATTTAACTTATTTTTTGGAACTGAGCTTTCAAAGCGGGAGCGCTCCAATCTATCGAATAATTTAGCTTTGAGAGATGCATCGCTTTCTATTTTATCAGACCCTTTTATGCTTCTTACTACTGTTTTATTCAGGTTGCCGGCAACACTTAATATTAAGCTGCTTTTTGCACCTAAGGCAAATTTATTCGTTAGCACAACATCTAAACCCGCGGTATTTGTAGTGATAGCATTAGTAAAAAACTGAACGCTATTAATTTGTGCATTTGGATCAACTGTGTTTAAAATTTGATTTACTACGCCTGTTGGAACCAAAACACCGTTAGAGCGCTCGCGGGCATACTGGCTCGAAAAAACAATACGGTCGCTAATGTCGATGTTATATGCATCGATTGTAAAGGTGAATGTTTTGGCTATTCTTCCTGCCAAACCTAAGCTGCCTGATTTAGAAATTTCGGGTTTCAATGCATCAACACCAAATTGTGCAACAATAGGATTACCGTTATTAACTGTTAATACCTGGGTAGCGGCTGTACCCACAAACTGCGTACTCTCATTATTAAAATATTGTTGATGCAAAGATGGCGCTCTGAAGCCTGTTGCATAAGCGCCACGTAAAGAGATGTCGCCAAACAATTTAATCTTACCTGTAAATTTATAAGAGAAGTTCGAACCAAAGTCGCTGTAATCTTCATACCGACCAGCAGCGCCTAAGGTTACTCTTTTTCCGAATTCTGCTTCTAAATCAGCGTATGCACCAATATTGTGTCTTGATTTATCCAACGCATTTGAAGGTTTAAACCCTGGAAATACCTGTGCACCTGAAGCAGTTGGCGAACCATTAATTGTACGGCCACCATTTGAATAAGACAATAGTTCACCTTCTTTAATCTGGTAATTATCTATCCTGAACTCACCACCAAAAGCCGTATTTAATGATGTTAAGAAGTCTCCATCAAAGGTATGTTTTTTGTTTATATCGAGGTTTGTGGTATTTTGCCTGAACAATAATTCGCCCGCATAAAATGAGGTAGGGCTTGTACCAGTTGGCAAAGATGCGTTAACCGTATTATCGATATTAAATTTAATGGTATTTTCACCGCTTGTATTGCTAAAATCATAATCCCAAGTACCAAATTTACCTCTTAAACCTGCAGAAAAAGAATAATCGTTGATTTTGGTATTGATAAATGGAAGAAATCCATTTGGATAGATTGATAAATCAATCTGCGTAGTTTGTGTTGGTAAACGATAAAAACCCGCTGCACTACCGGTTTTATGTGTAAAACCCGCAGCATAATAAAGTTGTGTGGTTTTACCAAAATTAAATTGGCCGTTTAAAAAGCCACCGCCATTTTGCGAATCAGAATTACCAACACGCATGTTATTTCTATCTAAGCCATTTGCTAAAGCTCTGGCATCGTCAACCGCCTTCAAAGCTGCAAAACGGGCTTCGAAAGCAGCTTCGGTTTCCGTAGCGCCTTTAGTTGGGTTTGCAGAATATAATAATGGCCTTGTATCTAAACCGCCTCTGTTTGTATAGCCTCTTTTTAAATATTGAGCGGCGAAATTGATAAACCCTTTTTCGTTTTTAAATGCCCAACCCTTACTAAAATCTAACTGAAAAGTACGGCCATCGCTAAAATCGCGACCTAAAGCATTTGATGAAGATTGCCCAAATGATGTTGAAATACTATAAGGCGTTACTTTCTTTAAAACGATATTGATTACACCAGCAATGGCATCGGAACCATACTGAGCTGCCGCTCCATCACGTAAAACCTCTATTCTTTCGATGGCTGCAACCGGGATAGAGTTCATATCTGTACCAACAGAACCACGGCCAAAAGTACCGTTGATATTTACCAGGGCAGATGTATGTCGGCGTTTTCCGTTCACCAAAACCAAAACCTGGTCTGGCCCAAGACCACGTAGCGAAGCTGGGTCTATATGGTCTGTGCCATCGGCCACTGTTTGCCTGTTTGAACTGAATGAGGGCGCCACAAAATTCAGAATTTGTGTTAAATCTGTTTGAGCAAAGGCTTTAACATCTTTTGTTGTAATCAAATCTACCGGAACTACACTTTCGATATTTGTACGGGGAGTAGATCTCGAACCGACAACAACAACATCCTGCAATAACTCTTTAGCATCTGCGAGGGAAAAATCGAGTGTTTTAATGGTATTATCTGCCTGAATAACAGCTTCACTGGAATTATATCCCGTAAATGACACTCGAACTTTATAACTGCCAGCTGCTGGAAATTTTAATGAATACAAACCACTTGCATCAGAAGAAGTACCAAGCTTTATGCCTACAACCTGGATGGTTGCGCCAGGAATAGAAACTCCAGCCGAGTCGGTAACCTTACCTTTAATACCCTGGGCGAACAATCCGCTAGATATTGTCAAAAAAAACAGGAAAAGGATGATTTTGTGTAAAAATTTTATCATATGTCATTTGTTTAGTTAACAATTATAACATATTTATTACGATAACAAATATTTTACACAACTTTTTTGGATATAAATTCAATAAAATCGATTTACAAACCGTTTAATTAAGCTATTTTATCAGGAGGATTATTCAAAAAAGAAAAATGACAAAAAAAAACAATGGGGCTAATAAAAAAAGTGGCATCATTTAACCAAAACACCAATATCGCTGACCTCGAGCAGCGGGTTATCTCGCATATTTTGTTCAATTTCTATTTCAAATTGACCAGCATGCGCAAAATGATAGTTCGTTAGGAGTGGAAAAACATAATTAAATACATTTCCCGAACCACTTCCAAGCCATTCGCCATCATTTTTAGCCAATTTATATTGGTAACGTTTTGTTACTTTATTTTTTCCATCCTTAAAATGAACGAGAATGAAGATATTGGCATAGCGATATGCTGCAGTATGCCTTAGCTTGAAATAAATACCGTAAGGCTTACTGCTATCTTTAATCTCGAAAGGAACTTTCAAGTGATTACGATAAGTCCATTTCCTTTCAGGAATTTCAGCATTACGGTCGATAACGTTTGAGCTGCATCCTGGTAAGAAGCCTGTAAAAAACAAGAAAGCAAGAAGTACGGCCGGTTTATTATTCAGCAGCCGGTTTATTATCAGAACCATTATTGTTATTTCTGCGGTTATTATTTTTCCTTCGGTTATTCCTGTTCCGGTTTTTGCCTGGCTCGGTTGTTTTTTCAACACCAGCAACTTGTCCGCCTTCGGCCTTAATTACTGGCTTTGCCGGTTGGATTTGTTGCGGCTTCGGGCCATTTTGCGGCCTTGCATTTTGCTGCTGAGGTTTTTGCCCGCCTTGCTGCTGACCTTTAACACCGGTTTGTTGTGCCTTCTGCTGATTAGGGTTTTGAGGCTTTGGCCCCACAGGTTTATCATTTGCCGGAACTCTATCCCGGCGGTTTTGGTTGTTATTGCGATTATTTTTCTGATTCTTATTCTGGTTATTATTCCTGTTTTTAGATCGATCGTCTAAACGGGTTAAACTATCCTGACCTACTACATTTTCGTAATCAAAAGATTTTTCAACAACAACAGGTGCCGCAATCTGAACAGCTTCCTCTTTTAAATTAGGTGCTTTTTTACCTGCCTTATTCATTGCCATGATTTCTTTAACACGAGCTGCTGCAACCGGAATCCAGTTTTCATCTCCCTGATAACTAAACCACATAATTTTTTTGAAAATATCAGTCTTTTGATGACGGGCATAACCCGCTTCAGTATCTAAATTTTCAATTCTATCCGGAATATCTTTCAAGGCATCCAAATAAGTATCAAGCTCATAATTTAAACAGCATTTCAATTTACCGCATTGGCCGGCAAGTTTTAATGTATTTAACGAAAGGTTTTGATAACGAGCTGCTGCCGTAGAAACGGTTTTGAAGTTTGTTAACCAGGTAGAACAGCATAATTCGCGGCCGCAGGATCCTATTCCGCCTAAACGGCCAGCTTCCTGCCGCATGCCGATTTGACGCATCTCGATGCGAATGCGAAAACTTTCGGCCATCTTTTTAATCAATTCGCGAAAATCAACACGCCCGTCTGCAGTGTAGAAGAAAGTAGCTTTTGTTTTATCTGCCTGATAATCTACATCACTTATTTTCATTGATAAGCGTAAATCTAATGCCAGTTTGCGGGCTTTATGCATGGTTTCCCATTCCATTTCCTTTGCCGCATTCCATTTTTCTACATCAGCTTCTGTCGCTTTACGATAAATCTTTTTAGTTACCTGATCCAAGGGCGTTTTGCGTCTTTTCATCTGTACCCTTACCAGTTCTCCAGTAAGTGAAACATGGCCAACATCAAAACCACCGGTTGGGCCTTCAACAGCTACTAATTCACCAATTTCAAGATAAATATTATCGTTATTTAAGAAAAACTCTTTTCTCGAACCTTTAAATTTTATTTCTGTAACCTGAAAAGGTTTATAGCTAGACGGCATATCCAGGTTGGATAGCCAATCGTGAACTTCCATTGTTTGGCAACCACCGGTGCCACATGAGCCATTGCTCTTGCATCCATTAGGGGTGCACCCACCGCCTGTTGAACAACTTCGACATCCCATAATTAATTATATATATATTGAGTCCCCTGAGGGAGCGTTTTAAACTTGAT
>Ga0160472_100841_pt1 | contig 12639 bp, 9 predicted proteins | sample HID1973M_E11MG_FD_108267 | JGI IMG/M metagenome (GOLD analysis project Ga0160472, IMG submission 108267) | Enriched mosquito-associated microbial communities from UW Madison campus, WI, USA - HID1973M_E11 MG | ecosystem: Host-associated > Arthropoda: Insects > Digestive system > Unclassified ... | reverse complement strand
TCAGGTGGTTACTTGACATTTCCACTCTGGCACAGCGTTGCCGTCGCGGCGAGGATCCCTGGATTCGGATCCACGCAGTCTGGCGTTCCCGTTGCCGGGGGGAGGCGTCCATACCATCTAACAGAATGAAGAGGCTCATTGATTGCTCCCCTCTCCTGCAAGCGGGAGAGGGGAGCAAGCCGATGGGCATTTTGTTAGCGGTCAGCCGGTCGCGCCCGCCTCGCCGCGGAGGAACTCCCGCAGCAGCGCCGTCACCTCGTCGACGCGCGTCAGCAGGAACAGGTGCCCGTCGTCGAAGATGTGCAGCCTGCCCTTCGGAATGCGTGCGGCCATGATGCGGGCGTTGATCGACGGGATGATCGGATCGTCGGTGCCGTGCAGGACCAGCGTCGGTTGGCGCAACGAGCCGAGCCACAGCAGGCTGCTCCATCCCCACGTCGCCAGCAACTGGTAGAGATAGCCCCGCCCGCGCGGCGCCTGCATGTGGCGTCCGTGCTCGTCCAGCAGGTCGGGATCGGTGCGGAAGGCCCCGCCGTAGATCTCTCCGCCGAAACGGCGCAGGTAGTCGCGGTCGGCATAGCGGCGCGTGCCGACCATCTTCGTCATCACCTTCAGGCTGCCCGGCACCATGATGACGCCCGGCGACGTTGCGGCCAGCACCAGTCGGCGGCAGCGCTGCGGGTAGAGGTGCGCGAACTCCTGCGCCAGCGCCCCGCCCCACGACACGCCCAGCACGTCGACCTGCCCGTGGTAGCCGAGCCGGGTCAGCAGCCGGTCGGTCAGCACGCACAGGTTGGCGAAGCGGTATGGCACCAGCGGCGTGGGAGAGCCGCCCGCGCCCGGGACATCGAAGACGATCACCCCGATCTCGCCGAGCGCGTCGGCAAAGGGCTCGACCAGTTCGAGATTGGCGCCGATCCCGTTGAAAAGCAGTAGTGGCGGCCCGCCATCCGTGCCTGGCCGCGTACCGACCCGAATGATTTGCCCGTCCAGGTCGATGGTCCGGACCTGCAGCTTGTGGCCGGTTTCAATGCCGGCGTCGTTTGTTGTCATCAAGTATTCCTGTAGGCGGCGCGCCGGGGGAACGCGCCGCGCATTCACTGCTCGACTGCGTACGTGCCGGGCGCTTCGCCGCACGGCTGGAAGCGCTCGCTGCCGGGCGCGGCCGGCGCGTTGCGTCGCGAGCCGGAATGTTTCTTCAGCCACAGGCGCCAGTGCTCCCACCAGGTGTCCTGCTCGGCCGTGGCGCCTTCGAGCCATGCGTCGGCATCGGTGGTCAGGTCGCCGTTCACGAAGTACTTCGACTTCGGGTTGCCCGGCGGGTTGATCAGGCTCTGGATGTGGCCGCTGGAACTCAGCACGAACTCCGTGCGCCCGCCGAACGTGCGCGCGGCGCGGAACACGCCCTTCCACGGCGTGATGTGGTCGGTCATGCCGGCCATCACGTACTTGTCGCAATCCACCTGCGACAGGTCGATCGGCAGGCCGAGCACCTTCAGCGCGCCCGGCGTGGCGAGCTGGTTCTCGTTGAGCATGTCGAGCAACTGGCAATGGAAGCCGCCCGGCAGGCGCGTGGAATCGTTGTTCCAGTAGAGGATGTCGAACGCGGGCGGCGCCTTGCCCAGCAGGTAGTTGTTGACCCAGTAGTTCCACACCAGGTCGTTCGGGCGCATCCAGGCGAATACGCGGCCCAGGTCGTCGCCGTCGAGCACGCCACGGGTGTTGCTGCCGTGACGGGCGGCGGCAAGCGCCTCGGGGGTGCTGAACAGGCCGAGCTGCGAGTCGTTGTCCAGCCCGAAGACCGACACCATCAGCGTGGCGGCGTTCACCAGCTTCTCGCCGCTCGCCGCGCACCAGCCCATCAGGGCCGACATCGTCATGGCGCCCGAGCAGGCACCGTGCAGGTTGACGTCGGCGCTGCCGGTGATGTCCTGGATGGCGTGGATCGCCTCTACCAGCGCGCCCACGTAGGTGTCGAGGTTCCAGTCGCGATGTTCCGTGGTCGGGTTTCGCCAGCTGACGATGAACACCTGGAACTCGTGCTTCACCAGGTACTCGACCATGCTCTTGCCCTGCGACAGGTCGAACACGTAGTACTTGTTGACCTGCGGCGGCACGATCAGGTGCGGGCGGGCATGCACCTTCGCGGTCGTCGGCGCGTACTGGATCAGCTCCAGCACCTCGTTGCGGAAGACCACCGTGCCCGGCGTGACGGCGAGGTTGTCGCCCACGGCAAAGGCGGACTTGTCCACCTGCGACGGCATGCCCTGGTTGGTCAGCGCGTCGGTCACGAGGTTGGTGAAGCCCGACACGAGGCTCGCGCCGCCCGACTCCACCGTCTTGCGCAGCGCGGCGGGGTTGCCCAGCAGCGTGTTGGTCGGCGCCAGGGCGTCGGTCACCAGCGAGGTGAAGAACTGCGCCCGCTCCTTGCTGCGGTCGTCCATCACCGAGCGGCTGATGAAGCCGGTCACGGCGTCGCACCAGGCCATGTAGGTGTGCATGGCGATGCGGTAGAACGGGTTGTCCTGCCATGCCGAGTCGCCGAAGCGGCGGTCCTTCACAGGACGGGCTTCGGCCGTACCGGTCAACGCACACCATACATCGTGCGCGAGCTGGGTCTGCTGTTCGATCAGCAGCGTCGGCTCCTGCAGGACCTGCGTGCCGATCTGGCGGGCTGCGCTCGCCATGTCCTCCGGACGCAGGCCGACGAACGGATTCGGGCCGGCAGGCGGCTGGCTGGCGGGCTGGCTGATCGGCTGGGCGTCCGGCTGGCTGGCGGGCTGGCTGGCGGCGTTCCCGCCGTCCGTCTTGCGGGCGCCCTTCCTGGTTGCTGTCTTCGTCATCTTTCTTTCTTCACACTCTTCTATGCCACCAGCAACGCCAGCGTCTCGGCCACCAGCGCGGGCTTTTCCGCGCCTTCGATTTCCATTGTGTTCTCGGTGCGCAGCAACACGCGGTTGCCGCCCTTGCGCTCGGCCGCAAGCAGCTTCACGCGGTTGCGCACGCGCGCCCCGGCCATCACGGGCGCCAGGAAGCGGGTCTTGTCGACGCCGTAGTTGACGGCCGCCTTGGCATCGGCAGGGACCACGCCCATGTCGATGATCTGTCCGGCCAGCAGCGACAGCGTCAGGTAACCGTGCGCGATGGTCCCGCCGAACGGGCTCTCGCGCTCCGCGCGCTCCACGTCCACGTGGATCCACTGGCTGTCGCCGGTGCAGCGCGCGAATTCGTCGATCCGCGCCTGGTCCACTTCGATCCACGGCGACACACCCAGCTCGCGTCCGACGAAATCGTCGAGCGTGGCCATGCTGTATCCATCGATTGCCATATCTGGCTCCTCCAATATTGGTTTGGTATTTGGTATTTCGTCTTTCTCCCCTCTCCCTCTGGGTAGGGGCGGGGGTGAGGGGCTGCGCCTCGTGGGGCGAATATCGGTTGGGCGACCGCCTGCCCTCACCCCCAACCCCTCTCCCGAAGGGAGAGGGGAGCAAGCAATTGGCGCGTCTCAGAACTGTTCCGCTTCCAGCGCGAGGAAGGCATCGCTGCCCCGGGCGCTGGTGATCGTCGCCGCCAGGCCGGGGGCGCGGGTCAGGATGTGGTTGGCGAAGAATTCGGCCGTGGCGATCTTGGCGCCGTAGAAGGCCTCGTCCTCGGCACGCTTGCGCGTGGCCACCAGCAGCGCGCGGGCCATCTGCCAGCCGGTCAGCACGATGCCAGCCAGCTTCAGGTAGGGCACGCTGGCGCCGAACACGGCGTTCGGCTCGCTGCGCGTCTTCTCGACCACGAAGTCCACTGCCCGGCCAAGCGCGGCGCGCGCGGCCCACAGGCGCTCCAGCATCGCGCTGCAGGCGGGATGGTCGCCGCCCTCGGCCTGCTGGCAGAGCGCAGACAGCGTCTCGTCGATCTGCGCGAGGAAGGTCCGCGCGGTGGCCCCGCCGTCGCGCAGGGTCTTGCGGCCGATCAGGTCGTTGGCCTGGATGGCGGTGGTGCCTTCATAGATCGACAGGATGCGGGCGTCGCGGTAGTACTGCGCGGCGCCGGTCTCTTCGATAAAGCCCATGCCGCCGTGCACCTGCACGCCGAGGCTGGTCACGTCCAGCGACATCTCGGTGCTCCAGCCCTTGACGATGGGCACCAGGAATTCGTATGCAGCGGCGTACTTGCCGCGCGTTTCCTCGTCTTCGGCATGGTGGGCAATGTCGGCGTAGCCGGCCGCCACCAGCGCCAGCGCGCGGGCGCCTTCGGTCAGGGCGCGCATCTCGCTCAGCATGCGGCGCACGTCGGGGTGCTGGATGATGGGCACCGACTTGTTGGCCGAGCCGTCGACCGGGCGGCTCTGCACGCGTTCCTTCGCGTAGGCCACGGCGTGCTGGTAGGCGCGGTCCGAGATGGCGATGCCCTGCACGCCCACGCTGAAGCGGGCTGCGTTCATCATCACGAACATGTATTCGAGGCCGCGGTTCTCTTCGCCGACCAGGTAGCCGGTGGCGCCGCCGTTGTCGCCGAACTGCAGCACGGCGGTGGGGCTGGCCTTGATGCCCAGCTTGTGCTCGATCGACACGCACTGCACGTCGTTGCGCTCGCCCAGCGAGCCATCGTCGTTGACGAGGAACTTCGGCACCACGAAGAGCGAGATGCCCTTTACGCCTTCCGGCGCGTCCGGGGTGCGGGCCAGCACGAGGTGGACGATGTTGTCGGCCATGTCGTGCTCGCCGTACGTGATGAAGATCTTCGTGCCGGAGACCTTGTACGAGCCATCTGCCTGGCGCTCGGCGCGGGCGCGCAGCAGGGCCAGGTCGGAGCCGGCCTGCGGCTCGGTCAGGTTCATCGTGCCGGTCCACTCGCCGGCGACCAGGCGCGGCAGGTAGCGCTGCCTGAGTTCGTCCGAGCCGGCCGTCAGCAGCGCCTCGATAGCGCCGTCGGTCAGCAGCGGGCACAGCGCGAACGACAGGTTGGCCGCATTCATCATCTCGATGCACGGCGTGGCCACCAGCTTCGGCAGGCCCTGCCCGCCGAATTCCACCGGATGTACCACACCCTGCCAGCCGCCCTCGGCGAACTGGCGGTAGGCGTCGCTGAAGCCGGCGCTCGTGCGGACGGCGCCGTCGTGCCAGCTGCTGGGGTTGCGGTCACCCTCGATGTTCAGCGGAGCCAGGACTTCGCCGTGGAAGCGGGCGGCCTCGTCCAGCACGGCCTCGACGATCTCGGGCGTGGCGTCCTCGAAGCCGGGCAGCGTGGCGATCTTTGTCAGGTCAGCCAGTTCGTTGATGGCGAACAGCATGTCACGGGTGGGTGCGGTGTAGCTCATGTCTTGCCTCTTTGCTTGCGATGCGGCCTGTTTGCATGCCTGCATCTGGTGTCATGATCGTAGCGTCCGGGGTGTCCGGAGCCGGTATCCGAATCGGCCCATTGATTGACAGATCCGGCCATTTCTCTTGTGGCGGGTGGAAGGACCCTGGCTGCGGCGCTTGCGCCGCCCGCCGTGGCCGGATCGGTCAGTCGATGGCCGGATCCGCCAGTTGCTCCGACAGCGCGTGCGACACAGGCGGCAACGCCACCACCTGGCCGCTCGGGGCGCGGCGGTAGGCGGTCGGCGTGCTGCCGGTCCATTGCCGGAAGGCCCGGTGAAACGCCGTGGGATTGTCGAAGCCGACGTCGAAGGCGATGGCGGCGATGGCGTCGTCGGTCCGCGTCAGGCGGTCGATGGCGACGTCGCGCCGCACCTCGTCCTTGATCGACTGGAAGGAGGTGCCCTCGGCCGCCAGGCGTCGGCACAGCGTGCGCACCGAACAATGCAGCGCGGCAGCCGCCACTTCGATGTTCGGTGTCACCGGCAGGTTCTCGGCCACGTACTGCGCCACCCGATGGCACGTGAGCTGCTCGGTAAGCGCAACGAAGATCCAGTCCTCGGGCGCGCGCGACAGGAACCGTTCCAGGTCCGCCTTGCGCTGGCGGATCGGCTGGTCCAGCCAGGCAGCGTCGAAGCACAGGCGCGTGTGGCCGCAGTCGAACCGCACCGGGCCGGGGAACAGGTAGAGATGGTCGCTCGACGCCGGCGGGCGCGCGAAGGCGAAGTCCACCGCATCGAGCGGGATGCGTTGCCGGATCAGCCACGAGGCCACCCCGTGCACCAGCTTCAGCATCAGCTCGCAGCCGAGCACGCTCACGCCCTGCCCGTGCGGATTGGGTTGCAGCTCGACGTAGCCGCTCCGCCCGTCGCGCCGGGAGCGCAGGCGAAAGTCATCGAGGATCAGGTGGAAGAACTGGCCGAAGCGGTGCAGCGCCACTTCCAGCCGGGGCGCGTCCAGCAGGCTCAGGCACAGGTACTTGAGCGTGCCGTTGCGCAGCGGCCGGCTGAAGATGCCCGGCATCTCGTCGTCGAGTTCGATCGCCAGCAGGCGGTAGAGGGTGGAGAACTGCGCCTGCGTGACGCGCGCGGCGGGCTGGGCAAGCAGTTCGTGGGCGATGCCGGAACACCCGGCCAGCCGCGACACCGTTTCCGGTGCGGCACCGGACAGGAAGCCGTTGACGACGGAAATGGGAACGGTGGCGGGCAGGCCCTGGGGGCCGCAGTACGGGCGAGCAAAGCCGCCGGCTTGAAAGTCGTTCAGGAATTCCACGGGCAGGAAATACGATGAATGGCCGGCCAGCACGTGGAAGGGGACGATGACGCCGGGCCGGCTGGCGTCATCGGGGGCACATCAGGCCGCCTCGTACGGCCTCAGGCCGCGGCGTCCTCGCGCAACTGCTTCTTGTTGATCTTCCCGACGCTGGTCTTGGGAATCTCGCTGACGAAGGCGATGCGGTCCGCCTCGGGCACGGCGTACTTGCTGAGGCGTTGCGCCTCGACGAGGCCGAGCAGATGGCTGCGGATGCGTTCCGCATCCACCTGCGCACCGGCCGAGAGCACGACGAAGGCCATCGGCCGCTCGCCCCACTTGGCATCGCGCACGCCGATCACCGCGCACTCCTGCACGCCGGGCACCTGCCCGATCAGGCTCTCGACCTCCAGCGACGATACCCACTCGCCGCCGGTCTTGATCACATCCTTGATGCGGTCGACGATGCGCACGAAGCCGTCCGGGCCCATCACGCCGATGTCCTGCGTGTGCAGGTAGCCGCCCGACCACAGTTCTTCCGACGCTTCCGGCTTGCCGAAGTACGACTTCGTCAGGAACGGCGCGCGCAGCACGATCTCGCCGCGGGCGCTGCCGTCGCGCGGCACGTCGCGCATGTCCTCGTCCACCAGGCGGAAGTCCACCATGGTCACCGGGCGGCCGGTGGAGCTGCGCAGGCGCACCTCCTCCTCGCGGTCGGCGGGCGTGTAGCCGGGCGGGAGCTGCGCCAACGAGACGACCGGGCCGGTTTCCGACATGCCGTAGCCGGCGAAGATGTCGATACCGCGCGCCAGTGCCGCCTCGCACAGCGCGGCAGGCAGCGCCGAGCCGCCGATGATGACCTTCCAGCCCGACAGGTCCTGGCCGCTCGCCTGCGACGCCTGCAGCAGCATCTGCATGATGGTCGGCACGCAGTGCGAGAAGGTGACCTTCTCGGTCTCGCGCAGCTTCAGCAGCACGTCGGGCACGTAGCGGCCCGGCAGCACGGTGCGCAGGCCCAGCATCACGGCGATGTAGGGGATGCCCCACGCCATGACGTGGAACATCGGCGTGATCGGCATGTACACGTCCTCGCGGTGCAGGCGCTGGCCCTCGCGCTGGGCGCACAGGCTGGTGGCCGTGGCAAGCGCGTGCAGCACGATGTCGCGGTGGCTGTAGCAGACGCCCTTGGGGTCGCCCGTGGTGCCCGTCGTGTAGAAGGTGGCGGCCTTGGTGTTCTCGTCGAAGTCCTGGAAGTCGAACTCGGGCGAGGCGTCGCCCACCAGCGCTTCATACTCGCCGGCGAGGGGCAGCACGGTTTGCGGTCCCGGATGCCCGTCGGCGATCAGCACGATGCGGCGCACGCTGGTCAGCTGGTCGCGGATCTGCTCCAGCACCGGCAGGAAGTCGGCATGCACCAGCACGATCTCGGCGCCGGAATCGTTCAGCGTGTAGAGGATCTGCTGGGGCGACAGCCGCACGTTCACCGTGAAGAGCGTCGCGCCCATCATGGGCACGCCGAAATAGCACTCCAGGTAGCGGTGGCTGTCCCAGTCCATCACGGCCACGGTCGAGCCATGCTTGACGCCCTGCCCGGCCAGCGCCGAGGCGAGCTGGCCCACGCGCTGGCGGAAGGTGCGATAGGTGTAGCGCATCTCGCCGCGGTAGGTGATCTCCTGGTCGCCGTAGAGGCTCAGCGAATTGATCAGCAATTGCTTGACCAGCAGCGGGTACGAATAGGCCGACGGGGTCGAATGAATCAGGTTCTGCATTGTGGTGGTCTCCTCCCTTGCATCAGTAGGGCTTGGTGCCGATGATTCCTGCGCGTTCCATCTTGCGATGGCAGGGCGCGTAGTCCATCACGGCGTAGTGCTGGGTGGCGGTGTTGTCCCAGATCGCCACGCTGTTGGGTTCCCAGCGCCAGCGCACCTGGAACTCGGGGATGCAGGCCTGGCTGACCAGGTAGCGCAGCAGGTCGGCGGCGCCCGGGTTGCCGTCCTGGCCGAAGCGCACGCGGGCCGGCGTATGGAAGTTCGTGAAGTGCGTGGTGAAGGCGTTCACGTACAGGATCTTCTCGCCGGTCTCCGGGTGCGTGCGCACCACCGGATGCTCGGCGTCGGGATACATCGCCTTGAGGGCCAGGCGCTTCTCGATGGGCATGACCGCACCGAAGCTGGCTTCGATGCTGTGGCGTGCGCGCAGGTCGGCGATCTGGGTCTTGATGTGGTCGGGCAGCTTCTCGTAGGCGAGCGCCATGTTGGCCCACATGGTGTCACCACCGACGGGCGGGCACTCCACGCAGCGCAGCACGGCGCCGAATTGCGGGGCCTCGCGCCAGGTGGTATCCGAGTGCCACGCGTTCTCGTAGCGGTCGTTGGGCTGGTCGGGGGTCTTGTAGATGCGGACCAGGCCCGGGTTCTCGGGATCGCTGCCGGCCACCGGGTGGTCTTCCAGCTCGCCGAAGCGGCGGGCGAAGGCCACGTGCTCGGCACGGGTGATGTCCTGGTTGCGCAGGAACACCACGCGGTGCTTGAGCAGTTGCGCGCGGATCTCGGCGAAGAGGTCGTCGTCGTGGACGGCGTCGGCCAGGCTCACGCCGATGAGTTCGGCGCCCAGGGAGCAGGAAAGTTGCTGGACTTTCATGGCGTTCTCCTCAGATTACGAAAATCGACGAACCGGTCGTCTTGCGCGACTCCAGGTCGCGGTGCGCCTGCACGGCGTCTTCCAGCGCGTAGTGCTGGTTGATCTCGATCTTGATGCGGCCGGCGCCGACGTGGTCGAAGAGCTCGCCAGCCAGTGCGGCCTTCTCGGCCGGGTCGGCGATGTAGTCGGCCAGCGCGGGGCGGGTCAGGTAGACCGATCCCTTCATGGCCAGCAGGACCGGGTCGAACGGCGGGATCGGGCCCGAAGCCGTGCCCACGCACACCAGCAGGCCGCGGCGCTTGAGCGAGTCGAGCGACGACATGAAGGTGGACTTGCCGACGCTGTCGAAGACCACGTTGACGCCGACGCCGTCGGTAAGTTCACGCACGCGCTTGGCCACGTCTTCGTGACTGTAGTTGATGATGTGGTCGCAACCGTGGGCGCGCGCCACCTCGGCCTTGGCCTCGGTGGAGACGGTGCCGATCACGGTCAGGCCGAGCAGCTTGGCCCACTGCGAGACGATCAGTCCGACACCGCCGGCGGCGGCGTGCAGCAGGATGGTGTCGCCAGCCTTGAAGTCATGGATGCGGCGCATCAGGTAGGCCGAGGTGAGGCCACGCATGGTCATGGCTGCGGCCGTCTCGAAACCGATTGCTTCGGGCAGGCGGATCAGCGGCGCCGCCGGAATCAGGCGCTCGGTGCTGTAGGCGCCGAGCGTATTGAGGAAGCCGGTGTAGGTCACACGGTCGCCCACTGCCACATTGCGCACGCCCTCGCCCACTGCCTGGACGACGCCCGACGCTTCCACGCCCATGCCGTTGGGCAGGGGCACCGGGTAGGTGCCGTTGCGGAAATAGGTGTCGGCGTAGTTCAGGCCGACCGCCACGTGGCGGATCCTGACTTCGCCGGGACCGGGGTTGCCGACTTCCACGTCTTCGTAGCGCAGCACTTCGGGGCCACCGGCCTCATACATGCGGACTTGTTTTGCCATCTCGTGTCTCCTGTTACCTGGTATCGGCGCGAACGGCGCCGTGACAGGAGCAAATCTAGTGGCTGACGCGCCCCGCCGCTTTGCATTCCGATCCGGCGACTTTGCATTTCATGCCAAGTGCCCCACACGACGGCTGCGCGGGCTCCCGTGCGGCGTGGTGGTCTCATGCACCTGAGGTTCCGTCGGCGAGGGGGCCGGAGCGCCCGACTCCGCGTTTTCCCCAACTGTCCCAATAAGCAAAAGCCCCGTCCCGAATCGTCAAACCGCGGACGGTCAATCCTAGATACTCCGTCCAGTCGCGACAGGCCCGGCAGATACCCCGGGGCGTGGCGCATCCCAGGCTGGCCGGAGCAGTTGCGAGGCCACCAAGGCTTACAAGAGAGACAAGTCATGAGCAGGCATTCATCCATTCCAACCGAAACGGCGAGCACGCCGAGTCAAGGCGCCGGCCGCCGTTTTTACCCGTGGCTTGTCTTTGCCCTCAGCTTCGGCCTGCTGCTGTCCGACTACATGTCGCGGCAGGTGCTGAATGCCGTGTTCCCCCTGCTGAAGGTCGAATGGGCCCTGAGCGATACGCAGCTTGGCGCGCTTGGCGGCGTGGTGGCGCTGATGGTCGGCTTGCTGACCATCCCGCTGTCGGTGCTTGCCGACCGCTGGGGACGCGTGCGCAGCCTGGTGCTGATGGCGTTGCTGTGGAGTGTTGCCACGCTCGGCTGCGCGATCGCCACCAACTTTGGCGAAATGTTCATCGCGCGCCTCTGCGTCGGTGTCGGCGAGGCCGCCTACGGCAGCGTGGGCATCGCCGTGGTGCTGTCGGTGTTCCCGCGTCACCTGCGCTCGAGCCTGAGCGCCGCATTCATCGCCGGTGGCGCCTTCGGCTCCGTCCTGGGCATGGCGCTCGGCGGCGCCCTTGCCGCCAAGTTTGGCTGGCGCTGGGCCTTTGCCGGGATGGCGATCTTCGGGCTGGTACTGGTCGGGGTCTATGTCCTCTCGATCACGGAAGCGCGCCTGCGGGCCCAACGCGACGCACTCGGCGAGGAGCCGGCCCCGCAAGCCAATGCCCGCCGCGTGACGCCGCGCGAACTGGTGGCCGCGCTGTTCTCCGCGCCCTCCATCCTCTGCGCCTACGCCGGCAGCGCCCTGCAGTTTCTCGTCATGGCCGCCCTGCTGGCGTGGATGCCGAGCTACCTGTCGCGCTACTACGGCATGGCCACGGATCGCGCCGGGCTCACCGCCGCCGCCTTCGTGCTCGCCAGCGGCATCGGCATGGTTGCCTGCGGCGCCCTGACCGACTGGGTGGCACGGCGCGCGCTGACCCGCAAGTGGCTGATGGCGATTGCCTATAGCGTCATCTCCTGCGTCCTGCTGTCCATCGCCTTCCGCCTGCCGGCCGGCACCTTGCAGCTCGTGCTGATCGGCGCCGGCATGGTGGTGGTCGGCGGCACGGCCGGCCCCGCCAGCGCCATGGTGGCAAACCTGACCCGGCCCGCCATCCACGCCACCGCGTTCGCCACGCTCACGCTGGCCAACAACCTGCTCGGCCTGGCCCCCGGCCCCTTCGCGACCGGCGTGCTGGCCGACCGCATCGGCCTGCAAGGCGCCCTGCAACTGATTCCGCTGGCCGGCATCGCCGCCGCCGCGCTGTTCGTCATCGGCCGCCGGCACTACGCCGCCGACCTGCGCAAGGTGGAGAACCATCGCGCCGCGCAGGAAAGCCAGCCCGTCGTGCAGGACGCCGAGCTGCTCGCCGGCCACGCATGAACCAGGCCGGCACCGCACCGGCAGCCCCACGGGGTCAAAACCAGAGCATCACCCAAGCCAGCAATCTTCCGGAACGGGAAAGTCCGGCGTCACCATCCACGGGAACAATAAGGAGACCCAATGAAGTTGAAACACATCGCCCTCGCATCCTTGCTCGCCTCATCGGGCACGGCGTTCGCGCAATCGTCCGTCACGCTCTATGGCGTGGTCGACGTCAACCTCGAGTATGTCAATCACCTCGGTGCTGTGCCGACGGCCGCCAATGGTTTCAATCCGGGTCCGTCCAACGACGTATTCCGCATGAATGCGGGCGGCATGTCCGGTTCGCGTTGGGGCCTGCGCGGCACCGAGGACCTGGGCGGCGGACTGAAGAGCGTGTTCGTGCTCGAAAGCGGCTTCAATTCGGACACCGGCACGCTGCAGCAGAGCGGTCGCCTGTTCGGCCGCCAGGCCTACGTGGGCCTGCAGAGCGCGCAACTGGGCCAAGTCTCCCTGGGCCGCCAGTACACCTCGATGTTCGAGGCACTCGCCAACTTCTCGCCGACGGCATACGCGACGCAGTACGAGCCGATCGTGCTGCAGACCGGCGCCAACTTCCGCGAGGACAACACCGTCAAGTACACCGGCCAGTTCGGCCCGGTGACCGCC
>Ga0160472_100839_pt1 | contig 12652 bp, 9 predicted proteins | sample HID1973M_E11MG_FD_108267 | JGI IMG/M metagenome (GOLD analysis project Ga0160472, IMG submission 108267) | Enriched mosquito-associated microbial communities from UW Madison campus, WI, USA - HID1973M_E11 MG | ecosystem: Host-associated > Arthropoda: Insects > Digestive system > Unclassified ... | reverse complement strand
GTGCCGCCGCACAAGCGCGACATCGGCATGGTGTTCCAGCGCTATTCGCTGTTCCCGCACCTGTCGGTGCGCGACAACATCGCCTTCCCGCTGGCGATCCGCAAACTCGCCACCGCCGAACGCGAGCGTCGTGTGGATGCGATGCTCAAGCTGGTGCAGCTCGAGCAGTTTGCCCACCGCCGCCCTTCGCAACTCTCCGGCGGCCAGCAGCAACGGGTCGCCATTGCCCGGGCGCTGGTCTATGAGCCACGCATCCTGTTGATGGACGAACCCCTGGGCGCCCTCGACAAGAAACTGCGCGAGGACCTGCAGGACGAACTGCGCCAGTTGCACCGGCGCCTGGGCATCACCATCGTCTACGTGACCCACGACCAGGAAGAAGCCATGCGCCTGTCCCAGCGCATCGCAATCTTCAGCCACGGCAAGATCGTCGGCCTGGGCAGTGGTTATGACCTCTACCAGAATCCGCCGAACGCCTTCGTCGCCTCATTCCTCGGCAACTCGAACTTCCTCAAGCTCGAGGCCCAGGGCAATGCGGTAGCGACTTTCGAAGGCCAGGCGCTGTCGATTCGCCTGACCAGCGGCCTGCAGACCGATCAAGATGTGCTGCTGATGGTGCGCCCGGAAAAAGCCCTGGCCCTGAGCGTGCAGCAGGCCATCGACGAACCGCTGGCCGCCGGCTGGAACCAGGTTTCGGCCAAGGTCGTGGAAGTGTTGTTTCTCGGTGAAAGCCAGACCTGCAGCGTGGTCACCGCCGGCGGCACCTCGATGACCGTCAAGGCGCTGTCCGCCGCCGGCATGCCGCTCAAGGCCGGCGATACCGTGCAAGTGCGCTGGGCCACGGCCGATGCCTGTGTCTACACCGATTGGGCGCAAAGCGATCTGAACAAGGCGGCCGGCGCCCACTGACCCCGGGGCGCGGGCCCTTGATCCAGTGCTAAAATGAGTCACCCTCAGGCCACCACAACGTCGGGTTGTGGTGGCCTTTTTTCTGGGGCTTGCACGGTCTCCTGTAGGAGCTGGCTTGCCGGCGATGGTCGTTAACGATAACGCGGGCCCGCAGGATAAACGCGGCGCGCGGGAATCCATCGCCAGCAAGCCGGCTCCTACAGTTTGCCCGGGATTGGGTTAAACACCTTCCTTCAGCCTGCTGTAAGATAAATTGGACAACTTATTCCTATAATCGCCGTTTAATGCTAAATAGTGCTCAGTATTTTTAACACCCGACCCTGTCGCGCCAGACAGTGCAACGAGAATAAGATATGAACGTCCATTTCGAGAAAAGTGAAGTGTTAGGGACCCTCCACCTGCAATCGGCGGTGGCAGCATGATCGAAGTTACCGAAGTTTCCATTGCCCAATTGCGTGCCGCCCTCGAAACCGGCCAGACCACCTCGGTCGAGCTGGTCCAGGCGTATCTTGCGCGGATCGACGCCTTTGACGGCGCCGACACCGCCACTGCGCTGAACGCGGTCGTGGTGCGCAACCCCGATGCATTGGCCGAGGCCCAGGCCTCAGATGCTCGTCGCGCCAAGGGCGAGACCCTGGGTCCGCTGGACGGCATTCCTTACACGGCCAAGGACAGTTACCTGGTCAAGGGCCTCACCGCCGCGTCGGGCAGCCCGGCGTTCAAGGACCTGGTGGCCTATCGCGATGCGTTCACCGTCGAGCGCCTGCGCGCCGGCGGCGCCATCTGCCTGGGCAAGACCAATATGCCGCCGATGGCCAATGGCGGCATGCAGCGCGGGGTCTACGGCCGCGCCGAGAGCCCTTACAACGCCGACTACCTCACCGCACCTTTCGCTTCCGGTTCGTCGAACGGCGCCGGCACGGCCACGGCCGCCAGCTTCGCCGCGTTTGGCCTGGCGGAAGAAACCTGGTCGAGCGGTCGCGGTCCGGCGTCCAACAACGGTCTGTGCGCCTACACGCCATCCCGTGGGGTGATTTCGGTGCGCGGCAACTGGCCGCTGACGCCGACCATGGACGTGGTGGTGCCCTTTGCCCGGACCATGGCCGACCTGCTCGAAGTGCTCGACGTCGTCGTCGCCGATGACCCGGACACCCGTGGCGACCTGTGGCGCCTGCAGCCCTGGGTGCCGATCCCGAGTTCTTCCTCGGTTCGCCCTGAATCCTACGCCGCCCTCGCGGCGAACGGCGAAGCGCTCAAGGGCAAGAAATTCGGCATTCCGCGCATGTACATCAATGCCGACCCTGAAGCCGGCACCTCTGAAGCCCCGGGTATCGGCGGCCCGACCGGCCAGCGCATCAACACCCGCCCTTCGGTGATCGCGCTCTGGGAAGAGGCCCGCAAGGCCCTCGAAGCCGCCGGCGCCGAAGTGCACGAAGTGGACTTCCCGCTGGTGTCCAATTGCGAAGGCGATCGTCCCGGCGCGCCGACCGTGTTCAATCGCGGCATCGTCTCCAAGGAGTTCCTGCACCATGAGCTGTGGGACCTGACTGCCTGGGCCTTCGATGATTTCCTGCAGGCCAATGGCGATCCGAAATTGAACCGCCTGGTCGATGTCGACGGTCCGCAGATCTTCCCCCACGACCCGGGCACCCTGCCCAACCGTGAGGGCGACCTGGCCGCCGGCATGGACGAGTACGTGCGCATGGCCGAGCGCGGCATCACCCCGTGGGACCAGATCAGCACCGTGCCGGACGGCCTGCGCGGGCTGGAAAAGACCCGCAAGATCGACCTGGAAGACTGGATGGATCGCCTGGGCCTCGACGCGGTGCTGTTCCCGACCGTCGCCGACGTCGGCCCGGCCGACGCCGATGTCAATCCGCAGTCGGCAGACATCGCCTGGAGCAACGGCGTCTGGGTGGCCAACGGTAACCTGGCGATCCGTCACCTCGGCGTGCCAACGGTCACCGTGCCGATGGGCGTGATGGCGGACATCGGCATGCCGGTCGGCCTGACTTTTGCCGGGCGTGCCTATGACGATTCGTCGCTGCTGCACCTGGCGTCGGCGTTCGAGTCGACGGGCAACAAGCGCATGATCCCGCCGCGTACCCCGCCTCTGGTGGCTGGCAAACGCTGAAGCAAAAAAGGCGGCTCATCTGAGCCGCCTTTTTTATCAGGGATCGACCTGGGCCATCAGTTCAGCTATCGATTCCTGCCGCTTGGCATAGCGTTGCGCCAGGACCGCACAGACCATCAACTGAATCTGGTGGAACAGCATCAGCGGCAGGATCAGCACGCCGATGGTACTGCCGGCAAACAGCACCTGCGCCATCGGCACACCAGTCGCCAGACTCTTCTTCGAACCGCAGAAGACGATGGTGATGCGGTCTTCCAGGTTGAAGCCAAAGGCTTTGCCCAACAGGCTGGACGCTACCAGCACCAACGCCAGCAATACGCAGCAGGCCAACACCAGGCCGAGCAGCTCCAGCACCGGAATCTGCTGCCACAGGCCTTCACGCACCGCCTCGCTGAACGCGCCGTAGACCACCAGCAAAATCGAACCCTGGTCGACAAACTTCAACCAGCTCTTGTTGCGCGCCACCCAGTCACCGATCCAGCGCCGCGCAATCTGCCCGGCCACGAATGGCAGCAGCAGTTGCACGCTGATCTTGAGGATGGCATCCAGGGTCGAACTGCCCTCGCCGTGCACGTTCAACAACAGAGTCACCAGCAAGGGCGTGAGGAAAATCCCGAACAGGCTGGACGCCGCCGCGCTGCAGATCGCCGCCGGGATATTGCCCTTGGCCAGCGAAGTGAAGGCAATCGCCGATTGCACCGTCGCCGGCAGCGCGCACAGGTAGAGCATGCCCATGTACAGGTCTTTGCCGATCAGTGGCGACAGCACCGGTTTCAGAGCCAGGCCCAGCAACGGGAACAGCACGAAGGTGAGGCTGAACACCAGCAAATGCAGGCGCCAATGCCCGGCGCCGGCGATGATCGACTCGCGGGACAGTTTGGCGCCGTGGAGGAAGAACAGCAGCGCGATGGCCGCGTTGGTCAGCCAGCCCAGGCCGACGGCGACCTGACCGCTGGCCGGCAGAACACTGGCGAAAATCACCACACCGATCAGGGTCAGGGTGAAGTTGTCGGGTAAGAATCTGGGGCGGGTCATGGTCTCGATCATCCGGGGTTGCCAGTACGTGGCAGGGACTTTAACGTGACTGGAAATTACCGACTAACGCCGTTGAGCCAGCTGATGCCGACTAAAGGACATGACAAGAGTATCCGGCGCACCATTCCCGGGCTGGCCAGCCTGCCGCGACCGCTGTACGGGCGCACCGAATCGCTGCCCAATCGCGCCCTGACCCGGCGCCACAGCCATCCGTGGGTGCAATTGTCCTATGCGATTCAGGGGGTGCTGGAAATCCAGACCGGCGCCGGACGTTTTGTCGCGCCACCGGAGCGTGCGGTGTGGATTCCGGCCGGTTTGCCACATCGGGTGTTCAGCTCGCCGCGCACCGAAATGCGCAGCCTGTATATCGATTGCAGTGTTGTGCAATGGGCCGCGCCCCGCTGCCATGTGCTGGGCGTCAGCGATTTGCTGCGCGAGCTGATCCGCGCATTCAGTCAGGTGCCGGTGGAATACGATCAAACCGGCCCCCACGGGCGACTGGCGCAAGTGATCCTCGATCAACTGGCCGAGGCGCCGCAGCACGACCTGATGTTGCCGTTGCCCCAGGACAGTCGCCTGCGCCAGATCGCGCAAAGCCTGGAATCGCACCCGGAGCAACAGACCACGCTCAGTCACTGGAGCGAGCAGTTCGGCGTCACCGAGAAAACCCTCAGCCGCCTGTTCCTGCGCGATACCGGCCTGACTTTTCGCGCCTGGCGCCAGCGCTTGCGTTTGCTCGGGGCGCTGACGCCGCTGGAACAGGGTGAACGGGTGACCGATGTGGCGCTGGCCTGTGGTTATGATTCGACGTCGGCGTTCATTGCGGCGTTTCGACAGCAGTTTGGCGAGACGCCGGGGGAATTTTTTCGGTAAGTCGTCTGCCGGACATCTCTGCTGCCTGACTCTCAGCCATCGCCAGCAAGCCGGCTCCTACGGTGTTTTGTGGCGCCCATAGACACTGTGCACACCAAAGATCCCTGTAGGAGCCAGCTTGCTGGCGATGAGGCCGGCACGTCCAGCATCCCTGTTGCCTGACTCTCTGCCATCGCCAGCAAGCCGGCTCCTACGGTGTTTTGTGGCATCCACATACACTGTGCACACCAAAAATCCCTGTAGGAGCCAGCTTGCTGGCGATGGGGCGGGCACGTCCAGCATCAATGTCGCCTGACTCTCTGCCTTCGCCAGCAAGCCGGCTCCTACGGTGTTTTGTGGCGCCCACAGACACTGTGCACACCAAAAATCCTGTAGGAGCCAGCTTGCTGGCGATGAGGCCGGCACATCCAGCATCCCTGTTGCCTGACTCTCTGCCATCGCCAGCAAGCCGGCTCCTACGGTGTTTTGTGGCGTCCATAGACACTGTGCACACCAAAAATCCTGTAGGAGCCAGCTTGCTGGCGATGGGGCCGGCACGTCCAGCATCAATGTCGCCTGACTCTCTGCCTTCGCCAGCAAGCCGGCTCCTACGGTGTTTTGTGGCGCCCACATACGCTGTGCACACCAAAGATCCCTGTAGGAGCCAGCTTGCTGGCGATGAGGCCGGCACGTCCAGCATCAATGTCGCCTGACACGCCGCTATCGCGAGCAGGCTCACTCCTACAGGATCTCGGGTGTACACAAAATCTGTGGGACACAGATTGCTCGCTATTACTGATCCGACTTGATACTGGTCCACACCCGCGTCCGCACCCGCTCCAGCTTCTGCGGCAACGGCTGCACCACATACAGGGTCTTCAAGGCCTCGCTGGTCGGGGTCAGGTTCGGGTTGCCGGTGATGTCCTTGTTGATCAGCGCCAGGGAGTCCTTGTTGGCGTTCGGGTAACCGAGGAAGTCACTGATCGGCGCGATGACCTTCGGGTCCAGCAGGGTGTTGAGGAACTCATGGGCCTCGGTGACGTTCTTCGCGCTTTTCGGGATGGCGAAGGTGTCGAACCAGATCGGCGCGCCTTCCTTCGGCAGGCGCCAGTCGACCACCACGCCGTTGCCCGCCTCCTTGGCGCGATTGCCGAATTGATAGAAGCTGCCGGAGTAACCGATGGCTACGCAGATGTCGCCGTTGGCGATGTCGGTCATGTACTTGGCCGAGTTGAAGTAGGTGACGTAGGGGCGCACTTTCATCAGCAGCGCCTTGGCTTTTTCATAGTCGGCGGGGTTCTGGCTGTTCGGGTCCAGGCCCAGGTACTGCAGGGCGATCGGCAGGATCTCCGATGGCGAGTCGAGCATGGCGACGCCACAGGTCTTGAGCTTCTCCATGTTCTCGGGCTTGAACACCAGGTCCCAGCTGTTCACCGGCGCATTGTCGCCCAGGGCGGCCTTGACCTTGGCCGGGTTAAAGCCGATCAGCACGGTGCCGTACATGTAGGGCACGCCGTACTGGTTGCCGGGGTCGTTCTTGTCCAGCAGCTTGAGCAGTGCCGGGTCCTGGTGCGACCAGTTCGGCAGTTTCGACTTGTCGAGTTTCTGGAACACGCCCGCCTTGATCTGGGTTTCGATGAACTGGTTGGACGGCACCACCAGGTCGTAGCCGGAGTTGCCGGTGAGCAGCTTGGCTTCCAGGGACTCGTTGGTGTCGAAGGTATCCCAGGTCACCTTGATCCCGGTGTCCTTGGCGAAGTCCTTGGGCACGGACGGCAGGATGTAGTCCGCCCAGTTGTACACGCGCAATTCGTGCGGTTCGGCGTGCACCGCGCTGGCCAGCAGCGACAGGCCGCAAGCGGTGGCACCCAGCAGGCGTTTCATGGATTCCATGGATCGTTTCCCCAAGTGTGGCGTGAGTTCGAATGGTTTTTATGTTCTGTACACGGCAGCAGTCTTGAAAATTACCAAGGCGTTTGATTTCTTGATGTGGTTTCGCCCCGGGTCGCCGATTCAGCAACCCGCGTCTGATTCTTGCCGACGACGTAAACACTTCACAGCCTGAGTCAGGCCAAAAGGGGATCGAAACGGCCAATATAAATGTCCGCATTGATCAGCGCGGCGGGACAATTTATCAAGGCTTAGTCCAAACAGCCGATGACTGTGTTGCCTGCTTGCTGCTTAGTACGCAGGACTCCAATAACAAGACCGCGAGGCTTCGATGCGTGCTCCACTCCTGCTTGCCCTGCCCCTGCTCGGCCTGCTCAGTGCCTGTTCCGAACCCTATGACCCACAACCGCTGGCCAGCAGCGGCAGCGCCACGCCGCTGATCGGCAGTGCCGCCGCGGCCCGGCCATTGAGCGGTGCCGTGCCCGCCAACCCCTACATGGCCAGTAACGGCAGCAGCTACATGCATGCCGACGGCTACAGTTCCGACTCGCACCCCGGGCCCGGTCCACTGGGCCAGGCCATGCAGACCAGCAGCCGCGACGGCAGCCGCAAACCCGGCGGCATGTGCCCGATCCACACCTTCGACCAGCAAGGCCGCCTGGTGGTGTTGTGCGCCAACCTGATGCAATTCGAGTTGCAACTGCTGGAGCCGCGCACCCTGAAACTGCTGGCGCGCTACCCGTTGCCGCCGCGTCCGTCGACCTTCCATGCGCTGATCACCCTGGACCCGGACAAGATCATGGCGGACACCTCCGGCGCCTATTTCTATGTCGATGAACAGAACCGCGTGGTGATTGCCGACGCCGAGCAACACATCCAGCGCGTCGTGCATCGACAGGACGCCTCAGGCGCCTGGACCTTCGAAAAGGTCGACGACTGGGACCTGAGCGCCGAGGTGCCCCACGATTGCGTCCGCCCCACCTCCTGGTTTCCCAAGGGTGAATGCGACCCCGTCACCGGGGTCATGCCCGATCACCAGGGGCTGATCTGGTGGATCACCCGGCGCGGGCGCATCGGTACTTTGAACCCGGATACCGGCAAGGTCACCGGCGTTCAATTGATCAACGAAGAAATCCAGAACGGCATGTCGGTCGCGGCTGACGGTGTCTACGTGGTCTCTGATCACGCCATGTACCGTTTCACTGCCGATTCGTCGGGCAAACCGGTGCAAGGCTGGCGCGAAGTCTATGATCGCGGCAGCGGGCGCAAGGTCGGCGCGATCAACCAGGGCAGCGGCACCACCCCGACGCTGATGGGCAGCCGCTACGTGACCATCACCGACAACGCCGACGGACGCATCAACCTGCTGGTCTACCGCCGCGAGCAGGACTTTGCCGGCAACCGCCTGATCTGCAAGTTGCCGGTGTTTGACAACAACGCCTCAGCCACCGACAACTCGGCCATCGGCTGGGGGCGTTCGATCATTCTTGAAAACAACGCCGGCTACACCAGTGCCTTTGCCCAGAAGGACTGGCAGGCGGTGCACGGTGGCATCAGCCGCATCGACATCCGCGAGGACGAATCGGGCTGCGACCTGGTCTGGGCCTCGAAAGAGCGCTCGCCTTCGGTGGTGCCGAAACTCTCGGTGGGCAACGGCCTGCTGTACTTCTACACCTTCGAGCCCCAGGCCGGCGGCGAAAACGCCTGGTACCTGATGGCGCTGGATTTCGCCAGCGGCCAGACCCGGTTCAAGGCGTTGAGCGGGGTGGGCCAGGCGTTCGACAACAACTGGTCGCCGATTACCCTGGCGCCGGACGGCACGGCATATGTGGGGACGTTTGGCGGGCTGGTTGCGCTGTGGGATAGCAGTGTCAATGCAGTCACCGCCCAGCCACGGGTGAGCGCAAGCGGCAGCCAGCCCTGAACACCGTTTTTCTATAGGAGCGAGCCTGCTCCGGGCGGCGTTCCGACGATAGTCGTCAACGATGACGCGGGGTGCCTGATACCCCGCGGCGATCTCGGGTTTTTCGCGAGCGGGCTCGCTCCTACAGGGGATTTTCGGCGTGCCAGGGAGCTGTGTTCGCCACTGATCTGCTGTAGGAGCGAGCATGCTCGCGATGGACGCATGGACGACACGGGCTGTCTGGTGCCCCGAGTCAGGGGGGGGTGGCGTCAGGTCAATCTGTGTAGCCGAACTTCACTGCACGACTTTCCCGCGCCTTGCTGCGCGTCGCCAGGCAGTAATACAACGGGCAGGTCACCACCAGTCCCACCAGCCATGACAGGTCCGCGCCTTCGACCAGGTTGGCGTAGGGCCCGACATACAGCGATGTATTGGCGAACGGCAACTGCACGATGATGCCGATGAAATAGGCAATGATCGCGTGCAGGTTAAAGAGACCGTAGATGCCACCGTCAGCGCGGAAGATCGAAGTGATGTCATAGCGACGACGCTTGATCAGGTAAAAGTCGATCAGGTTGATCGAAGCCCATGGCACCAACACCAGCAGCAGCGCCAGGATCAGGCCGATGAACTGCGAAATGAAATTCGCCGAGGCGCCCAGGGCCACCACGCAGCAAGCCGCCAGCACGATGCTCGACAACACCACGCGCACCTTGATGCTCGGCGTCCACTGGCTGGCGAAGGTCTGGATCGAGGTGATGATCGACAGCACCGCGCCATACAGATTCAGGGCGTTGTGGCTGATGATGTTGAGCAGGAACAACACCATCAGGATCGGCCCCAGCCAGCCTGTGGACTGCTTGACCGCCGCCATCGCCTCGGTGCCTTCCGGCGTCGCCAGCACCGCGACTGCGCCAAAGCTGAACGACAGGATGGTGCCCAGGGTCGCGCCCAGATAAGTGGCAAAGAATGGCCGGGTGATGCCGATGTCCGCCGGCAGGTAGCGCGAGTAGTCCGAGACATAGGGCGAGAAGCTGATCTGCCAGATGATGCCCAGGGACACCGTGGCCAGCCAGCCGCTCAGGTTGAAACCGCCGCGAGTGAAGAAGTCCGCCGGCAAATCGTGGGCGAAGATGTAGAGGAAGCCCGCGAGCAAGGCGCTGCCCATGACCCAGGTGCCGATCCGGTTGAGGGTATGGATGAAGCGATAACCGATCACTCCGATCGCCGTCGCACTGAGCGCGCCGATGAGGATGCTCGCCGGTACCGGCACCGACGGCACAATGCCGACAATCGATTTGCCCGCCAGCACGATGTTGGAAATGAAGAAGCCGATATAGATCAGTGCAGCGAAGAACACGATCAACAGCGCGCCGTAGCGGCCGAACTGGCCACGGCTCTGCACCATCTGCGGAATGCCCATGCACGGCCCCTGGGCCGACGCCAGCGCAATCACCACACCCCCGATCATGTGCCCGAGGGCAATTGCCAGCAGGCCCCAGAACAGGTTGAGGTGGAACACCTGGACCACCATCGCGCCGGTAACAATCGGCAGTGGTGCGATGTTGGTACTGAACCACAGGGTGAATAGATCGCGGGCCTTCCCGTGGCGCTCTGCGAGTGGAACGTAGTCGACCGTATGGTTCTCGATCAACGGATCTTGCCGGGACATCTGGGACATGTGCATGAACTCGAGTTTGTCTGTTCTTATCTTTGTATGAAGCCAAACCGGGGGGACTCTATGGCCGCCCCTCAGATGGCGACCATATTATGGTATTCCAAACTTTAAACAAGACTGATCCGGTCCTTGAGCACGTATCTGAGCCGCTATCCTGCCCGAATCATGCCACTACTGGATAGACGCAGGCCCAGTAAACGTTGGGTTTGCGACGAGCACATTACGTTTATCGGGTCACCCAAAAAGACCTTGCATAAGATGTATTACGGTATACCATCAGACCTACAAGCACATAAAAACCGCGTCAAACCACCCGAGGAACGAGCAATGATCGATGCCGCCATCTATAAACAAGTCATGGGTTCGTTCCCGTCTGGCGTGACGGTGATTACCACCCTGGATGACGACGGGCAGATCGTCGGCCTCACTGCCAGCGCCTTCAGCTCCTTGTCGATGGACCCTGCCCTGGTGCTGTTCTGCCCCAACTACAGCTCCGACTCCTACCCGGTATTGATCAAAAACAAACGTTTCGCCATCCACGTGTTGTCCGGCGGCCAGCAAAGCGAAGCCTATGCCTTCGCGCGCAAAGGCAAGGACAAGGCGCAAGGCATCGAGTGGACACTCAGCGAACTGGGCAACCCGATCCTGGCCAATGCCACGGCGGTGATCGAATGTGAGTTGTGGCGCGAATATGAAGGGGGCGACCACGCAATCATGGTCGGCGCGGTGAAGAACCTGATCGTGCCCCAGCAGAGCAATGCACCGCTGGTGTATTGCCACGGCAAGATGGGTGCCCTGCCTGCTGTGGCCTGATTTTCGAAAAGATCGCAGCCTTCGGCAGCTCCTACAGGGGCACGCATTTCGTCCGTAGGAGCGGCCGAAGGCTGCGATCTTTTGCTACGCAATACGTATTATGGTATACCAATATTCAACAGGCCTGCGATGGACCGGCCGACAACAAAGATCCGAGGTAAGCGTCATGAAGTTTTCCCTGTTCGTACACATGGAACGTTGGGACGAAAGCGTCAGCCACCGCCAGCTGTTCGAAGACCTGACCGAACTGACCCTGATGGCCGAGGCCGGTGGTTTCAGCACCGTGTGGATTGGCGAACACCACGCCATGGAGTACACCATTTCGCCGAGCCCGATGCCGCTGCTGGCGTACCTGGCGGGCAAGACCACCACCATTCACCTCGGTGCCGGCACCATCATCGCGCCGTTCTGGCATCCGATCCGGGTGGCCGGTGAGTGTGCGCTGCTCGATGTGATCAGCAACGGGCGCATGGAAGTCGGCCTGGCCCGTGGCGCTTATCAGGTGGAATTCGATCGCATGGCCGGTGGCATGCCCGCCTCTTCCGGCGGCCAGGCGCTGCGGGAAATGGTGCCGGTGGTGCGTGCCCTGTGGAACGGCGATTACGCCCATGACGGCGACATCTGGAAATTCCCGACGTCCACCAGCGTGCCCAAGCCGATCCAGAAGCCGAATCCGCCGATGTGGATCGCCGCCCGCGATCCGGACTCGCATAACTTCGCCGTGGCCAATGGCTGCAACGTGATGGTTACGCCGCTGATGAAGGGCGACGAAGAAGTGCTCGATCTGAAGAACAAATTCCAGGCGGCGCTGGACAACAATCCGGATGTACCGCGCCCGCAACTGATGGTGCTGCGCCACACCCACGTGCACACGGCAGACGACCCTGATGGCTGGAAACTCGGGGCCAAGGCGATCTCGAAGTTCTACCGCACCTTTGATGCCTGGTTTGGCAACAAGACCGTGCCAGTCAATGGCTTCCTCGATCCGAGCCCGGAAGAGAAATTCGCCGGTCGTCCCGAGTTCGAACTGGAAAGTTTGCACAAGACCGCGATGATCGGCACCCCGGAAGAAATCATTCCGCGCATCAAGTATTACCAGGACCTGGGGGTCGACGAGTTCAGCTTCTGGTGCGACAACAGCTTGCCCCATGCCGAGAAGAAAAAATCCCTGGCGTTGTTCATCAAGCATGTGGTGCCGGCGTTTCGCTGAGTAGCATATTCAGCATTGATGGCGCCTGACACGCCGCCATCGCCAGCAAGCCGGCTCCTACAGTGTTTTGTGGCGTTCACAAACGTTGTGTTCACAGAAGATCCTTGTAGGAGCTGGCTTGCCAGCGATGGGGCCGGCACATTCAGCATTGATGGCGCCTGACACGCCGCCATCGCCAGCAAGCCGGCTCCTACAGTGTTTTGTGGCGTTCACAAACGTTGTGTTCAC
>Ga0160472_100836_pt1 | contig 12665 bp, 14 predicted proteins | sample HID1973M_E11MG_FD_108267 | JGI IMG/M metagenome (GOLD analysis project Ga0160472, IMG submission 108267) | Enriched mosquito-associated microbial communities from UW Madison campus, WI, USA - HID1973M_E11 MG | ecosystem: Host-associated > Arthropoda: Insects > Digestive system > Unclassified ... | reverse complement strand
TCCAGTGAGCCCACATGATTTTTGCCATTCCACTCGATGCTGCGGCCGTTGTGCACGCGCTGTAGAAGGGTAACGGTCTCTTCGTCTGTGAGCAGGCTGTGCAGCGCATCGCCCCGCATGTTCGCGGGCAGCGCCCAGGTCCGGGTGCAGCCGTGCCATTCCTCCGTCGGGCGTCCATTGTCCCAAGGAGCTCGGGTCTCAAGGGCGCACGCGCCCTCCTCGTCGAGAAGCAATAGGGCTCGAAATTCTTGGTCGCCGCAGTGCTCGAGAAGGGGCGCGTCGTGGTTGCCAAGGTTGTTGAAAGCTTCGATGTCGATTGTGATTTCGAGGTCTGCCATAGATGCCGGTTGTTGCAAGGAAGGCGAGCAAGAGGCCCGCGGGTTGTAGGCATCAGTCCGCAGCTGGGGAGGGTCACCGCGCAACTGAGGAAGCTGATGCCTCATCTAGCGCCGCGCTTTTATCTTTCCGACCAAGAATGTGTGAACGACCTGGTCCGGAACGCCCACGGAGGCTGCGAGAGGACCTCACAGGGCGGTACGTCGACGTCGAGAAGCTTGGAGCCCGAAAGTGAAAAATCCTGGAGGAGGGCCGCTGTCATCGGCCCACAAACTTGCTGGGTGGCTGCTTCGGCCACTTTTGCAGGAGAAACTACATGTCCAATAGCAAACGCGGAGCTGCGCGTAATCCCATGACCGCCGCTGCCTTGAGCCGCATACAAGGTGCGGTTGCGCGCCAGAACGACGGCGGCGCCCCAAAAGGCAACTACGTCGGCCGCATGCAACGTCAACTCGCTCGAACGCAGGGCGGAAAGGAAGGCAAATGAGCCGTACGCCTTCTCAAGAGCATCGCGACAACGACAACCATTCGAACCAGTTGAACCCGAACCACGACGAGTACTGGCATTCGCGCAGGGAGGACGGGCGACCTGATGACTGGGAGGAGCGTCAACACCAGGACAGCTAGTTGTGCAGCCAGGCGGCCCAGACTTCCGTCCCGGCGCTCGGGGCCACCAGTGTGCTTCGTCTCCAACGCCAAAGTTTCTCGTAGTCGTCGCCGAGGACAATGAACGACCGAACCTTGTGCTCGAGCGTCACGGTAACGAGATTTCGCTGCCAGCAGATGGCGACGGCGACGAGCGGAAGCGGGTAAGCAACCTTCTGGGGCAGGTGAAAGTGCTGCGCGAGGCGGTTCCAGCGATGCTCGAATTGCTCGAACCGCAGTTGCGTGGTTCCATCGAAGAGGTTGCTGATGTCCGAAGGCTCCAGGTCAAGCGGTTCCGACAGGTCTTTCGGACCAGGTCTCTTGGTTGGCCAAGACCGATACCGCACCCAATGATTGACGGCCCATGAAAACTCCAGAAGCCGCCGGACGGGCATGTTCACGCCTCCGTCTTTGCGCGCTTGCGGCGCAATGAACGGGAAGACTGGTCGCGCTTGAAAGCGGGTGAAGAAGGCGTTCCCCCAGACTGCGTCGACGTGCGCGAATTGGTCGAAGAACGCCGCCATCAAAACGGTGTCCGCCAAGCCAGAAACCTTCTCCCAGGTGTCGACGTCCTCCCAGTCGGCTGAGGCCAAGCCTGGCCTGGAGCCGCCCATGAGGTCGTGGGGCACACTCCATTCCATGACGAAGTCGGCAAACGCGGCGCGCGCCTGGCGAGGATTGTTGTCGTCGATGGTCTGCAACACCGTGGCGAGCAGCTTGTCCAACTGCGTGGCCCCCCTCACGCACGTGGTGAGCTCTGGTGTCATTGGGTAGTCGAGCGACATCCAGAATTCAGACCAGCATTGGCCGCCTCCTTCCCTGAGGTCGCGCAGGTTGGAAATGGTCGCTTCGACATCGGCGTCGGACAACCCGGAATCGGTGAGATTGGTGCGAAGGACGGTCTTCGAATGCTCGAGAATCTGCTGCTGCCTGCGGGCACGCAGCTTTTGCTGCGGATGGGCGAGCCGGGCCTGAGACAGGCCGGTGAATTCTCCCAGATGGCGCCTTAGCGCGACTCCCCGCAGCCACGCCATGTATTGGATGGGAGCCGACTGGAAGGCAGCGACATTCCTGCGTAGTTCATCGCGTGCGGCCATCGTGACGCTCATTCGAGTGCAGACGCTCGGGACGTATGGATGGGGGCACCTTTTGCTCCATGGACTACACCGTTGCATCTTCAAACGCGAACTGCACTCTGTATGTAACGAGCCGCAGCCCAGGAATCGCCTTGGCGGCGTAGCGCAGGGGCTCTGAAAATCCGCTCGCCACCAGGATTGCCCGCGGTGATTTCCCTTCCTTCTGTGCGTACCAGCCGAGGTAGCGAGCAATCTGACCGATGGAGGAATCCTTCGCCTCGCCAGCCTTCAGCTCAATGATGACGGTGCTGCCCTCGTGGTCTCGCGCAAGAAGGTCGAGCCGACCGACTTCACTGGATTCTTGCCGTGACACGAGCGTCAGGCCTGGCTCGAGCAGTTCCAAATGGCTAACGATTTGGTCTTCCAAATCGCGCTCGAGGCTCAGGCTGCTCTCCACGTATTCGGTCAGGTCCTGTGGCGTAGATTCATCGACCACGGTTGCCGCCAACTCGCTGGTGTCAATCGACGAGTCGAGCGTGAAGACCGCACGCTTCCCTTTGAAGTCGGGGGTTGCCCGCCGCCCGGCGTCCAGCCAGTACTTCGCATGCGGCTGGCTAGAGGCGTTGTTCGCCCACCATGCGTGGTATTGCTTCGCAGAGTTTGGAAGCCCACCGGGGATGATGTCATCGAGTTCGTCGAACGAGAGGGCGATTTGAGGTTCGTGGCTGGCAAGCAACCGCTCTGTTAGTTGGGCATAGCGGGACATTTCGCTCCTCGTTATCTGTTGAGACTTGTGCTCAGTTAGCGAGACCCGCCCGGGCGGACAAACAAGTGTGGCAGAGTCTCCTTGCCTGGTTCCAACAGAACCGTGGCGTCAAGGACGAACAGAAGACGCTCGCCTTAGATGCGATGAACAAGGCCTTGCTAGCCACGAAGAAGTACGCTAAGGAGACCGGCGACGGACCTCCGGACAGGGCGCGTGAGTTTGAACTTGCCGCGCTTTGGGCCGACGCGTCTACGAAGGCGCGGCATGCGAGCGGCGAACTCGCCGCGAGATTGAGTGACAAGTCAGTCTACTGGTCGGAGCCCTTGAAGTGGTCCCGCGAGGAAGTACTTCTCAAGCGAATCGACTTCGAAAGTGTCCAACTCGAGGTCAAGAGCCTTCTCAAGGGGTAGCGGGAACAGGTCACGCGCCAGGAGAGACCTACAGAATTGGGTGCTGGTACCGATTGCTGTTCGTTTTGAGATGCCGCGGCAATGGGCCGCACAATAGCGGCCTCATCACTTTCAAGAACGCCTCGGCGACTCACGAGCCCTTGCCAACTCACTACAGCGTCGACCGACGCAACCTCTATAAAGTCGGCCAGCAGTTCCGTCTCACGCATCCTGACCAGCTCGACTTGTCGCCACCATTGCGGGCATATCTGTCGGAGTTCCTGCCTGGTGGGCTCTCCGACCACGGGCTGACGTATCTCCTGCTCCCGTTCATGAACCCCGACGCAGCGCAAGAGCTTGTGTGGGAGAGCGTCAGGCGGGCGCACTACCGGCATCGGCCGTCTCGGCTGCAGAGCGTGTTTGGCTGGGAAACGCTTGACGGCGCGATGGCATTCGCGCAGCGATTTCCCGGCTGCCCCGTATATGAGCTTGAGGCGCCAGAAGTATTCAAAGCGAATATGGCGCTCCTGAGCGTTCGAACCCATCCGCTGCAGGTCTCGATGTTCGCCCATGCGTATTGGCGTGGCGAGCAGTGGCCGGCGGGCCATCCGGGCGAGGTCGAGCCGCAATGGGAGTTCTTGATGCCGGCGGCGTCCACGACTGTAGTGCGTCAGTTGGGTATCTGGTCGGCGATGTGGCTGCCGCTGCACATGGAAGGGCAACTTCCCCTTGAAGCGACAGATGGACATTCTGAGCAAGGCCAACAAGGCGCGTCTGCGTAAAGCGCATGCCCGTCGGGTCCGTGATTCCATATCCGACATTCAATTGAAAGAAATTTCCAGTGACCCGATTTGCTCATTTCTTGGAAAATCTTCCAAGTAAAAAAAGAGCCGACCTTGATGCCATTGCCATCCCCGCTTTTTTAAAAAATCCAAAGGCATCGTTTGAAAGTCGCGGCTGGGATGACCTCGGTTTCTTAGACAAAATCCGCAGACCCGGGTACGAGTGGCCGGAGCCTGGGGAGAATTTTAGGAATGTGACTGCAGTCACCCGGCGTCAAAAGATTGGCTTTATTGAAGTCAGTGACACTGAATGGAATTCAGGCGTGGTTCAGTTTAGCCACATTGCCATTTTTACGGAAGTTTTTGATATTGAAAGGGCTCGTGGCAAGGGGCATAAACGAGCGATTGGACGAACGCTCGCATTGAGCTTTTTGCACGAGCTAGCTCAGAGATATCCTCAATTCAAGACGTTTATTTTTCACGAGAGTCATAAAAACTTCGCCAACCTACCGTATCCGGATTTTTATGGATGCTTTGCAACGGCAAGCCTTGGCAATTCCAGAAAATGGCACACAACCCGTGCCCAGATAGTCTGCGCCTGGAAAACTCTGCGAACCACGCAGGGCCTTGCTCCTTAAATACGGAGTCGCCCATTCCCCGGTTGAGCTTCACGGCAACCATTCAGCCGGCAACGGACATTCGAGGCTGGGTCAGAATTGCCCATCTTCTAGTTCGAGGTCGAACCTATGTCCAAGAAGGCGGACGCTATCGCACTTCGGAGAAGAAATGCAAGACATCAAACAGGTTCGCTTCGAGGCACTTGCTGCGTACTGTCGCCAGCCGGGAGCACTCATTGCCGCAGAGGAGGTGCGCTGGCTCGAGGCGTACGACGAGGAGGTGCTGGTAGTCGTGATTCGCGACGTTACGGACGGCGACTATTCTGCGATGCTTCTTGTGCGGGACCTCAAAGAGCGGTATCGCTGGGTCGAGATGACGAAGTTCTTCGAGACTGTGGATGAGGCGTTGGCTGCAGCACCCGAACTCGTTGAAAAAATCCATGCCAACTTCGGCGGTCAGCGAGCGCAGGGCGACGAGAAGGGCAGGCCCGTCGAATTCTTCACTCCTGTCGTGGCAACGGAGAAGCTCAATCGCGATTTCGCGACTATCAGTTCGCTCGAAGGGTACTCTCCAGCCGTTGAACTGATGAAGCCCATGATGCGTTGGTACGAGGATGCGGATGGCAACTTCGTCGAACAGTTTCAGACGACTGGCTTTGATGCTCGACTCTGGGAGCTATATCTTTTCGCAGCGCTGGTTGAGGCAGGCTACATCTTTGACAAGACATTTGCCATGCCTGACTTTTGCGCACAAGGTGCGTTCGGCCAGCTATGTATCGAGGCTACGACTGTGAACCCGAGTCGTACTCCCTCCGGCGAACTTGTGCAGCCCCCGCCGCTCGACACGAGCGAGCAGATAGAGGCATTTCAAAGGCAGTACATGCCCATCCGGTACGCTGGACCTCTGACCGCCAAGCTTGGTAAGAAGTACTGGGAGAAGGAGAACGTCAAAGGGCGACCGCTGATTTTCGCCATACAGGACTTCCATGCACCAAACTCTATGGTCCTGAGCAGGACGGCGCTGCCCATCTACCTGTACGGCATGGTGTGGGACTGGCAAAACGCAGAAGGTGAGTTGGTCATTTCTCCGAAGAAAATCGAAACACACATATGGGGGCAGAAGACCGTGAAATCGGGCTTTTTCGCGTCGCCAGGCGCCGAGAACATCAGCGCGGTGCTTTCAAACGCAAGCGCCACCATTTCCAAGTTCAACCGCATGGGCGTGCTCGCGGGCTTTGGTTCCAAGCGGGTTCACATGGTCCGCGAGGGCACTGCTGCAAACCTTGACCCCAATTCCGAACTGCCGACAATTTTCGTGCATGACGTGAACTCCCCCGATTACAGCGAGACATGGATAGAGGGAATGGACGTGTTCCACAACCCAAATGCTGCGCACCCGCTGGACCCTATAATGCTTCCGGATGCTGCGCATCACTGGCTGCGGGAGGATGGACAACTTGTGTCGCACTTGCCCGAATGGCAACCGTTCGGGTCTGTGACTCGTATCTCCGTTGGGGAGTAGGTCTCTAGTGCGAATCGAATTGCCGGTTCGACCTCCCCTCTCAAGTCGACTCATTGAACGATGGCTTCCCGTGGTGGTAGGGACTCAATGGTCCCGTACCTGACGTCCAGTGAGTGACCGCATTCGGGAAGGACCGATGTCCGCAAAGGGACACGAACCGGTCGTTAGAGACTCCTCGGAAGCGGTGGTTCGTCCTCATGTTCGTGCAGGCTCGTGAAGGACTGCCTTCGAGAAATTCGATGGCCTGTGCGCAGCGTATGAAGAGGGACTGCTGACAGCGGAGACGTTACCCCAGGCCTTTGCTATGCACGCCGACCTTGAGGAATTCATCGACTTCATCGAAGGCGATGGTGGGTGGGTGAATGAACGCTGGTATGCGCTGTTCGTCGGCCTCGACATTGACGAAACCGCGGCGGCGACATTTGAGGGCATCGCTGACTACCTGCGTTTTGTCGTGCTTGGAGAGGTCGCATGACGACCGCAGCACCACCCGGTCTTCCGCCGCGGGCTCTCTTGTGCTTCGAGAGAAGGCGCCGCCGACCTGTTTGCGGGGACTGAGGAGCAGCACGGCGGATGAAATGCGAGACATCACGCTATCACGCCGTTTCGAGATGTCCGTCGGCTCTTTGACACCCCTGCTACCACGTGGTTCGCCATTGATTCAATCTGCGCTGCCTATGAGGCCGGGTGCTGGAAGAGGCCTCGGAAATCGCGGAGCTGTTTGTCACAACGGCGGACAAGACGGCTCTTCTCGATGCGCTCTTTCTCAGCCAAGGCGAATGGGTCAATGAGAGGCACTACCACGCCTTCCTCGGGCTGGGTGTTGTTGAGCTGGCTGCTTGCAATTACAAGGAATCTCAGCGCACTTGCGGGAGTACGTGCTGGAAGACGTCGGCTGAGCCAAGCCATCGGGCGCCGACTTTGGTCGACCAAACTTCTTTTGTCGACAAAAGAAAAGGCCCCTCGACGGAGCCTTGTGAGTATCCCGGCAAGGCCGACGCCGCCAGCAAGTTGGTCGATTTGCTGACGATGTGGGGAGGACGTCGTCGATGTGATTGGTGCGCGGAAGCAGAGCAGGGCTCCTGAGTGGAGCCCCGTATTGGGGGCCGGTTTGTCCAACTTTGGTCGACCAAAGTTCGCCGCGCAGTCGAGTCTGGACGCGAATTTGGTCGACAAAAGTCGGTCGCTCGCAGGAGCTTTGGTCGACAAAGCCAAGGCCTATGAGGTTTATGCTTTCTCCTTCGTCTCAGCTCAGCAGCTTCGAGAGCACCCAGCTCACGGTGATGTTGACTAGGTTGTGCGCTCCTGGCCCGATTGTGGTCGCCAGGTTGGTTGATGCGCACGCGCTCACGAGTTCTTCGTTGTGAGGTACCCGCCGGTCAAAAGCAGGCGATAAGCCGCGTCGAATTCGCAGGCAGCAATGCTGCGAACCTGCATACTGCTCCCACGCGCGCATACATATGCCGGAGAGATGGCGACGCTGAGCAAACGACCGCTTTCGCAAAGCCTGCAGGGTCCGCTTAGGGCCGAGGCCGTGTGCAAACCTTTCCACACACCCTCGGCCCAAATTGGAAGTTGGCCGTTCGCTTGCTTGTAGCGGGGAGTCGTAGGTGCTACAACCCCTGACACATGCCGAAGCACCATGCACCTGACCACTCGACGCCACCAAGGCGCGAGTTCAGTGGAGGCTGGTCGCCTGCCGAGCCAGGCCAAGCGCGGACGAAGCACGAGACGCTCAGAGTGGTCTATCGTGAATCCTTACGCGACGTCATCTATGCACTCGATGCAGAAGGTAACCGATACTTCCTCGACAAGGACACCGCGGTGAACTTCCAGCACAGCTCCGTCACAGTGGGGCAGGTTATCGATGCCTTCGTAAACGACGAGGGCTACGTGCTCGAGGCAACCATCCGAGATTGATGGATGAAGCGCTTAGCTTCCCTTCAAGAAATCTGGCCTGTTTCGCTTCTTCCCGCGAATGATGTTCAGCCGCGTTTGTGCTGGCAGAAGCGTACTAAGGGGTGACGCTTGCCGGCGCTCGCGCCCTGCCTCCGAATCTTCGAGCGCTGCAGTCCAATTCCTCTGCTCCAGGATGTCGCGCCATTGCGTCCAGAGCGGAAGGGTGCGTTGGTCCCCGGTCTCCATCCATCGCGCGAGCGTCGCTTGTGCCGTTGCTATCAGCGCCGGGTTGTTCTGGATGAGTGTCACGGCAGCCTTGTGCATCAACCAACTTTTGTGGTCCTGAGCAGCGTGACGACACATTTGCAGGTCAGGCTTTAGCGAGGCTGACGTGCTGCACGCCGACTTTCCTTCCTGGGCGGAGCTGCGTCTGCATGGGTCAAGTGCTCCTCCCAAACCGATTCGGTGACATCGGTCCAAGACGACACGGCGTTCAGCTCGACCCACCGCTGCCAGACATACTCTGCGTCAAGGTTTCCTCCTGGCCGACCGCGAAGTGCATAGACGCGACCCCTTCCGGTAACCGCGCGCAAGGAGCTCAGGTCAATCTTCCGAACGACTGAACTCACGCGTCCCTCGCGGTTCTCCACGCAATGTCCGACCAGGTGGCGGTCTCCATCCGGTAACTCAAGCACCTTCCAACTCTCCAAGGTGAGCGAGCTTTGCTTTGACACGGGACTGGTGCGCCAGATTGGCATCTTAAAGTTCCTTCGGATTCAATTGGTGCTGCGTCGTCATTCGCAACAGAGCCTCTCGGCAGGGGCAGCGCCCATAGGCTCGCGCCCTCGCAAGGGCAAACGCACCGGCTAGGCGTGCGGATACGAGAACAGCGCGAGTCGGTTCAGAGGGTGTCGTCATTGAGTCCACCATTCGCGGGCAGGATGCATCCATCGGCCCATCAAAGCCGAACATAGATGGGGACGAGGCGCTTCAAAGTGACTCGGAGAAGCTTCCCGCTCTCGTGAGTGGCGTTCATGAAGACACTGCATCCGCTCTCGAGATGCAGGACGTGTCCATTCGGTCCTCGATATGCCTCGCGTACAAGTTCGGACGTCCGCGCCGCCGCGTCGCGGGATGAATTTGGGAACAAATGGATGTTCGCGCAAGTGCCCTCCGCGCTTGTCTTGGCAAGGCGCGCTGCCTCCTCAATTGAGGCTGTGATGAATTTTTGGAAGACGAATCGGTTGTTCTCGTAGACGGGAACTTCAACTAGCAGCCAAGGCCCGTCGTGCAATTCGACGGACAGCGTCGGACTGGTCTCCTCTGTTGCGACTTCTGTCGTTTCGACGAGCTGAATTGCATGAGGAGCGGGTGGGGGCGGAGCCATATCGCGTTGCGGTGCAAGTATCAAACTTCAAAGTGCAATCTGAACCGACCTCGGGGCCCGAAGGGGCCGGAGAGGCACCGGCATTCCTTGATGTTTCCAAGTCGCCGCGACTGTGGCAACAGATTTCGAGTACGAAATTCAATGTGGGGAGCTCCGCGACGGTGACTACACGCGGTGAGGCTGACATGGGTCGGCCAACCGAGGTCATCAATGAATGAGAGATTGCCGCCACGGGGCAGGGGGCGTCCCGGAGTCACACTCGAAGACGTCGAGCGAGCGGTTCAAGCCTTGCGAAAAGCGGGCCGTAGAGTGGGTCCGACGAATGTGCGGCTCGAACTAGACAACAGGGGGAGTCGAACGACGATTACCAGGCATCTGCGGAAGCTTGGCCTTTCCTACCCTCGCGTTCGACCACGAGATGGGGGGCAATTCAGGTAGCTGCGCGTAGTTCAAAGAAGGTGGCCCTTGGCCACCTTTGCTTTGATGCGGAAGCATCATGCTGCCTCGCCCCAACGGGCTGCTGTGCTCGTTCAAAGGAGCGCCCACTCCGTAGGCACCTCGGGAACGCCGCGTTGCTTGATGGCGGAGCCCACCGGCAGGGGAAATGCTGGAAGCGCGACCTTCACCGTCACGCCCTTTTCGGATAGCTCCTCGACCGTTTGCCTGAGTTGCTCCAAGAGGTCTTGCGTATGGTCACGCGCCGCATCGACCGTGTTGGACTCTTCCGGCGTTGACCCGAGCGAAACATGTGGCCATCTGCTGGTGCGGGTAAAGGCATGCGCCAAGTGCTCCAGGTTCGGTTGCGCGTAGCCGGCGGTGGTGTCGATGGAGGTGTGTCCTACAGCGGCCTGGACGGCCTGCTCGGAACCGGAAGCTTTCCCCAGCAGTGAGGACGAACCCAGTGTCTTGCGCAGGTCGACGTGGGCGACGCAGTACTTGTTCCGATTGATGAACGCGCGCCGGTAGTCCTTGATGATGAGGTCGTCGATGTCGAGGTTGCGACACGCTTCATCGAATGCCTTGCAGATGCTGTCTGTGTTTCCGAGTTCCGGAAACAGCCGGTCGCTTCCGTGGCGCCGTTTGCGTAGGAACAGCAGCTCTGCCGCAAACCGCGACAGCGGGACTTTTCGGGTTCCGACCTTGCTGCTTGTCTTGTGGGACTTCAGGGTGAGCACTCCACCGACTGGCTGGCCGTTGACCGTGAAGAACTGGACATCCTCGCCGAGCACGTTGCGGACCTCGCCGAGACGAAAGCCCCCCTCGTCGACAACGCGCAGGAAATGACCGAGGGGACTGTCCACGCCGAAATGTTGCAGCAGCCTGCGGTATTCGTCGTCTGTGGGCAGCCGCTCCCGGGGCGCCGCATGCGCGGGCGGCAGCCTGAATTCGAACAGGTCGTCCAGGGCCGGTAGTTGATATGACGCGTCCTTCGGGAGCTTGGCGTTTGCAAATCTAAGGAGCCGTTGCAACGCGGTGAGCCGCAGGCGAACCGTGTTGGGCGCGAGGGGCTGCGGCGCAGCGGCGCCGGCCGGGCGAGGCTTGTTGGTTCGCGGTAGGCGCCCCGTATACCATTCGGTCTTGAGTTGCTCGATGAGAGTGGCGCCGTCCGAGCCATCGAAGTCCCTCATGGTCTTGTGCGCCAGCAATCTCCCGACCAACGCGTAATCGGCCAGGCGGGTGGCACCGTGCGCTTTGGCATAAGCCTGGACGTATTCGGCGGACCAGTGCGTCATCGGGTGGTCTAGGGCCGTGTTCGCAGCGCGAAGCCTTTTTCTCTCGCTGGCGGGCTTGAGTTTCCCCGCAATTGCCAGCTGAAGGTTCGCCTTCTTGAACGCCACGGCCAGGGGGCGAAGGTCGAACGTTTTCGAGCAGTAGAAGACCCCTTTGTGCCAGACCTGCGCTTGGTACTTAGTCTTGGCGCCGGCGCCTTGGCCCTTGATTTCCTTGATGGTCGATGCTTCTGCCACACGCACTCCGCGTAAAGGGCAGTATTGCTAGGCTGTTTTAGCCCACGGTCATTTCAGACCAAATGGTGACCAAATGGAATCTCTTTGTTAGTGCCCGCTCTCCACAGAGGCCGCGCCCAGCGGGCGGCGGGATTCTGTTTAGAATGCAGCCTTTCCGCCTTGTAAGCGGTAGGTCGTCAGTTCGATTCCGACAAGCGGCACCACATCCAGTCCGGCAACGTTTGACGTTGACCGGATTTTCTTTTTTCCAGCCTCGGCCAGGGTATGAGCACGCCTAGTGCGGCACCTCTGCCGGCTCCGAACTCACCGTATTGGCCCGCCGCGGGCTGCGGATGAGCAGCAGCAGCGGGATGGCGAGCAGCGCCAGCCCCATCATCATCGCGAAGTCGTTCAGGTAGCCGATCAGCGTGGCCTGGCGGGTGACTTCGAGATTGAGCAGGGCGATGCCGCCGGCGGAGCCGATGTCCATCGTGCGCGGCAGCGACAGCAAGCCCTGGTTGCCCAGCGTCACCGTGGCGGCCAGTTCCTGGTGCGCGGTGGCGGCGCCGTGCGTGAGCAGCGTCTGCGCCAGCGAGATGCCGACGCTGCCGCCGATGTTGCGCAGCAGGCTGAAGATGGGCGTGCCCTGGTGGCGCAGGCGCGGCGCCAGGGTGGCGAAGGTGGCGGTCGACAGCGGCACGAAAGTCAGGCCGATGCCCAGGCCCTGGATGAAGCCGGAGGTGATGATCAGCGAACTGTCCATCTCCAGCGTCAGGTGCGTCATCTGCAGCAGCGAGATGGCCATCAGCGAGAAGCCGGTGGCCATGATGATGCGCACGTCCATGCGCTGCACCAGCCGCCCGACGATCAGCATCGCCAGCATCGTGCCGATGCCGCGTGGCGCGGTGACCATGCCGGTGTAGACCACCGGGTAGCCCATCAGCCCCTGCAGCAGCGTGGGCAGCAGCGCCATGCTGGCGTACAGGATGATCCCCACCACGAAGGCGAACAGCAGGCCGGTGACGAAATTGCGGTCTTTCAGCAGGTCGCGGTCGAAGAACGAGACGCCCTGCACGGTCCAGGTGTGAACGACGAAGAAGGCCAGCGCCACCACCGTCGCGGCCAGCTCCAGCCGGATCTCCCACGACGAGAGCCAGTCGAGTTGCTCGCCGCGATCGAGAAAGAGCTGCAGCATGCCGATCGCGACGCTCAGCATGACGAAGCCGAAGATGTCCAGCCGTTGGGCCTTGGGCTTGGCCTCCGGCAGGTAGCGCGCGATGCCGTAGAAGGCAAAGATACC
>Ga0160472_100830_pt1 | contig 12764 bp, 16 predicted proteins | sample HID1973M_E11MG_FD_108267 | JGI IMG/M metagenome (GOLD analysis project Ga0160472, IMG submission 108267) | Enriched mosquito-associated microbial communities from UW Madison campus, WI, USA - HID1973M_E11 MG | ecosystem: Host-associated > Arthropoda: Insects > Digestive system > Unclassified ... | reverse complement strand
TTTAAAATATATATGATAAATTATGTTAAAATTTAGAATATAATTTGGTTATGTTTGTGTTCTCAATACCTTTGGATTTATATGGCATCTGAATTAGACAAAATTGATTTTAAAATTTTAAGAATCTTACAGGAGAACGGTAGAATAACCAATCTCTTATTATCTCAGGAAATCGGACTTTCACCGGCACCAACATTGGAGCGTGTACGCAAGCTGGAAATGGCGGGTTATATTAAAAGTTACCATGCTTTAGTTGATGAAGAGAAACTTGGGCTAGGGATAAAAACTTTTATCCAAATCCAGTTAGATTTTCATAAGAACAACACCATCCAAATCTTTTTGGATGAAGTAAATCAGATTAAAGAAATTACCGAGTGCCACCATGTTACCGGCCAGGCAGATTTTCTTCTTAAAGTTTATGTAAAAGATATTAAATCTTACGAACGCTTAATTATGGATAAAATCAGTAAAATATCTGTTGTTAAAACCTTTCAGACTATGATGATAATGTCTACAACCAAAAAAGAACCAATAGTCCCTTTGGAATACTAACTTTTAGCGAGCACGCTATTCAAGATTTCAGATATTTCATTTGCATTTTGATACACCATAAAGTGTGTTCCGTCTTTAATTAGAAAATCGGGTTTAGCTTTTTTTGTGTACAGTATTTTGTCATTATTTCCGTGAATCCAGACTAAATTTGCCGGCTTGGCATTATTTTTCCACTTTACAATGCTTCCAATGGCCCATTTCAGAAAATTAGCATCCGTATCCTTAACAATTTCATTAAGCAGTGCTTTTTCTTCTTTCAGTTTTGTTCCGAAGAAGTAGTTCTGTGTTAAGCCATTGCTTAATTTTAGGATATTGGCCGGTGTAAATTTGATAATTCCAAGCTTGCCGGCCAACTTGTAAATAACAGGTAGATCTTCGCTGAGTATTGTGCCGGAAATTACTATTGTAACATTTGGTTTAAGAAATTTTGCCATTTCAACAGCGATCATGCCTCCAAAAGAAACGCCCACAATAGAAAATGGCTCTGACTCATCTATCGATTTGCATAATCTCTCAGCATAACTTTTTAATGTTTCGTTTTTTTCAAAACTTATCCAGTCTAAGTGAATGATTTTAAACTTGTCGTTCAGTCTTATTTTTGAAAATATTCGTTTATCGGCACCTAAACCACTTATGAAATAGACATTCATTTAGTTGGGAATTTTCCAGTCAATCGGTGCCAAGTTATTTTGAATCAATAACTGGTTTGCCTTGGAGAAATGCTTTGAACCAAAGAATCCATTGTATGCTGAAAAAGGAGAGGGGTGAGCTGCCGTTAAAACATAATGTTTTTTCTGATCAATAAGTGAAGCCTTTTGCTGCGCATATTTGCCCCAGAGCAGAAAAACAACATGCTCACGTTTTTCTGATAATGATTTAATTATTTCGTCTGTAAATACCTCCCAACCACGGTTTTGATGTGAACCAGCTTCAGCTGCCCTTACTGTAAGTGTTGCATTTAAAAGTAAAACACCTTGTTCTGCCCAATGCAACAAATTTCCATGATGTGGTATTTTAAATCCTTCAACATCAGTTTCTAGCTCTTTATAAATGTTTTTTAATGAAGGGGGAATTGCAATTCCCTTTTGAACCGAAAAAGATAAACCATGCGCTTGATTTATGCCGTGGTAAGGATCTTGGCCCAGTATAACAATTTTAACTTTATCAAAAGGTGTGATATTTAGCGCATTGAATATATCGGCACCCTTGGGATATACCTGAAAGCCTTTTTCTTTCTCTTTTAATAAAAAGGATTTTAGAAGTTTCATGTAATCCTTGTCAAATTCTTGTTCCAAAACAGCTAACCAGCCCGGTTCTAATGCAGCAGACATACTATACGAAATGATGTAGGTTGAATCTAAATATAACTTACAACTAATTTTAATTAAGAATGTTTAAGGTTTTTTCTCAAGAATGGCCAGAAAATCACCTTCTAATGTTGTTTTAGGATGCTCAACAATTCGGCCTAATTCTTTTCCCTTTTTATCATAAACAATAAATGTTGGGACTTTCTCGATATTTAAACCATCAATAATGCCATTTTCAGCTTTTTTATAACCATCCACAGCGACGATATCTACATTCTTTTCTTTGAATTGTAAAGCATCCAAAACTTTGAAGAAATTTGGAACATTAACTTTACTATCGCCGCACCATGTACCAAAAATAATTTTTACGTGTTCTTTTTTAACAAGTTTTTTCAATTTAATCATCGTGGCTGCATCAGGCATGTAAGCCGCATACAAGGGGTCGTACATTTCTTTAAATTCAGGGAACGTTACTACGCCTGCTCTTGTACAGGCATTAATTAGTATATCTTTATTGTGCGCTGCATCGTGGATTTTTTTGTTTACTTCTTGTGCAGATAGGTTCATGGCAAGGACGATTAAGGTTATAGAAAGTAAAAATTTCATAAATCAAAGGTGGTTTTTTGGGGTTGTAAATTTTTAATGAAATTATTGTTTTAAAATCTAATTTCTGCTATTTAAACACGATATTTGCAAAAAAAATAATTTAGAATAAAATTTATGCCAAATATTATCAGATTAATTGCGGGGTTTGCATTATTGGGTGGCGCTGTAGCTTTATTTATTTTCGGTTTCTGGCCATGGGGAATTGTGGCAATATTATTAGGGATAATCATCATCGTAACCTATTTCTTTAATGAAAATATGCTTTTAGCGCAATGGTTTCTTAGAAAAGATAACATGCCGAAAGCAAGAATGTATTTAGATAGAATTACCAATTACGAAAAACAATTAATTAAACTTCAGCATGGATATTACAATTTACTTGTTGGTTTAATTGAAAGCAGAACGGCGCCTATGAAATCGGAAAAATATTTTAAAGCGGCGCTCAGTTTGGGTATGCAAATGGAACATAACGTTGCTTTAGCAAAATTAAGTCTGGCAGGAATTGCAATGGCTAAACGCAATAAACGTGAAGCTACAATGTATCTTGCTGAGGCAAAAAAAGCCGATAAAAACAAACTTCTTGCCGATCAGATCAAACAGATGAAAGACCAAATGGGTATGATGGATAAGCAGCAGCAAGTGCGTTACAGATAAAATTATTTAAGCCATTAAAAAAACGCCGTTTCTATTGTAGAAATGGCGTTTTTTGTTTGAAATTGATTTCTATCTATTCTTTTGAGGAATACGTTTTGGTAATTGTTGAAAACCAAAGTCAATTTGCAATTGTAGTGTATATAAAATCTATAATTATGGCAACATCGCAAGAAGGAAGTACCAACAATACTCAAGAAGAAGATAACATTAAAGATTTAGGCGGTACTAAAGCCGTGGCAAAGCTAAAAGAATTGGCAGATAAAGCTGAGAGCTGTTTCTTTTGTACAAATATTAAAACTGGCGTTCCTTTATCAATACGACCGATGGCAATTCAGCAGGTTGATGAAGAAGGTAACATTTGGTTTATGAGTATGAAGGATAGCCATAAGAATGATGAAATTGCATCCGATCCTTTTACTCATTTACTTTTTCAGGCAGGAGCACATTCTGGTTTTGTTAATATTTACGGAATTTCTGAAATTAGTCGTGATCAGGCTAAAATTGATGAGCTTTGGAGTCCGTTTATTAAAACATGGTTTCAGGGCGGCAAAGATGATCCGAATATTACACTAATTAAGGTAGTTCCATCAGAGGGCTATTATTGGGATACTAAACACGGGACCGCAGTGGCATTCTTAAAAATGGCTGCCTCTGTAATAACTGGTAAAACGATGGATGACTCGGTAGAAGGAAACCTGGATATTGATTAGTTATTGTCTTTTATCGAATTTATTTCGGTACTTTATTGTATGGTACTGAAATAAATTCTAAGCAATTTGTTGATTATTTATCACCTAAATAATCAAATCCTTCGAATTCCTCTCTCTGGTTTCTTTTACTTAAAATGTCATCTTCTTCGGCTTCAGCTCTTTTAAAGAAAAATGCTTCAGCCTGAATTCGCTTTATTAATTGATGTACCAAAGATAAATCGAAGGCATCTTTACTTAATTTTATGCAATATTCTCTTTCCGTAATTTCTAAACTTGAAGTATTCATAAGGCAATGATTTTATATCGATTGCTGTAAATATAGAAAAGGCTTGCTAATTATTTGTTAGCAAGCCTTTTAAGTTTGTGTTATGTTTGTGTTAACCTATTGGGTTATTTATGCGATAAGTATAAGCCATCGTCAGTTTTTGTAACTTTCAGAATTCCTTTTCCTGTCAAGGCTTTTAAAGTTGTATCCCATTTCTTGTTACTCCAATCGCTTAATTTTGCTTTAACGTCAGTCAACAAAACCTGTGCTCCTTCTTCAACTAAGCCATACAATTCAGTTTCTTCTGGTGATAATTCTATTTTCTTTTTCTCCGGGCGCATTTGCGGGAAGAATAAAACTTCTTGAATGGTACTCTGGTTTGTCATTAGCATCACAATCCTATCAATACCAAAACCTAATCCAGATGTTGGAGGCATACCATACTCCAGGGCACGAACAAAATCATCATCCATGGCCATAGCTTCAGCATCACCACGATCAGCGAGTTTCAGTTGGTCTACAAAACGCTCTTTCTGATCAATTGGATCATTCAATTCTGAATAAGCATTACCAATCTCCTTGCCGTTAACAAAAATTTCGAAACGCTCTACCAATCCTTCTGCCGAACGGTGTTTTTTTGCGAGAGGTGTCATCTCTATCGGATAATCTGTGATAAAAGTAGGCTGTATTAAATTGGCTTCTACCTTTGCACTAAATATTTCATCAACTAATTTACCACGGCCCATTGTAGAATCTGTTTCGATGTTAAGCGAAGCACAGGTTTTTGCTAGTTCTTCCTCACTCATAGCCGAAACATCAATTCCTGTATATTTCTGAATTGATTCGTACATGGTCAATTTCTCGTACGGACCTTCAAAATTAATCTGGTTTTCACCAACAGTAACAACTGCTGAACCATTTGTTGCAACCGCTACTTTTTCTAAACATTCCTCAACCATTGCCATCATCCAGATGTAATCTTTGTAGGCTACATAGATTTCCATCGATGTGTATTCCGGGTTATGGGTACGATCCATGCCTTCGTTACGAAACATTTTGCCGAATTCATAAACGCCATCAAAGCCTGCAACAATCAAACGTTTTAGATACAGTTCATTTGCAATTCGCAAATACAGAGGCATATCTAAAGTATTGTGATGCGTAGCAAATGGCCGGGCGGCTGCACCACCATGAATTGGCTGCAGAATTGGCGTTTCAACTTCCATCCAACCTTGTTCATCAAAATAATTACGCATCGAATTGATAACCTTGCTGCGTTTGATGAAGATTTGTTTATAATCAGGATTTACGGTTAAATCCACATAGCGCATTCGGTAACGCAATTCAGGATCCGTAAAACCATCATAAATATTGCCATCATCATCACGTTTTACAACTGGTAAAGGACGTAATGATTTAGCTAAAACTGTAAAATCGGTAACGTGGACAGAGATTTCCCCGGTTTGGGTTGTGAAAACATAACCTTTCACACCAATATAATCTCCAAGATCTAAAAGCTTTTTGAAAACTGTATTATATAGCGTTTTGTCTTCATCCGGGCAAAGGTCATCACGCTTTAAATATAGTTGAACTCTTCCTGTAGAATCCTGTAATTCAGCGAAAGATGCACTACCCATTATACGGCGTGTCATCAACCTTCCTGCAATACTGATTGTTTTATAAGCGGTTTTATCTTTTTCGTAGTTTGCATTTATATCCGCCGCATATGCATTTACCTCATATGATTCGGCAGGGTAAGGCTCAATGCCTAATTCGCGTAATTGCTTTAGCGACTCACGTCGTAATATTTCTTGTTCTGATAATCCTATACTCATTTCGGGTATTTTTTGCAAAAGTAAGAATTTTGCAAGTGGTTTAATAATTGTTTTGTTGTTTATGGCGTATTAACTAAATAATTAGAAATGAAAAGTCAATGTTTCTTGTTCTAATCTTCCTCACCGTATTGTTCAAAAAACAACAATAATATTAAATATGCTATAACAGGACTAGTAAATATTGATAAAAGAAGTGAGCCTCCATATCCTAAGGATGTATTTCTGCCATAATCTGCAACTGCCCAGTATAAATAGATAACGATAGCGCAAACTAATATTCCTAAAACTATTACCAGAATTTCGGGTATTCCTATCATAGAGCGTTAATATTTTATTAAAGATAAAAATATTAATTAATTACGCCCAAAAAAGAAAATTGGTTTTAATTTGAGGATTAAATGCATTTATATAAAGCCAAAAATATCATTGATATCCCTGAAGAGCATATGTTAAGATTATATTAAAATAAGAATTGCTCGGTGTAATATCTTTTTAGGATTTCATAAATTCCGTAAATTAAAATTGCTCACCAAATAAATTGGAAAAAAAAAGTTAATTAAAAGAGCTGATAAAACGGTTTTTTGGTGCGGGAATTTAGGCCACAAAATTAATTAAAGTGATACAAGAAAACAACATTTCCGGTATAGGCTGTTTTCGTTTGCCCTTTTATATCGAGATTGGCTTCGATAACAACTTTAGTTATACCTCTCAAATCTGAAATGGCAATAAGTTTTGCCCTGAGCTGAACCTCATCATACACCAGAACCGGCCTGTTAAATTTAAATGATTCGATGCCGTAGTTAACCTCCATTTTCACATTTTGAATATCAGCGATTTGTTTCCATAAATATGGGATTAATGATAAGGTTAGGTATCCATGCGCTATTGTTGAGCCAAACGGACTATTTTCTCTAGCCTTTTCCGGCTCGGTATGAATCCACTGAAAATCTAAGGTGGCCTCTGCAAATTTATTAATTTGATCCTGGCCAATTTTGTGCCAGTTCGATGAACCTATCTGGCAACCTAAAAATGATTTATATTCTTCGAAACTATTAATTATCACCATAAAACTAATGCCCCCATTTTATGGAAGTTTTTTATACAAGCCTAATTATTTAGGTTGCGGTTTGGAAGGTAGATAAATTAAGTAAGACTAACGAAAATTTAACTAATTTGAGGTATAATAAAAAAAAAGGTGATATTCTATGCGAAATATCACCTTCCAGATAAGGTAATTAAATTTTAGCCATCTGCTTCTACGCCTTCTTCATACATTTCGTTAATTGAATCGGCATATTTTTTCTCCACAATTCTGCGTTTTACTTTCAGAGTAGGCGTAATTTCACCTTCATCGATACTGAACGGATTTCTTTTTATTTTGAAGTTTTTGATACGCTCAAATTTAGCTAACTCATTAGATATTTTTTTAATGTCTTGCTCCATCCAATCGATAATTTCTTTGTTTTGAATAAATGGATCTGAATCTTCAAAGAAAGGTGGTTTTAATTTGAAAGTTTCTTCCAGAGTCTCCCTGTTTGGTATAATGATAGCCGTTATAAATTCTCTCTTATCTCCGATTAAGAATAACTGATCAATCTTTGGACTTTTCAGATAAATATTTTCAACCGGGGTAGGATAAACGTTTTTGCCATATGCGTTAACTATCATATTCTTTAAACGGTCGGTAATTTGAAGATTTCCCTTATAAAAACGACCAATATCTCCGGTGTGAAACCACATGTCTTTATCTATGGCTTCTGCAGTTTCTGCAGGTTTATTAAAGTAACCTTTCATCACACAGTGACCCCGAACAATGACTTCGCCTTCCGCACATTCAAATTCTTCATTAAATGTTTCATGTGTTTGGATATTTATAATTTCCTTACTTTCTACATCCTGTATGCCTATTTCTATTCCTGGAATCACCCGGCCAACAGTTCCGTAAACTTGCCTGTGATATTCAGTAACCGACATAACAGGAGAAGTTTCAGTCAAACCAAATCCTTCGAGGATTTTTATGCCTAAATCTCCAAAAAACTCACCAACATTTTTTGGTAAGGCTGCTCCTCCCGAAATCATAAATTTTAATCTTCCGCCTGTTTTCTCCTTTATCTTGCTGAATACTAATTTTTCTGCAATTCCTTTTTTTGCTGACAGGATTAACCCAGGATTTTCACCCGCTTCTTTAGCTAACCGATATTTATTTCCCGTTTCTAAAGCCCAGGTGAATATTTTTGCTTTCGTTCCACCGCCCGCAGTTCCACTTTTTATGGCTTTATCATGAATACGCTCCAATAATCTCGGTACGCAACTCATTACCGTAGGCCGAACCTCGCCCATATTTTTGGCTAGTAATTCCAAACTCTGTGCAAAAGCGATTTTACAGCCTTGAGCGCAACAAACATGATATGTCGCTGTACGCTCAAATACGTGTGATAACGGTAAGAAAGAAAGGAAAGTTTCAGTTTGGTCGATTACAGGAATCTGCTGCAGGCAAACCTCTACATTTTTAACAAAGTTGTGGTGGGTAAGCATTACACCTTTGGGTGTTCCGGTTGTTCCTGAAGTGTAAATTAACGATGAAACATCCTGGGGTAAAACCAGGTTTCTGCATTGCTCTATTTCAGCTTTTTCAGCCGCTGTAACCTGGTGTTTTAATGCCAAAATATCTGAAAAGGCAATTACTTCAACATTAACATCGGCTGGAATTACAACCTTTTCAAAATCTTTAAAAGCAGGAATTATATATTTTAGTTCCTTACAATTGGAAGCTACTTTTAGTACTTTACGGTATAAAAAGTTATTGCCAACAAGAATTCCTTTTATACCTGAATCATTAATGATGTAGGCAACTTCCTGCTCAGAGAGTGTAGGATAAATGGAAACATTGATTACTCCGATTTGTTGAATGCCCTGATCATAATAAACATATTCAGGAGAGTTTTCAATCATTAAACCTAAACGATCGCCCTTTTTAATTCCCTTTTCAAGGAAATATGCAGAAACTGCATCGGCTCTTTTTAGCGTATCTTCGAAAGAAATTTCAGTCCATTCTGCGCCTTGTTTATGTATTAAGAAGGTTTCTTCAGGTTTATGAATGTTTTTTACAACATTTCTCAACAGGGTAGGGACAGTTGAAAATTCGTTAATTAATGGCATTGCTCGTTATTTGGTGTGCTGTTATAATTAACAATTATAAGGCTTTTTGGTTTAAAAATACAAAAGGGCCCCGAAAATATCGGGGCCCTTACAAAATAGCTTATATTATACTTTAAACGGAGAAACTCTCGCCGCAACCGCATGTACGGCTTGCATTAGGATTTACAAAGTTGAAACCTTTTCCGTTTAAACCATCAGTAAAATCCAGTTCAGTTCCAGCTAAATAAAGGAAAGATTTCATATCCAAGGCGATTTTGATGCCTCTATCTTCGAAAAATTGATCGCCTTTTTGTTCTTCGTTATCAAAATCTAAGTTGTATGATAAACCTGAACAGCCACCACCTTTTACTGAAACACGTAAAAAGTAATCAGAACCCATCTCAGAATCCTGCATTAAATGGTCAATTTTGTCTTTTGCTTTATCAGTTATCGTAATCATAGTCTCAAGATTTAAGTATCAAGTATCAAGTTTCAACCAAGTCGAAATCTAATCTCGAAACTTGGCTCTTTATACTTGCTACTAGTTTTAGTGGTGTGATTTTTCTAAAACAATTGCTTCTAAGCCATTTTTAACGCGATAATCGTTAATAGCTGATTTAATTGCATCTTCTGCCAATACCGAGCAGTGAATTTTTACCGGAGGCAAAGCCAGCTCTTCAACAATATCCATATTATCTATAGATAAAGCCTCGTCAATAGTTTTTCCTTTTAACCATTCAGTAGCTAAAGATGAAGATGCGATAGCCGAACCGCAACCAAACGTTTTAAATTTAGCGTCAGTGATAACATTATCTTCTCCAACTTCAATTTGTAAACGCATTACGTCGCCACACTCAGGTGCGCCAACTAAACCTGTGCCTACAAATTTACTGTCTTTATTTAAAGTACCTACGTTACGTGGGTTATTGTAATGGTCAATTACTTTTTCTGAATATGCCATGATATTTTTGATTTTAGATTTACGTTTTTGGATTTACACTAAACGTAAATTATTAAATTTTATATTTTATTTGTTTGCAGATTTTAGAATCGTAACTCTTAAATCTGCAATCGTAATTTAAACTAGTGTTCTGCCCACTCAATTTTGCTCAAATCGATTCCTTCTTTAAACATTTCCCACAATGGAGAAAGTTCTCTCAAATGATTAACCGCTTTCTGAGTAACTGCAATTGCCTGATCGATTTCTTCTTCAGTTGTAAATCTACCCAATCCATAACGGATAGAAGAGTGTGCTAAATCATCAGATAAACCTAAGCTTTTCAAAACGTAAGATGGTTCTAACGATGCTGAAGTACAAGCTGAGCCTGATGATACAGCCAAATCGCTCATTGCCATCATTAAACCTTCACCCTCAACGTATTTGAAAGAAATATTTGCTACGTGTGGTAAACGGTGTTGTGTATTACCATTAACATAACTCTCTTCCATTTTGTTTAAAGTAGATTCTAGGCGGTCACGTAAACCCGATAAACGAATGGCTTCACTTTCCATTTCTAAGCGACAAAGTTCGCAAGCTTTACCCAGGCCAACAATACCCGGAACGTTTAACGTACCTGAACGCATTCCGCGTTCGTGGCCACCGCCATCCATTTGTGAAGTTACTTTAACTCTCGGGTTTTTTCTACGAACGTAAAGCGCACCAACGCCTTTCGGGCCATACATTTTGTGTGCAGAAAAAGCCATTAAGTCAATTCCGTCAGCGTTTACATCAACAGGAATTTTACCAACTGCCTGCGTAGCATCAGTCATAAATAAAGCACCGTGTTTGTGCGCAATTGCCGAAATTTCCTTTACAGGTTGAATAACGCCAATTTCATTGTTGCCGTACATGATAGAAACCAAAATCGTTTCAGGTGTCATTGCAGCTTCTAACTCAGCTAAATCAATTAAACCATCTTCTTTAACGCCTAAATAAGTTACTCTAGCACCGTTTTTCTCCAGGTGTTTACAAGTATCTAATACTGCCTTATGTTCAGTAACCGCAGTAATAATGTGGTTACCTTTATCTTTATACATTTCGAACACACCTTTAATAGCCAAATTATCAGCTTCAGTTGCGCCAGATGTAAAAATAATTTCTTTTTCAGTACAGCCGATTAATTTGGCTACCTGCTCACGAGCATAATCTACTCCCTCTTCAGCCACCCATCCAAAAGCGTGGTTACGGCTTGCGGCATTCCCAAATTTCTCAGTAAAGTAAGGTAGCATCGCCTCCAACACTCTAGGGTCTAAAGGTGTTGTTGCGTTATTATCTAAATATATCGGCTGTTTCATCTCTATTCTGTTAATTATGATTACAAAGATACAAAAAAAGTTTTCTAACAATTATAATTTATAGCTATGAGGTTATAGATAAAACATGCATTTTTACATTCAACCAACCTTTTTAAACGATGAATAAGATAGAACATATCGGTATTGCCGTTAACAACCTGAATAAATCTGTTCCGCTTTACGAGCTTTTGTTGAACACTTCTTGCTATAAAACTGAAATAGTGGCTTCAGAGCATGTTAATACTGCTTTTTTTAAAATCGGCGATAATAAGGTAGAGCTTTTAGAAGCAACATCTGATGATAGTGCAATAGCCAGGTTTTTAGAGAAAAAAGGAGAAGGGATTCACCACATTGCCTTTGCTGTTGATAACATTATCGAAGAAATGGAAAGGCTGAAAGCCAATGGTTTTACGTTGCTGAACGAAGTTCCGAAAAAAGGAGCCGATAATAAAATGGTTTGCTTTTTACATCCTAAAAATACAACTGGTGTTTTAATTGAACTTTGTCAGGAAATTAAGTGGGTTTAAATGCGAAAATTGAAGTCTTAAAGTTTGTAAGGCCGAGGCGCTTATATCTATTCTTTTAGAAGCATACATGGCAATCCGGCCAAATTATTTCAAAATCTTTTAATCTTAATCAAGTGTCAATAGTTAAAATCATCAGCAAAGATTTCGACATCAACGAAAACCTTACCGGAAATGAACTTCGTGAAGTTTTAGTAGAAGCATTTGCTTATCTGGTAGACAACGATTTTCCAAAGCTTATTCAGATTTTATACAAAGCAGATGTTGACCAATACAAGTTAAAAGAATTGCTCGAGACTGTAGAAGGAAAAAGTTCGGCTGAGGTTATCGCCGATGCTTATATTGCCAGGCAAATGGATAAACTTCAAACCTGGGAGAAATATAGTTCTAAAGGCTAACTAAAAAGAACAGCAACATAAATATGTGTTGAGCTAAAAACCCTAATCATTAATGCGGTTCTATAAAATAATTAAACATTTAAAACATAAAGAATATTTTGTTTATGTAGCTTGATTTTTAAGAAATAAATTAATACATTTGCATCCTCTAAAATAGAGATAGAAAAGACTAACAGAAAGGTCATAAGCGTTGTTGCCAGCAAATTGCAAAAATGTTCTTGATGCTTTCAACACAAATAACTAAAATAATATTCAAATGAAAAAAGATTTGCACCCTACTAGCTACAGACCAGTTGTTTTCAAAGACATGTCTAACGAATATGCTTTTTTAACAAAATCTTGCGTAGATACTAAAGAAACAATTAAATGGGAAGATGGTAATGAATATCCTCTTTATAAATTAGAGATTTCTCACATGTCTCACCCTTTTTATACTGGTAAAATGAAATTGGTTGATACAGCAGGACGTATCGATAAATT